>OBKM01000344.1_pt1 | contig 23489 bp, 26 predicted proteins | sample 1519691 | NCBI WGS metagenome assembly OBKM01 (sample SAMEA37050418, study PRJEB22526) | metagenome | biome: saline pan; feature: lake; material: water | place: Egypt | collected 2015 | depth 0.5 m | reverse complement strand
ATGGCTGAAGTCGACGAGGCGTTGAAGCTGAGTCTTGGCCTCGATTGAGTTACCGGCTCTCTCGTTGCTCTACTTTGTTCAGGTAGTCGACTGATGTAACAGATTCTACACCGATTGCCGCTATCTTCGATGTTGGACCGGACATTCTATTAGAGGAGCGCCAGCGCTAGCCGAAGCTTCTTGTGTAGTACGCTTGTACTACAAAACATGGCACAGTCTGATACCACTGCTGACAGGAGCGACGAGAAGGTCAACCTTCGACTTCCGAAGGGATTCCTCGCTGACCTCGACGAACAGTGGCAAGAACAGGGATACAACTCACGGTCAGAGTTCATGCGTGAAGCCTTACGAGACGCTGTGTACGGAACTCGGCTCTCGAAGCGGGCACTCGAAGACCTACTGGAGAGCGAACGACAGTTCGAGGAGGGCGAGACGGTGAGCGCGGAGGAAGCCCGCGAACGCTTCGGTACGGATGAGTGAGGCATGGACATGGGAGCTATCGGACCGAGCAGCCGACGGACTCGGTTCTCTCGATGATGAAACCCAACAGCGAGTTCTCGACAAGCTCGATGACGTGGTTTCGGACGAATTCCGCGAGCCACCGGGCTTCGCCAAGCCACTAACCGGCGCGAAACCGTGGCAGTCGTTACGGGTCGGTGACTACCGGGTTATCGCGCGATTCGACCGTGAAACACGAGTGGTGCAGGTCGGCGCGGTCGGGCACCGGTCGTCTATTTACGAGGAGTTTCTCTGAAGTGGAACGGCTCGGGATACGACGGGTTCACCGCGATTCGCGCTGCTCCACCTTGTTCAGTTCGATCAACAGCCGGAAGATCGCTTTCACCAGGTTGGCGTCGACGCCGAACTGCTCGGCGTTCTCGCCGGCCCGCTCCATGACGGATTCTTCCTGTGATTCGTCGGTCGTCGGCAGCCCGCGTTCGCGTTTGACCGCCGCGATGCTCTCGGCGACGTAGGTTCTTTGTGCGATCTGTTCGACGATCTCCCGATCGATGGTCCTGATCTCGTTGCGAAGCTCCTCGAGGTCCATCTCGGCCGGATCGCCGGTCATTACCGTCTCGTTGCTCCCGTCCGTTGTGTCGTTGTCAGCCATGTATCTCCCTCGTATTGACTCCAGGTCTCCGAAAGTGACTCAAGCGTCTCCCGGTCGCCGACCGCGGTGTAGCTCGGTCCCGTTCCCGAAAGCGAGGCGGCGGCGTCGGGCAGCGCCTCGAGGATCGGATCGATCGAACGGTCCAGCGCCGCACAGAACGCCATCCCGTTGACACACATCGCCCGTTCGTAGTCACCATCCATCGCGAGTTCGTGGACGACATCGGCCACCGGAGCGATCCGCTCACACCTCGATACATCTGCATCCGCCGAAAACCCCCGCTCGTCGGGGGTGTACACGAGAACGTCCCAGTTTGGTTCCTCGCGTCGGAGCAGTTCGTCCGTCGTGTTGTCGGTGACTGTGACCCCGCCGAGCATCGACGCGGACGCGTCGTCGAACGCCCCGGTGATCGTTACGCCGGCGTCCCTGGCCGCCTCGACCCCGATGCGGCAGGCTTTCTCGCGGTCTATGTCGACCCCGAGCGCGTCGAGGGTCGCAAGCACCGTCGCGTTCGCGGCGGCGCTTGAACTCTTCAACCCGGAGGCCATGGGCACGTCGGTTTCGGTTCTGACCCATCCTCCGTGGTCGTCACCAAACCGTTCGATGCAGCGTTCGACACAGCGTTCTATCAGTCCGGTGTCGGCATCCGGCTGGCCGTCGACTTCGCCGGTGACCGTCCCGGTGTCGTCGAGTTCAACCGTCGCCTCGGTGTAGGCGTCGATCGCGAACGCGGAGCCGTACCCGTTCGCGAGTGCGTTCAGCACGGTACCGGCCGCCGGAGCGGCTGCGCGACCTACCATCGTGTCACTCTGGCCGTGGGGGCTACAAAGCGATGACGGTCGAGAGGAACCAGCGGGTCACGCCTCGAGGATTTCGACGAGGTTGCCGTCCGGATCGCGGAAAAAAACCAGCCGGGTTCCGCTGGCGGTGGTTTGTGGCTCGCTTAGGGGCTCGGTATCGGGGAGTCGTTCCTCGAGGGCCGCGTCGACGTCATCCACCGAGAACGCGAGGTGGTTGCCACCGGGTTGGGGGAGTTCCGGGGGTTCACGCTGCGTTCCGGCGGGTTCGTACTCGACGAGTTCGATGCGGCCGTCGCCCGAACGGAGATGGACGAACTGTCCCGAAACGCCGTCGTGCCCGACGACTGTCCCGAACGCGTCACCGGAGACCGAAAACCGCGCCTCGATGGTGCAGTCGAGAAGCGACGTGTAGAACCCGACGGCACGCTCGAGATCGGCGACGGTGAGGCCGGTGTGGTGCAGCTGTGGGTCGGCCGGCGGGGCCGGATCGGTGTTCGACATCGACGGGACGTAGGAGCCGCCGAAACAAAACGGGATCGGCGGACGTTCCAAAGGGGGTCCATAGGGGTCCCACAGGGGTGTCGTCGTCCCGCCGGGTCGCCCGGACAGCTCACAGCCGTAGTCGGGACGACCGATGGAGCCGGTACAGGAGGGCGCTGCTGAGGACGAACACGAACAGCCAGACTGTCATCGAAACCGCCATCCGCAGGAACTCGGGACGAGTGATCGACGCGTAGCTGTCAGCCGGATAGACGACGAGCGTCCCCCATAGAAACCAAAACGGCAGCGTCATCGCCGCCCAAACGACCGTCACGATCGTCAAGAACCCGGCGAGCCCCCAGCGCTTGACGTCGAAGACCGCTCCGAGGTGGTTCAGTACGGCCAGCGCCTGATACCGCATCGGAACGACGATATCGTCTGCCAACCCGTAGGCGATCCGTTTCTCGCCGTGTCGTCGGAGGACGCCGTCGTCGGCCAGCTCGTTCAGATAGTTCCGGATCTGACCCTCCCCGACCTCTAGCTCCTCGCCGAGGGCGGCGTACACCTCCGCGACGTCGAACCGGGAGTCCGGCCGGGCTTGAAACCACTCGACGAGCCGCGCTTTCTTCCGACCTGTCCGTTCCGTTGTGTCGAATTCGTCGATGACGTCCTCGGCGTGGCGCATCGCTGGATCACCGGACTGAACGGCGTTTCAAACACATAAAACCGGATTGCAGGCGTGTGAAACCCGATGTGGGTGCTAAACGTCTCATCCGTTCATTACCCCTCGGCTCCGAGAGTCAGCCTGCAGTGCTCAAGCATTGCCACGCGAGCGATCAGGGGCGCTGATTGCAAGCGTTCGGGGTGGGGCCTGGTTGGGGACGCATCCGCCCGTCCGATCGACAGCCTACGTGGGGGGTGGGGCCACATTTTTGATTCACTCGGCGAGCGTTTCGACCTGTGTTACCCGCTCGACCCGAGCTGTGTCGCCGATCGCCTCGGCCAGCCACTGCTCGCCGGCGTCGTCGGTGACATCGATCTTGATACGGGCGATCTCGCCCATCTCGACGCTGACGACGTCAGCGCCGCGCAGTTGGCCTTCGATCGATCGGACGAACGCGTCGTACTCCTCGCGGCTGGTGACGTTCTCGGTTAACACCGCCTTACACAGAATCTCCATCAACGGGTCCGTTGGCCGCGGTCGGCGTTCAACCCTTCGGAACGTGCGGCATGGTGTTCGCCGCTCGAACGTCTGTGGCCTGTGGAGATACTGTCAGAAGTGAGGTATGCTCGCTAGGGGATTTGAACCCCTGTCATCGGCTCGAAAGGCCGATATGATTGGCCGGGCTACACCAAGCGAGCGACGTTTCTACGTCGGGTACGGCACGGTATAAAACTGTCTGTATCGATCCGTTCGGACGGATGCCCGCCCCCGATTTCGATGCGAGAGGACACCGCACAGAGCGGGCGATCCGTCCCCGAAAGCATCGGGTCCGCCGGCGAAAGGGAGACGGCTCATACTGCCGGCGATACCTATTTCAAGATATTCGCGTTCCGGTAGCGCGATATCGTCACGAAAGTATAGCCGGCAGTATCAGACGTCGAAAACGACGTACGCTCGCCATCCCGACGCCGTCTCCTCGAGTACCATCTCGGAGTACGTCACCGCCTTTATTTCGCGGGCATCGACTCGGTCGAGAGCCACACCACGGGCCGAGGCATCGAGCGTCAGTCCGTCCCCGTCGTCGATCGAGACGCGGTGTCCAGTCGGTAACACGTTTCGGACATCGCGCTGGTAGATGAGTTCGTCCAGGTAATCAAACAGGAGCGCCTCGCTCGATTCGGCCGTGACTGTCATCCGGAACCTGTCACCGCCGTCGGGGAAAAAAGAGCAGTGTGCGGCCGATAATCCGTCAGCGACGGCTGCGAACGTTTCGGCGAGCGTCCCGCCCGTCGCCTCGACAGCGACGTCTGCCGTGTGCGCTTTGAGTTCGAAACTCATCGGTCGGCCCCCACACGGAGACCGAGGGGAAAAACGACCGTCTGAGGCGAGAGCAAAGCCACGACGAACCGAAGCGGCACTACCGCTCGTCCGACAAACGCATTCCTGTACGTTTCCGCCGAGTCGTTCCGGATCCCGAACGTTTCAGCCGGGCCCCTCAACAACAGGGGGAGTTTGTCGTCCGATGTGCAGTCCATCACCCGTATCGAGACACCAACGCATCCAAAACCTTGCGGGTACGCGGCCGTCGGGCGGTGGAGTTATATTCGACGGGATCCTATGATTTGGTAGTGAGTGTCACCATCGAACTCCGGACGTTCGACGCCGGTGACGACGGGTTCGTCGAGGATGCCTGGAAGCTGAAAGAGCGGATTCGCCGCCGGGAGGGTGTGCTCAAGCAGCGACGCGGCTTCTTTACCGATGCCTACCGGCGCTCGAAGGTGTTCGCACTCGTCGAACCGGGATACGACGACGAAACGCTCGTCGGGTTCGTCTCGACGCGGCGGGACGGGTATATCCTCTTTTTGGCTATCGACCCCGAGTACCGCGGGGAGGGGTTCGGCAGACAACTCGTCGCTGCGGTCGATAACGACCACAGTTCCGTTACCTGTCACGCCCGGGCGACGAACGACGAGGCGCTCTCGTTTTATGAACACCTCGGGTTCGAGGTCGAACGGCGAGTCGAGAACTACTACGAGGACTCCGGTGACGCCTACTACCTCCGGCTCGGCGACGGCGGGCTGGCGTCGACGCTCTCGCGGTTCATGCCCGGAGGGTGAAATCCCCCGCGGCAAGCGGGTCGGAGGGCTCCGTCTCTCGTCATCACCGGGTCGAAGAGGAACGCTTTTTCATCTACCTGTCGAAGCCGGGGTATGGACGGCCGCACTCGCGAGTATCTCAAAGGCCGGTTCGGCGACTACTACCGCCGAGCGGACGTTTCGCCGCCGCCCGCCGGAAACGAACGCGAGTGGGGTTACATCACGTGGAGCTCGGGCGGGACGACGATGGTCAGACACCACTCGCTTTTGGATCTCGCCGGCGGCGGCGAGCTCGGTGGGTTTCTGGCCGGCGAACGCCCACGACACATGTACTTTTCGGCGGGACGATACGACGACCCCGGCGCGGGATCGATGGGCGCAAAGGGGTGGCGGGGATCGGATCTCGTCTTCGATCTCGATGCGGACCATCTTCCGGGGGTCGACCCCGAGACCACGAGTTACGCGGAGATGCTCGCCGAGTGTAAAGAAGCGTTGTTGCGGTTGCTCGACTTTCTCGAGGCCGACTTCGGGTTCGAGGAGCTCGAAATCGTCTTCTCCGGTGGCCGTGGCTATCACGTCCACGCGCGCCACAAGGACCTGCTCGGGCTGGGACGGCGGGCGCGGCGGGAGATCGTCGAATACGTTCTCGGGGAGGGGATCGAGTTCGACGACATCGTCACGACACGGGCCGTCACCGGGAGCGCGGGCCGGAGCTCACCGGCACAGAAGCGGACGTTGCCGGACGGCGGATGGGCAAAGCGGACGAACGACCGGCTCAACAGCTTTCTCGACGAGTTGCTCGCGATGGACGAACAGGACGCACTCGCCCGCCTCCGGGAGTTCGACGGGATCGGTGAAGGGAAGGCAGCGGCGGCGCTCAACGCGGCGAAAAACAACCGCGCGGAGCTCGAAGCCGGGAACGTCGACGTGCATCCGGCGGTGTATGGCCTCGCGCGGCATCTCTTCGAGGACGTCGTGAGATCGCAGTCGGCACCGATAGACGAACCGGTAACGACCGACATCAACCGGCTGATCCGGCTTCCTGGAAGCCTCCACGGTGGGACGGGGCTGGCGGTCACACGTATCGGGCGCTCGGCGCTCGACGCCTTCGATCCGCTCGCCGATGCCGTCCCGGAGACGTTTCTCGGCAACGAGATCTCGGTGTACGTCCGCGAAGACGTGACGGTCGAACTCCGCGGCGAAAGCTTTAGGCTCCAGGAGGGAGTTCGTTCCGTCCCGGAGTACGTGGGCGTCTTCGCGATGGCCCGCGGGTACGCGAGAAAGGCAGGAGAATGAACCTCGACGAGCTTCAATCCGTACAGGCGCGCGAACGGCAATCCAGCGACCTCCAGCACCTCCGCTCGTCGTTTTATAGGGAAGTCGGGGAGTTCATCGGGGAACTGACTGAAAAACGCGCCCAGGCAGTCGAGGCGGCGGACGATCCGTTCTCCGAGCCGGAGGTCCGCCGGCTCTCGGACGATATCGAGACGGCCGAGGGAACCGTCGAAGCGATCTACGAGCGCCGGGTCGGAAAGGTAGTCAAGAAGGCCTCGATCGCGGCTGCGGGGATGCCGGTCGAGGAGGACGGCCTGACGAACGAGGAGGCGGCGCTCTTCGATGATCTGGTCGACCGGATCGAACGGAACCGCGAAACGGTGCTTTCGGTGCTTGACGGCGACGCTCCGTCGGTCTCCTGCTCGGTCGAGGACAGTTCGGAAACCGCAGCTACATCCGGCTCCGGCACCCGGGCCGAAGATCGGAACGGTCGGGATCCCGAAACGCCGCCTGAGCCGGGTGTCGACGACGGAACGGGCGGCCCGGACGGCATCAGCGCTGCCGATCTGATGGGCAACACAGGGGATCGAACGCGGGCGGACGACGACCGGGATGGGGCTACCGAACACGACCGACCCGCTGTTGGGGGCGAACTGTCCGCCGGACCGGGGGAGGCAACTGCCGAACCGGACCACACAACCGCCGAACGGCCGGAGGAAGCTGCCGGCTCCGATCACACGCCTGATGTCCCCTCGGTCGAGACGGTGTCCACCGAGTCTTCCGATGGGAGCGCGCCCCCGGAAATTTCGGGGCAGTCCGATAGCGCCGATGGCGCTGATCCTTCTTCACCCCCCGACGCCGCGGACGACCCCGACACCGGTTCGGAAGCTCCCGGAGTGCCGCGGACGACGGTCCGAATCACCGCCGAGGTCGGCGAAATAGTCGGCGCGGACGATCGCGACTACGATCTCGGCTCGGAGGACGTCGTTACGCTGCCCGAACCGAACGCGGACGTGCTCGTCGAAAAAGGCGCTGCCGAGCGGTTTTGACTGCCGGCCGGAACGGGGAAGTAATACGACCAGGGCCCGAAGCCGAGCTATGCTCGATACGGCCGCCCTCGGCGACGGCTGGACGGTCTGGAACGCCGAAGAAACCCGCGCGGTAGCGGTCTACCGGCCGGATGTCTTCGACGGCTCGGCGTTCCCTGCCCCCTGTCTCCCGACGCTTTATCTCACACGCGGACGGACGAACCGCCGACCGGCGGGAAACCGGAACCTCCCGCCGGACGCGCCGTGGGTTCTCACCCTCCGTCTGGAGCCTGACGTCGAATACCCGCCTGAAACGTACGAATCGAAACCCAACGCGGTAGCGGGAGCCGAACGGTTGACCGGTCGGTTCGCCGTCGGCGGGATCGATTACCGGTCGCTGTATCAGGTTCCCCGCGACCGGTATCTGGAGAAACTCGACGAGTTGACGGGACGGTGAGACGAGCGGAGTCCACCATCGGTCCGGACGGACGATCGGGCAACGAGTCGGTGTCAGTAGCTTTATTCGGTCGCCGCCGGAATCCGTGGGTATGACGTGGGAAACCGTCGATCTGGAGTGGAACGGAGATATCGCCACCGTAACTGTCGACCGACCCGACGCGCTCAACGCGTTGAACGTCGAGACGCTTGAAGCACTCGGCGAGGCCGTCGAGGAAGCCCGTTCCGGGGATGCCCGCGTGCTGCTTCTGTGTGGTGCGGGGGAAGATGCCTTCATCGCCGGCGCCGATATCGCCTACATGAAGGACCTCTCGACCGCGGAGGCACAGGCGTGGGGCGAACTCGGGCACAACGTCGCCGACGCGCTCGAACGGTTTCCGGCACCGACCGTCGCCGTCGTCGACGGCTACGCCTTCGGCGGCGGCTGCGAGATGGCGATGGCCTGCGACCTCCGGATCGGCAGCGAGTCCGCGCTCATCGGCAACACCGAGATCGATCTCGGCATCATCCCCGGCTGGGGCGGCACCCAGCGCCTGCCGCGGCTCGTCGGCGAGGAGACCGCAAAACGGATGATCTACCTCGGACAGCGCCTCGACGCCGAAACCGCCGCCGAGGAAGGGCTGTTCGGCGAGGTCGTCCCCGACGACGAGATCGACGAGCGCGCCTCGGAGCTGGCCGCCGAACTGGCCTCGAAACCCGCCTTCGCACTCCGGGCAGCGAAAGACGCCATCGCGCAGGGCTACAGCGACCTCGGCGGCCTCGATTACGAGAAACGGACCTTCGGCTCGCTTTTCGGCACGCCGGATCAACGCGAGGGGATGGCCGCGTTCGTCGAGAACCGCGATCCCGACTTCGAGTAGTCGCCGTCCGCTTGAGGGAGCTTCGACCCCGCTCCGTCACCGTCAAAAAGCGGTCACGTCCCCGTGGCGGTCGAGGATCGGCGTGGGCTTACAGCCGTCGCACGGGTAGGGGGCCGATCTCTCTACCGATACCCGGAGGTTACGCCCGATCGAGACGATCCCTGTCGTACTCGACGACCGCTCCTGTGAGCGTGAGGACACCCGTGTACACGCCGAGTCGGTCCCTGGTCGCGACGGCCTCCTCGAAACTATCGAGCCACCCCAGAAGCGTCAGGATCTCTCTGCGCGCCGTCCCGACTGGCACCTCTCCGGCCAACTCGTCGCTTCGTGCCGCGAGGTGTGCGGCGAACTGGAGTTGTGCCGCGATGTGGTCCGGGATGCCCTCGCCGCGCTCCGGCTCGAATCCGAACTGGGAGTAAAGCGTCGCCGATCGTTGGGTGGCTTCCCCACCGAGCCGCCCGCCGTCCGAACGCGCGAACGCCGAGGGTGATTCGGGGGCGTCCTCTGGAGCGTCCCGGCTATGAGCGGACGCGAAGGGCGGCACGTAGTGCGGTCCGGGGACGGCAAACAGTGTGTCGTAACTCCGCTTGAGAGCCTCCCTGTCGGCGCCGGCAAGCAGGGGTTCCGGATCGACGCCTACGCTCCCAGCCAGCGCTCGGAGTCCGGCTTCGTCATCGCGAAGCGCGAGCAGGGGTTCGACATCCCCGGCGAGGATCCGCGAAAGTGCCTCGTACGTGCGTGCACGGGCCTCCGCGAATCCGATCGCTCCGTCAGTCACTGTTTTTGCACCTCTACAAACGTGTCGTACTGGGCGTGGCTTCCGCCGACAACGTCGCTGATTCCCGTGTCGCCCAGCGCTTCGTCGAGTTCCATCAGGTGGTTGACGCAGAACCCCTCGCCTTGACCGTTGGCGTATCCCTCGGTGTCCCAGGCCGGCACGAAGGGATCGTGCTCAAAGTGACCGAAGCCCTCGGAGGGCTCCTCGCGAGCACTGTCGATCTCCGTGCCGACCGCTCCGTTCGTCTCCCGACCGTAGGCGAAGGCCGCACCGACGACGCCCGGGCGGATCCCCTCGGTGACGCGGGCGGTACCGGTCAGGGTCGCTCGCCCGGCGTCGATCTCGATCGCGTCGCCGTTTTCGATCCCGCGTTCCTCGGCGTCGACGGTGTTGATCCAAAGCGGGTTCTCCGCTTGGACCTCACGGAGCCACGAGGAACCCATAGTTCGTTGGATCCCCATCGCGGTGTGTTTCCAGTTGATGAGCTGGAGCGGCCGATCGGGCTCCGCGTCGCTTTTGACCGGCAGTTGGGTCGTCCCATCGTAGTGTTCGCCGTCTTTGACATCCGGGAGCGGATCGAGACGATCGCCGGTGTAGGAGTGGAATCGCTGTGGAAGCGACTCGTCGTAGAATTCCGCCCGGGTCGCAAGCTGGTAGGCGGTGTGCTCGCCGTCGTAGGCGTTCGAGTCGGGGTCCCGTGCCGCGTAGCGATACTTATAACCCCGCTGTTCGAACTTCTCTTCGAAGTTTTCGACCGGCGGTTCGAACCGACCGCCGCGGTTGAGAACGGTCACCGCCTTCCGCCAGTCCTCGTCGGCGACGGCCTCCTGCCAGCGGTCGACGAGGCCGGGGTCGCCGAGCCCCTTCGCTACGGACGACCGGAACATCGCAAGTTCCTCGTCGTCGGCATCCGGAACGGGGTCGTCGTCGTAGGCGACGTTCGCCGCGAGCTTCACCCAGAAGTCCGAGCCCCGATGGAGCGGGTAGGTGTTCCCCTCGGCGTCGGCAAAGGCGTCCTCGCCGACGCCCGGCAGGTCCATCTCCTTCCACATCTCGATGAGCACGTCTTCGAAGGGCGTCGGCCCGTCGAAGGGGTCGGGACTCCCGAATGCCTGCACGACCGGCCGGGTGAGCTTTGCGCTTTTGAACAGTTCGTTCTGGTTGGCGTCGAAGTTCTCCCAGCGTTCGAGGTAGGTCGGCTCGGGGAGAATGTAGTCCGCGTACCGGCTGGTCTCCCCGATCACCGTATCGCAGGCCACGATCAGATCGATCGTGTCCTCGTCGGCCATAATCTCCGGGATCCGGTCCCCACCGGCAGCGGAGGTGACGTTGTTTGCACCGTACGCACGGATGAACATCGCATCGATCCCGTAGGGGTACTCGTCCTTCGCTGACGGCCACACTTCCTGGTTCATCTGGACGCTCGTGGCGAACCAGGGTCGCTCCGCCGGGTAGGGGCTCTCGCCGTTTTCTACTTTCTCCTCATAAAGGGAGGTGTCCTCGTAGCGAACCGGTCCCCGGGTGATCGGGATCCCCCACGGCTCTCGGGCTTCCGTTTCGTGTTCCTCCGGAACCGATTCGAGATCATACCGGCCGTCGGTCGTGGCGTAGTTCGCGTCGTTCGTCGTGACTTGCCCACCTTTGTGATCGTAGTTGCCGATCAGATGCTGGAGCGTAACGACCGCGCGGACGTTGTAGAAGCCGTGTGGATGCTGCGCCGGGCCGCGGTACGTCTGGATCGCGACGCGCTTGCCGTGGCTTGTGAACTCGTCGGCCATCTCGACGATGTCGTCGACCTGAACGCCGGCCATCTCGGCGTACTCCTCGATCGTGTTCTCGAAGACCCGTTCGCGGTAGAGTTCAAAGACCGATCTGACGCGTTCGCCGCCGATCTCCCGATCGACAAACAGTTCGGCGTCGAACGGCTGGCTCGTCGCGCGCGCCTCGCCGGTCTCTCGATCCACGGCCACGAAGACATCCCCCTCGGCCTCGACATCGATCCCGAGGTCGTCGGGACGGGCCTTGGGCTGGTCCTCGCGGTCGACCAACACGAGATGGGACGCGTCACACCAGTTCGGCTCGTCGTCCTGGAGCGCTGCACCGCGACAGGGGTTGGTAAGAAACGTCTCGTCGTAGCGCTCGTGTTCGATGATCCAGCGGGCCATGCCGAACGCGAGTGCTGCGTCCGCCCCCGGCTTGACCGGGACCCACTTTTCAGCCTTCTCGGCGGTCTTCGAGAGTCGTGGATCGACGACGTCCATCCGCATTCCCTCCTGCTGTCGGACGGATATCTGTGCGGCCGTCCAGACGGGGCCCTTCGTGGCGACGAGCGGGTTCGACCCCCACGCGATGAAGTACTCGCAGTTCCGGAGGTCCGGGTGCTGGTAGCCTTTGCCCTTCCCGCCGGCGTGGCAAGCGTGGCTCGCAGTCAGGCAGGTGATCCCACAGACACCCGCATGATGGTAGCTGTTGATCGAGCCCAGCCCCTGCTGCCAGAACCGCGGGCGGATGAACTGCCGCCGGTAGCCGCCCATATCGACGAGCTGGTTCGTCTTCGGCCCCAGATCGGGGTGATCGGTGTCGATGAGAAACTCCCCGTACCTGTCGTCGAACTCGGCTCGTTCCATTTCGCCGTCTTGGACTGCCTCCCAGTCGCTCATGACCTCCTCTTCGCTGTACCACTCCTCGACATCCAGTTCCGCCAGGCCAGGGTGACCGAGCTCATCGTCGCCGTGGACGATCTCCTCGATGGCTTGCTCCCAGGGAATCGTCTCCCACTGGTCGTCGCCGCGGTCGCCGACCCGCTTGAGTGGCTGGCGGACGCGATACTCGTCGAAGGCGATCTGCATCCCCGACTGCCCTTTGAGACAGATCCGACCGCCGGACAGCGACCATGCGTCGGTCGCCACGTCGCCGGTGCCCTCCAGGTCGCCCATCGCGACCTCGTCGGGGTCGCTGGCGTAGGGGACCTGCGCGTGCGGATAGGTCATCTGGAACGCATACGGGTTCCCCGCGATCTTTCGGACGTATCCCGTCGCGTCTCCGGAGGGATCTGCGTCGTCGATCCGCATCTGAACCGGGCAGTTCGCGTGACAGAGCCCACAGGTCGTGTGGACGACGTCTTCGCCGCCGTACTCGCCGTACTCGGTGCCGACGCCGTGTCCGGTCGAACCGTAGGGCCACAGGCTCCCGAAGTCATCGAGCGCCGAGAGGCTGTACGTCGACGCCGAGAGACCGCCGAGCGCGCCAACGGCCTTGGTGAAGTCTCTACGAGAGACTGTCGGTTCGTCCTCGTCTTCCGTCGTCGTGTTGGAGTCGGTTGCCATTAGTGATCATCCTCGTTGAGCGGTCGAAGCGGAAGCAGTTCTGCGCCGATCGTGTAGATCAAGACACCGAAGGCGATAACGCCGACAGTCAACGCCCACTCCGCCGTCGTTCCGGTGTAGGCCCCGATCGGCATCCCCTCCATATCGGGGATCATGAGGCCGGGAACGACGATCACGAACCGGGTTCCGATAACGCCGATAATGACGCTGACCCCGGCGACCGCCATCGCCTTCGGCGACGTTCGCCACGATCGTCGTGCGATGATCGCCAGGGGGATCAGCCACGCGAAGGTCACCATCAGGAAGAACGCCCAGGCGTTCTGTCCGAAGACGATCACCTGCCAGGTCTCGACTTTTCCAGGGGCCATCCCGTAGAGGCCGACGATCGTGTCGAGGGCTTTCAGGCCGAAGTCCACGGCGATGAAAGCAAGCAAGAGCAGTCCCAGGCTATCCAGCATCGACCGATCGAGGTTATCCCCGAAAACCTTCGAGCGGAAGATATAGATGGCGATGACCAACCCCAGCCCGCTGACGACCGCGGAGACGATAAATATCACCGGGAAGATGCCGGTGTGCCAGTAGGGGATCGAGTTGTTAACCGCGAACAGGAGCCCGGTCCCGCCGTGGACGAAGAAGATCGCGAGAGGGATGCCGATCAGTCCGAGGCGCTTGAGCCACGTCCGGTCGGCGGCCAGAGCCGCCTCGGAGGTATCGGTCCGTCCGAGCGTTAACAGCCCTGCTATCTTCCCGCGGACGCCGTCGCCGGATTCGCTCACCGTCACCAGATCCTCCCGCATCGAGAAGTACAACTCCCCGGTCAACACGCCGATGTACAACGCGTATGCGTGGACTTCCCACGAGAGCACCGACATCGGCTGTCGGTACAACATCGGGTACAGCGATCGGTCGATCCGGCCAAGGTCGGCCTGGATGAAAAGCAACGCCAGGATCATGCTGATGATCGCCACGAACAGGGCATCACGCTCGATGGGGTGGAATTTCTCCATTCCCAACACGCCGACCATCGCGCTTACGAGGAACGCTCCCGCTGAGAGGCCGACAAAGTAGATGTAGAAGGCGACCCACGTCCCCCACGGGACGGTTACCGAAAGGTTCGTTTCCAAAAGCCCCGTCGTCAGCCGGACATACGTTCCGTATATCCCGATCATCAACAGGACGGCGAGTACGGCGTACCAGCCGATACGGAGCCGCGAGTCCTCGAAGCCGAAGGAGTAACTCTGTGTTGACATGATCACTTGAGGTAGTACATGTTGGGGTCGGTGCCTTGCTTTTCTTTCAGGCGAAACGCCCGCTGTTTGCTGGCCATCTCTGCGACCTCACTATCGGAATCCGAGAGATCGCCCATATAGCGGGCGTCGCCGATGCAGGTTTCGACACAGGCGGGTTCCTCGCCGCGTTCGAGGCGATGGTGGCAGTAGTTGCATTTCATCGCCTGTCCGGTCGTCTTCTCGCTCGACCGCGGCATCCCGTATTCGGGGATTTCGACCTCGTCGTTCTCGTCGAACTCCTCGTCGTAGGTCTCTCCGAAGTCGAAGTACCGTGCCCCGTAGGGGCAGGCGACGACGCAGTACCGACAGCCGAAACACCGGTCGTAGTCGATGGTCGTGATTCCGTTGTCCATCTTGTACGTCGCGGTGATCGGACACACCTGCACGCACGGCGGGTTCTGACACTGCAGGCACGGTCGAGGCACGTGCGTTCGCGTCACGTTCGGGAACTCGCCCTGTTCTTGTTCCATGACGACGTTGTACGAGACTCCCGGTGGCGTCCGGTTTTCCGCCTTGCAGGCGGTCGTACAGGACTCACAGCCGACACACTTCTGTAGGTCGATGACCATCCCCCACTGGGGTGGCGTCCCAGCCTCGCTGCCTTCGGCGGTTTCGGCACTCGGCAGCGAGTCCGACGCCTCGACGACATCGCCGGCCGGACAGGAATCGCACGACAACGACTCGGCTGTCGCTTCATCGATCGTCTGCTCGATGTGATCGACGGCCGGGTTCGGCGTCTCCTCGTAACGCTCGCCGAACTCCGAAACTGCGGCGTCGTCGTATTTTTCCCAGTACGCCTCACTCGTCATCTCGCCGTTCGAGACCCGGCGGGCGTCGGCAGCCATCGCGAGGCCGAGGTCGGTGTCGTAGTCGGCCGCTTCCAGTTCCCGGACGGACTCCGCCTGTTCGTCCCGGAGCATCGCTTCATACTCGTCGGTGGTCGTCGGTCCGGGCACCTCCGGCACCCCCGGAAGGGTCGAGTCGCTCATCGGTGGTGCCCCCGCTGATCCGGCGGATGCCTCGATCCGGACGATCCGTCGGTATCGATGCGTCGGCGCACGGAGCGGTCGGTTGGATCTTGTGACATGATATAGTGTCGTACTACCATCTCCATGCTGTTTGATCTGAACCAGTCAAGGTTTTAAGTGGGGGGCGTGGGATCGGCGCCGCGGGGACGGCGTTCGTCGCACACCCCGCTGGACCGAACGAGCCTCTGGCAAGCGCCGGGATCGACTCGGAACTGTTCGGAAACGAACGCCAGGAGTTCGGTCGTGCCGACTGGTCTGCAAACCTGAAACTCCCAACGTGGGACCCATCGCCCTTCAGGGCGGAGGAGGGATCACCCCTCTATCCCGTCGAGAACCTGCCGCATGAGTTTTTCCTCGGCGCGGGCGAGCCGCTGGGAAAGCGCCGACTTCGACACCTCGAACTCCGCCGCCAACTCCGAGAGGCCGATCTCCCGGTTCCGGTCGTAATACCCCCGTTCTAGCGCCCGCGAGAACGTCACGAGCTGTCGAGCGGTGAGCGAGGAGAGGTCTATCTCGATGGGCTCTTGATCGAGCGGATCAACGGAGGGCTCGGAGAGTTCGACCGAGCGCCGGTCGTCGTCCGTTTCGGTCACGGTCTCTCACCCGGTCGCAGCCCCCGCGGTTCACGCCTGATGGATGCCATGCAGTAGCATACATTCCGACGACCCCTACGCGTTGCTCTGAACCTGTTCATGGTTTAAGTAGTTCGAGGAGGCGAAAGACATCCGTCTCGCTAGTTGATTTCAAACGTTTCGCTTCAAGAACTGATAGCCGCCACCCCAACGTACATAAGTTTAATTTATCATGAGGATAAAGAGCCACAAAGATGTGGGAAGCGACTAAGACTATCCCGGCGAGTTCGCCCCGATCGACACGACAGCCCCGGACTCAGGCTCGCGGGAATGACGCCGATATCACAGTATGAGCCGGCGTGATGTCGAAGAAACCAACCGGACACTTCCCCCCGAAGAGCGGTCCGTTCGGGCGGTTCTGGAGATCGACCGGGGCGGGGCGTGTGTGATGGACAGCCTCGACGGAGAGATTCTCGACGTCGATGTCGGGTTTTATCAGGGACGCTGCCAGTGTGATGTCACACTCGATGTCGGAGACGACGACGAGTCACTCGTTCGAAAACACTACCAAAATTCCGTCTGTGACCACTGTCCTGGTGTGGTGTTCGGCGCCCACGACTGCCTGCCGCTTTTCGCCAACGCCGATGACGGGGTGTTCCAGATCGAGACGTTCGCCCGTGATGCGGCCACGATCGCGGACCTCGTCGAGGAACTCAGAAACGTCTGCAAGCGGGTGCGTCTGCTCAGTCTTACGAACGACGAGCACGGCGATATCTTCGCCGAATTGTTCGAACTGGACATGTCCGTGTTGACACCCAAACAACGATCCACCCTCGAACGCGCGATCGAGGCGGGGTATTACGACAGATCCGACGGACAGACGCTATCGGAGTTGGCGGCGGAGTTCGAGGTGTCGAAGTCGGCGCTTTCCCAGCGGCTCGCCCGCGCCGAGGAAAAACTCATGCGACAGTTACTCTGAACGGTTCACCGGTGTGGCGGCCCCGGAGATTACTCGAACGCCCCGCGGAGCCCCCGAAAGTCACCGTGTCGGAATCGTTCTGCCAGACGACCCGATCGATTCCCGGTGACTGTCAGGATAGGATGAACCGGTTGGAGACACGGCGGCCATCGGTACGACGGTGGAATGTGGACTAACCTCGGATTTCGGGTCCCCCAGTACCCGTCTTCGCGGAGGTGGTCCTCTATCTCGATACAGCGAACGAATCCCGTCCTTCCCGTGGGGAACGGGTGTTCCGACGCATAGTCGAAACCGAGGAACGAACGGGGAAATGGCGAGACCGGAGGTCTTGCTGTCGTTCGAAAGGGGTACGTGTTTCGTGATGACGAGACGCGCAGCGTCTCAAACCACGCCCGAAACGCTCCGATTCTCGGACGACCGCGCCCTTCGAGACGCGGCGGCGGTCATCCCTGCCCGACCATCGAGTCCTCGTCTTCCCACTCGCGCTCTCGGAGCTCGTATTTTTGTACCTTGCCGGTGGCGGTCGTCGGCAGTTCCTCGACGAACTCGACGCGGCGAACCATCTTGTAGCTCGCGAGGTTCTCGCGGGTGAACTGGGTCAGCTCGTCCTCGGTGACACCGGGGGCGTCCGGATCGCCGTTCTCTGGGATGACGAACGCTTTCGGCGTCTCGCCCCACTCCTCGCTCGGCGCGGGGATGATCGCGACATCGGAGACCGCCTCGTGTTCGAACAGGGTGTCCTCGAGTTCGATCGAAGAGATGTTCTCGCCGCCGGAGATGATGATGTCCTTTTTGCGGTCCTGGATCCGGATCATCCCGTTTTCGTCGACCGTCGCGAGATCGCCCATGTGGTAATACCCCTCGACGCGCTCGGAGAACGCCTCCTCGGTGGCGTCGGGCTTGCCGAGATACCGGTCCATCACCTGGTTGCCCCGGACGACGATCTCGCCGATCGAGTTGCCGTCCTGGGTGACATCGTTGCCGTCGTCGTCGACGACGCGGACTTCGGTGCCGAGGTAACCGAGTCCCTGGGTCTTTTTGACCGCGAATCGGTCGGACGAACCGTCCTCGAAGTACCGGCGGGCGTCGGAGGAAGTGATGAGCGGCCCGGTTTCGGTCGCCCCGTAGACGTGTTTGAGATACCAGCCGAACTCGTCCTCGACGGTCCGGATCGTCGCCTCAGGCGGCGCACTCCCGGCCGTAGCGACGCGGACGTCCGCAGCGCCGCTTGTCTCGACGTCGTGATCGGAGTAGTAATCCAACAGCATGTTCAACACCGTCGGGGCGGCACAGAGATACGAGACGTCCTCCTCGTTGATCGTCTCGAATATCCACTCGGCTTCGATGCCTCGGCTGCAGACGTGGCGTGCGCCCATGCCGGTGACCGCGTAGATGTGGCCCCAGCCGTTGACGTGGAACATCGGCAGCGTCCACAGGTAGGTGTCGTCGTCGCTGATCTCTTGGTGGATCGTCACGAGATACGCGTGGATCGTCTCCGTTCGGTGGGTCCGCATGACGCCTTTGGGGTCGCCGGTCGTCCCCGAGGTGTAGTTGATCGTGATGACGTCGTCCTCGTCCATCTCGGGGGCGTCGTAGCTCGGCTCGACGCCGTCGATGACGGTGTCGAAGTCCTCCCAGTCACCCTCCGTCGCCTCGCCGTCGTTGGTGATGAAGATCTCCGTCGGCACCGAATCCCGGACGGCTTCGACCTTCTCTGCGAGTTCGTAGTCGGCGACGATGGCCTGCACGTCGGCGTCGTTCAGGATGTATTCGAGATCCTCGGGCAGGAGCCGGTAGTTAAGCGGCGTGTGGATCGCCCCGAGTTGCATGATCCCGTAGGCCGCCTCGAGGTGGTAGTGGGTGTTCGGGTCGAGGACGGCGACGGAATCGCCTTTCTCGATTCCCCGCTCCTGTAACGCCGCCGAAAGCCGGTCGGCCCGGTCACCGAGCTCGTCGTAGGTGAACCGTTCGCCGGTCGTCGCGACGACCGCTTCCTTCGAGCCGTAATCCCGCCGGGCGCGATCGATGAAATCGGTCGTGAGTAGTGGCTTACGCATACAGACGCTCCCTCGAAGTCCGTCCTAATAATTCATGCAGATACGTTTCAGCCGGCGGGAGTTTGGCAGCGACGAAACGGGGGAATCGATAGCAGGAAGCGCCCGACGACGGAAAGAACTATCCCCTGGCGATCGGTATCACGCTGCACTATGCCACGACCAGTCATCGCGGCCGTCGGGACATCCCGAATCGGTCGGACCGACCTCCCCGGCCGCGACCTGTTTTCGGTCGCGCTGGCGGAGGCCTTCGAGGGACTCCCCGACCCGGCCGAACTCGTCGGAGGGGTGTACGTCGGCAACCAATCCGAGAACTACGAACACCAGATCATGCAGGGGACGCTCATGGCCGAATGGGCGGGGCTGCGGACGGTTCCGGCCGAGCGTGTCGAGGGCTGTGCGGCCGCCGGGGCGCTCGCGCTCCGGCATGCGGTCAAGGACGTCCGAAACGGCGAACACGAGGGCGTCCTCGCCTGCGGCGTCGAGAAGATGACAGCGGGCGGAACCGGGGGTGCGACCGACGCGCTCTCGGCGGCGTTCGATCGCGCGCTCGAACAGCGCTCCGGGGTGACGGCCCCGAGCCAGTACGCGCTGCTTGCGGACCGATATCTCCACGAAACCGACGCGACCGAAACCGACCTGGCGCGGATCGCCGTGAAGAACCACGCAAACGCCGCGAAGAACCCGCGGGCACAGTTCCCCGAGGAGATAGACATCGACACGGTGTTACAGTCACCGACCGTCGCCCCGCCGTTGAAGCTCTATGACTGTGCGCCCGTCGGCGACGGGGCGGCGGCCGTGCTCGTGACGACCGCCGAAATCGCAGACGACCTCGGCGTTCCCTGGGTCGCGGTCGACGGAAGCGGGGCGGCCGCGAACAACATCGCCGTCGCCGAACGGAACATGACACGGATCGAGGGCGCGGCGGTCGCCGCGGAGACCGCCTACGGGGAGGCGGATCTCGCTCCCGAAGACATCGATATCGCCGAAGTCCACGACGCCTTCACCGTCTGTGAGGCGCTGCTCTCTGAGGCGGTCGGGTTCGCCCCCGAAGGCGAAGGGTATCAGAGCTACCGGCCCGCCGGCGAACGGGCCGACGGCTGGACGGACGTCGAACTGTCGACGAGCGGCGGGCTCAAAGCCCGCGGCCATCCGATCGGCGCGACCGGACTCCTGCAGGCGATCGAGGCCTACGAACAGCTCACGGGAGGTGCTGGCGATCGGGCGGTATCCGACGCCGAGCACGCGCTGTTGTTAAACGAGGGCGGCGTCGCGGACGCGGTGACGGTCGTCCACGTCCTCTCCGCGGAGGGAGCAGCATGAGCGATACCGATGCGGCCGGGAAACGCCTCGATTCCGACAGCCCGCTGACGCTGCCGGGATTTTTCGACGCCTTGGCCGACGGCGAGTTGCTCGGCGGCGTCTGTGCGGACTGCGGGCAGGTGTTGCTCCCCCCGCGTCCGGCGTGTTACGCCTGTGGAAGCCGAGCGATCGAGGTCGAAGCCCAGCCCACGACGGGTGAAATATACGCCCGTACGGCAGTCCATACGCCGCCGCCGGCGCTTGAAGACGACGCACCCTACACGATCGCGGTCGTCGAACTCGACTCCGGCGGTCGGTTGACCGGACGGGTCGATGCTCCCCACGACGAGGTCGGGATCGGGGACGGCGTCGAAATGCGGGTCAGGGAGCCGACCGAGGCCGAACGGTCGCTCGCGTTCGAACACGAACTCGAGTGGCCGGTACACGTCTTCGAGCCGACCGACGGCTGATACTGGTGGACGAACGCACATGAAACCGACCCAGGAGCCATCCGCCGTTCGCTCCGTCGAACGGCGGACTCCTCCTGGGTCGTGTGTCCGTTCGGTTCTCCATCAGTATGAGTCCGTTGCCCGCGGCCTTCGGAGGCGGACGCTCCACACCGAGTGGGCGACGGCCTTAACACACCGCCACCGAAAATAGAGGTATGTCGAAGGTCACCCTCATCGGGGAACGGCTCGCCGACGTCGGAAGCGAGTTCGTCTACGGGGGCGAATCGGAAGCCTGTGCGGGCTGTCCGTACCGCGATCAGTGTCTCAACCTGACCGAGGGGCGACGGTATCGGATAACCGGCACGCGGGATTCGGGGACCCTCGAGTGTGCCGTCCACGCCGCCGGCGTGACGGCGGTCGAAGTCGAGCCGGCGTCGATACTCGCAAACGTCGCCTCGAACGCCGCCTACGCCGGGAGCAAAGCAGCCCTCGAAGGGCCGTGTCCCTACACCGAGTGCCCGAGCCACGAGTTCTGCGAACCGGCCGGAGCGGACTTCGAAACGGAACACCAGATCACGGAAGTCGTCGGCGACCCGCCGCATGAACACTGCATGCTCGATCGGGATCTGACACTCGTCGAGTTCGCACCGAAGCCCGACTGAGAGCTCACCGCGGGCTGCTTTCGGCCGGCGTCGACTCCGATCCGGGCGGGTACGCGCCCGCGTCGCCGTCGAGGCGGCCGACGAGCGATCCGACGTACCCGAACTCGTTCCGGTAGCCGTACGCCGACAAAAGGATCGGGTAGAAGGGCTCCTCGGCGAACAACGGTTGGCTGTCGGCGGCGGCGAAGCGATCGCCCTCCGCGACCCGTTCGAAGTTCTCAACGAAGACGTCGTAGCTGTCCGCCTCCGGCTTCGGTATCTGTTTATCGAGCCGGAACACCGGCAGGGGGTGGTGACGGGGTGGGGTTGTCTCCCCGGACAGCGCTCCGGCGGCGACGAGAAACTCCCGCGAGAGCCGTTCGGCGTTCTCGGCGGCGAGTGCGGACCGCTGGAGGCCACATTCGAGCTCGACCACGTCCGGGTAGGAGATGAGACGGCCCGTGCTGTACCCCGCCGTCTCGACGAGCGCCTCGACGGAGAGATACGGACAGATCGAGCGCGCGTAGCCGTCGAGTTCATCGACCAGGGCGAACGGTGCCGCATACGACTGCGTCGAGTGCAACGAGAGGATCGCACAGCCGCGTATCTCGTTGAGGAGCTCGTGAGCGAGTCGGCCCTCGTGTGTATCGGCGCCGGGATCACCCGGAAAAGCCCGGTTGAGATCCTCTTCGACGTATCTGACGCCCCGGGAGATCGCCCGTTCGTTCGCGACGATGAGTTTTACCGGGCGCTCGACGTCGAGGTCGGCGTCGAGAAGCGCCTCTATCGCCGCCGGGCCGCAGGGCTCGTCGCCGTGTATCCCGCCGACGATCGCGACTTCGGCGTCACCGTCGCCCAGCGTCTCGACGCGCATCCGTTTCCGGGTAGTGGTCCCGCCGGTATGAACCCCGCGTTTCGTATCCGACCGCTCGGAAATATCGAGAAAAGTCCGTCGCCGTCTACAGCTTGCCGGCCTTCTGCAGCTTCATCAGATCCTCGGTGTCGAGGGTCTCGCCTTCCTTGAACTTCTGGTAGATCTCCTCGGCTTCCTCCTTTGCGGCCTCGCGCTTCTCGGAGCGGGCGTCCTCGCGTTCCTCTTCTTCCTCTTTGTCGAGTTCGCGGAGTCGCTTCTGGACGCGGACAAAGTCCTCGTGGTGGCGGTCGGCGGCCTCCTGGGCGTCGACGAACTTGTCGTGCCACTCGTCGGCCTCGTCGCGGATGTCGTCTGCCTCCCGGTAGGCCTCGATCATGTCGTTGTGGTGCTCTTGGGCCTTGTCGGCCAGCTCGGTCACCTTCTGGTGGTGTTTCGAGGCCTCCGCGCGGACTTCCTGGGCTTCGGATTTGATCTCCTCGAGGTCGCCGCCTTGATCGAGTTTCTCCTTGCGGTCGGAGAGCTTCTCGCGTTTCTCCTCGATCTTTTCGATGAGTTCGCGCTCGTCCTCCGTCGAGAGGACTTCGGTCTGCTGTTTGAACTCGAGGTCTTCGATCTCCTCTTTGAGTTCGTCGACGTTTTTCCCCTCGTTCAACTCGAGGTCGTCCTTGAGGTCGTCGACCTCATCGAACAGCTCGTTGGCCTTCGCGTTGAGCTCGTTGCGTTTGTCCTTGTGTTCTTGGACTTTCTCGTTGAGCTCGTCGCGCTTCTCGCGGTGTTCCTGGGCCTCGTCGACTTTTTCACGCGTCTTGGCGTTGAATTCGTCGCGTTTGGAGGCCCGCTCGGAAGCCATCTGGTTCAGCTCGTTTCGCCGGTCACGGAGCTGGCCGGCGAGTTTGATGAGCTGGCCTTTGGATTTGTTCTCGAGGTCGTCGTCTGTCAGTTCTACGTTGTCGGTTTCGTCGATTGACTCTGCCATGGTTGATCACGTTACTCCATTACCGCCCCGGCCGCGGACAGCAACCGCTGTCGAAGTATCGGTCGCCGTATGAGGAAGGTTCCCTGTCATTCTGGTCGGCTGACGATGCTGCCGAACGCCGGATGCGTTCTGGTAGATACACATTTATCGTATCGGTATTTAAATTTTGTGGAGGTCCGGAGCCGTGAAACAGGCTATCACACCCGTGTACCGTCGCGTGAGGCGTTTTCACACGCTTCGCTCAGGTATATAAATGGACGTCAGCGCACTCCACTCAGATATATAAATGAACGTCAGCGCACTCCGCTCAAATATATATGCGAAACCGGAGCAGTCCGCGTATTTTCGAACAACTGAATATATAAAAACGAACGGCAAGGAACTGATACTGGTGGACGAACGGCGGACTCCTCCTGGGTCGTGTGTACGTTCGTTTGTCCGTCAGTATGAG
>OBKM01000343.1_pt1 | contig 23560 bp, 24 predicted proteins | sample 1519691 | NCBI WGS metagenome assembly OBKM01 (sample SAMEA37050418, study PRJEB22526) | metagenome | biome: saline pan; feature: lake; material: water | place: Egypt | collected 2015 | depth 0.5 m | reverse complement strand
CGACGAACGAGGACCAGTGTATCGACTGCATGCTCTGTGTCGACGTCTGTCCGGTGGACGCGATCGACGTCGACCCCGGCCGAGCCGGACGGATCTGAGGCGTTCACGATTGCCCGCGGCTGACGGACCGCGTCGTCTTCCGAGCCGTGCGTCCACCGATTCACACGTCCGCCGGTCCCGGAGCGACCACGGCGTCCACGTCGCCACTCCCGCAGGACCCGGCCGGTCGCGGATGCTGAGAGGTCAACAGGACCGAGAGCCGAACCCAAACCCCTAATTCCCTCGCACTCGCGGATGCGAGTATGCTGGCAACGCTGCCGGATCTCCTGCGGCTGCTCGTCGTTCCCGTGTTCGCGTGGGCGGCCCTCCGCGACATCCGAACGCGAAGGCTTCCGAACCGAATCTGGCCGCCGATCTACGCGTTCGGACTGCTGCTTCTCGTCTGGGAGATCGTTCGACTGTGGCCGATCGCCGGACTCCACGGTCGACTGTTTATCCTCCAAGCCGCCGTGAGCCTGCTGTTCGTTGCGCCGCTCGGCTACGCGTTCTGGTATTTCGGCGCGTTCGGGGGTGCCGACGCGAAGGCGCTGATCGCGATCGCCGTCGTCTTTCCGACGTTCCCGACGTACGCCGTCGGTTCGACGGTGTTCCCGCTCGTGGTGACGGATCTGGGCGTGTTCTCGCTGACGATCCTCACGAACACCGTGCTGATCGGGGTAGCCTACCCGCTCGCGCTCGGGGCGTACAACCTCGCAAACGGCGAGATCTCTCCAGTCGCGCCGCTCGCCAGACCGGTGGCGACCCCCTCGCTCATCGATCGGCACGGGATGCTGTTCGAGAACACGGACGGGACGACGCGCAACGGCCTCGATCTCGACGCCCTCCGGATGTACCTCCGATGGCGAGGTGTCACCCTTGCAGACCTCCGTGCGGAGCCCGGTCGTCTCCGCGATCCGGCCACCGTCACCGAGACGTTCGCGCCGACTGACGGCGGTACTCACGTCGGCCCTCGGACGGACGGTGGGGTCCACGACACCGGCCCGGACGAGGAACCGTTCGACGATCCGTGGGCGGCCGAACGATTCCTCGCGGAGATCGACGGCACTGCCTACGGCACCGACCCCGAGACGCTTCGCGAGGGACTCACGGTCGTGGCGACTCGGGACGAGGTGTGGGTGTCGCCGGGGCTTCCGTTCGTCGTGCCGATGTTTCTCGGAATTGTCGTCTCGTTGACGTACGGTGACGTGCTGTTCGCGGGGTTAGCTGCCGTCGGCCTCGTGACGTGACCGCTCGGCGAGCCAGACTGCCGGCAGGCGAGCGTACAGTTCGGCGTTCCGCGTGAGCGCCTCCAGGGTCGTGTACTCGTCGACCGCGTGAACCGTGTCGGTTCCGAACGCGAATTCGACGGTCGGGACCCCCGCGTTCCGGAACGTCTTCGCGTCGCCACCGCCCGTCGCACTCCGGCGATAGATCCGGTCGCCGATCGCCTCGGAAGCGGTCGCCGCGACCGCCTCGACGATCGGCTCGTCGACCGGTTCGTAGGTGCCAACCGACCAGCTCACCTCGGCGATCGAGACGCCGTCGTGCTCGTCGAGACAGTCGCGAACGTCCGCAAGCACGTCGCTCGTGTCGACTCCGGCAGTCAGCCGAACGTCCAGCCGTGCGGTCGCGTCGCTCGGAACGGTGTTTATCGCCTCGCCGCCCTCGAACGTTCCGAGGTTGACGCTTGGCTGCTCGAACAGCTCGCGCGCCGCCGCCGCGCCCATCGTCGGCTCATAGTACTCGACCGACTCCTCGACGATCCGTTCGATCTCAGGATCGAGCGACAAGCGTCGTCGCGAGAGCCGTCGTCGAACGGTTCCGACGGCCTCCCAGAGCCGGTCGATGGCATTGTCGCCGAGCATCGGGCGGGAGCCGTGCGCGGCGGTTCCGGTGGCGCGGAGCGTCAGCCAGATGCTGCCACGGTCGGCGACCGTGACGGAGTGGCGACCGCCGGCACACGTCGTCTCGCCGATGACACAGGCATCGGCGTCGAGATCGTCGAGCACGCCGCGCTCCTCGAGCGCAGACACGCCGGCCGATCCGCCCGTCTCCTCGTCGCTCACGAACGCGAACGCGAGCGAAACCGGCGGCGTAACGTCGCGCTCGACGAACGTCTCCGCCGCGTGTAACATCGCGGCCAGCGGCCCTTTCATGTCGGTCGCGCCCCGTCCGTACAGCCGGTCGCCGTCGCGCTCACCGAGCGGGTCGCGACGCCACTCGTCGGCGTCGAACGGCACCGTGTCCAGATGCCCGTTGTACAGCAGCGTTCGGTCCGTTTCGCCCGGAAGCGTCGCGAGCACGTTCGGCTTCGCGGGGTCCGTGGCCACGCGCTCCGTCTGTACGCCGAGTTCCGAGAAGAACCCCTCCACACGGTCGGCGAGGGCGCGTGTGTCGCCCGGCGGATTCCGCGTGTCGATCGCGATCAGCTCCGCCGCCAGATCGAGCACCCGCTGGCCGGAAACCGACGAGACGACGGGGGCGACCGAGCTCATGACCGTCGCACGCCCGATCGACCCTCTCGACGACTCGACCGAGTACCCCGTCGTGGTCGACGTCGATGCATACGTGAACCCACACCCGCGACCAACTTAACTGTTGGCCCAGTATTTCTCACTGTTCACAACATACGTTTCTGCAGTCCGCGGAGACACGACCGTTTATATTTCCCGCCACACACTAGAATTGGCGTTATCCGACTTATTAGCCGTTGTACGAGATGTTCGCCGAAACGATCCGGGTGTCGGGTGGGAGTTAGAATTGTGATTAATACACAATACTTCCAAAACCCTTATCCGTCGTCGCCGTGAAGAACGTGGTGATGAGTTCCCACGAAGACCCCGTCCCGTCGGAGCCGATCCATCTGGGTGGGGAAGCCGAGCTCGAAGAGCTAGTATCGTCGTACGACGTCGTTTTAGTCGACTTCTACGCTGACTGGTGTGGTCCGTGTCAGATGATGGAGCCGACGATAGAGACCCTCGCAGCCGAGACCGACGCCGCCGTGGTGAAAGTCGACGTCGACGAGTTCCAGGCGTTGGCCGCGGAGTACGGAGTCCGCGGCGTTCCGACGCTGATCGTCTTTTCCGATGGCGAGATGGAGGAGCGGCTCGTCGGCGCACAGTCCGAGGACGTACTGACGAACGCCGTCGAAAGTCACGCGGCGTAAGCCGCCAAGGGATCGCTTCGACCCGCCAAGGGATCGATTCGGCCCGCCGGTCGATCGAACGAAGCCGACGTCGCAGTGCTACCGACTGCCGACGGTTCAGCCGTCCGGTGGCGCGATCGTCGTCGGATTCGCTCCGTCACAGCCGTGTCGCGAGAGCAGGTGTTCGCTGCGGTCTCGAGCGTCCGGATCATCTATCGTCTCCCACGTGATGTTCTCGTCGACCGCATACATGTTGATGTGCGTGAGCGACGCACCCGACTCGGTCTCATACGTCGCACACAGGTGTGCAGCGAGGTGGTCGCCGACCGCGCCGTCGACGCTCCGAAGCGACCCCATGTAGAACCGCTCCCTGTACGTCCCGTGTTGTCGCTGAAGCTCTTCGTAGGGTCGCTCGTAGGTGAGCTCCCTGTCGTTTCGCGCGTCGACCGCCTCGCCGTTGACCGTCCGCGCGGGGAACACGTAGTAGCGGTCCGAGGTCCGGGGATTCGGCGCGAAGATCGACCAGTCGGTCTGGAACTCGACGAGCGCCGCCCCGCCGGCCGACAGCTCCGCCTCCGGCGTGTCGTCGGCAACGACACCGACCGACGAAAGCGACGCCGTCACGGCGACCGCGACCACCGCGACCGCGACGACGGCGGCGACGTACTCGTAACGTGGACGGTCAGCCACGAAACGTTCTCCGACCGCCAGACGCCGTGCTGGCGAGAGGGTCGGTCGGGGAACTCGCTCCGCGGCGCGGTGTGTTCGCTCACGAACACCGGCGGCCCGGTCTCGACTCCCGTCCAACGCTGCCAGCGGCCCGAACGCGAGTCGCCGTCGGAGTGCGTCGATATCCCGCCACGCCGACGGCTGGTAAAACAGCAGGAGCCCGGCGAGACAGACGTACGAGAACGCGCCGATCCGGACGGTCACCGCCATCGAGAGATGGGCGATCATGAACGCTGCGACGAGCAGATGTCTGGGTCGGTCACGGAGCGCGAGCAACAGCCACGATCCGAGCAGCATGCCGAACCACGTGAGTCCGCCGAGCTGCAGCAGCGTCGGCGACGCCCGCAGCGCATCGCCGAACAGGAACGTCATCTCGTCGATTCCGAGGACCAGCGCGGCCGCCTCGCCGCTCCACCACAGCTCGGAGGCGGTCTTGTGGTAGCCGTTGACCGCGTACATCGTCACCATCTGCGCGAGGATGAGCGCCGTTCCGACGCCCGCGACCGCTTCCCGTCGTGGCCGGTCGGCTGCGACGGCGTCGACGGACCAGCGCTCGCCGAGCGGCAGAAAGATCGCCAGAAACAGCAACGTCATGAACAGCGTGTCGGCGAAGCTCGTGACGAACGGGTTGCGGAGGTCGAGCGAAACGACGAGCACGAACGCGATCACCGTCGCGATCCGGGTGTAATAGCCGAGCGCGAGTGCGACACCGACGATCCCGGTGAGCGCGAACAGGATGGCGGTCGCTTCGGGCGTCGGTGCGAGCGCGTACACTGAGTATCCGGCCATCGGCTCCGCAGCGACGGCGAGTTCGTGCGGTACGACGCCGTCGTCGGTGTAAAAAAACGTCAGATTACGCGAGCGCGCCAGCACGTCGGCGACGATCAGGACGCCGGCGAGCATCCGGAACAGCGCGAGCGACCGGGTGTCGATCAGGATCCGACTGCGAACGAGCGCGCGGAGCCGAGTCGTCATCGTAAGTGGTCTCCTACACTCTCCGGAGATGATATATGCGTTGCGTCCGGAGGATGTCAACGCGATCCGGACGGTGAGTCACGCATCGCGACCGCGACGGCCGCGATCACTGCGAGGAATCCGACGAGGAAGGCGGCTGGCTGGACGACGACCCGTTGAGCGACGACGGCGTCCGAGTCGCGCTCGACGGTTCGGGTCCAGAACTCGTAGCGGTCTCCGTCGTGTGACACCACGAGCAGCCCGTCGCCGAGCGACGGTTCGGTCGGGTACGAGAGTGATTCGGCTCGCTCGTCAGGGTCCTCGACGACGAACCCGGCCTCCTCCGCGTCGAGCGCGCGCTCGAACGCCTCGCGAGCGTCCGGATCGAGATCCGTGGCCGGCACGACATCGGATGCATCGACGGGAGGTGAGTCCGGCCCGACCGGCTGGACGGCGTGCGTGTACACCGGCGTCGACTCACCCACGGTGACCGGGAGGTACAGCGGGTTCGCCATGAGGGCAATCCCGACGACCAGCAGGGACGCGGCGAGGAGCCGACCGTGCATGGGTCGGCTTCATCGGGGACCAGCAAGAGGCTTTCCGCTGCTGTGGGTTTATCACCGTTGCGTGCCATGGTGTCACATGAACGTTCAGTTCGAGTTCGAGGGCGACGTAGCACTAGTGACCGGCGCGTCCGGTGCGCTCGGCAGCGCGACCGTCGAGGCGTTCGCGAACGCCGGCGCGACGGTCGCTGCGGCCGATCTCCGGCCGCCGGAGGACGACGACGCCCTGCTCGATCCTGCGCACACGGCGTCGTTCCACGAGGCCGACCTCACCGACGAGGATGACGTCGAGCGAGTTGTCGACGAGGTCGTGGCTGCTCACGGTGGGCTCGATCACCTGATAAACATCGCGGGGACGTGGCGCGGCGGCGACCCGATCCACGAGACGGACGCGGACCTGTTCGACTTCCTGTTCGACGTGAACCTGAAAACGATGTTTCTGGCGAGCAAACACGCCGTCCCGCAGCTCCGCGAAACCGAGGGGACGGTCGTCTCCGTCTCCGCGCGCTCCTCGCTGTCGGGTGGCACCGGCGATGGGATCTATCGTGCGAGCAAGGCGGGTGTACGACTCCTGACGGAGACGCTGGCCGAGGAGAACCGCGGCGTCGTGCGGGCGAACGCCGTGATGCCGAGCGTGCTCGATACGCCGATGAACCGAGAGATGATGACGCCGAGTGACGACTGGGTCGATCCGGCCGACGTCGCGGAGACGATACTGCTGCTCTGCTCGGACGCCGCGAGCGTGACGAGCGGCGCGGCCGTCCCCGTGTACGGCGAGGCGTGAGGCTGATGCACCGAGGGGCGGAGCAGGAGTCTACCGGCCCGACCGGCCGCGTTCGGGATCGTACTCGCAGGCCCCGTTCTCACAGCCCCGACCTTCCACGCTCCGGTCGATGAGCCACCGGTGCAGCCGGGTCAGCACTCCGGCGTCGTCCGTATTGTTTTTCGTACCCATTACTATACAATACATCTGAGACAACAAAACTCGTTCGGTGACACGTGCGGTCTCCAGGCGTGGTCCGGTGTCGGTTCTGCCTGGTGCTCCGGTGTTTTATTATCGGCATCGCGGTGATCTGGTGTTTTTTTAAGCGGCGTCGCCACGTTTCGCGTATGCAGACGCATATCGTGCCGGTCGGCTTCGACTACGACCGGCTGATCGCCCCGCTCATCCGGGATCAGTTCGACGTCGACCGGGTAATTCTGCTCGAGGGGTCGGTCGGGAGCGAGGCGAACGTCGAATACTCCCGAAACATCGCTCGGAAGCTCGAGCAGGACTTCCGGAACCTCCTCGGTGCGGAAACCGTTCGCGAGCGCCTGCCGGACGTGTACGACTACGACGCAGCGTTCGAGCGGGCGTTCGACCTCATCAACGCCGAACTCGATGCGGGAGACGACGAGCGCGAGGTGTGGGTCAACGTCTGCTCGATGCCCCGCCCCGTCTCCTTCGCGTTCGCGACAGCCGCCCATTCGATCATGGTCGAACGCCAGGCGGACAGAGACCGGATCCACACATACTACACTGCTCCCGAGAAGTACCTCGAAACCGAGCTCGCCGAGGAGCTCCGCGCGAATCGGGACCTCCTCCGGACGCTACGGACCGACGGCGACATCGACGACGACCGCGTCGCCGAGCGTCTCGAGACGACGACGGAGCTGCTCTCGGAGTTCGACGAGCGCGGCACGACGATCGGAGCCAAGCGGATCGGCGAGAGCCACATCGTCGAGCTGCCGGTCGCCTCCTTCCAGAACGTCAAACCGTTCGAGGAGCTCGTGCTGTTCACGCTCGGCGAGCACGGGGAGTTCGAGTCCGTCTCCGAGCTCGCCGAAACGCTCGCGGCCGAGCTCAACGAGGAGTACACCGACTCGTTCCGGTCGAAGGTGATCTACAACGTCGACCGGCTCGGTCCGGGCGGGAAGGGGTACATCGAACAGGAGTCACACGGGAAATCACACCGGACGACGCTGTCCCGGATCGGCGAGCTGTGGGTCCGGGCGCACGGTGGCGAGGATATCGACCTCGCACGCCGGTAGGTGGCCGCGCCGCCCGGCCCGTCCGGCAGCTGTGCAGCGATCGAGTCACCTGCCTCGTGCCGGCAGCTCGACCCCGGCCTCCTCGAGCACGCGTTCCGCGTGACGGGTCGCCCGCGACCGAACCGTCTCGACGTCGATGCCGACGTGTTCGCCGTCGTCGTATCTGATCGCCCCATCGACCATACTGAACACGACATCGTCGCCGTGGGCGGCGTACACGAGATGTGACAGCGGGTCGTGCACTGGGGTCGCCCGCGTTCGATCGGTCGTGAGGCCGATCACGTCGGCTCGATACCCCGGCTCGAGCCGTCCGATGCGGTCGAATCCCGCGGCGCGTGCGCCGCCAATCGTCGCCATCTCGAGAACGCTCTCGGCCGGCAGCCGGGTCGGGTCTCGAGCGTCGACTTTGCCGAGCAGGCTCGCCTGCCGCATCTCGGTAAACGGGTCGAGCGTGTTGTTACACGGCGGACCGTCGTTGCCGAGCGCGACCGTGATCCCGCGTTCCAGATAGTCGTGGATCGGCGCGGTCCCGGAGCCGAGCTTCATGTTCGAGGAGGGACAGTGCGTGACGACCGTCCCCGATTCGGCGAGAATTTCGCGCTCGCGCTCGTCGGTGTGGACGCAGTGTGCGAGGGTGACGTCCGGACCCGTCAGCCCGACCTCGTCGAGCCAACGAACGTTCCGCATGCCGGTGTCGGCCTCCACCGTCTCGATCTCGTCGACGTTCTCGCTCGCGTGCGTGTGGATCCTGACGCCGTCGTACGCGTCGGCCAGCTCTCGGCACCCGCGGAGACACGCCTCGGTGCAGGTGACCGCAAAGCGCGGCGTCACCGCGTATCGAACCCGACCGTTCGCGGCGCCGTGGTACTCGCGAATGAGCGACTCGGTTTCGGCAAGCCCGGTCGCGGTGTCCTCCTCGAGACCGTCGGGTGAGGACCGGTCCATCAGCACCTTCCCGAGTCGCGCGCGGATGCCGGTGTCGATCGCCGCCTCGAACGCCTCCGAGGCGTGGTTCACCGAAAGGTGATCGAGCACGGTCGTCGTCCCCGACTCCAGACACTCGAGGTAGCCGAGCGTCGCGGCCGCCCGCATCGCGTCGGCGTCCATCGCGGACTCCATCGGCAACACGGCGTCGAACAGCCAGTCAAGCAGTGGCTTGTCGTCGGCGATCCCCCGGCCGAGCGACTGGACCGAGTGGATGTGTCCCCCCACGAGTCCGGGCGCGACGAGATCGAACGTTCGCGACTCGTGGTCGGGGTACGTTTCGCGGAGCTCCGAGGCGTCGCCGACCGCGGCAACCCGATCCGCGTCGACGATGACTGCCCCGTCTTCGATAACCGTCTCCGAGTCGACGATGACCGTTCCGGCGATCAACATCTCCGTCCGTTCCTGTCGGTCGATTCTTAAGAACGTGTCCGTTCGATAGCTCTCTCACACCACCGCCGTTTTCTCACACCATCGCCGTTTTCTCACACCATCGCCGTTTTCTCATCGTCTCCGTTCCGCCATCGTTTCTTCCTCGAAGTCGATCGATGATAAAAGAGCGTGTCGCCGCCCGCTATCGACGCCTATTCGTGGCGGCCACCCGGATGAGCATCATGCTCAGATACGTGACGACCAACGCGGGGAAGCTGCGCGAGGCCGAGAGCTATCTCCGAGACGGCTCGGTCTCACAGCTCGATTTTGACTATCCAGAGATCCAGGCTGACGAGCTCGGGCCGATAGCGGCACGCGGCGCTCGAGAGGCGTATCGGGAGGCCGGCGAACCCGTCATCGTCGACGACGCCGGACTGTTCATCGAAGCGCTCGACGGATTCCCCGGTCCCTACTCCTCGTACGTCGAGGAGACGCTCGGCATCGAGCGCGTGTGGCACGTCGCGCGCGATCTGGACGACCGGCGAGCCGCCTTCCGATGTACACTCGCGTACTGTGACGGCGAGTCGTTCGCGGCCAGTCCGGACCCGGTCGACCGCGGCGATCGGGCCGCCGCGGCCGCGACGGGACCCGAAGACGACAGTTCCGTGTCACGGAACACTACCGACGAAACTCTCCCGGTCAAACTGTTTGAGGGATACGTTCCGGGACGGATCGTCGCCCCGCGGGGAGACGGCGGCTTCGGCTACGATCCGATCTTCGAGCACGGCGACGAGACGTTCGCGGAGATGAGCACGGAGCGGAAAAATGCCGTCTCACATCGTGGCCGGGCGCTCGAGAAGTTCGCCGAGTGGTACGCGGATCGATAGCTGAGGACGGTCGCTATCGCTTCGGGATCGCGAGCCGTGTCGCCCGTGTGCCCTTATGAACCGAGTCCGTATATCCCCGTCCAGGGGACACACGCTACCCACCGCCGAACGCACCAGACGATGACTCCGACATCGTGACAGCTACCGACCGTTCACGAACGGGGATCCCGGTCCGGTCCCGGATACTCTCCGTCCTCGATCTCCGGATACAGTCGTTCGGGGTCGAAAACAGTGGCGAACGCTCGCGGCTCACGAACGCTGACCTGCATTCGACCACGGAGTCCGGCGGCAGCGGCCGGTCCGGTCAACTCGCTATCGAGGCTGATCACGTGCATCGCACCACCGTGATACGCCGAGGCGAGCGCGGGATGGTCGCCCGCAGGGTGGTCGACGGGCTCCCGCCAGCTTTCGAGTTTCGTCCGCCAGGCCGCGGCCAGCGACGGATCGGTCAGCGTCGCGATCACGGCCTCCGCGTCGTCCAGGAGCGCGTCGCTCGCGACGAGCGTGGTCCACGAGTGGCGACGAAGGGAGTCAAGCGCGTCCCGTGCGTCTCCCCCGACCAGTAGATCAGCAGCGAGCACGTCGGCGTCGGCGACGACCCGAGCGGGGCTCGGGGACCGTGGAGCAGTGTCAATGGTCATTCGTCGGTCTCCTCCTTCGACCGACGCGTAGCCAGCGTCCGCCGAATTGCGGCCTCATCGACGTCGTAGGTGGCCGCCCGGTCGAACAGCTCCGCGAACGTTACGTCGGGCCCGCTCGTCGCGTCCTCTCCGAGCTTCATGTGAGACGCTCATCCGCGCCGCATATCGGTGTTACGGAGCCCGTGATCGAGGAGGGCTCCGAGGAGGAACGCGACCCCAACGTTGGTGAGGACGCCGAGCACCCCAACCCCGATCGTCAGCAGCTGATCGTCGCTTCGGAGCGCCACGCGGGCCAACTCGACACCGACGACACAGAGCAGCACGCCGAGCATCGCCATGGGAAACGCGACGACGACTCCGGCGACAAGCGCCAGTCCGATGTACGCCACTCCGAGGATCACGTTCGCACCACCCGTCCGTGCCCCGAACGCGTGCTTTCCGGCGAGGCCGCCGCTTCCGTGACACATCGGGAGCCCCCCTATCGGCACCGCCGCGAGGGTCATCGCTCCCATGCTCTCAGCGAGCCGATCCGCGGAGACATCCCTGTCGAAGAGATCCGAACACAACAGGGCGGTCGCAACCGCCGCGTTACCGATAGTCATGGCCAACTGGGCAGCGACGCCCTCGAGCGCACCGCGTGTGAACGATGGACTACCGCTGGCGAACGAGGTGAACTCGGGCAGCGTCGGTGTTGGAACCCCAGTGGTCCACGCGGCGACGATACCCCCAAGCGACAGGACGATCAGGGTTCCCGCATCGCGATACCCGGCAAGCGCGACGACGCCGACGAGGCCGGCAGCCACGAGCGCGGGAATCGGCCGACCGACCGCGAGTTCGATCCCCGTGATCAAAAGCAGGAGCCCGACCGCGAGTTGGATCCCCCGGACCACGGGGAGCCCGACCGCACGCTCTATTGCGCCGACGATGCCGAGACGACCGGCAACGAGCAGCACCACGCCAGCGATCAGTCCTGCAGCAACGAGTTCACCCATCGATATCGTTCCGGCGATCGCCAGCCCGGCGAGGGCTTTCATTGGCTCGACGGAGAGCGGGATCCCGTACACGACACCCCAGAGGATCTGGAACACGCCGAACGCGACGAGGGTATGTGCAAGCGACAGGGGCGTCAACAGCGCAAGCGAGACGACAATTGGAAGAACTGTAATCGAATCCCCTAACGCTCCGGTCATCTCGCCGAAGCCGAACTCCATACCGTATTCGAACGAGATCTGTCGTAGCGCCACGTAACGCCCATCTAGACACAGATGGAAAGGCGTTTTCAGTAATCGTATGTGGGATCTCCGAACCGGCGAGAAACTATGTTTAGTTACTCTCGGAGTTCAGCCACGCTGGCCTTCGAATGGGCTGTGACGCGCTGCCGCGGACGTGCGTCACCGCTCCCCCGTCGACGGCTCGGCGACCGTGTTAACAAGGGTACCGATCCCCTCGTAGGTGATCGAAATGCGGTCACCCGGCTCGATCAGTCCGGGGTTCGCGGGACTTCCGAACGCTACACAGTCGCCCGGTTCGAAGGTGAATCGCTTCGAGAGGTACGCGATGGTCTCCCTGGGGCCGAACAGCAGTAGTTCGGTGTTCGCGTCCTGTCTCGTCTCGCCGGAGACAGTCGTCCTGATGTCGAGGTCGGTCGGGTCGACATCGGTTTCGATCCACGGCCCGAGCGGCGCGGAGCCGTCGAACGCCTTGCGCTCGGTCAGCCCCTTCTGGTCGAGCGCGTCCACGTCGTTGAGGATCGTGTATCCTCGGACGACATCCGGCACGTCGGCCGGATCGAGCTCACGACACCGCTCGCCGATCACGGCGACGAGCTCACCGGCGTACGTGAGCTCGTCGGTCCACTCGGGGTACGGAATCGACTCGCCGTCCGCAAGGAGACTCGTCGGAGGCTTGAGGAAGAACTTCGGCTCGTCGGGGCGCTCGTACTCCATCTGTTCGAGCGTCTCCGCGTAGTTTCGTCCGATGCAGTACAGCGCCGTCGGTTCACACGGCGGAAGCAGTCGCCCGTCGCGGCCGACGTCGTAGCGTCCGTCGTCGGTTACTACCGCACCGTCCTCGTAGCGTCCGGCAACCGGACCGTCCGGCGTGAGCAGGCGTGCGAGTCGCATGGCTCTTTCACCCTCCGGTGAGGGCAAAAGCGCGTCGGTGGATATGTGGAGGACGGCTCACCGCGGAGGAGCGTCCTCGGAGTCGACGTCAGCGCTCTCGGAGAGGCCAGTGTCCGTTCCGGAGTCGTCGGCATCGGTCCCGATCACGACGCCCGTACGGATCTCGAGTGCGACGTCGAACTCCTCGCGACGGTCCTCCGCCGAGCCGACGCGTTCGAGCGCCGCCTCGTGGGCACGCTCGACTGCGTCGCGCTCGCGGGCAGAGAGATCGAGTCTCGTTCCGAGGCGTTCCCAGTGGCCACGCTCGACGAGGAACGTCTCTCGATCCGGTTCGGCGGCGACGCGCTCGTACTGCCGCCGATACTCGTCTATCCGCGGCCCGAGGTCCGATTGGGCGCGGGCCAACAGATCCGGGAGATCGTCCGCCGGAACGCTTGCGAGCGCAGCCGCCTTGAGAAACGCGGTTCCGTCGATCGGATGCTCCGGGTCATCGGAGTCGCCCCCGTCGGAAGCGTCGTCGCGGGTCATTAGCCTCCGGCGCGCATCGCCTTCAGTGTGAAATCGGCGATCAGTTCGTCGAGCACCTCCGGCTCGCCGGCGAACGACACCGTCACCTCAGTGAGCGTGATCGACCCGGCTACGGCTACCGTTTCGGCGGAAAGCGTCGCTCGCCAGCCGTCGCCGTCGACCCGAGTCGCCGCCGACGGGTCGTCGGTCCCGACGAGTTCACCGCCGAGATTCCGAAGGTAGTGTGCCGTCAGACGGCGGGAGACCCCCCGGTAGTCTCGCTGCTCCCGGACCCACCCCTCCTCGAGGGGAGGCGACGCCGCTTCGTGCTCAGGATCACTCATGACCGCCCGCGACCGGGGGAAAGATCGAGAGCTGGTCTCCGTCATCGATCGCAGTGTCGAGGCCGTCCATGTGTAACACCTCGCGGCCGTTCTTCAGGACGCTGATCTGCGGTGCCAACTCGCCGTCGGCGATGAGCTGGTCCGCGAGCCCGTCGTACTCCCCCTCCAGCGATCGGAGCACGTCACCGACCGTCGCGTCGTCGTCGACTTCGTAGGGAATCGTCTTGCCGCCGACCGCCTCCCTGAACGTCGCAAAGAACCGAAGTTCCAGTTCCATACCCGAGCGTCGGGTCGAAGCGTCTTAAAAAAGGCGACGCCGAGCGTCCGCGATGCACACGAGGCCGGAAGACCGTCGTCGACCCTCCGAAACGGTATCGGCGACCGCTGTCAACGGTGCGAGCGATGCTCTCTTGATAGGTCGTGCTTTTGTACGTCGTGTATGGAAACGCTCGATGACACGACCGCCATACTCACCGGCGCAAGTTCGGGGATCGGCGAAGCGGCGGCACACGCGTTAGCCACACGTGGAGCGGACCTGACGCTCGTGGCCCGCCGGGAGCACCGTCTCGAAACGATCGCGACCGCGCTTCACGAGGAGTACGGCGTCGACGTGCTCGTTCACGTCGGCGACGTCCGCGACCGGGACACCTCCGATGCAGCGGTCGAGCGCACGAACGCCCGTTTCGGTGGCGTCGACGTCGTCGTCGCAAACGCCGGCGTGGGTCGCGGCGGCGACGTGGCGACGATGACCGACGAGGAGTACCGGACGATGCAGGAGACGAACGTCGACGGGACGTTCTACCTCACGCGCGCGGCGCTCCCGGCACTCGTCGCGAGCAACGGCACGCTGGTGGTCGTCGGGAGCTTCGCCGGGAAGTTCCCTCGACCGTTCAACCCGGTGTACGCGGCGACCAAACACTGGGTCCGGGGGTTCGCCAACAGCGTCGCCGCACAGTACGGCGACGAGGGACTCGCTGTCTCGGTCATCAATCCCTCCGAAGTTCGCACCGAGTTCGGCAGCGAGGACGGCGACCCGTTCACGGAGCGGTTCGAGCCGGGAGCAGTCACCGAACCCGAGGAGGTCGCCGAAGCGGTCGCGTTCGCGGTCGAGAGCGACCCGTCGGTCCCACAGGAGATCGATCTGTATCGCCGCGACAAGTTCACTGACACGCTCTCGTGAGAGAAGCGTCGACGTCCTCACGTTCGGTGCCCGCCACACGATCCGACTGGTCGACGGATGTCGAGGAGTCACGGCCCCGACTCCACGTCCGAGGAACGGTGTTCGATATGTGTAATTAATAATCGTTGTGTTTTTCGCAGACGAACGTTTTTTATCGCTTTCCCGCACACGGGTAGCCATGATGGCCGCGCGTACGGTCGACGGGTTCACGCGCTCGGTCCTCCAGTCGGCTCGGTAAACGAGCGACGTTTCTCAACCATGTACTCCATACACAGAGTCAACCGGTACACATCGACACGACGCGAGGGGGGTGAGGTCACGTGAGCGACGAGGAGCTCGCGAAGGATCTCGGTCTCGTCTCCGCGATGACGATCGGCATCGGCACGATGATCGGCGCCGGGATCTTCGTGCTTCCCGGCGTCGCGGCACAGGAGGCGGGGCCGATCGTCGTCGTCTCCTTCCTCGCTGGTGGGGTGATAGCGATGGTGAACGCGCTGTCCGTCTCCGAACTCGGCACCGCGATGCCGAAAGCCGGTGGCGGCTACTACTACGTCAACCGCGCGCTCGGCCCGATGTTCGGATCCATCGCCGGGCTCGGTGACTGGCTCGGGCTCGCATTCGCGTCGGCGTTCTACTCCATCGGATTCGGTCAGTACCTCGTCTCCATGCTCGGCGACGTCACTTTCGCTATCCCCGCCGTAGGGACGATCGCGCTCATACCGTCTATCGGTCCGCTCAACCAGATCCAGATGGGGGCGCTGCTCGCGGGCGTGCTTTTCGTCGCGGTGAACTACATCGGCGCGAAAGAGACCGGCGGGATCCAGACGGTGATCGTCACGATCCTGCTCGTCATCCTCGGCGCGTTCGCGCTCGCCGGCTGGTTCTCGTTCGACTACGGAACGCTCGTCGGCGAGGGCGGCTGGGCACCGACGCCCGAGGGGTACGGCGCGATCCTCCCGGCGACGGCGCTCGTGTTCGTCTCCTTTTTGGGGTATGCGAAGATCGCGACGGTCGCGGAGGAGCTGAAGAACCCCGGACGCAACCTCCCGATCGCGATCATCGGATCGGTCGGACTCGTCACCGTACTCTACGGGATCCTCGTGACGATCATGCTCGGTGTCGTCCCGTGGACGGAGCTCGACCTCAACGCCCCCGTCGCACAGGCTGCGGCGATAGCGTTTCCCGACCAGTTCCTCGGGATCGGCGGATTCGCGGCGGCAGCGGCGACGATCATGACGGTCGGTGCGCTCCTCGCGACCGCCTCCTCCGCGAACGCCTCGATCCTCTCGTCAGCCCGGATCAACTTCGCGATGGGACGGGACAAGATCGTCACCAACTGGCTCAACGAGATCCACCCGCGCTACACCACGCCGTACCGGTCGATCCTGCTCACCGGCGGGATGATCGTCTTCTTCATTATCCTGCTCGGCCAGGACCTCGCGATCCTCGCGCAGGCAGCGTCGGTGCTCCACCTGATCGTGTACGCGCTGATGAACGCGGCGCTCATCGTGTTCCGCGAGGCCGACGTGCCCGAGTACGATCCGGATTTCACCGTCCCGCTGTATCCGATCACACCCATCGCCGGCATCGTGTTATCGCTCGGCTTGATCGGGTTTATGAGTCCAGTCGAGATCGCCCTCTCTGCCGCGTTCGTCGTCGGCGCGGTGCTGTGGTACTTCCTGTACGCGCGCGGCGAGACGACCCATCAGGGGTATCTCGGACAGTACATCCTCGACCGTGCAGAGGAGATGCCGGAGTCGGCGGTGTCGGCTGCGGAGTCGGTCCAGCCGGACAAGACGGACTACCGGGTGATGGTGCCGCTCGCAAACCCCCGGACGGAGAGCGAGCTGATCGAGTTAGCGTCGATCATGGCGAAGGCGAACGACGGCGTCGTCGACGCGGTCCACATCGTCTCCGTCCCGGACCAGACGCCGCTGTACGCCGGAGCCGAACACGTCGAGCGGATCGATGCTGAGTCACAGCGCCTGCTCGATTCCGCACGGGAGAACGCCCAGACGTTCGGCGTCGACGTCGAGACGCGGACAGTGATCTCACACAAGTCGTTCGAGGAGATCTTCGGTGCCGCCGATAGCGGTGACGCGGATCTCGTCGTTATGGGATGGGCGAACCAACCGTTCTGGTCGTCCGGCACGGTCACGCGCGGGCTCGACGAGCTCACTCGCGAACTGCCGTGTGACTTCCTCGTGTTGAAGGATCGTGGATTCGATCCACAGCACGTGCTCGTTCCGACGGCCGGCGGAAGCGACTCGGACCTCTCGGCGGAGGTCGCCAGAACGCTTCGCGACGGTCGGGGATCGGACGTGGAGCTGCTGTACGTCGTCGACGGCGACGAGAAACGTGCCGCCGGCGCGGAGTTCCTCGGAAGTTGGGCACAAGAACACGATCTCGGCGACGCCGAACTCACCGTCGACACCGGCGGCGACGTCGAGCGAGCCATCGGCCGCCACTCTCGTGACTCGTCTATGGTAATCGTGGGCGCGACGGAGCGTGGGCTGCTCTCACGGCTGTTCAGCGGGTCGCTCGTGTACGACATCGTCAACCGTGTCGACTCCTCGGTGCTTTTGTGTGAGCGACCCGACAAGCGGTCGCTGTGGCAGCGCCTCTTTAGCGCCGGCTCGGCGGCGAACAGAGAGGATGATGCGGTCACTAGCGAGGAGGACGTGGCCGCAAACAGAAGCAACACGGACCGCTAGTCGGGCCAGCGATCCGCCGGCTTCGACGATCGCGGGTCACACGCCACGAGGCGTCTGCCGGCAACGCGGGCAAAAAGAGACGTTCAGCGTTCGAGATCGACCGTGACGTCCGTGGCGATCCACGCGTCCGTGTTCCCCTCCTCGACGAACACGGTTCTGCCCGGCGACGTTCGACTCGTCGCCACGCAGGGGCGTTCATCAGCGGTGTCGGCCGAGTCAGCTTCGATCCCGTCGCCGGTACTCATATATCGTGATATCGGCGGTGCTTGCTCATATAGGTTTCGGCCAGCCTAAACTGCTGGGAGCAGGATCGGGGTTCCCGACGGCGACCGTGTCCCGCCGTGGCGGACGCTAGCGTGGCACGACCGGTACTGTGCGGCGAATCCGCAGCAATCGGTTGTCGGTGCCTCCGGCTGGGTCCTAACGGTCTCGATCGAAAGCTCCCAGTCGCCCGCAAGTTTTACGCGTGTCGGGGATTCCGCGATCCACCGGCCAGTGTCGGCTTGACTCGGGTTCTCGCCGGATATGCGTCCGTTTACTCGGACGAGGAGCGCTCCCGTGCGTCGTGGACGACGGTCGAACGAGCCGCCGATAACAGGGTTTTGAGGGTCCCACCCGTTGGGTTCACCAATGAGGGAAGAAACGAGTTCGACGTCGGTGAGTCGGCGAGGGTTCCTCGCGACTGCAGGAGCAACGATCGCGGCTGCGACCGCCGGCTGCGCCGGGATCGCGGACGGAGAGACGGAGCAGCCGGACGCGTACACGACGCCAGCGGCGGCGACGTACGACGGGGTCGTCGACAGCCAGTGGCTGAGCGAGAACCTCGATGACGTGGCGCTGCTCGACGTCCGCGACGAGACCGCGTTCGAGGAGGCCCGGATTCCGGGTGCACACCACTTCTCGAACGAGAACATGCTCAGGAGTCACACCGAGGAAACGGGCGACGGCTTCGAGGCGTCGCCGGACGCTATCGCGTGGCTCCTCGAGAACGCCGGGATCGCTCCCGACGACGACGTCGTCGTGTACGGAGCGGAGTCGAACCTCTGGGAGACGTACGCGATCTACACGCTGAACGCCATCGGGCACGAAGGGCAGGTTTCGCTGCTCGACGGCGGATACGAGGTCTGGACGTCTGGCGACGGAGAGACGGTGTCGGAGCCGCCGGAGACGCCGGCGACGTCGTACGAGCCGGAGATCGACACCGACATCGTCGCCACACGCGAGTTCGTCGCCGATCACGTCGATGAGGACGGCGCGACGGTGCCGATCCTGGACATGCGGACCCCGGAGGAGTACCACGGGATAGACGAGCGCGACGGCACCGAACGGTTCGGTCACGTCAGAGGGGCGACCAACCTCAACTTCCCACAGAGCATCGACGGCGAAGCCGGTCGACTGCGGACACCCGAGGAGCTCGAGACCCTGTGGATCGACGACGCCGAACTCTCACCCGACGAGACGACGATCGTGTACTGTCAGACGGCGGTGCGCGCGTCGGTCGGCTGGTTCGTCCTCGAGGAGCTCGGCTGGGAGGACGTGCGCAACTACGAGGGGAGCTGGGCCGATTGGGGTACCCTCGCGAACGAGAACGGCTACTACTACACTACCGGCGAGGGAACCGGAACCGTCGTCGACACGTTCGCCTAGCACGTCGCGGAGCGGTCCGATCCCTCGTCGGCGCTCCGAGCCGACGGCAACCTGATCGGCGTCTTCGGATCCCCCGGATACGTCCCGGTCCCGGTGTAGCGACCTTCGATCGGTTTTTGTTTTGATCTGCTCCACTCCCGAACGGACGGGTATCAGTTCTCGCCCGCGCTCTCACCGGGCGTCGCGGCGTCGACACCCGATCCCGGCTCGTCGATGTACCGCTCAGTCCACGTGCCGCGGGCGAACCACGCCACTGCAACGATCGCGCCGAGGACGTTCCCGAGCGCCATTCCGACCCAGATCCCGGTCGCGCCCCAGCCGGCGACGAACACGAGATATCCCACGCTTGCGACCCGGCCGACCCAGAGCGTGAGCATGGAGATCACCATCGCGGTCTTCGTGTTTCCGGCACCGCGGAAGCCGCCGAGAATCACCTGCGTGATGCCGATGAACGCGAACTCCACGGACCGGATCCGAACGTACTCGACGGCGTAAGCGATCGTCGCCGGCGCGTCCGGCACGTCGCCGAGGAACGCGCCGACGATCGGCTCCGTGAACGCGACCGCGACCACGGCGACGAGGAGCATCACGCCCGCACCGGTCCCGGCAGCGAGTTTCACCGCCCGCGCGGCTCGGTCCGGGCGGTTCGCGCCGAGGTTCTGTCCGACCATCGTGTCGATCGCCCGCCCAAGTCCCATCGCGGGGAGGAAGACGAGCGAGATGAGTCGGTTTCCGAGCCCGTAGGCGGCGACGACCGGCGGCGAGAACGTGACGACCATCGCGGTGAGCGTGATCATCGCCATCGCGCTCGTCGTCTGCTCGACGCTGGAGGGCAGCCCGAGACGAACGATGTCCTCGATGAACTCGAGGTCCGGCTTGAGATGCGCGAGCGTGACCGCGGGACCGACACCGGTCGCGAACAGCAGCCAGAGACCGACCGCGGTCGCGACGCCGCGGGAGACGATCGTCGCGAGCGCCGCGCCCTCGATCCCGTAGCCGGCGAACCCAGTGGCGGCGAACAGCGCGGCCTCGACGGCGACGGGTTCGAGCGCGGCCACGCCGGGTACGGCGGCGAGCCAGTCGAACACCGGGTTGTCGGCGAACCCGAAGATGAGAAACGGATCGAGCACGACGTTCAACAGAACCGAGAGGAACATCACCGCCATCGGCGTCCGCGTGTCGCCGTAGCCGCGCATCAGCGCGGAGAACACGAAGAAGCCGAACATCAGCGGAATTCCGAGGAAGAGAATCTCCATGTAGTCCGCGGCGAGAGGAATCACGCTTGCGGCGGTGTCAGGATCGCTCGGAAGTAGCTCCAGCGCGGGACGAGTGTAGAAGTAGCCGCCGACGCCGATGAACACCGATAACACGCCGACCGCGGTTATCGTCTGTCCGGCGACGAGCCCGGCCGACTCGTCACCCTTCGCCCCCGTGTACTGCGCGACGAGGATCGCTCCCGCGGTCGTGAACCCACCGGCGACGGCGATGAGCAGGAAGATGAGGGGAAACGCGAGGCTGATCGCACCGACCGCCTCCGCCGAGAGCCGACCGAGGTACAGCGTGTCGACGACGTTGTACGTTACCTGCAACAGCTGAATGACGATGATCGGCCACGCGAGATGAAACAGCGGCCGGATGAGACTCCCGTCGGTGATCGATTTCGTGTCCGTGTCGTCGGAGTTCGGCCGATCGTCGGCTCCCGACGGCTCTTCGGAGGAGGGGTCACTGGAGGGCTCGTCCGTCACTGTCTTATAAACCGCTCCCGCCGGTCATCAGCGTTCCGATGGCGTGAAATCGAGTCACACGGAGCGGTTCGTATCGTCGGGGTCGGCACTGGCGGTCGCGTCGTCGGGAGGGCCCTCGGAACCGACGCCGACGCGAGCGACGCCGGAGGTGTCGTCGAAGACCAGATGGCGATGCGGATACGCCATCTCCACGTCGGCGTCCGCGAGAAGTTCACGGATCCGCGTGTTCACGTCCGACTGAACCTTTCCGAGCTTGTACGGCTTCTTTACCCAGTAGCGGAGCCGGAGCAGCACCCCGTCGTCGCCGAACTCGTGGATTCGACAGTCCGGGCTCGCGTTGTAGCGGGCGACGCCGATCCGGATGTCGGGCCCGCCGTCGATGACGGCCTCGCAGTCGCGGGCGGCCCGTTCCACGAGCCGACGCCCCCTCGAAACGTCGCTTTCGTAGGTGACGAGCACGTCGATCGTCTGTCTACTCCGCTCGTCCTCCGCGGAGTAGTTGATCACGTCCCGGTCCCGCATGTTTCCGTTCGGAATGACGAGAAACGTGTTGTCGAGAGTGAATATCTTCGTGTACCGGATCGTGATGTCGTCGACGAACCCCTGTGTCCCGTCGTCGAGCTCGATCATGTCGCCGATCTCGTACGGCTGGTCGGCGAGGATGAACACGCCGTTGATGAAGTTTCCGATGAGCGGCGCGAGGATGATCCCGACCACGGCGGAGAGCACGGTCCCGATGAGCAGCACGTCGGTGAACCGGACGCCGACGGCCCACAGTGCGAACAGCAGCGCGCCGAGGATCGTCCCGGCCCTGATTCCGCGGATCACCGTCTGTGCGACGCTCTGGCGGGCGAACCTGCGCGCGACCGGGCGTCCGAGGAGTCGGACGAGGACGTTCGAGAGGACGACCCCGACGGCGACCACGAGAAGGATGAAAAGCACTAGGGTTCCGGGGATCCCCGCGAGCCACGGCACCCAGTCGTACAGCGGAATCGTCCCCTCCGTCTGCACCATGGGCTATCCGCGTCCCCCACCCGAAAAAGCGTTTCCTCCCGTGTCCGTCCACCCGCAGGGGAAACGCTAACTCTCATCCGGGCGAACGTCGTGTATGTTCGGCATGCTTCACAAGACTCCCTCGTTTGACGTTACACACGAGTCCTCGCCGAGCGAGGTGCTCGTTGCGGGGTTTTCGGCGTACGGGCTCGCCGGTCTCACGGCGGTCGACTATCTCGTCACCCAGCTCGAACTGACGGAGACCGGCCACGTTCGAGCCGAGGGAGTTCCCTCCATCACGCCGTTCGAGCAGGGGCGTCCACGTCACCCGAACCGCCTGTACTCGCGTCCAGATCTCGACGTGACCGTGCTCGTCGGCGAGCAGTTCGTGCCGTCCGTGCTCGGCGAGGCGCTCGCGGGCTCGATCCTGGAGTGGACCGAGAACGCCGGCGTGGCCGAGGTCGTCGTTCTCGCCGGCGTTCCGTTCCCGCACGGTCAGGAGGGGCACCGAAGCTTCTACGTTGCAACCGACGACTTTCGCGGGCGACGGCTCGCCGACGCCGATGTCGAGCCGATGCCCGGTGGATTTCTCGATGGGATGAACGCAACGCTTCTGGAACGCGGTATGGACTCCCCGCTCGGCGTCGGACTGTTCGTCACGCCAGTGCACGCTCGCGCCCCGGATGTCGAGGCGGCGGTGCGGCTCGTCGAAACCGTTACCGACGTGTACGACCTCAGCGTCGACCCCGACCCGCTGTCGGCGTTCGCCGACGAGGTCGGGCGCTACTACGAGGACCTCGCGGAGCGGATAGCGGAACGCGAGCCTGAGGGAACGTACGACCGGATGTACATGTAACCGAAACAGTGTGCAACTCGCGTTATAGTAAAACCCTATATCCAGTGAGTGTGTTGGATCCGATATGGCAGATGACCTCCGCGCGACGCTGGATTACGTCGGGGACCGGTTCAATCTCGGGGAGTACGAGATCGACGCGTACCTCGCGGTGTTAGAACACGGCGAACTGACCGCAAGCGACATCGCCGACAGCACCGATATACCACAACCACGCGTGTACGACACGGTTCGGAGCCTCTCTGACCGGGGGCTCGTCGAACTCCGGGAGTCACGGCCGATGAAGATCGTCGCGGTCGACCCGGAGGAGGCGTTCGGGGATCTTCGGTCCTCGTTCTCGGAGATGGTCGACGAACTGGAGGCTCGGTACACGGCTCCCACCCGCGAGACGGAGGCGGTGTCGCTCGTGAAATCCCGATCGACGATTCTCCGGTATATCGAGGAGGTGATCAACGGTGCGGAGTACGAGCTGGCCGTCTCGCTGACGCCCGAGCTGCTTCGCCGTTTCCGCGAGGATCTCACGCGAAAGATAACCGAGGGCGTCAGCATCGAACTGCTCGTCACACCCGCCTCGCGAGCCCCGAACCCGGCGGAGTTCGACTATCTCGAAGTCGCGACGATCGCCCGCGCTCGACGCGGGATCACGACGCCCGTCCTCGCGGTCGGTGACGGAGAGTACTCCGTGTATGCCACGCAGGACGCGCTGCGTGACGACCGCGAGCGCTACGGCGTCATCTTCAACCGCTCCGCGCTCGGTTTCCTCGTCTCCGGGTTCTTCGGAACCGTCCTCTGGACGACCGCGGAGACGTTGGCCGCGGACGGTACATCCCGCCCGTTCCCTCGCCGGTACGCCTCGATCCGTCGCGCGGTGAAAGACGTCATGGAGATGGACGGCGAGTGCTACGCGACCGTCGAGGGACGGGATATCGAGACCGGGAAATCCGTCACGGTGAGCGGTCGCGTCGTCGACGTTGCTTTTAAAGACACCGAGGAGGTGGCGTCGCTCGTCGTCGAAACCGACGCCGGCCCGGTCGAGATCGGCGGTCGCGTGGCCGCGCTGGAGGATATCGAGGGGCAGGAGATAGTGATCGGCCGCAACGAGCCGCCGA
>OBKM01000342.1_pt1 | contig 23563 bp, 25 predicted proteins | sample 1519691 | NCBI WGS metagenome assembly OBKM01 (sample SAMEA37050418, study PRJEB22526) | metagenome | biome: saline pan; feature: lake; material: water | place: Egypt | collected 2015 | depth 0.5 m | reverse complement strand
CTGGAACTCCATGGTGGCATGTCACTTGGTGTCTATCATAATCGTTCCTAAACGACGAGGAATTCACGATACGTTTGTGATTTATAAGCGTCGCTCGGGGCCACGACCGTCGGTCGTCACTCCCGGTCGGCGACGAAGTCCGCGATCCGGTCGGTGGCCGCCTTCAGTTCGCGCATCGAGGTCGCATAGGACACCCGGAGGTGGCCCTCGCCACCCTCGCCGAAGACGGACCCGGGGACGACGGCGACCCCCTCGGCTTCCAGGAGCTCCGCCGCGAACGCCTCGTCGTCGCCGCCGCACTCGGGGAACGCGTAGAACGCGCCGCCCGGCTCGAAGGTGTCGAGCCCCATCTCGTTGAACCGCGAGACGACCAGTCGACGGCGGCGGTTGTACTCGTCGACCATCTCTCGCACCTCGTCCGCACAGCTCCGGAGAGCCTCTAACGCGGCGTGCTGGGCGGTCGTCGGCGCTGAAAGCATCGTGTACTGGTGGATCCGATTCATCGCGTCGATAGCATCGGCGGGTCCGAGCGCGTAGCCCAGCCGGAGCCCCGTCATCGCGTACGCCTTCGAGAAGCCGTTGACGACGACGGTTCGCTCGCGCATACCTGGTTGAGTCGCGATCGACGCGTGATCGGCGGTGTAGGTGAGCGCCGAGTAGATCTCGTCGGCGACGACCCGGAGGTCGTGGTCGCGACAGAACGCCGCCACCTCGGCCAGCTGAGACTCCGACATGACCGCGCCGGTCGGGTTGTTCGGGTAACAGAGGACGAGCACGTCCGCCGCCTCAGCACCCGCCGCCTCCAGCCGGTCGCGGGTGAGAGCGAAGTCGTCCGCTGCGTGGGTCGGGACCGAGAGCGGCTCGCCGCCCGCGAGTTCGACACCGGGACCGTAGGAGATGTACGTCGGCTCGTGGATCGCGACCGTATCGCCGGGGTCGACGAGCGCGCGGAACGCCAGATCGACCGCCTCGCTTGCGCCGGTCGTCACGAGTACCTCCTCACCCGGATCGTACCGCTGGTCGTACTGCTCGTGGTGGGCGGCGATCGACTCGCGAAGCTCGGCGGTTCCCCTGTTGGCGGTGTAGGAGGTTCGACCGCGTTCGAGGGCGTCGATCGCGGCGGTTCGAGCGGCCCACGGCGCGGAGAAATCGGGCTCGCCGACGCCGAGCGAGATGACGTCATCGCGGGCCTCCGCCAGCTCGAAGAACTCCCGGATCCCCGACTCGGGGAGCTCGCGCGCACGGTTCGACGTCCTCATGGCGAGACGGAGAGTCGGTCGTCGTCGTCGCCGTCGGCGAAGCGGATCCCGCCGTCCTTGTAGGTCTCCATGATGTAGTGGGTGACCGTCTGGGTGACCTCGGGCATCGGCGCGACCTGCTCGGAAATGAACCGTGAGACGTCCTGCATCGTCTCGCCGAGCACCTCGACTGCGAAGTCGTAGTCGCCGGAAACGAGGTGGAGGGCGTCGACCGCGGGGAACTTCGCGATCCGGTCCGCGACCTCCTCGTAGCCGGTTTCGCGGTCGAGCTCCACGTTAATCTCGACGACTGCCCGGATCTTCCCCTCCTCGACGCGGTCCCAGTCGACGACCGCCTGATAGCCGTGTACCACGTGGTTCGCCTCCAACGACTCGATGGCCGCCTCTACTGCCGCTGTATCGAGGCCGGTCTGTGCCGCGATGTCCTCGATGTCCTCACGAGCGTTCCGGGCCAACACGTCGAGTACCTCGCGCTCGGCTTCCATACCCAATTATCAGGCGGGGGCGGTTTATGAGTAGCGGCGGACGCAACACGGGCGATCGGTCGGAGCGAGCGAGCGCAAGGATCGAGCAGGCCAGCACACCCCTTCCGCCATCCCCACAGCTTTCCGCGTGGCGCGCGATCGCTCGCCCATGGCTTCGAACACCACCAGCCGACGCGAGACGTTCGATATCGGAGGCGACCTACCCGTCAACCGTCTCGGCTTCGGCGCGATGCGGATCACGGGCGAGGAGATCATCGGTACTCCCGGTGACGAGGGCGAGGCGAAGGAGGTCCTCCGACGCGCGGTCGATCTCGGCGTCGACTTCGTCGACACCGCCGACTCCTACGGGCCGGGCGTCTCGGAGCGGCTGATCGGTGAGGCGCTCGGCGACCACGACGACGTCGTGGTCGCGTCGAAGGCCGGACTGCTCCGAAACCGCGAGGGCGACTGGCTCCCCCACGGCGACCCCGATTTCCTGAAGAACCAGGTGCTCTGTAGCCTCGATCGGCTCGGGACCGACACGATCGACCTGTACCAGTACCACCGTCCGGACCCCGACACCGACTTCGAGAAGTCGGTCCACGCGTTCGCAGAGATGAAAGATGCCGGCCAGATCGCCCACGTCGGCCTCTCGAACGTCACCGTCGAGCAGTTGGAGACCGCGATGGAGATCGTCGACATCGCCACGGTCCAGAACCGGTACAACGTTGGCCACCGCGACGACGAAGACGTGCTGCGTGCCTGCGAGCGCAACGACGTGGGGTTCATCCCGTGGGGCCCGATGTACGCGGTCGACGGGAACGAGACCCCCGACGCGCTCGGCGAGGTCGCCGACCGCCGCGACGCGACGGCCCGGCAGGTCGCGCTCGCGTGGCTCCTCGATCACTCCGACGTGACGCTCCCGATCCCGGGCACGTCGAGCGTCGACCATCTCGAATCGAACCTCGCGGCCGCGGACCTGTCGCTCACCGACGAGGACCTGGCGGCGCTGGACGCGGTTGACTCACAGAAGTAGCCGCAAATCCGGAACAGCCCTCAGTCAGTCGCTCCACTCGCCGAACTGGTTTATCAGCTCGACCGTCTCCTCGCGGTCGGGACCGACGTCGACCGCGTCGATCGAGGTGTCGATCTCGCCGGCGAGAGTTCCAGTATGGCGACGCGCGCAAGGGATCCGTTCCGTCGTCGGGCTCGTCGAGTCCGCGGCCGCGTCCACCCGGTGACGTTCGGCTTTCAGATCGAAATCCCTTTTAAATGAGTGGGACGCCTACGAGTGTGAGCAACGCCGACAGCCGATCACAGTTCTGGGCCCTCTATCTCACCCGGTTCGCCGAGGGGTTTGGCTTCATTACGCTGTTGACCCTGCTGCCGACCTACATCAACACGCTCGACCCGCAGGCGACGACGGTGCTCGGCGTCACCGTCTCGGCCGGGTTCATCATCGGGATGTACACCACGGGGTTCACGCTGGCACAGACCGTCGCCGTGATACCGCTCGCGTGGGCGGGCGACCGCTTCGATAAGCGGCTCGTACTGCTCGCGGTTCTCGGCGTCGGCGCGGGTGTGTACGCGCTGTTCCCGCTCGTCGACTCCTCCGGCTCCTTCATCCTCGTTCGGGCGCTACAGGGACTCGTCGTCACCGGTGCGGGGCTGATGACGCTGTCGCTCGTCGGACAGATCGCCGACGTGGGCACCCGTGCGGACAAGATCGGGAAGGCGAACGCGGCCTCCTTTGCGGCCTCGATCGTGGGGTCGCTCGGTGCGGGCGTGATCTACGACGCCGTGGGGTTCGGTCCGGTGTTCACGATCATCACGGTTCTGATGATACTCGCGTGGGTCGTCACGTGGGGATTCCTCGACTCCGACCCGACGCGGGTCGAAGGGTTCCCCTTCTCCGATCTCGCGGTCAACCGAAAGATCCTCACCATCTCGACGTTCCGAGTCCAGTACGCCTTCGCCGTGACGATGGTTCGGACGTGGATCCCCATCTACGCCGGTACGTCGATGATGGCCGGGGGGCTCGCAGTGGGCGCGACCGCCGTCGCGATCACCGTTACTGCCGAGAAGGCGACGAACATGGTCGGCCAGCTGTTCACCGGGCGGCTCTCCGACACGTACGGCCGCTCGGTGTTCGTCTTCGCCGGCGGCGGCGCGTACGGCCTGATCGCCCTCGCGATCCCGTTCGCCCCGACCATTGGCGGCGCGGTCGGTGCCGACGTGACGGTTCCCGTCCTCGGCGCGTTGCCGGCGGCGTACCTGCCGCTGGTCGCGCTGTCGGGACTGCTCGGTGTCGCCGACTCCTTCCGTGAGCCCGCCAGCATGGCGCTGTTCGCGGACGAGGGGACCGACGACGGCGGGGTCGCCTCCAGTTTCGGTATCCGCGAGTTGGTGTGGAGACCGGGCTCCGTGGCGGGACCGCTCATCGCCGGCTGGCTGATGGTCGAGGTGAGCATGGCCTCGGTGTTCTACGTCGGCGGCGCGTTCGCGATCACCGGCGTGCTCGCGTTCCTCGCGATCCTCGCCCGGGACTACGGCCGAGCCGCGCTGACGACGTGGTAGGCTGAGAATCGGCGAAGGACGCGCTTTTATCCGCCGCGGGTCTAGCCCGGACATGGCGAAAGTGAGCGTCGGCCTCCGCGGGTGGCGGTTCGACGAGGAGGAGATCATCAGCGAGGACGGCGAGTTGAAGCCGCTCGACGAGATTCCCGAGGAGCCCCGGGAACGACTCGTGCGGCTCGTCGCGCTCGTCGAGGAGCCGTGTGACGCCTGTTATCTCGAACACGGCGAGAGCGAGATTCACCGGTGCCGTGAGGCAGAGATCGTCTACGGTGAGCCCCGCGGCGAAGTCTTGTTGTGTCCCGAACACGAGCCGGACTTCGTCTACTGGTTCCGCGAGGCGGGCGGCAGCGACCACAAGGGGACCATGGAGTTCGGCGACCGATTCCACGAGTGGGTCGCCGCCGGCAACGAGGCCCCTGAGGGATACGCCTCGGTCGAACACGTCGACGAGGACCCGGATGGGCTCCCGGATCTGCCCGACCAACAGGAGATCCAGGAACGGGTCGAAGCGGGATTCGAGGGTAAACGGATCGATGTCCGCGAACTCGCAGGCGAGGGATCGGCGGACGAACGCGACGAGGACGACGAGGACGACGGCGTCAGCGAGACGGACCTTCAGGACGCCGGCGTCGACCTCTCGACCGACTACCCGTCGAACCGATGAGCGATCGCGAGCGGGACGGGACGCAAGCGGTTGAGGACGACGAGGCGGGAACGCTCGAATCCGAGGACGACGAGGTGGACCCTGATGAAGTCGAGAACGCCGACGCGGCGACCGACTCGACCCGGACGAAACCGGTCGTCGTCGTGGTCGAACCCGAGACGCCGGGAAACGTGGGCACCATCGCGCGGGCGATGAAGAACTTCGGCCTCTCGGATCTCAAGCTGGTCGATCCGCCGGAGCTGTCGGAGGACGGCGAGGCGTACGGTTTCGCGGGTCACGCCCGCGAGGACGTTCTGCCGAACGCCGAGGAGGTGACCTTCGAGGAGGTCGTCGAGAACTACCACACGGTCGGGACGACCGCGATCACCGGCGAGGACGACCGCAGACACGAGCGCTGGCCGTTCAAGACGCCGACCGAGCTGAAGGAGTCGCTGCGGACCGTCGACGCGCCGACGGCCATCGTCTTCGGGCGGGAGGGCCGCGGGCTCAACAACGACGAGCTGGGTCGGCTCGACGAGGTGTGTTCGATCCCCGCCGACGACGACTACCCCGTGTTGAACCTCGGGCAGGCCGCGACGGTCCTGCTGTACGAGCTGCGCGACCTAACCGTCGATGAGACCCAGCTCCCGGACACGGCGGTCACCCGTGCGCCGGAGGCGGACATCGAGCGGTTCCACGACCTCTTCGGTGACTTCCTCGACGCGGCCGGGCAGCAGTCACACCGGCAGGAGAAGAACGCGCTACTGATGCGCAGGCTGTTGGGACGCGCTCATCCGACCGAGCGGGAGATCCACTCGCTTCTCGGGACCGTCCGGAAGGCGAACACGAAGCTCGAACACGCCGACTACCTCGCGGCGAAGCACGACGAGCATCCCTACCCCCGCGAATGACGGCCGCGCGCTGTGGGGAGACCGTGAATCGGCGGCTCAACACGGAGGCAGAGACGATCAGCCATGGATGAGGACCTCCTGGCGGGCGTCCGAGATGTCTCGCCGCTCCTCATGGGGATCGCCCCGTTCGCGTTGGTTGCCGGGATCGCGGCCGTGGAAGCCGGCTTCGACCTCGCACAGGCGCTCGGGCTGTCAGTGATCGTGTTCGCGGGGGCCTCACAGCTCGCCGCGCTCGAACTATTCGGAGAGAACGCGCCGCTCGCGGTCGTCATCGGCACCGCCGTCGTGATCAACCTTCGAGTACTGATGTACTCGGCGTCGATCGCGCCGCACTTCGCGGAGTACGGGCGGCGGACGCGCGCGGTGCTCGCTTACTTCCTCACAGATCAGGCGTACGCACTCTCGGTCGCCGAGTTCGCCGAGAACGACGGTCGAAGCCGGTGGAAGTACTACCTCGGTGCGGGTGGGTCGCTCTGGGTCGTCTGGGTGATAGGCACCGTCGTCGGCGTCGTGCTCGGCGCAGGGATCCCGGAGTCATGGGGGCTCACCTTCGCGGTCCCGCTCGTCTTCCTCGCGCTGCTCGTCCCCGCGATGAAGGACCGACCGACCACCGTGGCCGGAGCAGTGGGCGGAGGAGCGGCGGTGGTCGCCGCCGGACTCCCGCTCAACCTCGGGCTACTGGCAGGGGCGGTCTCGGGGATACTCGCCGGATTCGTCGCCGAGGAGGTGAGCACGTGACGCCCGCTACCGGATCCGTGGTGCTCACCACGGGCGCGTCCGATCCCGACGCGGCTCGGATCTGGATCGCCATTCTCGTCATCGGGATCGCGACCTACGGTTTCCGACTGTCCTTCATTCACCTGTTCGGACGGGTCGACGACGTGCCGACGCGAGTGCGCCGCGTGCTCCGGTTCGTTCCGGCGGCCGTGCTCGCGGCGCTCGTCGTCCCCGACCTGCTCACGATCCGGCCGAGCGTGATCGCGACGCTCGCCGACGAACGACTGATCGCGGGAGTGCTGGCCGGCGTCGTCGCCTGGCGCACCGAGAACGTGTTCGCGACGATAGTCGTCGGAATGCTCGCGTTGTGGCTGTTCCGGTTCGTCGTGTTCGCGTGACGGTTTTATAAATGGACGATGCGGGCGTCACCGGCGGCTCCGCCACCGGCTGCCTCTCGCTGGAGTCGGCCGGCCTCCGCTTCGCTTCCGGCCGGCCGACGAGGGTGGGGAGACGTGAGGTGCGGTCGCGGTTGCGGCCGAGTGGGACTTTGGAGGTGGCCATCGACGATCCGTAGTCAGCCGTTTATAAACGAACGGTTCGGTGTCTTGAACTCGTTCACCGCGCTGGCAACGATTTATAAGGGAACGGTCGGAGCTTTGGACTGGTGCCTCGCAGAATCGGTTATTTATAAACAGCTGCCAGCAACACCACTACTCCAGTTATAAATACCCTTCTCCAACACCGCACGAGACGTACTCTCGATACCGCCCATCAAACCGGACCCAGTGACCCGCCGTTCGGACAGAACCGATGCGGTGCCGCATCTCAACGAGAGCGATGAGTTATACGCCGATCGGCGGACTCGGCGGTCGATCACTCCTCCCGATCGGTCAGTCTCGTCGTCGTCCGCTCGGTCGGATCGGTACCGACCTCGCGCGGTGGAGTCTCGTCTTCGAGATCGACTTCGCGCTCCTTTACCGCCGCGTATCGCTGGGCCGCGTCGGCGATCGAGTCGGCGACGGCGAGCCCGCGGTACGTCAGGTACGCACCCGCGAGACCGACGACTGGCACGAGCCCGATGAGCACCTGTCCGATGATCATCAGCGAGTACACGAACGTCAGGACACTGAATAGAACAAGGACGTTTCCGAGTCGGGTTTCGGCTGCCTCCCGGAGGGTGAGCGGGTCGTGGACCATACGACCGGCTACCCGACGAGTTTACTTAAAAACGGGTGGCTCGGTCGGGGGTGCGGGCGGACCGCTCGCTCAGTCGTCGGCGGGCGCAGCGGAGTCGCCCGCGGAGACGCCGGTTCCGGGGCCGATATCGATGCCGAGCGCGTCGAGTTTCTCGTCGGGGACGACTCCGTCGACCCACTCGCGGTGCTCGTAGTACTCGGCTTTCATCAGGTCAAGTTCGGCGAGTTCGCCCTCGCTGGCTCCCTGCCCCGGGATCGCGTCGGGGTGTCCCTCGACGAACCGGCCGGGGAGCGTGTCGTCTTCGCCGTCGAACCCGGCGAGGTTGTTGTAGTAGCGTTCGAGGTTGTAGATCCGCTCGCCGATCTCGAACAGCTCGTCCTCCGTCACGTCGCGGCCGGTCATGCCGTTGTACTGGAGCACGTACTCCTCGATCCCCTCCGCGAACGCGTTGAACTTGCAGATGTCGAACGAATCGGAGATCGCGTGGAGGTCCTGGAACGTGGCGGTGAGTTCGCCTTTGCCCTCCGGCTCGTACGGGTCGACTTTTTCGGGGATCCCGAGTATTTCCGCCGCAGGTGTGTACCCGCGCAGGTGACACGCACCGCGGTTCGAGGTGGCAAACGCGATCGCCATCCCCTTCATACAGCGCGGGTCGTACGCCGCGATGCTCTGGCCTTTCACAGAGAGCTTGTTGTCGTGGGCGTCCTTCCGTTCGCCGACGCGGTCTGGGCCCTCGGCGAGCAGGTCACCGAGCTCCGTCGAGCGGTTGCCGATCTCGTCGATGAGGTCGATCATCCGCTCGGAGTCGCCCCAGTCGATGCCGACGTCGAGTTTGCCCTGTTCGGTCATCTCCATCGCCATCGCCATCGTGTTGCCGACCTCGATGGTGTCGACGCCGACGTCGTTACAGCGCTGGAGCATTAGTGCGATCTCGTCGCGGTCGGTGTGACCGGAGTTCGGGCCGAGCGCCCACGCGGACTCGTACTCGTACGACTCCGTGCGGACGTTCATCTCCTCGCCTTTGTGCGTGACGTTGACCTCGACCTCCTTCTTGCAGGCGACCGGACAGGAGTGACAGGTCGGCTCGTCGACGAGGATGTTCTCGCGGACGTTCTCGCCGGAGACGCGCTCGGCGTCGACATCGATCCCTTCAGTGTCGTTGTACGCCTCTGTCGAGGTGAATTTCGCGTTCTTCGTCGGCAGCCCGTCCATCTCCTCGGTCGCGTTCATCAGGACGTTGGTGCCGTACATCGAGAGTCCGCCCTCGTTGGGTGCGGTTACGTCGGACTCACGGATGACCTCCATCGCCTGTTGATATCCCTTCTGGAACGTGTCGGGGTCCGCGGGCTTCGGCATCCGCGTGCCGCTCTTGACGACGACTGCTTTCACGTTCTTCGAACCCATCACGCAGCCGGTCCCACCCCGGCCCGAGGCGCGGTCGTCCTCGTTCATCACGCAGGCGTACTTCACGCCGTTCTCGCCGCCCTGTCCGATCGCCATCACGGAGACGTTCTTTCCGACTGACCCCTCGACCTCTTCGTCGATTTCGTCTACCGTGTCGTGAACGCCTTTCCCCCAGAGGTGGGAGGCATCGCGTACTTCCACGTCGCCGTCCTCGACGAACAGGTACACCGGGTCGTCGCTCGCACCGTCGAGTAAGATACCGTCGAGGCCGGCCCACTTGAGCCGCGCGCCCGACCAACCGCCGTGGTGTGAGTCGGTGACCGTCCCCGTCAGCGGGGACTTCGTCACGAGGGCGATCCGGCCGCTCATCACGGTCTGTGTGCCCGTCAGCGGGCCGGTCATGAACGCCAGTCGGTTCTCCGGGCTCATCGGGTCCACGTCGGGACCCTTGTCGAAGACGTATTTCACGCCCAGCCCGCGCGCGCCGATGTACTTCTCCGCGTTGTCTTCTTCGATCCCGCGATAGTCCACTGCTCCGTCGCCGAGATCGACCTGTGCCACTCGGTCCCTGTAGCCACCCATTTCAGTCATGTAATGTTCTATCATTATACAAGGACTACAGCGTGTTAGCTGTTCACCTCATCACGGAACCGATACCGGTTACACTCGGCCGCATATCAGGGACGTTCGTTCACTCGCGGGTTCGGACCGTGACGGGGAGCGGTTCCGGCCGAGCTGCGCGACGGCTCCCGGAGAGGGGCGGCGGTCCTCCAGAGGGGCGGCGGTCCTCCAGAGGGACGGTAGCCCTCCGGAGCGGAGTTGGGTTCGCGGTAGACAGGTGCCGTGAGACTAACCCGTTGTGGCGAGAAACGGGAACCGTGACTGGGGACGAACGCGACGCGCTGCGACCGGGATCCGATCGCTGGCGCGGACCGGCGGGATTCGCGGTCCTCCTCGTCGTCGCCTCGGTGCTTCCGATCCCGAGCAGCGGGACCGGTGGTAGCGGGGGTGGCGAAATACCGCTCGGCGTCGGCTTCACGGACCCGTTTCACCTTGTCGGGTACGCGGTTCTCGCCGCGCTCATGACTCGTGTGACGGGGCGGACGCGACGCGGGCTGTTCCTCGCCGTCGTCGCGGCCGTCGCGTTCGGTTTCGGGATCGAACTCCTACAGGCGTCCATCCCGTGGCGAACGTTCGCGTGGCGAGACGTGGGGGTCAACGCGGTCGGTGCCGTCGGAGGAGCGGTCGTCTCTGGTCTTGAGTATGGTTCCAGCTTACCCGGTGACAGCCGCGAGTGAGACGCGCCACTGCTCGTCCCGACGGAGGCGAGGGCCGACGTCAGGAACCGCTTCTCGACCGCTCAGTCGGTGAGACGACAACAGTTGTCGGCCGCTCTTCGGTAGAACGACCGCAACTGCTTCGGGACCACCGCCTCGTCAACGACGTTGATAATGAGGTCGCGATCGCCGAGCGTGTCGCCGTCGTTGGCGTACGTGTTCTCACGGACCGCCGCCTCGCCCATCAGGTCGAGTTCGCCGGCGATGTTTCCGATCACGACGCAGGGGCGCTCGCGTTGTGAGTCGACGCGATCGTTCGCTCGGGAGAGCGTCGTCTCCTGTAAGTCGATCACGTTCTCGTCGGCATCCCACGCGCCGAACGGGTCGAGAACGAACAGCCGGTCGGTCGCGAGCGCGTCCGTCACCGCGACACCGGCGTCACGGCGGAGAACGCGGTCGAGTGCGGACCGGTCGAGCGTCGCGGTCGGCGACAGTGAGACGGCCCATCCGTCATCGATCGCGGCCGCACAGATCCCGGCGATCGTGTCGTCGATCGACCCGTGATCGTCGTCGCCACCTACCGCTCCGGCCACGTGGGTGTCGCCGGAGCCGTTCCGGTCCGTGATCACCACGTTCCGCGACCCCGCGGGCAGCCCGCCATCAGCGTCGAACTCGCTGATCCCGGTCGGGACGGTTCCTGCCCGCTTGAGACGCTGTTCGCGCCCCTTGCGGGCCGACGAGAGGGCGTCGTCGATCTCAGAGAGCAGGTCAGTCATCTGTGCGCGCTCGTCCCCGATGTCGTCGACTGACTGACTGATCTCGACCGCCGACGCCGAGGTGCTCTCCGTGTTCGCTGCGACGCGGGTACTCGTCTCCGCGCCCTGTGTGACGGCCACTGACACCTCTTCGACTCCCGTTGCCGCGGACTGGACTGCCTCGTCGACGATGTCCAACTCCGACTCGGCAGCGGTGACTGCCGTGGCCCCGGTTTCAACCGCTTCGACGGCCGAGTCCAACGTGTGAGTCACCTCGTTGGTGACCGTCTGAACGTCGTCGACTGCCCGTTCGATCTCTTCGGTCCGCGAGCGTGACTCCGCGGCGAGCGACTTGATCTCGTCCGCCACCACGCCGAACCCGGAACCGTCATCGCCCGCTCTCGCGGCTTCGATGGAGGCGTTGAGCGCGAGGAGGTTCGTTTCGTCGGCGATTCGATCGATGACGTTGATGATATCGTCGATCTGTTCGACGTGGTCTTCGAGCGTCGAGACGCGCTCCGTCACTCGTTCCATCTCCTCGGAGGCCCGAGCCATCGCAGTGGCCGCCTCATCGGTGGCTTCTCGCCCGTCGGTTGCGGCCGCCGCGGCCCGTTCGGTCGTTTGACTGACCTCGTCGGCACTGGCGGCGACCTCCTCGATCGTCGCGCTCAGATCGCTTACGTCCGCGGCGACGGTCTCCATGTCGTCGACTTGTGTGTCGGCCGCCTCGCGGATCGTTTCTAGCTGCCGGTCGACGGACTCGGACGTCGCGTGGACGACACCGACCGCACCCTGCGCGTTCGCGATGAGCCCGTCTTCAGCACCGACCGTGGCGTCATTCGACGTCTCCGATCGTTCCGTGGACATTTTCGTGTTGTGAAGTGACCACATGACACAAAAGTGTTGAGCGGCGGTATTGTCTCTGATAATTCAAGACACACGATCAATCATTATTAACTACGGTTCATACATACGGACGGATCGGCAGCTGTGTGTAACGCTGTCTTCGGCGAGTTCGGAACCGAGAGCACTGGAAGGGCCGATGACGACACGGCTTTACGCGAGCGGGCGCTTCTCTCGACAATGAGTCAACCGAGCCCCGAGGCGTACGAGCAGGGGCGTGGGATGGACGCGCACAACGAAGTAATGCGTGACATCCGCGCCGAGCGCTCGGAGACGTACGACCCGACGGAGCCGACCCGCGTTTGGATCGACGAGGACAACACCCCTGACGGAGTGGTGAAATCGCTCACGATCATCTTAAACACCGGCGGCTGCCGGTGGGCCCGCGCGGGCGGCTGTACCATGTGTGGCTACGTCGCCGAGTCCGTCGAGGGCGGCAGCGTCGCCCACGAGGACCTCATGACACAGATCGACGCGTGTCTCGACCACGAGCGGGAGAACGCGGACGACCCGGCCGAACTGATAAAGATCTACACCTCCGGGTCGTTCCTCGACGAGCGAGAGGTCCCCGCCGAGACGCGTCGCGCCATCGCCGAGACGTTCGCCGACCGCGACCGGATCGTCGTCGAGTCCCTGCCGGACTTCGTCAATCGGGAGAAGATCGGCGACTTCGCCGAACACGGGATCGCGACCGACGTGGCGGTCGGGTTAGAGACCGCAACCGACCGCGTTCGCCACGACTGCGTGAACAAGTACTTCGACTTCGCCGACTTCGAGGACGCCTGCGCGGAGGCGGCCGGCGCGGACGACGAGTTCGACGCTGACGTGGGGATCAAGGCGTACCTCCTCATGAAACCGCCGTTCCTCGCGGAGCCGGAGGCGGCCGAGGACATGATCGACTCGATCCGTCGGTGTGCCGACGTCGACGGCTGTCACACCGTCTCGATGAACCCGACGAACGTTCAGCGCTACACGATGGTCGACGAACTGTTCTTCGAAGGGGGGTATCGACCGCCGTGGCTCTGGTCGGTCGCACACGTCCTCGAAGCGACCGCCGATGTCGACGCCATCGTCGTCTCCGACCCGGTCGGGCACGGCTCCGACCGCGGCGCGCACAACTGCGGGGAGTGTGACGACCGCGTCCAAACCGCGATCAAGGACTTCGACAAGCGACAGGACCCGAGCGTCTTCGAGCAGGTGTCCTGCGAGTGTGAGGCCACGTGGGAACTCGTCATGGAGGAGGAGACGAGCTACAATATGCCGCTGGCGCGGTAGGGGGGCCCGATCATGCGCGAACTCGTCTTCACTCTCGAATACGATCCCGGGCGGAACGCGATCGCCGACGTGCTCGCCGACCATCCCGGCACACGGATACGATCGCTGTCGCTACACGCCACCCGAGAGAGCCTCTGGCGCGTCGACCACGCGACGGGAACGCCGGAGGCGCTCGACGCGATCGAGGCGACCTTCCGCACAGCGGACTACTACGCGGACTGTCTCGCCGACGAGGCGTGTGGCGCGGCCCAGACGACGCGCGTGCTCGATCACACGGACGAAACGCTCGTTCTCTACTCCTACTGGGAGCGCACGCCGACCTGTGCGTCCGTCCCGCACATCGCCTTCGACCACCTCGGTGAGGGACTCCTCTTCGAGACCCGCCACGAGGGGCGGGAGTACCGGTGGCGCGTGATCCACACGGGAGCCGGCGGCAGCGACGTCCGCGGCTTCCTCGACGCCGTCGCGGAGGCCGTCGGCGACGGTGCCGACATGCGACTACGGCGGCTTCGAGACGCGGGCTCGGCAACCACGAGCGACACGGGAGCGTCCGGAAGCGCCGACTACGGGCCGTCGACCGCGGCCGACCGGGGGAGCACGCTCCCGACCGAACAGGCGGCCGCGTTGCGGGCGGCGGTCGAACACGGCTACTACGAGACGCCCCGCGCCATCGACGCTGGCGAACTCGCGGAGCGACTCGGAGTCGCCCGATCCACGCTCACGTACCGGCTACGCCGAGCCGAGGCGTATCTCGCCGAGCGACACGTCGAGCGGAACGCCCCGATCGACGGGGCGTTCACATCCGACTAACTCTTGGATATATCCAACCAAAGGGTTGGATAGTTCCAATAAAAGGGTAACCGGGCCCGCAACCAACGTCCGGTAATGACTGGAATCGAGACCGGGGGTGGGAATCGGGATGAACCCGGAGGCGAGAGCCGGGTCGAACCCGGGGGAGTCGCCGACATGGCCGTTACGGTCCCCGAGATGGACTGTCCCTCCTGTGCCGGAACGGTTGACAAGGGGCTCGGACGCGTGGACGGCGTGCTCGAAACCGACCTTCGACCCACCAGCGGCACGGTCCGAGTCGGCTACGATCCGAGCCGTACCGACGAGAGCGACCTGATCGCGGCCATCGAGGGCGCGGGATACGCGGTCGAGTACGGAACCGGAGGGTCCGGTGTGACGGGTGGGGAAGTCGATGCCACAACCGGGACGGGTCCGGCGATCGCCTCGCCGGCGGACGTCTGGCGGAGCGATCGCGCGATCCGGACGTGGATCGGGGCGGGGTTCCTGACCGTCGGTTTGCTTCTGGAGTTCGTGGCGACCGGCTGGAATACCCAAGCCGTCGCTTTCGGCGGATACGGCGTCACCGCGGCCGGGATGGCTTTCCTCGTCGCGGTCCTCGCGAGCGGGACGCCGGTCGTCAAGAGCGGCTACTACTCCGCGCGCAACCGGAGTCTCGACATCGACCTGTTGATGGGAACCGCCATCGTCTCCGCGACGGCCATCGGACTGTTCGTCGAGGCGGCGACGCTCGCCGTGCTCTTCAGCGTCGCCGAACTGCTCGAACGGTACGCGATGGACCGGACACGCGACTCACTCCGGGAGCTGATGGAACTCGCGCCGAACGAAGCGACGGTGCTCCGCGACGGCGAGGCGTTCACCGTCGGGGTCGAGGAGGTCCGGGTCGGCGACCGCGTCGCGATCCGGCCCGGAGAGAAGGTCCCGGTGGACGGAGTCGTCCGCGAGGGGAACTCCGCGGTCGATCAGTCGCCGATCACCGGGGAGAGCGTTCCCGTCGACAAGGCCGTCGGCGATGAGGTGTACGCGGGGACGCTCAACGAGGGGGGGTATCTCGAAGTCGAGACGACGAGTGCCGCCGCGGAGTCGACGCTCTCGCGAGTCATCGACCTCGTTCGTGAGGCACAGGCGAAGCGGACGGAGAGAGAGCAGTTCGTCGACCGCTTCGCGGGCTACTACACCCCCGTCGTCGTCGCGCTTGCGGTCCTGACCGCGTTCCTCCCGCCGCTGTTGATCGACGGGAGCGCGACCGTCGGGGTCGCCGGGTTCGAGTACGCGTTCGTCGGAGACCGACTCACGTGGTTCGTTCGTGGACTGACGCTGCTCGTCATCGCTTGCCCCTGTGCGTTCGTCATCTCGACGCCAGTCAGCGTCGCTTCGGGCGTCACCGCCGCCGCCCGGAACGGTATCCTCATCAAGGGCGGTAACCATCTGGAGGCGATGGGCGACGTCGACGCCGTCGCCTTCGACAAGACCGGGACGCTCACGGAGGGCGACCTCACGGTCACCGACGTCGTCCCGGCCGACGAGCACCGCGAGGACGACGTGTTACGGATCGCCGGCGCGCTCGAACGGCGGAGCGAGCACCCGATCGCGGCGGCGATCCTCGCGCGAGCGGACGCCGACGACGTGGCGGTTCCGGAGGCGACCGCGTTCGACAGCCACACCGGAGAGGGGGTACAAGCACGGATCGACGGCGAGACCTACTACGCGGGCAACCCGAGGCTCTTCGCGGGACTCGGCTTCGAACTCGACGGATGCGACGCGGTCGGATCGCTACGGCGCGCCGGAAAGACGGTGGTGCTCGTCGGGACGGCGGACCGGCTGATCGGGGCCGTCGGGATCGCCGACGAGGTCCGCCCGGAGGCGAAGCGGGCCGTGGCGAACCTCCGTCGTCTCGGCGTCGACCGGGTCGTGATGCTCACCGGGGACAACGAGGGGACCGCTCGCGCGGTCGCCGAGGCGGTCGGGATCGACGAGTACCACGCCGACCTTCTCCCGGCGGACAAAGTCGCCGCGGTCGAGGAACTCCGAGCGGACCACGGCTCCGTCGCGATGGTCGGCGACGGCGTCAACGACGCACCGGCGATGGCGACCGCCACCGTGAGCGTGGCGATGGGAGCCGCCGGCACGGATACCGCGATAGAGACGGCGGACATCGCGTTGATGGGCGACGAGATAGCGAAACTACCGTACCTCTACGCGCTGTCGAACGAAGCGAACGACGTGATCAGACAGAACGTGTGGAGCAGCCTCGGCGTGAAGGCGCTGCTCGCCGTCGGGGTACCGTTCGGATACGTGAGCGTCGCGGTCGCCGTCGTCGTCGGCGACATGGGGATGAGTCTCGGCGTGACCGGGAACGCGATGCGCCTCTCACGCATGAAACCGGAGCACTATCTCGACGGGTGATCCGACCGCCTACTCGGGGGTCTCAGTGCCCCCTTTCTCAGTGAGGACGTCGTCGGCGTGCGTCGTCTCGGAGGCGCCTCCGCCGTCGATAACGGTTCGTTCCGGGATGTCCAGTTCCGGCTCGCGACCGACGGTGAACAGGCGTTCGGTGAGCGTCAGTTCCTCCGCGGCAGGGCTCGGCTTTCCGACGGTTCGGTACTCGACCGATACACCCTCCGGTTCGTCGGCGATCCGGACCGTACCGAGCTGATAGGTCGGATAAAATACCGGCGGCAACAGGCCGATGATCCCATCACGGCGGTGGAGTCGCTTGAGCCACGTGCCGGTGTTAACGAGCACGCCGCCGTCCAACTCCCGCACTGTCGGCCGGTGAGTGTGACCGTAACAGAAAACAGCGGTCTCGGGGTTCTCCTCGAACGTTTCACGAGCGGCCGATTCGTAGGGGCCCTGGGCGTCGACGGTTAAGGCCGTCTCGAACACGCCGAAGCGGTCTATCGTCCGCCGGAAGTCACGTCTAATGAAGTACAGCGGGATCGCGACCAGCAGCAGCAGCGCGGTAACGACGACGTTGATCGCGAGCAGGAACCAGACTGCGGTGCCCGCGGTCCCGAACTGCCCGAGGAACGCCGTGGTTCGGTCGACGGGCATCGACCAGATCCCGGCGAGGTCAAGCCCTGCGAGCAGCGCGAGGACGACACTCACGTTGAACAGCAGCAGGAACGGAACCAAGGCATACCGAAGTGCCGGGTTCATTTCCCGATAAAAGTACTTCGAGAAGAGCCACACGGGCATCCGTTCAGTCGGGGTGACGGCTTGAACGTCCTTTAACCAGTTGTACCGGCCGCGGTCCGAGAGCCGTCCCGCGCGGCTCGTGACGAGGGTATTATAGTAGTAGCCCAGCGGGGTCGCGTGCTCGTTGCCCCAGTCCTCGATCCGATTGTTCGGATCGCGCTGGTGGCCGTGCTCGAAGTGGACGACGCGGTCGCCGACCCGTCGCGTCATCGATTCGTCCTGGACGAGATCGACGTTGTATTCCGCGAACCGGTCGACGTACGCATCGTAGGCGGCGAGTTCGTGGTCGTGGTTTCCGGGAAGGAGTGTAACCGTGATGTTCTCGCCGGTCCGACGGAACGCCTCGAACAGCTTCGGATACGACGACTCCAACTCGTCGAACTTCTCCATGCCCTCGACAGTCGTGAACTCCCAGAGACCGAACGCGTCGCCGTTGATCACGAGCTCCGCGTTCTCGTCGGTGTGTTCCAGCCGTTCCAGGAACTCCAGTAACTCGTCGAGGAACTCCACCTCTTCGAGCTGTTCGTCCCCGCCGATGTGGAGGTCGCTAATGACGTAGTACACGTCGGCGTCGTCGGTCATCGTATCGCTGATACTTCGAGGGCGTCTTAAAACTCTCGGAGCGGTATCCGGTACCCGCGCGGGCCGGGAGTTCGTGACAGACACAGAACGTCAGCCCGACGACCCCGTCGGTTCGGCGGACGATTAAAGTCGAGAACCCACGAACAGTTGGTATGGTTCGAACGTATCCGAACGAGGTGACGGACGCCCGTCCCTGAAGCTGTCGGCGTTGACATCAGCGGCCGCCACGAGGAGAACGGCGAGTATCTGATGGTCGCGGCCGCGGTCCACGCGACGATCGACTCGACCCGGATCCGCTCGGTCGAGGGGATCGGGTTCGCCAGCGTCCGCGACGGGCCGACCCTAGAGGCGACCGTTGCGCTGACGGCGGAGGCGGTCGGTAACCTCCCGGAGCCGCCGTCGTGTCCGATCGTCGCCGAGGGCGGCGAGTTCTACGAGGAGCCCGCGGAGGTCGTCGGGCTGAGCTTCCGACCGGAGTTTAAATACGTCGAGAGCATAGGGGAACGCGAAACAGTGCAGGCCGCACACCACGCCGCGTACGCCGCTCGAAACCTCCTGTTATGACGGGGGGAAACGACGGGCTCGACGGGACGACTGACCGTACGACTACCGATGGGTTCGACGACGCGATCGAACGCGTCGACCCCTCCGACACCGACGCGGACGGCCGTTCCGCGATCGTCGCTAAACGCGTCGATTCCGGCACGGCCGACCTGACGGAGATCAGCCAACTCACCCGGGCCGCAGGTTACGGGGTCGTCGGGAGTCTGACGCAGACCCGAACCGAGGACGCCGCGTTCATGTTCGGAGAAGGGAAGGTAGCGGAGCTCCGCGACCTCGTCCGGCGGACGGGAGCCGGAGCCGTGATCATCGACAACGATGTCGGTCCGTACCAGACGTTCAACATCGGCGGCGAGCTTCCGGAAGGGGTCGAGGTGATCGACCGGTTCACGCTCATCCTCGAGATATTCGGCCAGCGCGCGAACACCCGGAAGGCCCAGCTACAGGTCGAACTCGCGGAGCTCCGCTACGAGCTCCCCAGAGCGGAGGCAAAAGCGAGTCTCGCGAAACGCGACGAGCGTCCGGGGTTCATGGGGCTCGGCGAGTACGACGAGAGCGTCGAGCGCGACATCAAACGACAGATATCCGAGATCCGCGACGAGCTGGAGTCGATCGCGGACAAGGAGCGGGCTCGCCGCGAGCAGCGCCGGGAGTCCGGATTCGACCTCGTCGCGCTCGCGGGCTACACGAACGCAGGCAAATCGACGCTGATGCGTCAGCTGGCCGCCGAGCTCGACGTCGACGAGAACGAGGAACGGCACCCGGATCTGGACTCGACCGCGGAGTCACAGGACATGCTGTTCACGACGCTCGGCACGACCACGCGGCGTGCGGCGATGGAGAAACGGGACGTGTTGCTCACGGACACCGTCGGATTCATCGCGGACCTGCCGCACTGGCTCGTCGAGTCGTTCGAGTCGACGCTCGACTCCGTCTACCGCGCGGACCTCGTGTTACTCGTCGTGGACGCGAGCGAGTCGGTCGAGGAGATGCGCGAGAAGCTCGTCACGAGCCACGACACCCTGTATGAACGCAACGAGGCCCCCATCGTCACCGTGTTCAACAAAGTCGACCGGCTCGAACCCGGCGAACTGGCGGACAAACGCGCAGCACTCTCGGGGCTCGCGCCGGAGCCGGTCGCAGTCTCCGCACGGACGGGCGCGGGAGTCGCCGAGCTTCGCGATAGGGTCGAGGGCGAGCTCCCCGACTGGGAGCGCGAGCGCCTGATGGTCCCCGTCTCCGACGACGCAATGAGCCTCGTCTCGTGGATCCACGACCACGCGCACGTCGACGAGGAGACGTACGCCGACGAGCACGTCACGGTCGCGTTCGAGGCGAAACCCTCGATCGTCGCCCGCGCACGGTCGAAGGCGGCGGAGCTGGCACCGGCCGGTTCGACTTAGGCGGGAGCGCGCCCGCGGAGGAGTGCGACGATCGCGACGGCGAGCCACACCAGAGACGCGGGTCCAGCGAGTTCGAGATAGATCGCGAGCGGCGAGCTATCGGTACCGCCGAACGGGAGCGCAAGCAGCCAGCCGCCAACTGCGACGCCCGCGGCACCGCCGAACAGGAACGTCGCTGCCAAGCCGAGGTCGACGAACGGCGACCGGTCGCTCACGTCCCCCATTCGCTACGTTCCCCCGGGCCGTTCCTTTCGCTTCTCGACGACTTCCACGTCGGCGATTCGCGTGTCCGGATAGCCGCCGTCGGCGTCCTTCTCGGCGGCTTTTACCATGTCCCAGACGACGTTGAGACCGGTCGTTACACCCTGTAGCGCCTCCATCTCGCAGCCGGTCTTTCCGGTCGTCTCGACGGCGACGCTCAGTTCGACACGATCCTCGTCGACGACGAACTCGGTGTCGACGTTCGTGATCGGGATCTGATGACACATCGGGATCGACTCCCACGTGTGTTTCACTGCGTCTATCGCGCCGATCCGGGCGGTGGCCAGCACGTCCCCCTTCCCGATCGAGTCGGCTTCGATGGCGGCGACCGTCGACGGCGTCAGCCGGATCTCACCGCGGGCGACCGCGCGCCGCTTCGTATCCGGTTTCGACCCGACGTCGACCATCTGGACGTCGCCGTCGGCCGTCGTGTGCGTCAGGTTCTCGTCGGGGGAGGGCTCTTCACTCATCGTACAACGCCTGCGGGAGCCGGTCGATTAAATCCGTCGCCACGAGCCCGTCCCCGTTGGTCTCGGCCGCCGAGTCCCCCGCCAATCCGTTGGCGTACGCGCCGGTGGCTGCCGCCTCGAACGGATCGGTCGTCGCCGCAAGCGCCCCGACCGTTCCCGCGAGCACGTCGCCGGTGCCGCCGACGGTCATTCCGGGGTTCCCGGTCCGGTTGAGCCGGACCTCGCCGTCAGGACTTGCGACCACGTCGACCGCGCCCTTCACGAGCAGCGTGTGGCCCAGGTCGGCGGCGAACTCCCCGACGAGCGCGGCGCGATCGTCCGGGTCGGCGGCGGTCTTGCCGCCCATCGCCTCCAACTCGCCCTGGTGGGGCGTACAGATCAGCTCCGCGGATGTCTCCATGTCCGGGACGACCCGGAGAGCGTCCGCGTCGACGACGATCCGGCCCTCGTGTTCAGCGAGGAACTCGCGGACGAACGAGAGCGTCGCCTCCGCGTCGCCGAGCCCCGGTCCGAAGACGACCGTGTCGTGGCCCGCTGCGAGCTCGCGAATCCGGGCGAGATGGGACGGACCGAGCGTTTCACCGGAGAGCCCGCGGACGATCAGGTTCTCCGAGAACCCTTGAACCTCCCGCGCGACCGCCGCCGGGCAGGCGACGCGGACGAGGTCCGCGCCGGCCCGCAGCGCCGCCCGCGCCGAGAGCGTCGGCGCGCCGGTGTAAGGACCGCCGCCCACGACGAGCACCTCGCCGTTCTCTCCCTTGTGTGAGTCCGACGCTCGGCCGATCCCGAGCAGGTCTCCCGGACCGGTGAACCGCTCCGCGGCCTCGGGGATCCCGATGTCAGCGACGGTCAGTTCTACCGATAGGCTCCCTAATCCCGGCTTCTCGTCGTGGAACGTCACCACGTGGTCGGCGTCGACGGCGACCGCGTCCGTACCGCCGGCGGGTGCTCCGGTGTCGGCGTCGATACCGGACGGCACGTCCACGGATACCACCGTCGCTCTCGCCTCGCCGGCGTCGTTGATGCGTTCCGCGGCCGTGCGCTCCGGGTCCCGAAGTGCGCCGGAGATCCCCGTTCCGAGCATAGCGTCGACGACGACGTCCGCGGTCCCGAACTCGAGGCTCCCGGCGTCGACGACCGACTCGGTCGGGATCCCCGCGTTGACGAGCGTCTCCCAGTTCTCGCCGGCGATGTCGGTCGTGATCGACTCGGGGCGTCCGAGCAGGTGAACGGTCACGTCGTATCCCGAGAGGAAACGCGCCGCGACCGAGGCGTCGCCGCCGTTGTTCCCCCGGCCACACACGAGTTCGACGGACTCACCCGGCTCGGCAACCGACCGCACCACACGGGCGATCGCGTTACCCGACGACTCCATGAGTTGCTTCCGTGGAACCCCGAGCGCCGCCGCATTGGCGTCGATGGCTGCCATCCGATCGGTCGATATCATACGGATTGGTGCGTTGAGGAGCGTCATAATGATGTGGGGCACCCGACCCATACTTATTTGAGATACGATGGAGAATCGCCGGTTGGTGATGTCGTAATGTCAACACAACCGTCCGAACGGACGCTCCAAGCGGAGCTGTTGGGGCGTGAGGTGACGTTCAACTACTCGGAGACGTGGCTCGCCTATTCGATGCTGGGGCTGCGCCTCGTGATGGCGTGGGTGTTCCTCCAAGCGGGGCTTTCGAAGCTGTTCGAGGGCGGTATTGGCGACCCGTTGGCGTGGTCGTCCGCCGGCTTCCTCCAGAACGCGATCGCGGAGGCGAACCCCCTGAGCGGACTGTTCGCGTGGTTCGCTAACTACGGCTCGATCGTCGACCCGCTCGTGATCTTCGGGCAGATCCTGATCGGACTCGCCCTGCTGTTCGGCGTGTTCTTCCGGTTCGCCGCGCTCATGGGTGCGATCCAGATGGCGATGTTCTGGACTGCCGCGTGGGAGGGTGGCCTCGCACAGGGGTTCCCGATGCCGAACGGCTACTTCATCGACAGCTCGTTCGTCTACATGCTCCTGCTGTTCGGCCTCGGCGCGTGGGGTGCCGGCCGTATCGTCGGCGTCGACCGCGCCCTCGAGGAGTCCTCGATCGTCACGGAGAACCCGTGGCTTCGGTACCTTCTCGGGTGAGTCACGGAGACGACCCGTCCCCTTTTATCCGATATTTCGGGCGCGTTCACGGTCCGTCGAGCACAGGCCTCGTCAACGTCGGTAGGGCCACGGTCCCGTCGACGCGTCCCGGAAGCGATCCGACGGGATCGACGGTACCGACGAGCCGGCCGCAACTGGAACGTCGTTCTCGGGAGGGGGTCGTTCCACGCAGCGACGGGATCCCGGACGGTGGGTGGTCACCGAACGGAACGACCGACGGGTTGTACCGTCCGCCACAGCGGCGGGGGACACTCACCGTCACGGACGAGTTCGTGAACTGGCGTTGCTGCCTCCGCGTTGCCACATCGGCACACGCCACGCAAGCGTTCGTGCCGTGGAGTTCGATGACGCCGCCCGCTCTAACCTCGACGTCGGCTCAGGCGGCCGGGAGCGCCCACTGCCACGCCGACCTGAGGACGACGACGCCGAACGGGCCGCCGAACCCAGCGGCGACCGCCGCGACGGTCACCAGAAACACGGTAGACGAACCGTTGGACGGTGACGCCATCGGTTCACCGTTCGACAGCGGAAAGTAGAACCTGTCGGCATGGGATTGCCCGCTCTCGCTCGACTTCCTCGGCGATCTCGTCGACGGTGCGTGGTCGTCCTGCTCGATAAGCAGGCGGAAATCTCTTTACGGAGAATCGAGGAGAAAGCCTCGCGCTTCAGCGCGGGGAGGATGTCAATGAGGTCTTCAGAGCGTGGGTACGCTCCAGAATCCCCTCAACCGCACCTCCTGTTTGAGATGTTCGC
>OBKM01000341.1_pt1 | contig 23578 bp, 19 predicted proteins | sample 1519691 | NCBI WGS metagenome assembly OBKM01 (sample SAMEA37050418, study PRJEB22526) | metagenome | biome: saline pan; feature: lake; material: water | place: Egypt | collected 2015 | depth 0.5 m | reverse complement strand
TATACGAACTGACGGATAACATCGATGCCAGCGGCGTGGACTTCGATCCGATCGGTAACTGGGAAGGCGATGGCTCAGAGGCGAACCGACCGTTCAACGGACGCTTCGAGGGCAACGGCTTTACGATCACCGGCCTCACGATTAACCGTCCTGAGGACAATGGCGTCGGCCTCTTCGCCATGATTAATGGCGCAGGGGAACGCGGCGTCGTGAACCTTGAGATTGAGAATCCAAATATTACCGGTAACGACCAGGTGGGCGCCCTTGCGGGCGTGAATGTTGGGCAGATCGAGTCCGTGGAGGTAGTCGGCGGTGAAGTGACAGGCGGCCAGTTTGCGGGCGGCCTGGTCGGCGTCAACTTTTTCTCCATTGAGCGGTCTTCTGCAACGGCGACTGTCCAGGTGTCAGCTACGACGGCAGGCGGTTTGGCCGGAGCAAACGCCAGCCAGGGCAATATCCAGGCGTCGTTCGCTGACGGGACCGTGGAAGGCTCCCGACTCATCGGCGGACTCGTCGGCTTCAACAACGGCGCAACCGTCTCCGATTCGTACGCCCGGGGAACGGCGGACGCTTCCAACCAAAACGTCGGAGGGCTTATCGGCCGGAACGAAGGAATCATCGACGACTCGTATGCGGCTGTTGACGTCGGTGCCCCAGCCGGTGTTGGCGGCCTCATCGGCCTGAACGAGGGCACCCTTTCCGATACCTACTGGGATCAGGACCTCCGCTTTGCCGGCATCGGAGACGGAAGCGACACGGGCGCCACCGGTCTCGAAACGGATGAAATGCAGGGCGACGCTGCTGCCGACAACATGGACCTTGACTTCGAGGACACCTGGAGCACCGTCTCCGATAACTACCCCGAACTCCTCTGGGAGCAGAACGGGATGAATGACATGTGATCTATTGAGAAGCTGTCTGGCGACAATCTGTGCCTTGACCGCGTTGAGATAGACCGACGAGCGGCCGCGTGAGCAGCCTTTACGATTACGTGCCCACGGAGGACCGCGGGCACGAGGTGCCAACACTCCGCGATCCCCTCCCGAATTGGCCTACTCGGTTTAGCACTTACCTATCTTAGCAACGGGCGACGCGTAGCCACTGCCGGGCACCGGCAGCAAACCGGCCCAAAAAGACGCCAACCCCCTCCTCCCTCGAGGGAGGTGCCGCGCTGCGCGCGGCGGAGGGTGTTATACCTTCGATCGTAGATGCACTATCCGTCAATCCTATCTGACACGGCGGCTTAACACCCCCCAGTCGCTTCGCGACAGTTTACTCCCTTCGGTCGTCAGCACCAGTGGCATGACCTTGCGGCCCTCGGACTACGCCCTCGTGTCCTCCAGGGGGCGGTTAAAGGCTTTGTCCTCGTGTCCTCGAGGGCGCGGTTCCTCACTTGTTCCCACACTCTCTACTTTCCCACTCATCCTCACACTCCTGCACCCATCCTCCTCGTTCCCACGCTCCCCACTTTCCCACTCGTTCCCATGCTCCCGCGTGGGAACGCAACACCGCGACACACCAACGCGCCGCCCCACGCCCCTCAGAGCACCGCAGCCACGAGACGGTGGAGACCCGCTTCCACGTCCTGACATCAACCTCCTGCCCCCATGAACACCCCCTCCGATCGCCCCCTCGCCACCGTCGGTCGCTACGACGCGGCGTACGAGGCGCATCTGGCTAAGGCCCAACTGGACGACGCTGAGATTCCCAGCCGCGTGATCAACGAAGACATGACCGGCCTCACCATGTTCTTCTCGCGCGAGGCGGGCAGCGTGAAGGTCAAAGTGCCCGCCGCGTACGCCGACGAGGCGCGGGCCGTGTTGGGGACGGATGAGACGGGGAGTGGGTGAAAGGATGAGTGGAGGCAAGGGTGAGTCGAGGAGGGGAAAGAGCCGGAGAAACGAGGAATCGACGAAACGATGACTTAGCTTCGCCTCTTCGTCTCCTCGCCTCTTCGTTTCTCCGTGTCCTCGTCTCCACTCGTCCACTCCTAGCCTCCTCGTCTCCTCCTTTCGTCCTTTCATCCCCCCTCTCCCACTCACCCTCTCTCCCCCTCCCCGCAGTCACGAACCCAACGTTCCTGTTCTCGTACAGCACCATCGCGTGAAAAAGTCGAAACGAGACGCAGCAGTGCCATGGACTTGGTTGAGGACATTACCATTCTGGACGACGAGCTGCGCAAGGAGCAGCTGGACGACGAGGAGCTCGACCAGGATGAGCTCGATCGGCCCAAGATGGCCGGTAAGGAATCCGAGGGGACGCGCAAGGTCTACCTGGAGACGTACGGCTGTCAGATGAACGTCTCGGACTCCGAGATCGTGGTCTCCGTGCTCGAAGACCACGGCTACGGTCTCACGCACGACCCCGAGGACGCCGACGTGGCGCTCATCAACACGTGCGCCATCCGCGAAAATGCCGAGCAAAAGGTGCGCACGCGCCTCGGCATGCTGCGCGCCAAGAAGCGCGAGCGCGGCGCCCCGATGATGATCGGCGTCCTGGGCTGCATGGCCGAGCGCCTGCGCGAGAAACTCCTGGAGCAGGAGAAGCTCGTCGACCTGGTGGTTGGGCCCGACGCCTACCGCGACCTGCCGCGCCTCCTTGCCCAGGCCGACGAGACGGGCCAGGCGGCCGTGAACGTCCAGCTCTCGATGGAGGAGACGTACGCCGACATCTCGCCGGTACGCTACGACGGCAACGGCGTCTCCGCCTACGTCTCGGTCATGCGCGGCTGCGACAACATGTGCGCGTTCTGCGTCGTGCCGTTCACGCGCGGCCGCGAGCGCAGTCGCCCCGTCAGCACGATCATTTCGGAGGTGGAGCAGCTGGTCGAAGAGGGCTACAAGGAAGTTACCGTCCTCGGCCAGAACGTAAACTCGTACCACTACGAGGAGAACGGCACATCGGTCAGCTTCGCCGAACTCCTCGACCGCGTGGCACAGGTCTCGCCTGAGCTGCGCGTTCGCTACTCGACGAGTCACCCGAAGGACTGCTCGGACGAGCTCCTGCACGTCCACGCCGAGCGCCACAACGTATGCAACTACATCCATCTCCCCGTGCAGCACGGCAACACCGAGGTGCTTGATCGCATGCGCCGCACCTACACGCGTGAGAAGTACCTTAATCTCATTGAGCGCGCGCAATCAATCTGCCCGGGCGTCGCGCTTTCAACGGACCTCATCGCCGGCTTCTGCGGCGAGACGGAAGCGCAGCACCAGGACACGCTCTCGCTGATGCGCGAGGTGCAGTACGATCATGCGTACATGTTCAAGTACAGCGAACGGCCCGACACGTACGCCGCGCGCAAGTACGAAGACGACGTGCCCGAAGACGTGAAGCAGCGCCGACTCGAGGAGATCATCGAGCTGCAGCGCACCCACTCCGAAGCGAGCAACGAGGAAGATATCGGCAAGGTAATGACCGTGCTTGTGGAGGGGCCGAGCAAGAAGAGCGACGAGCAGCTCTCCGGCCGGAGCGACACGAACAAGATGGTCGTTTTCGACCGGGAGGACTATGAGAAGGGCGAATACGTCAACGTCCGCATCACCGACTGCACCTCCGCCACGCTCCTCGGCGAACCCATCGGCCGCACGACGCTGCAGGAGGAAGCTGGGCGGCTGCAGGTTGCCGGTTGAGACCCCGGCTCCTCATTGTGCCCTTCCCTGACGTCGGCACTACGAACCGAAGAGTCGAAGAACCGACAAGCCGAGGGTGGAGCAGTCGCCTCCAGTCTTCATCTCTTCGACTCCCCATTTCTCTTCCCTCTTACCCCTTCCCCATTACCCATACCAAGACATGCTTATCTACGAAGTCAATCTCACCATCGACGGCGACGTGGCCAATGAATACAGCGCCTGGCTGCGCGAGCATATCCGCGAGATTCTCGCCCTGGACGGCTTTGAGTCGGCCGCCTGGTTCGCGCGCAGCGACGATGACAACACTATTCCCGACGGCGACGAACCTGCCAACCCGCGCCGGTGGACGGTTCAGTACCAGGTAAGCGACCGTGAAGCGCTGCAGACGTACTTCGACAAGCACGCGGAGCGCTTCCGCCAGGATGGCCTCGAACGGTTCGAAGGGCAGTTCACCGCCGAACGGCGCATCCTCGACCAGCGCCGCACCTTCCACGCGTGACCCGTGGGACACGTGTGTAGGTGTGGATGTATGGAGGTATGAAAGTGGTACGTCCTCACTTCCACACATCCCCACTTCCACACGATTCCCCAGCCCAACACGGTCTTCAAGCCCGGATGGGGACCCTCTAACGCCCGCATCTGTGTAAATATACCCAATATTTCTGCCGTTTTGGCAGGTTTGGGGCTTTGATGCGCACGGGTGCGTAGCTGTACGTCTCTCGTGAGTAGGGAAACCGGGGGATGAACGCTTGAGTGCATCCTGCACAGTTCACCCCTGCACAGTTAATGTTGGCAACTGATACTATCTGACTTTTTACCACATGGACCGATCATCTATACAGGAGCGATTTGGCATCGTCGGCGAGTCGGATGCCATCCAGCACGTCATTGACCGAGCGCGGCAGGTGGCGAAGACGGATATCACGGTACTGCTTCAAGGCGAGAGCGGGGTGGGCAAGGAGCTCATCGCTCAGATGCTCCACGAGCTGAGCATGCGTCGCCACGAGCAGATGGTGATCGTGAACTGCGGCGCGATTCCCGAGGGGCTCATCGAGTCGGAGCTATTCGGCGCCGAGAAAGGGGCGTATACCGGCGCGGTCGAGCAGCGGAGCGGTTACTTCGAGGAGGCCGACGGCAGCACCATCTTTCTGGACGAAATCGGCGAGATGCCGAAGCCCGCGCAGGTGCGCCTCTTGCGCGTGTTGGAGACCGGTCAGTTCGCGCGCGTAGGCTCGTCGACGCGGCAGCAGTCGGACGTGCGTATCGTCGCAGCGACGAACAAGGATCTTGCGCACGAGGTTGAGCAGGGGCGCTTCCGCAAGGACCTGTACTATCGCCTCAGTACGGTTGTCGTTCAGATCCCCCCGTTGCGCGAGCGTCCGGAGGACATCCTGCCGCTCTTCAATCACTTCCTGCACCGGTACGCGCAGGAATACAACTCGCCGATGAAGAAGCTCACGCAGGAGGCCAAGAAGCTGCTCACCGACTACCGGTGGCCGGGAAACGTGCGCGAGCTGCGCAACGTGGCAGAGCAGACCGTTGTGCTGCTTCGCGAGGAGGAAGTAGACGCGGACACGCTCCGCCCGTACCTCAGCAGCATCAGCGAGACGGCGCTCTCCACTGAGCTTGTGCACGAGCAGGAGGAGCGCCGGGGTGAGGAGGATACGTTCAGCGATCGGGAGCGCGAGCTGCTCTACCGGGCCATCTTGGAGATGCAGATGGACCTGAGCGAGGTAAAGGAGAAGCTGCAGCAACTCACCTCAAGCATCAGCGTGGCCGTTCCAACCGAGATCGCCGAGCGGGACGACTTCTCCGCCGAGCACGGCGACTTTACCATTGTTAACGAATCCAGCAGCGACGACTCTAGAAGCCGTCGCCGGGAGCCCTCTTCCAGAGATCATGAATCTCTCATCGAGGATGTGGCGTATGAGATCGAACACGAGGATACGCCTGAGCGGTCAGAGATGGCGGGATCGGCTGCGTACGATGAGCCGTCCTCCGCGCCGGCGAACCTCCCCGAGGCGCCGTCTGATGATACCGATGAGGAAGAGGATGAGCTTCCAACCCTCGAAGAGGCGGAGCTCAACCTCATTCGAGAGGCGCTGGATCGCTTTGACGGCAACCGGCGTAAAACGGCACAGGCGCTCGGCATCAGCGAACGAACGCTCTACCGCAAAATCAAGGAACTCGACGAAGAGCTGTAGCCATGCGCTCGATGAGCCGTACCCTTTCTCACGTGCTAGTGCTGGCGCTGGCTGTTCTGCTCACCGGATGCGCCTACTACAGCTTCACGGGGGCGACCCTCCCTTCTCATCTCAACACGGTGAGCCTGCCGCTGGCCGAGGACAATACGACCAGCCCCCTCAACACGATGGACGACGATCTCACGAGCTTTCTCAACGATCGATTCATCGGCCAGACCCGTCTCAACCTCGAGACCGACGAGGGTAACGCTGACGCTGTGCTTGACACTCGTATAACGAGGTACGAGAACCGGCCCACGAGCGTGGGCGGCGATGGGCGCGCGGAACGCAACCGCGTCTCCGTCACCGTCTCCGCCGTGTACTACGACCAGGTTGAAGAAGAAGAGATCTTCAACCAGACATTTAGCGGGGCCGAAGAGTACGATCCCCTCGAAGATGCCGAAGAGGAAGCCGCTCGCGCAGCGCTGGAGAACATTGCCAATGACATCTTCAGTGCCGCCACTTCGGACTGGTAATTTAGTGAATGGCGAATAGTAGGTGGCGATTCGCTCCCTTCTCCTCATTCGCCACTCGCAAGTCGCCATATACTCGTCATGATTGCCTTTCTGTACGCTGTCGCTATCGTTTTCCTGACGATCTATGGGGGGAATCTTCTGTGGCTTTCCATCGAACACGTCCGCCATACCGAGCTTCAGGAAGGCCCTGTCCCTGATCCTAATCGCGTTCCCGTCCCGGACGACTCGTGGCCAACCGTCACCGTCCAACTCCCGATTTACAACGAGGCGGACGTGGTTGACCGGCTCATCGATGCGTGCGCCCGGCTCGACTACCCAGCGGATCGCCTCGAGATTCAGGTCCTCGATGACTCCACCGATGAGACGACTAAGCGCGCGGCCGAGCGTGTGGCCCATTGGCAGGAAAAGGGGATCGACATTGTTCACATTCACCGCTCGGACCGAACGGGGTACAAGGCCGGCGCACTGCAGAATGGCCTTCGCATCGCCCGCGGCGAGCTGATCGCGATCTTCGACGCAGACTTCGTGCCGCCCGAAGACTTCCTGCGGCGCATGGTGCCTCCGTTCCTCGAGGACGATAATCTTGGGCTCGCCCAGGCGCGGTGGGGCCACATCAACCAGGACGCCTCCCTTCTCACCAAGGTGCAGGCCTTTGGGCTGGATACCCACTTTGCCATTGAGCAGCACGCGCGCAAGCAGATGGATTGCTTTATGAACTTCAACGGCACGGCGGGCGTCTGGCGACGCGCCTGCATCGAGGACGCCGGAGGCTGGGAGTACGACACGGTCACGGAAGACCTCGACCTGAGCTACCGCGCGCAGCTCAGCGGATGGACGTTTCGCTTTTTCCCCTTCGTGGAGGCTCCTGCCGAGCTTCCGCCCGACATGAATGCGCTTCGCACCCAGCAATTCCGGTGGGCCAAGGGAGCGATCGAGACGTCGATGAAGCTGCTCCGGCGCATATGGACGTCAACCGAGCCGTTTCGCATTAAGCTGCAGGGCACGCTCCACCTGACGGGGCACACTGCTTTCCCGTTTATCCTGCTCGCTGCCATTACACACGCTCCTCTCCTCGCGCTAGACCACCTGGGGTATGGTCCCGGTTCCTGGTACTTCGGCGCCCTCGGCGTGGGATTACTTGGGTTTGCGGGATTTGGCCTCGCGCAGTGCTACGCGCAGCGATCGCTCTACCCCGACTGGGGGCGTCGCCTAGTTCTGCTGCCCGTCTATATGGCCGGTAGCATGGGCATCGCCCTCAGCAACACCCACGCATTCCTGCAGGCGCTTTGGGGGACGCCCACCCCATTCACGCGCACGCCAAAGTTCGGCAGCAAAGCCGACGAGGGGTCGTGGTGGACGGGTCGCTACGCTTCTGCGCGCGTCCCCTGGATCGTATGGGGCGAAGCCTTCCTCGCCTTCTACTGCCTCGTCGGTCTCGGTTTCATTATCGCCTTCGGCGACTGGGCGGCCGTGCCGTTTCAGGCGCTCTTCGCCGGCGGCTTCGGGCTCGTGGCCTGGTCGGGCCTGAAGCAGGCCCTTCGCGTCCGCCACACGCCAACAGCCGCATGAGCCCGACACGTCCAAAGCGAAGACACCCCACCTCCTCCCTTGAGGGAGGTGCCGCGCTCCGCGCGGCGGAGGGTGTCACCCTCACCCAAAACGCACCGCAGACGTCATCTTCTGTAGGGCTGCGTAACTGCCCCCAGCACCATTGCACCTACAGCATCATTACACCCGCAGCATCATTACACCTCCAGTACCACGGGCATGACCTTCGGCCTTCGCTTCGCGACAGCTCCCTTTGTAGGGGGCGGTTGGAGGTGCGATGGCATTTCCCCGCTCCGTTTCCTATCTACACAGGTAGCCGTTTATGCCGTTCGGCTCGTATCTAGCCGATGACCACATGATGACCCGACCGTCCCTCCCGTGACCACGTCCGACTCCCTGCCTATTATGTCGCTGGTAGACACCCGTCACGTATTGGATCTCCTCCGGCGAAAAGATACGAGTACGGCCATCGACCTCCTGGAAGAGGTGGTTGATCAGGTGCCCCGGTATCTGGCCGCTCAGATTCTGCTCGCGTATGCGTATGAGCTCGATGGGCAGTGGGATGAGGCGCTGGATGCCTGGATGCAGGTCTGCTTCTTTGTGCCCAATAGCCCCGCTGCTCGCTCTGGTATTCGACGCGCCATCGGGGCCCGACATGCCATTAATGGAGGCGCACCGCCCGAGCAGACGCTCCCACCGCTTCTCCAGGCCGACGACGATCGTTCCTCTGGGGACAAAGATAAGACGCCGGCCGCCCCCGCCACCAATCGCATCGACGACCTGGACCATCTAATCGAGGAGCTAGAGTCGGCGCGCATCAATCCCGATCCGGATCCAGACTCGGCACAGACGCCCAATCTGGAGGACGACATCGACGATATGGTTTCCGAGACGCTCGCTCGCATTTACGCGTCGCAGGATCAGTATGAGGAGGCCGCTCGGGTCTACCTCCGACTAGCCGACCAGTATCCGGCTCAAGAGCAGGAGTACCTGCAGCAGGCCGCGGAGATGCGAGAGCGTGCACGTAGCCGACGGGAAAGCTCATGACGCAGGCAAACGCAGAGCGTCTCGTAGCCGGTCTGATGAGTGGCACGTCGCTCGACGGCGTCGACGCTGCCGTCGCTACGGTGTCTGGCAGCGGGCAGGCGATCTCGATCGAGCAGCACGCGTTCACGCACGTCTCGTATCCTGACGCCCTGCGCGACGCGCTGCTGCGCAACTCCGACCGGGCCACCTCCTCCGTGTACGACCTCTCGCAGCTCAACGTGCGCCTCGCTGGCATCTATGCTGAGGCTGTACGGACGGCCACTTCAGACGCCGGCTTCGCTGTGGCCGATCTCGACCTTGTCGGCTCGCATGGGCAAACGGTCCACCACCTTCCCGAGCCGGACGACTACGCCGGCGCTCCGGTGCGCTCGACCCTTCAGATTGGCGCCCCCTCTGTGCTCGCCAACCGCCTATCGGTTCCGGTGGTAGGCAACTTCCGCCTGGCCGACATGGCTCTTGGCGGCCAGGGAGCGCCTCTCGCTCCGTACTTCGACTATGCCGTATTCAGCGGCGGCGAGGAAACGCGCGGCCTGCTGAACCTCGGCGGCATTGCCAACCTCACCCTCCTTCCCCCAAACGCGGACCGGAATGCTGTTCAGGCCTTCGACACCGGGCCCGGCAACATGGTAATTGACGCACTGGCGAGCGAGCTTTTCGACGAGCCCTACGACCCTGATGGCACTCATGCCGCCCAGGGCACGATCGACAACAGCTGGCTGGCTGACCTTCTGAACGAGGACTACTTCAATGAGCCACCGCCCAAGTCCACTGGGCGCGAGCGCTTCGGAGAGCCCTTTGCTCACCGGATGCTCCGCCAGACGGAGTACCGCGCTCCCGAGGATATCATGGCTACAGCCACGATGCTCACAGCTGCTTCCGTATACCAGGCTTATGCGCGCTTCATGCGCGCCGACAAGCCGCTCGACGTCGTTATCGTCTCAGGAGGCGGCGTGCACAACGACACGCTTATGAGCTACCTGCGGGATGCCTTCGACCCCATTCCCGTTCGATCGATTCGCTCGTACGGCATCGATCCCGACGCCAAGGAAGCGCTCTGTTTTGCTGTGCTCGCCCACGAAACGCTCAACGGCGTGCCCACCAATCTGCCGTCTGTCACCGGTGCCGAGCATCCTACCCTGCTGGGGACGATCAGTCATCCGGCGCCCTCCGACAGCAGTGCAGGGTCCACTGACCGGTAGCTTCGTGCTGTTTTGAAATCCGGTTCCGAACCCCACCTCGGATCGCCCGTGCTACACATCTGCACCTTATCTTTCACCACCTCTCCTAAATGGGAACGCAACTGTCATGGAGCAACCACAGCAAACCGACGTCAGTGAGGTCGGAGAATTCGGCCTTATTGGCCTGCTCGCCGAAGAACTGGGCACGCCGGACGATGATGATCTGATAGCCGGCATTGAGGACGATGCGGCGGTCTATCGCATCGGCGGCGATCGCACGCATATCCTCACGACCGACGCTCTGGTCGAGGGCATCCACTTCAACCGGGCCTTCATGCCGATGGAGCATCTGGGCTTCAAAGCCATGTCGGTTAATGTGAGCGATGTGGTGGCCATGAACGCAGAGCCGCGCTACGCGACCGTAACGCTGGGGCTCCCGCAGAACATTTCCGTGGAGCAGTTGACGACGCTCTACCAAGGGATCCGGCAGGCCTGCGACGCCTACGACATGACCGTGGTTGGAGGCGACACCACGGCGTCCCACTACTTCACGGTATCGGTGACGGTGGTGGGCGAGGCCCGTGAAGACGAGATCGTCTACCGCAAAGGCGCCCAGCCCGGCGACGCGCTCTGCGTCACGGGCGACATCGGCGCCTCGTACGCCGGCCTCAAAGTGCTGGCCGACAACCGGCAGCGACTGGAAGAAGAAGGGGAAGATTTCCAGCCCGACCTCGACCAGTACGAGTATGTCATCCAGCGCCACCTGGCCCCGCCCGCTCAGCTCAAGACCGTTCGCGACTGGCGTGAGGCGGGCGTGAAGCCGCACGCGCTCATCGACATTTCAGACGGACTTGCCTCGGAGGTGCACCATATCTGCGAGGCCAGCGAAACCGGAGCCCTCGTTTTCGGTCCCGCTCTTCCCATCCACACGGAAACGTCGCGCGTCGCCGAACGCTTTGAGGAAGGCGTCGACATCTACGCGCTCGTCGGCGGCGAGGACTACGAGCTGCTCTTCACTCTTCCAAAAGAGGAGCTCGACGCCCTCGACCCCAACACGTTCTCCGTCATCGGGGAAATTACGTCGGCCGACGAAGGCGTTCGCATCCAGACGGGTGAGGAGACCGTCCCTCTTGAGCCCAGTGGATACGAACACTTTGACGACAATGGGCAGGATACGCCCCGGCCGAACTGACGCCTCACCGGTTGAATCTTGCAAACGTCATGATTACCGCCCATCTTTAGAAGGCAGTTGTGAACTGCATCCAGCAATGGCGCCTCCAGCGCCTACCCGGTGTATACGCCAGTCCTGGTCATAATTGCGGATAATTTATGACTTTGTACTCTATCCTTTACAGTAGCGCTGCCTCTTGGCCCATGAGCGAAGAAGAGCTCGTGGAGTTGCTGGAGCAAAGCCGGCGCTGGAATAAAAAGATGGGGATTACCGGTATGCTCCTCTACCACAACGACTCATTCATGCAGTACCTGGAGGGGGAAAAGTCGACTGTCATCGACCTGTACGAAACCATTGCGCTGGATGAGCGCCACACGGGGGTAACGGTCTACTTTGAGCGCGAGATTGAGGAGCGGCACTTCGCAGACTGGTCGATGGGATTTCAGAATCTGGAGAAGGTCGATCCCGAAGAGCTCGAGGGGTTCAGCCCCTTCTTCGAGAAGGGATTCACATCCGAGGTGGCGGCCAGCCATCCGACGCTAGCCATGCGTCTGCTGGAGAAGTTTCGCGACTTTGACTACTGATCGAGGGCATCCTCGAGAAAGGCAACGGCGCGGCGCTCTGACCAGTACAGCCCATCGCTGTCCGCGTCCGGAAAGCCTACGTGTCCGCCCTCGTCCGGCGCGTCGAGCGTGACGTGCGGATGGTCTCGCGCAATTGCGAGCGGATAGCAGGTATCACCCAGGAAGGGATCATTGCCGGCGTTCACGAGCAGCGTGGGCACGCGAATGTCCGGAAGGAACGACTTGCTGCTTGCGCGCCGGTAGTAATCGTACGCGCCCTCGAACCCGTTGAGCGGGGCCGTATAGCGGTCGTCGAAGTCGAGCAGCGTGCGCACGCCATCCATTGGGGGGACGCGCTCCGGCCAGTGCTTTCGTTTGTGCGCCACCTTTTCGCGGAGAGACCGCAGGAAGTACTGCGTGTAGTGCCAGTTCGTGGGGCGGAGCAGCTGGCGCGAGCAGGCGAGCAGGTCGATGGGCGTCGAGAAGGCCACGCCGCCTCGAATCCGCGCGTCCAGGTCGCCCCCTTGTTCGCCGAGGTACTTGAGCGTCAGATTCCCGCCCAGGCTGAAGCCAATCAGGGCAACCGCTGAATCGTCCCGCCTGGCCAGCGCATGATTCACCACCGTGGCGAGGTCCTCCGTTGCTCCGCTGTGATACGTGCGCACGCTCCGATTGGGCGTCCCGCTGCATCCGCGCAGATTCCAGGCCAGGACGTCCCATCCGTGCATACGGAGCGCTCGTGCCATCCCGCGCATGTAGTTGCGCTGCGTGCGGCCCTCAAGCCCGTGCGATAGCACGGCAATCCGATCGTGGCCGGCTGTCGACCAGTCGAGGTCGAGGAAGTCACCGTCCGGCGTGTCGATACGCGTGCGGCGATCGTATGTGAAATCGACCGCCCGCACCATGTTGGCATACAACGTCTGCGCGTGACCGCCGCGCAGCCACCACGGGGATTCGTATTCCGATTCAACAACAGGCACGCTGGGGATTGGAGATTGAAAATTGAGAATTGGACATTGCAAATTGCTTACGGGCGCCGGCCGATGAAGCCGATCATGCGTCCGGTCGAGCCGTCTTCGGCACGGTACGAAAAGAAACGATCGGTGTCCGACATGGTGCAGTGCGGCGACACCTCGATGTGCGCCTTCGGCACTCCGGTTTGGTGAAGCTGGTCGGCAATGGACGCCTTAAGGTCGACATGGGGCCGTTCGGCGCCAGGAGGATGCTGAACAAACGGGTCGCCAAACTGCTCTGCGACCTCGGGCCCGACCTCGAACCGCTCGGCTGAGATACAGGGGCTGATGTACGCGCGGAGCCGATTGGGCCGGGCGCCCTGCTCTTCCAGCGCCTGGACAGCTCGCTTCGGAATCTGAGCCGCCGCGCCGCGCCATCCGGCGTGACAGGCACCAACGACCTGCGACTCCGGGTCGGCAAGGAGCACGGCCGCGCAGTCTGCCGTGTGGATACAGAGAAGCAGTCCGGCCGTGGACGTCACAAATCCATCGCACTGCGGCACCCGGCCCGGAGCCTCGACCCCAGCAACGTGCTTGCCATGCACCTGCTCGGCAGTGACCATCTGATCAGGCGTCATGTCCAGCGCCGCGCAGAAGCGCTCGCGGTTGGCACGCACGCGAGACGGATCATCGTCGGTGTGGAGCCCGAGGTTGAGCGTGTCGTACGGCGGATCGCTCACCCCACCATGACGCGTGGTAAATCCCGCGACGAGCCCGTCCCAGGAAGCAAATATGTCGGGCGTGAGCAGATCGACAGTTGCCACGATGGTCAGTTCAGGTTGCAGAGGGGGAAGCCGAACGCAGCGCTTCGTACACGACGTCGACCGGCATAGGCTGGCCGGTCCACTGCTGGTAGGCAGCGGCCGCCTGCTCGACGAGCATGGTCAGCCCTCCGATGGTTCGGGCGCCTCGCGCAGCGGCCTCGCGCAGCAGGCGCGTCTCTTCCGGCGTGTAAACGAGGTCGTACACCACCTGATCCTCGGTGAAGTCGTCGGCGTGCGGCCACGGCGTACCCTCGGTATTTGGATGCATGCCCAGCGAGGTAGCGTTGACGACGAGCCTGCTTGTGCGAACGGCGCGGGCGGCATCGTCGGGCTTCGTAACGCGCAGCGCATCGCGGGCGTCGTGCAAGGCGAAGTCGCCGGCGAGGCGCTCGGCTTTCGAGCGCGTGCGGTTCACGATGGTCAGCCGTGTCGGCCGGAATGTTGTCAGCAGCGCATATGCCACGGCTCGCGCGGCGCCGCCGGCCCCGAAAACAAGCATCTCTTCTCCTTCGAGCTGCATCTCGAGATCCGGCGCTGTCAGGGGTTCGAGAAAACCGGCAACGTCGGTGTTGTCTCCGCGGAGCAGAGGCTCTCCGTCAGCGTCTTCGCCGCGCACGATGGTGTTTACCGCTCCAACGGCGGCGGCGCGCTCGCTTTCCGCATCGAGCAGCGGCCGCACGGCCTGCTTGTGCGGGGTGGTTACATTGGCGCCCAGGAAGTTAAGGGCGCGCAGCCCGGCGACCGCGTCATCCAGCGCCTCCTCCGCGACCGGCGTCGCCACGTACGCAGCGTTGACGCCCTGCTCTTCCAGCGCCGTGTTGTGGATGAGCGGCGAGCGGGAGTGCTCGACCGGATGGCCGATCAGCGTGATGAGTCGGGTGCGGGCGTCGATGCGCATGCGGATCTGCAGATTGCTCAGGTGGGAGCGGCTGGGTGAGGTAATGCGATATGCTCACTCGGACGAGCGGGCGACGGTCACCCAGATCTCTGAACGGCTGCCCAATAGCAGCGATCCGCTCCCAGATGGGCGCTTTCTACTGAGCCGTCCTGCGTTCGACAACCAGGACTACACACCAAGTTGAATTCCAGCCATGTCCGAACAGCCCCGCAGAGCACCTGCTGAGTTGTGTGCTGCCCACAAAGCGCACCAGGAAGAGAAGCCACCCACCGACCACGGAGCAAAGATGTGAAGCAAAGAAACCCCACACCTCGCCGTAGCGAAGTGTGGGGAGGGAGTTTTAGTGTTGTTACACCCTCGCTTCCGTGACCTCTCGGCCAACAACGAGTTGCGGAAAGAGAAGGTGGGCCCGGCAGGATTCGAACCTGCGACCGGCCGATTATGAGTCGGCTGCTCTAACCGCTGAGCTACGGGCCCGTGCGCCGCTGTATGTGCGCACTGATCACGCTGGGATTGGGTTCCCGGCGCGATGGGATGAGCATAGTTCTACTCATAGGACGACCATCAGGCCGCGGAAGTCGCCGGACGCACGATGCGCGCTAGTGCCTCGCCAACCCCCTTGGCCGAGGCCGGGTTTTGACCCGTCACCAGGCGACCGTCTACAACGACCTGTTCTTCGAAGTTATCGGCCTTCTCGATGGTCGCCCCTCGCTCGCGGAGTTGCGTTTCCAGCAGGAAGGGCACCGCATCGTCAAGTTCCATGGCGCGCTCCTCCTCGTTGGTGAAGCAGGCCACTGTCCTGCCAGCTACGAGTGGTTCTCCGTCGGCTCGCTCAACGTTGACGAGGCCGGCCGGACCGTGGCACACGGCGCCGACGGCTCCACCGTCTTCGTAAATGCGCTGCGTGAGCGCCGCCAGCTGCTCGTCGTGAGGCAAGTCCCACATCGTCCCGTGACCGCCGGCAAAGTAGATGGCGTCGTAGTCGTCGGGGTCAACCTCGCCAGGAGCAAAGGTGTCCTCCAGGGCGGCCTGCGCGTCCTCATCATCTAGGAAGGCCGCATTGTCGGGGTCATCGAGATCGTGGCTTGAGGGGTCCATAGGCACCGCGCCGCCCTGCGGGCTGACGAAGTCGATGGAGCAGCCTGCGTCGCGAAGAACATGATAGGGGTGGGCCACTTCAGAGAGAAAATATCCGGTTTTCTCGCCGGTGTCGCCCAGTTCATCGTGGCTCGTCAATACGAATAAAATACGGCTCATAGTAGAAAGAGCTGTGTGGAGAGGAAAAGGATGTAGTCATATATCAACGGGCGACCCGCGGGTAGGATTGGACGCTGGCAAGCTCGTTACAAAAGGACCGGGCACAGGAGCTGACCGAAGCGCAGGTGCGCTCCGACGGCGCTCGCTCAGCGCAGTATCAGATGCGCGTTCGGGCCTGCAAGGGAGCAGTGTTTGCCCGTCCCTGCGTCCGAACCCTCACGCCCGCGGACCCAGCCTTCAGCCACTTCTGCGCAGACCAGCATGCGCGGGCTCGCCTCTCTTAGGCGGCTCTTAGGCGGCTACCGTCTCCGCTGCCCGGAAAGCGTCTACGTAGTCTTGAGCAAACGTCCCGAAGGTGCGCCCGCGCTGTCCGGTGAGATCCCGAGTCACCGACGAGACCTGTGCGCCGTGCCCCGCCCGGTAGATGCGGCAAGTCGCCATGAGGTCGTCGGCGAACCAGTCGGGTACGCCCATATCATCCAGCTGGTCGCGGAAAACTTCGGGCTCCACATCGATGTACTCGATACGCCGCTCCAGGGCCGTTGACAGAGCCTCGGCCACTTCAGTCTGCGGAATCGCCTCCGGACCGGTGATGTTGTAGGTTTTGCCTACGTGATGGTGGGCAGCGGTCAAAACGGCGGCTGCCACCTCGGCCACGTCCCGGGCATCCACCAGGCTGACGCGCGTGTCTCCAAGCGGCGCGTAGAACGCGTCCTCCTGCGCGATCAGCGGAGCCAGCGCCAGGTAGTTCTGCATGAAGATCTGCGGATGCAGGAAGGTGAACGGAAGATCCGTGTCCCGAATCTGGTCTTCCGTCTCCGCGTGCCAGCGCGCCAGATGGATGGGCGCGTCGGGTCGTGCGCCAAGAACGGATACCTTCACGATATGCGGGTTGTCGGCCTGCTGCGCCGCTTCAACGACGTTGCTCTGCAGCCTCACCTGCTCGGACGCAGACGAGGAGAGCAAGAAAACCTTGGAGACGCCGTCGAGCGCCTTCTCTATCGTCGACGGCTCCTCCAGATCGCCCTCGACGAGGTCCACGCTCGGCCCTTCGAGTGACTGTGCTGCCACCTCGGCGTCCCGAACGAACGCTCGCACAGGCACGTGCTGATCGGCCAGCTGCTGCACGAGATGCGAGCCGATGGTGCCAGTTGCTCCGGTCACGAGAATCGGTTGTTGTGCCATAATGTCCCCTGATAGTCTAAGTGATTGGTGTGTGCGAGTGCGGAAGCCATCCCCTCGTTCTGTATCTGCTCCCTGCAGTACGGTCTGCGCCGGTATTTTACGTCCGACAATTTTGTTTTCTCCCGACGGTCCCGACCTATCGGTGGTGCTGGTACGTTGCCAACTGTAATTCTCGGACGGAATGATACGGCCCCCATGGCCGGAGCGTGGAGCGTAAAACGTGAAACGTGTGGACGTCAAAAATCACGCGTCACGTATCACGCATCACGTATCACGCATCACGTATCACGCATCACGGTACTACGCATCACGGTACTACGCATCACGCAAAAGGCACGTATGCCTGCAAAATGAGGATTGAAAGCCGCCCTGGGTGCCGGCTAGAGCACATCGTGCTGCTCGGCCACCTCGGTGAAGGCTTTGATCGCGCGGTCGAGCTGGTCGCGCGAGTGGGCGGCCGACATCTGCACGCGGATGCGCGCCTCACCCTTCGGCACGACGGGATAGCTGAAGCTGATCACGTAGATGCCCCGGTCGAGCAGGTCGTCGGCCATCTGCCCGCTCGTCTTGGCATCATACAGCATGATGGGCACAATCGGATGATCGCCCGGCTTGATGTCAAACCCGCGCTTCTCCATCTCACGGCGGAAGTAGCGGGCGTTCTCCCAGAGGCGCTCGCGCCGCTCGCCGCTTTCCTGCAGCATGTCGAGCACCTGCAGGCTGGCGTTGGCGATCATTGGCGCGATGGCATTGGAGAAGAGGTACGGGCGCGACTGCTGCCGCAGCAGGTCGATGATCTCCTGCCGGCCGGTCGTGAAGCCGCCCGTAGCGCCGCCGAGCGCCTTGCCGAGCGTTGACGTGATGATATCGACCTCGTCGAGCACGCCTTTCGCTTCAGCTGCTCCACGCCCTTTCTCGCCCATGAAGCCGGTAGAGTGGCACTCGTCGACCATCACGAGCGCGTCGTACTCGTCGGCGAGCGCGCAGATCTCGTCGAGCTTAGCGGCGTCGCCATCCATCGAGAAGACGCCGTCGGTGGCGATCATGCGCACGTTGGCATCCTGGGCGTCCTGCAGCTGCGTCTCCAGATCGTCCATGTCGCTGTGCGCGTAGATGTAGCGATCGGCCTTGCAGAGCCGGATGCCGTCGATGATGCTCGCGTGGTTCAGCTCGTCGCTGATGATGGCGTCGTCCTCGCCAAGGATGGTTTCAAAGAGGCCCGTGTTGGCGTCGAAGCACGAGTTGTAGAGGATCGTGTCGTCCGTCTCGTGGAAGTCGGTGAGCGCGTGCTCCAGGTCCTTGTGGACAGTCTGCGTGCCGCAGATGAAGCGCACGCTCGCTACGCCAAACCCGTACTCATCAACGCCCTCCTTGGCCGCCTCCATAATCTTCGGATGATTAGCGAGGCCCAGGTAGTTGTTCGCGCAGAAGTTGATCACCTGATCGCCGGACGCCACTTCAATGTCGGCGTCCTGCTGCGAGGTGATGACGCGCTCCTCTTTGTAGAGGCCGGCGTCTTTAATCTCCTGTAGCTCTTTGCGAAACTCAGCAGTCGCTGTCTCAGGCATGGTGGTCTTAGGCATAGCGGCTAGTGGTTCGTTATTGGAGTTCGTGCGAAAGTAGCGGGAAGGGGTGAGTAGGTGAGAGGAGGAGAGCGAAACGATGAGACGCAGAAACGAAGAGACGAGGCTCAGCGACTGCTCGTCGCTTCATCGGCTCCTCGTTTCATCAACCTCTTGTTCCTCTCTGTGCTTTTCCAAATGCGTGAGCATATCCTCAACCATCGCATCGAGGTCATACTCCGGCTCCCAGCCCCACTCCTCGCGGGCGGGCGAGTCGTCCACGGCCTCGGGCCACGTGTCCGCAATATCCTGCCGGTCGTCCGGCTCGTAGCGGACCGAGAAGGTCGGCTGGTGCTCCTGGATAGCCTGGGCAAGCTCCTCGGGGGTAAAATTGAAGCTCATGACATTATAACTCGACCGCACCGTAAGCGCGTCGCCCGGAGCGTTCATCAGATCGAGCGTGGCCTGCAGCGCGTCGGGCATGTACATCATGGGCAGGCGCGTGTCGGGCCGAAGAAAGCAGGTGTAGGACGTATCCTCGACCGCAGCGTAAAACATATCGACAGCGTAGTCGGTTGTGCCGCCGCCGGGCTTAGTCGTGTGGCTGATGAGGCCCGGGTAGCGGAGGCTCCGCACGTCGACGCCGAAGCGCTGGTGATAGTACTGACAGAGCAGTTCGCCGCTGCGCTTCGTCACGCCGTATATCGTGCCCGGGTCGAGCACGGTGGCCTGCGGCGCCTTGAAGGTCGGCGTCGTCGGGCCGAAGACGGCAATTGAGCTCGGCCAGAAGACGCGAAACTCACGCTCGCGCGCCAGATCGAGCACGTGCTTCAAGCCGTTCACATTAACGTCCCACGTGCGGTCTGGGTGGCGCTCGCCCGTCGCTGAGAGCAGGCTCGCCAGATGATAGACCACATCCACCTCGTACTCCTCGATGATGCGGGCGAGAGCGGAGGAGTCGCGCACGTCCGCTTCCTCGAAGGGACCATCCTTGACAATGCCGTTGGAAGCTGGAGGATGCGACACGTCGAGCGCAACGACGCTCTCTCCTCCGTGACGGCGGCGGAGCAGCCGCACCAGATCGCTGCCGATCTGGCCGCTCGCTCCCGTGACGAGTATGCGATTCATGCACCTGGTGAGCTGTTGATCATGGGTCGAACCGAGGGTGCAGATATGCAGGTATGTATGTACGAGCCTGCGGATCCTCCGTTCGGAAACGCTTTCGCAGAGATCCGAGGGAAAATGGTAATTAAGCGTCACCTTTATTGACGAACCGGGATCGGACGGACAGCCCTCAGAACGGAGAAACCACTGAATGTTCAAAATTGAACACCCCTCGCACTCCTCCCGAGACCTTATAAAAGCGCTTCCGAACCCACACTTAACAAAATTTTTTACATTTATCGGTTGATTCGCCAAATAAAAACGGGCTATATTCGGAGTGTACTAAAATAATTTTGCTCAGTGCAGTCATGGCTCATCGGATTGACGAAATCGACGCCACCATTCTGGAGCTCCTCCAGAACCGTGGTCGCATGAAGCGAAATGCGATTGCGCGCGAGGTCGATCTCTCCGTGTCGGCCGTAAGCGAGCGGATGCGTAAGCTGGAAGAGCGCGGCGTCATCGAGGGCTACTACGCCGTCGTGGACGCCAAGCGGCTGCACCTCGACATCACGGCCTTCATCCGTGTGAATGTCGACGGCTCCGAGCATTACACAGACTTCGTCGACTCAGTGACAGCGCTCGATACGGTGCAAGAGGTTCACTCGATCACCGGTGCCGGATCGCACATTCTGAAGGTGCGCACCCGTGACACCACCGCACTCGAGCGCCTGCTCGCTCGCATCCAGGCGTTGGACGGCGTGACGGGCACCACGACGAGCATCGTCCTGAGCACCTTCAAGGAGACGCGCGCCGTACCGACCGAGCCGATGGAGCTGTTTGACTACAACGACGAAGACGCCGCCTAAGCCGAGCGGCCTATTTTCTCATCCCCAATTACTCGCACAAACAACCCCGAAGACATCTATGACCAGTAAAACGGACGTTCTCGATCGCATCGAGGTGGAAGACGTAGACTTCCTACGCCTGCAGTTCACTGACATTCTGGGCACGGTCAAAAACGTATCGATCCCGGCCCACCAAGCTGAAAAAGCCTTTGACGAAGGGATCTACTTCGACGGCTCCTCCATCGAAGGCTTCGTCCGCATCCAGGAATCGGACATGCGTCTGGAGCCTGATCCCGACACGTTTGCTATTCTTCCTTTCCGCAGCCAACGGAGCGACAATACCGTCTCGGCACGCCTCATTTGCGACGTCATCGATACCGCGACGGGCGAACCATTTGAGGGAGACCCGCGCTACGTGCTCAGGCGAGCCATCAGCCGGGCTGAAGATCTGGGCTTTGAGATGAACGCCGGCCCGGAGCCGGAATTCTTCGTCTTCGAAAAAGATGAGAATGGCAAGGCGACGACGGTCACGCACGATGCAGGGGGCTACTTCGACTTAGCGCCGAAGGACCTCGCTCAGGAGATCCGAGCCGAGATCATCTACACGCTCGAAGAGCTCGGCTTCGAAGTCGAGGCCAGCCACCATGAGGTCGCGCGCGGCCAGCATGAGATCGACTTCAAGTACGCCGACGCGCTGACGACGGCCGATAACATCGCGACCTTCCGCGCTGCCGTGCGCGCCGTTGCAGAGCTGCACGGCGTCCACGCGACCTTTATGCCCAAGCCGATCGCAGGCATCAACGGTTCGGGCATGCACACGCACATCTCGCTCTTCGAGAACGGCGAGAATGCCTTCCACGACGGCAGCGACGAGTTCAACCTGAGCGATACGGCCTATCAGTTCCTCGCCGGGATTCTTGAGCATGCTCCGGCCATCACGGCCATCTGCAACCCGACGGTCAACTCGTACAAGCGACTCGTGCCGGGCTATGAGGCACCGATCTATGTGGCATGGAGCGACGTAAACCGCTCGGCGCTCGTGCGCAAGCCGGCCGCTCGCGTGCCCGCTGCCTCCCGCATCGAGCTCCGCTCGCCGGACCCATCCTGCAACCCGTACCTCGCGCTCGCCGTGATGCTGCAAGCTGGACTCGACGGCATCGAGCGTGGGCTCGACGCGCCCGATCCGGTGCGCGAAAACATCTACGCGTTCACTGAAGAGGACCGCATCGAGCGAGGCATCGAGACCCTCCCCAGCACGCTCGGCCAAGCCATTACAGCGCTGCAGGAGGATGACGTGATTCTCGAGGCGCTGGGCGGACACATCAGCGAGAAGTATACGCAGGCCAAGTCGCAGGAGTACACCGAGTTTCTGGCTTCCGTCTCCCAGTGGGAGCTGGACCGGTATCTGGAGACGTTCTAGCGCTTGTCGCCTCAAAGATCCTTACAACAGAATCCTTACAACAGAAACGCCCGTCCCGGCATCAACCGAGGCGGGCGTTTTTTCATGTCATGCCGTGGCGTCGATACCTCATATGACATATGCAGGCTGTGGCGCTTCGGATTTGCATCAGGCTCCTCCTGCTACCACGGTCTACAGGTAAATCATCTGTAGGTAGAGGAGCTGCAATCAGCTATTCGCTCTTGGAGCCTCTCGCAAACACCTCCGATCGGAGATTGACAAGATAGGCGCCGTCCCATCCGACGTCTTCGCCCTCGCTGCGCAGCGTGTCGCGCACCTCTTGGAAGGCGGTGTAGTCCCGGCTGAGGTCTTCCTCGCCCGACAGATAGATCGCTGCGACGCCGGCAACGTGCGCGGCGGCAATCGACGTGCCGCTCCGTCCCGTGGTGCCCCCTCCCGCTTGCGTGGAGAGAATGTTGGTTCCGGGTGCTACCAGGTCGATTACGTCGCCCGTGTTGGACGTGTCCGCCCGTTCGTCATCGGCGTTGGCAGCCCCCACGGTGATCACGGCGTCGTCGAAGGCAGCGGGAATCGTGTTCGCCGCGTCGCCGCCGTCGTTGCCAGCCGCAGCTACGAACACGACGCCCTCGTTGGTGGCCGTGCAGATCGCTTCATGGAGCGCGATCCCGGTCGGGCCGCGGACGTCCTCGTTCTCTGCATCGGCGCTGCCCTCTTCAGCATCACTATCGTTCCCCGTCTCGCCGTTCTCAGGAGAGGGTTCTTCCTCGGCGTCGCCATTCTCCTCAGTCTCTTCGCTCCCCGCTTCGTCGGGATCGTACTCAAACCCGTCGGCCGTGCAGGTCGCATGTTTTGCGCCGACCCTGCCGAATCCTAAAGTGGCCACGACGGGCCGATCGCTCTCGTGCTGCCGCCCGACCATCCAGTCGATGCCGGCTGCCACGTCGCTGTAGGCGGCGCGCCCGTTGTGATCGAAGACCTTGACCGCATGCAGCGTCGCATCCGGGGCCACGCCCATTCGTTCTTCGTCGGGGTCGTTTTGCGCCCCGATGATGCCGGCAAGCGGCGTACCGTGACCTGCTTCATCGTCCCAATCGGCGGCGCACGTTTCGCCCTGGCAGGGCTGCACGGCATACCCGCTGCCGAGGTTTTCAGCTAACCGCGGGTGGGGCGCATCGATGCCTGTGTCGATAACATATACGCGGGCCCCCTCTCCCGTATGCTCGCTATGGTCAGCTCCGATGCGCTCAACGCCCCAGGGTTCGGGCGGCGCCTCCTCTTCATCCGGCTGCTCTTCACCTGCCGCCTCCAAGTCCTCAGGGTCAACTATTCTTTCCTGGAGCTCTCCTGTCTCATCGCCTTCCGTCGTGTCCGCACGCGGAGACGTGAAGAGATCGAGCGGCTCATCATCATCGATATACTGCACGCGATCGTCCGCGCGCAACTCCTCCATGACACGCTCCGGCACGGTTGCAGCAAAGCCGAAGAGCGCGCTCCCATAGGTGTGAGCCGGCGTGATGTCGTACTCCTCAGCGACGGCTTCAGCCTGCTCTCGATTATCTGATCGAGCGCCGCGCTCAAACGTGAACGCATCGTCCGCGGGATTCAGCACTACAATGCGCCGGTCGGCTGTCGGCATCTCCGGCTGACCATCCGGACGATCCCGCTCCCCGAC
>OBKM01000340.1_pt1 | contig 23666 bp, 17 predicted proteins | sample 1519691 | NCBI WGS metagenome assembly OBKM01 (sample SAMEA37050418, study PRJEB22526) | metagenome | biome: saline pan; feature: lake; material: water | place: Egypt | collected 2015 | depth 0.5 m | reverse complement strand
CGAGCGAGTAGGTCGGGAAGTAGCCGAAGTTGCCGTGGCTCCAGTGGATGTCCTGCAGGCAGCCCTCGCTGTCGGTCTCGGGGCGGATGCCGAGATACTCCTCGTACTTGTCGTTCCAGACGTCCGGCACGTCCTCGACCGCGAGGTCGCCACGGATCAAGTCGCGTTCGATCTCGAACCGGACGATGATGTGGAGGTGATAGGTGAGCTCGTCCGCCTCGACACGGATCAGGTTGTCCTCGTACACTTGGTTGAACGCCTCGTAGGCGTCCTCGACGCTCGCCTCGGCGGTGTCTGGGAACTGCGCTTTGAACGCGGGGAGGAACGCCTCCCAGAACGCGCGGCTCCGACCGACGTGGTTCTCCCAGAGCCGCGACTGCGACTCGTGGACGGAGAGGTCACGCGACTCGCCGAGCGGGGTCGCGAAGTGCTCTTGCGGGAGTCCGAGGTTGTACTGGGCGTGGCCGTACTCGTGGATGGTCGAGCCGACCGCGCCGAGCGGGTCGGACTCGTCGAACCGAGTCGTGACCCGGCAGTCGAACTGGTTGCCCGACGTGAACGGGTGCGAAGAGACGTCGAGGCGGCCTCGATCGAAGTCGTAGCCGACGAGCTCGAGAGCGTCGCGAGCGAGCGCTTCCTGGTCTGCTTCGGGGAAGTGACCCTCGAAGGTGTCGACGGCGAGGTCGGCGTCGGACTCGCGGATCGCGTCGATCATCGGCACCAGCGTGTCGCGGAGCTCCTCGAGGATCGTCTCGGCGCGGTCCATCGAGAGACACGGCTCGAACTCCTCGAACAGCACCTCGTACGGGTCGCGGTCGGGGTCGATCTGCTCGGCGTACTCTCGCTTGAGCTCGACGTGTTTCTTCAGGTACGGTGCGAACGCCTCGAAGTCGTCCTCGGCTTTCGCCGCTTCCCACGCCTGCAACGCCTCGGAGCCGGTCTCTGAGATCTCCTCGACGAGTTCGACGGGGACGGCGTCGGCGCGCTCGTACTCGCGACGGACCTCGCGGACGACCGCCGCCTGTTCGTCGGTGAGGTCGGTTCCGTCGAGCTCGTCGAGCAGCTCACCCGTCTCGTCGTCGGTGACCATGTCGTGGCGAATCGACGAGAGCGTCGAGAGCTGCTTCGACCGAGCGGGGGTGCCGCCTTCGGGCATCATCACCTGCTGATCCCAGCCGAGCACGCCGGCGGCGCTCCCGACCGTGTTCCATCGCTGGACTCGGTCGAGGAGAGCGTCGTACGCGTCCGGGGCGTCAGTCGCGTCGTCGGTCGCGGCTTCGGTGGCCATACGCCATAGATCGGCCGCGCGAGTTAAGAAGGAACCGGACGCGGAAGCGGCGCGCGGGCGAACACGAGCCGATTCCCCGAGCGCGACCTATTTCCGGCCGGCCGTCGAATCGTCGGCAACGAATGTCCGACGCCGCCGAGACCGCTGACACCGACACCGTGGACGCCGACGTCATCGATCTGCGATCAGACACCGTTACGAGCCCGTCGCCCGCGATGCGAGACGCCGCCCGCGACGCAGACGTCGGCGACGACGTGTACCGCGACGATCCCACGGTCAACGAGCTGGAGCGTCGCGCCGCCGCGGCGGTCGGCACGGAGGCCGCGCTGTACGTCCCCTCGGGGACGATGGCGAACCAGATCGCGGTCCACGTCCACACCGACCCCGGACAGGAGCTCCTCTTGGAGCGGGAGTCGCACATCTACCGCTGGGAGCTAGCGGGTGCCGCGAAGCTCTCGGGCGTGCAGACCCGGACGATCGACGCCGGCGAGCGCTGCGTTCCGACGCCCGAATCGGTCGCCGAGGAGCTCGTGGCCGAGGACCTCCATCGCCCTGGCACCGGCCTCCTCTCGCTCGAGAACACGCACAACTACCGCGGCGGGGTCGCCGTCCCCGTCGAGGAGATCGCGGCCGCCGCGGCACCCGCGCGCGACGCCGGGGTTCCGGTCCACCTCGACGGCGCGCGCGTGTTCAACGCCGCCGTCGCGCTCGGCGTCGACGCGAGCGACATCGTCGATCAGGTCGACAGCGTCACCTTCTGTCTCTCGAAGGGGCTCGGCGCGCCCGTCGGCTCGATTCTCGCCGGCGACGACGGGTTCGTCGAGGAGGCGCGTCGCGTCCGGAAGCTGTTCGGCGGCGGGATGCGACAGGCCGGAATGATCGCCGCACCGGGGTTGCTCGCGCTGGAGAACGTCGATCGACTCGCCGACGACCACGCGAACGCCGAGCGGCTGGCGGCCGGACTCGACGCCCTCGACGGCGTCGACGCGCCCGCGCCCGACACGAACATCGTCGTCGCACACACCGAGGCGGCCGGGGTCGAGGCCGCCGACCTCGTTGCGGCGTGTGAGGCGGTCGGCGTCGGCTGCGTGGAGTTCGACGACTACACGACGCGGTTCACGACGCACCTCGACGTCGACGGCGACGACGTGACGGAGGCGATCGAACGAATTGGCGCCGTCGTCGACGACCTCCGGGGGTGAACCGATCGGGTCGAAAGGGCGACCGGACGAGCGGTTCGAAACGGACTGCCGACCCGAGTTTAAATACGTCGAGAGCGTAGAGGGGCGTGAAACAGTGCAGGCAGCACACTACGCCGCGTCCGCCGCCCGCGACCGCCTCGTATGACGGGGCGCGTCGAGGGGACGGGTACCGACACCGAGCAAGCCCCCACGGAGAAACGAGCAGTCGTCGCCAAACGCGTCGACAGCGGGACCGCGGACCTGAGCGAGATCAGCCAGCTCGCGGCCGCCGCCGGCTACGAGGTCGTCGGCGAGCTCACCCAGACTCGCACCGAAGACGCCGCGTTCATGTTCGGGGAGGGGAAGGTCGCGGAGCTGCGGGACCTGGTTCGTCGCAGCGGCGCCGGCGTCGTGATCGTCGACAACGACGTCGGCCCGTACCAGACGTTCAACATCGGCGGCGAGCTCCCCGAGGGCGTCGAGGTGATCGACCGCTTCACGCTCATCTTGGAGATCTTCGGCCAGCGCGCGAACACTCGCAAGGCGCAGCTGCAAGTCGAGCTGGCGGAGCTCCGCTACGAGCTGCCGCGAGCCGAGGCGAAGGCGAGCCTCGCGAAGCGCGACGAGCGACCGGGGTTCATGGGGCTCGGCGAGTACGACGAGAGCGTCGAGCGCGACATCAAACGCCAGATCTCAGAGATTCGTGACGAACTGGAATCGATCGCGGACAAAGAGCAGGCGCGCCGCGAGCAGCGCCGCGACTCCGGCTTCGATCTGGTCGCGCTCGCCGGATACACCAACGCCGGCAAGTCGACGCTGATGCGGCGGCTGGCGGCGGAGATCGACGTCGACGAGAACGCCGACCGGCACCCCGACCTCGACCGGACCGCGGAGTCGCAGGACATGCTGTTTACCACGCTCGGGACGACCACCCGACGCGCGGAGATGGAGAAGCGGGACGTGCTCCTCACCGACACGGTCGGGTTCATCGCGGACCTCCCCCACTGGCTCGTCGAGTCGTTCGAGTCGACGCTCGACTCGGTGTACCGTGCCGACCTCGTGTTGCTCGTCGTCGACGCGAGCGAGCCGGTCGACGCGATGCGCGAGAAGCTCGTGACGAGCCACGACACGCTGTACGAGCGCAACGAGGCCCCGGTCCTCACCGTGTTCAACAAGATCGACCGGCTGGCGCCCGGCGAGTTGGCGGACAAGCGGGGCGCGCTCTCCGGAATCGCGCCGGACCCCGTCGCCGTCTCGGCGAAGACCGGCGCCGGCGTCGCCGAGCTCTGCGACCGCGTCGAGGCGGAGCTCCCCGACTGGGAGCGGGAGCGCCTCGTCTTACCCGTCACCGACGAGGCGATGAGCCTCGTCTCGTGGATCCACGACCACGGCCACGTCGCCGACGAGGCGTACGCGGACGACCAGGTGACCGTCGACTTCGAGGCGAAACCGTCGATCGTGGCGCGCGCCCGGTCGAAGGCGGCCGCGCTCGCGCCCGCAGAGTCGACGTAGCAGGCTCACGACACCGCTCGCCGGTGGGACGGTCGGCCAGCGAACCGACGGCGTCCCCCGACGGTCGGGGATCGGACAAAGTATACATTCCTGCACTTGCGAGGTGATGGCATGGACGACGCCGGAGTCGGCGGCCGGTGGACGGCAGCGAGCGCCGACGGCGACGAGGCGGTCGATCCGCCGGCCGAGTTCCGCGAGCGAGCCGCCGTGAGCGACGCGGGGGTGTACGAGGCGTTCGAAGCCGACGGGGCAGCGGCGTGGCGTCGAGCGGCGGCCCTCCTCGACTGGGACCGTCAGTACGAGACCGTCCTCGACGACACCGACCCGCCCTTTTACGAGTGGTTCTCTGGCGGGCGGCTCAACGCGTCTGTGAACTGTATTGACCGACACCTCGACGCTCGGGGAAATCAGCTCGCGATACGGTGGTTCGGCAAGCGCGGCGAGCGACGGTCCTACACGTACCTCGACCTCCACCGCGAAGTGAACGCGGTCGCGGCCGGCCTCCGCGACCTCGGGGTCGAGGAGGACGACGTGGTGACCCTGTACCTGCCGATGATTCCGGAACTCCCGATCGCGATGCTGGCGTGTGCCCGCATCGGCGCGCCTCACAACGTCGTCTTCGCGGGGCTCTCCGCCGAGGCGCTCGCGACCCGTCTCGACGCGGCGGACTCGAGACACCTGATCACGTGTGACGGCTACTATCGCCGTGAGGACGCCTTCAACCAGAAGTCGAAGGCCGACAACGCCAGACTCCGGATGGACGGCGAGTTGGACGCGACGGTCGTCGTCGACCGGCTCGGGGACGCGCTCGACGTCCCGCTCGGCGCGGACGAACACGAGTACGAGGCGCTCGTCGACGCGTACAACGGGGAGACGGTCGCTCCCGTCGCGCGCGACGCAACCGACCTCCTCTTCGTGATGTACACCTCGGGGACGACCGGCCGGCCGAAAGGCGTCGAACACGCGACCGGCGGCTACCTCGCACACGTCGCGTGGACGACGCGGAACGTCCTCGACGTTCGCCCCGAGGACACCTACTGGTGTGCGGCCGATATCGGCTGGATCACGGGCCACTCCTACGGCGTGTACGGGCCGCTCGCGACGGGAACGACGACGTTGCTGTACGAGGGATCACCGGACTACCCCGACCGAGACCGCGTCTGGGACCTCATCGAGCGCAACGCGGTGAGCGTGTTTTACACCTCGCCGACGGCGATCCGGTCGTTCATGAAGTGGGGGAAAGAGTATCCCGCCCGCCACGACCTCTCATCGATCCGACTGCTGGGGACCGTCGGCGAGTCGATCACGCCGAAGGCGTGGCACTGGTACCGCGAGCACGTCGGCGGCGGCGAGGCGCCCGTCGTCGACACGTGGTGGCAGACGGAGACCGGTGCCATCGCGCTCGCGACGCTCCCGGGCGTCACGCCGATGAAGCCGGGAAAGGTCGGACCGCCGCTCCCCGGAATCGACGCGCGGGTCGTCGACGAGGACGGGGCGCCCGTCGACCCCGGCGAGGCGGGATACCTGACGATCGACTCCCCGTGGCCGGGGATGCTCCGCGGGCTTCGCGAGGGCGACGAGCGGTACGTCCGCGAGTACTGGGTGGAGAGCGAAGATGGGTGGCGCTATCGGACCGGAGACGGCGCGACCGTCGACGAGGACGGCTACGTGACCATCCTCGGACGCGTCGACGACGTGATCAACGTGCGGGCCCACCGGTTCAACACCGCCGAACTCGAGTCGACCATCGTCGGTGCTGCGGGCGTGACCGAAGCCGCGGTCGTCGGCGACGGAGACGGGCAGATCGTCGCCTACGTCACGACACAAAGCGACGTCGTTCCCGGCGACGCGCTCAGAGAGTCGATAGCCGAGCGGATGGCCGACTCCATCGGGGAGGTCGCGAGACCGAGTCGAGTCGTGTTCACCCCGGAGTTACCCAAAACCCGTTCCGGGAAGATCATGCGCCGCCTGCTCGAAGATATCGCTCGCGGCGAGGAGTTCGGCGACGTCAGCGCCCTCCGCAACCCGGAAGTCGTCGGCGAGATCGAATCGGCTATCCGCGATGAGTAACCACTAAAGGTTTCTTATACAGTATTTGGAACCCTATACTGGTTTCATAAGGCTTCGAGTTCTGGTGCCGGTATGCGTGAATTCGTCTCTCGGTCGGCCCTCCAAGCACGAAAGCGGGCGATCGCGAAGACGCTCTGTTACCGGCTCGTCATGGTCACGATCACCGTCGTCGTCGCGTGGGCGGTCGTCGGGGACGTCGGGGACGCGCTCAACATCGGCGTCGTCACGAACGCGGTGAAAACTGCGACCTACTACGGATACGAGCGCCTGTGGGATCACGTGACGTGGGGCGTCGCGGGGCGTTCGTAACGCCGTCAGCACGCCGAGCGAGACGCGGGCCGGCGGACCACGCCGTCGCATTTCGGGTACACAGTGAAAAGCGAAGCGTAGCGCTCGAATTCGTTCGCAAATCGGATGTCACTTGTGTCTGCTAGGAGCGATCGACGGCGAGTTGGCTCAAAACTGGTTCGAGCCGCAAGAGCTTTGCTTCGCGTTTTCGTTTAGACACGAAACAGATGGTCAACGGCCTCGACGCCGACGCGTACGACGCTCTCGTCACCGCTGCGGGGACCTATCGCGCCGCGATCGTCGTGCGGCTCGCCGGGGAGGCGGGACTGCGGACCGGGGAGATCACCCGGGTCACCCCCGGACACCTCCGCGAGGCCGATTCCGGGTCGGACGTCTTCCTGCTCGCCGTCCCCGGAGCGGCTGAGGGGCCGAACCGAAGCGACGCCAACGCGGCGCCGATCGACCGCGAGACCGTCGTGCCGGCGTCGCTCGTGGCGGAGCTCACCCGCTACGCGGAGGAGACGGGGCGCGACGACGACGACGCCTTCGTCGACGTTTCCTCCCGTCGAGTCCAGATGATCGTGAGCGAGACGGCCGAACGGGCTGCCGGCCGGACCGACGGTGCAGTTCCGACAGACGTGACCCCGAGAGACCTCCGTGCCACCTTCGCGCGCCGGCTGCTCGTCGACCGCGACGTGGATCCCCACGTCGTGCGCGAGGCCGGCGGTTGGGAGTCGCTGGGGTCGCTCGACGCCTACCTCGAACCGCTCGACGGCGACGACATCGCCGACGCGGTCGCCGCCGACGGGCCGGCGGTATCGGAGCCGACGACGGCGGCCGAGACGCGAGCGTCGGCCGTGTTGCGGGGACTCGAGGCAATCGTCGACCCGGGCCGAGCCGCAGACGCAGGAGGTTCAGGCGAGATGAGCGATGTGGACGAATCGAGCGCTGCCGCCGCGCTCGCGGCCGTTCCCGACCGAGTGACCGCCGGGGATCGGTGGGCCGAGGCGTGGATCGTGCGGGGGTGTGGCGAGGGGGAGCGCGGGGAAGTCGTCAGCGCCTCGGGCGTCGACGCCGAGACGATCGTCAACCGCGGCGCGACTGGCGACGGGCTCTGCCGCGCGGCGACCGAGGACTGCGAGCCGGTCGCGGTCGACGCCTATCCGGCGGCTGGGGGCCGTCCGGCGATCGCGGTGCCCGTTCGATACGGGGCGGTGACACACGGAGTGTTGTGTCTCGTCGCCGGGTCAGAGGACGGGCCGTCAGACGCAGAGCGACGCGAGCTGTCGGCTCTCGGACGATGTCTCGGGTGGGCGGTGACCGCGGGGCGGTGGCGCGACCTCCTCCACTCCGACGCCGTCACCGAAGTGGAGTTCAGAACCGCGGACGAGGGGGCCTTTCTCGCCCGTTCGAGCGCGGGCCTCGGCTGTCGTGTCGAGCTGTCGTCCACCGTCTCTGTCGACGATCGGACGTCCCGGTTTTACCTCTCGATCGACGGGGCCAAGCCACAGGAGTTCGCGACCGTCGTCGCCGACGCCGAGGGCGTCTCGGATCTGCGCGTCAACGAGACCCGAGAAGGCGGCTGCTCCGTCTCGGTTCGCGTCGAGGGCGGCTCCGCGGTGCGTGCGCTGACCGATCACGGCGCAACCGTTCGGGAGGCGACGGCGGTCGACGGGACCGTCAGCGTCGTCGCCGACCTCCCCGAAGGAGCGAGTGTCCGCCCCGTTGCCGCCGGATTCCGGGCGACGTTCCCCGACGCCCGGCTCGTGAGCAAGGAGTCGACCACCCGGTCGACGCTCACGGAGTCGTCGCTGTCCGATAGCGTCGCCGACCGATTCACGGATCGGCAGTGGGCTGCGCTGTCGGCCGCGTACCACGGGGGATACTTCGACTGGCCGCGCGGTAGCACCGCGGAAGAGGTCGCCGACGCGATGGACGTCTCGTCGCCGACGTTCCACAATCACCTCCGGAAGGCGCAACGCGTCCTGCTCGACACCCTCTTCGAGACCGATCGGCGACGCTAGCGCTTCCGAGCCGGTCGCCGCCGGCCGGAGAGACGGACGTCGGTCCGACGATCGCTGGCCGGTCGATCCGTCGCCGATTTCCCGAGTCTGTCACGGTTTTTCGTATTTAGCGTGAGCGTTTATGTGCCATGATCGGGTGCATACGTTCGTACCATGACAGAGGGTGAGGGTCAACTGGAAGCGAGACTGGAAGAACAGGCGGTGTTCGAACCGCCGGAGGCGTTCTCGGCGCAGGCGAACGTCACTGATCCCGACATCTACGACGAGTTCGACGAGAACTGGCCGGAGTGTTGGGAAGCGGCCGCCGATCTGCTCGATTGGGAGTCCGAGTACGATCAGGTGCTCGACGACAGCAACCCGCCGTTTTACGAGTGGTTCACCGACGGGAAGCTGAACGCCTCGGCGAACTGCCTCGACCGACACCTCGACGAGCGGGGCGACGAGGCCGCGATCGAGTGGGTCGGTGAGCCCGTCGACGAAGACGACCGCACGTACACGTACGCCGAACTCCACCGCGAGGTGAACGAGTTCGCGGCCGCGCTCCGCGATCAGGGCGTCGAGGAGGACGACGTCGTGACGATGTACATGCCGATGATCCCGGAGCTCCCGATCGCGATGCTGGCGTGTGCCCGAATCGGCGCGCCCCACAGCGTCGTCTTCGCCGGGTTCTCCGCAGACGCACTCGCGACCCGGATGAACGCCGCGGACTCGGAGTACCTCGTCACCTGTGACGGCTACTACCGCCGCGGCGACCCGCTCGACCACCTCGAGAAGGCGAACGAGGGACTTGCCGGCGTCGACCACGACACCACGACGGTCGTCGTCGACCGACTCGGCCCCAACGGAGACGACTTCGGCCACGAGCTCGGCGACGATCAGCTCGACTACGGCCACCTGGTCGATGAACACGCCGGCGCCGACGTCGAGCCGGTCACCCGCGACGCCGAGGACATGCTGTTTTTGATGTACACCTCGGGGACGACGGGGAAGCCGAAAGGCGTGAAACACACGACCGGCGGCTACCTCTCGTGGGTGTCGTGGACCTCACAGGCCGTCCTCGACATCAAGCCGGATGACACCTACTTCTGTTCGGCCGACATCGGCTGGATCACGGGCCACTCGTACATCGTCTACGGGCCGCTCGCGCTCGGCACGACGACGATGATGTACGAGGGGACGCCGGACCACCCGGAGCGCGACCGTCTCTGGGAGATCGTCGAGGAGCACGAGGCGACCCAGCTGTACACCGCACCCACGGCGATCCGCGCGTTCATGAAGTGGGGCGAGCAGTTCCCCGACCGACACGACCTCTCCTCGCTACGGCTGCTCGGGACGGTCGGCGAGCCGATCAACCCCCGCGCGTGGAAGTGGTACTACCAACACATCGGCGACGAGGAGTGTCCCATCGTGGACACGTGGTGGCAGACCGAGACGGGCGGGATGATGGTCACGACGCTGCCCGGTATCAAGGAGATGAAACCGGGCGCCGCGGGGCCGCCGCTCCCGGGGCTCGACGTACAGATCCTCGATACGCTCGGCGAGGAGGTCGAGCCCGGGAAGGCCGGCTACCTCACGGTACAGAAGCCGTGGCCCGGAATGCTTCGAACGCTGTACAACAACGACGAGCGGTACATCGAGGAGTACTGGGCCGAGTACTCCGACACGGACAGCGACGACCCCGACGACTGGGTGTACTTCCCTGAAGACGGCGCCAAGATCGACGAGGACGGCTACATTACCGTGCTTGGCCGCGTCGACGACGTGCTCAACGTCTCCGGCCACCGGCTCGGAACGATGGAGATCGAGTCGGCGATCGTCGGCGTCGAGGGCATCGCCGAGGCGGCCGTCGTCGGCGGCGACCACGAGATCAAAGGCGAGGCCGTCTACGCGTACGTCACGACCGAAGACGGCTACGAGGGGAACGAGGAGCTCCGGGACGCCATCATCGCCGGGGTGGAAGACGCAATCGGCCCGATCGCTCGCCCGGAGCAGGTCGTGTTCACCCCCGATCTCCCCAAGACGCGGTCCGGGAAGATCATGCGTCGCCTGCTGGAGAATATCGCCGACGGGAAGGAGCTCGGTAACACGAGCACGCTCCGGAATCCCGAGATCGTCGAGGAGATACAACAGCAGGCGGGTGACTGAGCCCCCGTCCTGAGCGGCGGACGGTCTCGGGGCGACTACTTCGTCCGGAACGCAGCCCACAACGAGGTTGATACGCAAGACGCGGCCACGACACACGAAACCACGTTCCACGGAAGCACGGGACACGAACCACGGCGAACTCACGAACTGCGGACCCACGACACACGAAACCACGGCCACCACGATGACAGCATCTATGTCAGACAACGACAGACACGACCAATCACAAGACGAGGGGACAGAGGATCGCTCCCCCTCAGCTCGCACCGACGGGGGAATGACCGACGTCGAACGGGAACGCCAGACCGACTACCTCGAAGTCGAGATCAACCTTCTGAAGCCGGCCACGCCGTTTATGAAAGATCACCTCCGCGTGATCTGGATCGGCTTCGGGATCTGGGTGTTCACGACGTTCGGCCCGATCACGGCGACGCGAATCGCGCCGGACGTGATGACGACGTCGATGCCGATCATCGGCTTCCCGTTCCACTACTTCGCAATCGCCATCGGCGCGCCGGGATCCGCGCTGCTGCTCTCGGTGTGGTACGCGAAGAAGCGCGACGCGATCGACGACAAGTACGGTATCGAACAGGTGGATAACGAGGCGCTGAGCGCGGACGCCGCCGCCGAGGGAGCCGCCGCCGCCGACGGAGGGACGACAGAATGATATCGCCGTCTGTTCTCATGCAGTCGGAGGAGCTGCTGCCGGAGGGGCTCGAAATCGGATTCAAACTCGTGCCGGCGATCATCGTCATCTCGATGATGGCGCTGTTCCTCGCCGTCGGGTTCGTCTTCAAAGTCGCCGACACCGACGACATGTGGGTCGCCGGTCGCTCGATCGGCAACGTCGAGAACGGGATGGCGATCGGCGCCAACTGGATGTCCGCGGCGTCGTACCTCGGAATGGCCGCGCTGATCGCCTTATCAGGGGTGTACGGGCTCGCGTTCGTCGTCGGCTGGACGACCGGCTACTTCGTCCTACTCATCTTCATGGCGGCGCAGATGCGCCGGTTCGGCAAGTACACCGCACCCGACTTCGTCGGCGACCGGTTCAACTCCGACACGGCCCGCGCGCTCGCGGCGATCACGACGTTCCTCATCGGCTTCGTCTACGCGCTCGGGCAGGCCCGTGGCATGGGGCTCGTTGGAATGTACGTGCTCGGCGACATCAACAACGTGATCGCGCTCCCCGGACTGAGCGCGTATCAGGCGATGATGACGCTGTTCATGCTGATCACCATCGCGTACCTGACCCTCTCGGGGATGCTCGGCGCGACGAAGAACATGGCGCTGCAGTACGTCATCCTCATCGGTGCGTTCCTGATCGGACTGCTGGCGACCGGCTGGACGGCCGGCTACTCGACGGTTCTCCCGCAGATCGAGTACGGAATGTTGATAAGTGAACTCGGAAACGAGTTCTCGGCTCCGTTCGCGGGCGGAAGCTACTACCTCTGGATCGCGACCTGTTTCAGTCTCGTGTTCGGGACCTGTGGGCTACCACACGTGCTCGTCCGGTTCTACACGGTCGAGAACGAGCGGACCGCGCGCTGGTCGTGCACCTGGGGACTCGGCTTCATCGCCGTGCTGTACCTCTCGGCGCCCGCGTTCGCGGCGTTCGGAACGGACCTCTACAGCAATTCGGTTCGCCCCGCGTACGGTGACCCCGGAATGACCGGCGCGGCCGGCGACGTGATCGTCGTCCTCGCGGCACAGCTCGCGAACCTCCCGACGTGGCTCGTCGGTTTCGTCGCGGCGGGCGGTATCGCCGCCGCCGTCGCGACGACCGCCGGGCTGTTCATCGCGGCGTCGTCCGCGATCTCTCACGACATCTACGCGAACATCATCAACGAGAACGCGACCCAACGACAACAGGTGTTGGTCGGCCGTCTCAGCATCATCGCGATCGGGCTCCTCACGATCGTTTTCGCGCTGGATCCGCAGCAGCCGATCGCCGCGCTCGTCTCCTTCGCGTTCTCGCTCGCCGCGATCGTGTTGTTCCCGATGTTCTTCCTCGGGCTCTGGTGGGAGAACACGAACCGCCCCGGCGCGCTCGCCGGGATGGTCACGGGACTGGTCGTCTGGTTCATCCCGATGTTGAACGAGGCGAACTTCGGCTTGTTGACGACGCCCGAGGGACAGACCGCGTTTATTCCGATCCTCCAAACGTGGATGCCCGCCATCGGGTCGGCGCTCATCGGCGTCCCGATCGTGTTCGCGGTAACGATCTTCGTCTCGTACGTCACCGAGGAGCCGCCGCTGCGGACCAAGCAGATGGTCCGGCAGTGTCACAGCCCCGACCCGATGCCGAAGGACAAGACGGCCGCACAGGTCGTCGCCGAAAAGAACGGAAACGCGCCCGCGGACGACTAACCGATGTACGACAAGATACTCATTCCGACTGACGGCAGCGATGTCGCGAACAACGCCGTCGATCACGCGATCGACCTCGCCGAGAAGTACGACGCCGAGGTACACGCGCTGTTCGTGGCCGACACGGACATGGTCGCGTACAGCCTCGGCACCGAGCAGGTGGACCGGATCCGACAGGGGAAGTTCGGCGAGATGACCGAACTCGCCGACGACGCGAGGGAAGCGACCGAGTTCGTCCGTGAACGAGCCGAAGCCGCGGGGCTCAGGTTCGTCGAGCGCCACGCGGGCGGCCAGCCCCACGACATCATCGCGGATTACGCCCGCGACAACGAGATCGACCTGATCGTGATGGGGAGCCACGGTCGCTCCGGCGTCCGTCGCGCCCTGCTCGGCAGCGTCACCGAACGGACCCTGCGGTCGACGCACGTGCCGGTGTTCGTCGTCGACTACGTCGAGGGGCGCTGACGGCAGCGCGTTCCGTCCGCGATCGAATCCCAAAGCCCAACCACCCCACGCGAGGATTTACAGCCATGACCGACGCGAACGCGCCCGACGAGTCCGGAGCCGATCGGAGCGTCGCCGACGGCGATCCGAGCGTCGCGGATCGCATCAAATCGCACGTCTCCGAGAACCGAACCGGTATGCTGCAGGATCTCGCCTTCGCGCTCGTGTGGGTGGCGCTCGTGTCGCTGTTGTTCGATTTCGTCTTCACGAGCGCGCCGACGTGGGTGTACTACATGTTCATGCTCGCCGGTATCCCGGCGTACTTCGGCTTCTTCATCTCGCTGGAGATGGCGAGAGCACAGCAGTGACCGGGCGCCGACGGCGCTCGACGCCGCGGAGTCAGTCGTCGAACACGTCGGTGGACGTCTCGGACGACGGGTCCGTCTCCGTCTCGACGACGCCGTCCGTCCACGTCCCCCGGAGAAACCACGCGACGCCGGCGACGAAGGAGACGACCGCCGCGGTCGCGTACGCCCACCAGAGCCCCACGACCCCCCAGTCGAGCCCGGTGTAACCGACGTCGACGGCGGGGAGTTCCGCGGGCCCGACGCTGAACCCGCCGAGGGTGACGCTCACGGCGCCGAAGGCGAGCAGCGCGGCCAGCGGGATCCGCACCGCCCACCGAGAGAGCAGCGACAACGCGAGCGCCGCCTTCGTGTGGCCGGCGCCGCGGAACGCCCCCTGAATCACCATCAGCCCGCCGAAGAAGGCCCACGAGAGGGCGATCACCCGGAGGAAGACGACCCCTTCGGCGATCGTGGCGGGGTCGTCGATGAAGACCCTCATCGCGGTCGCTGGGAACAGCCAGACCGCGCCGCCGGCGATCCCGAGCAGCGCCATCGTTCCGACGGTGGCGACGCGCGTGACGGCGACCGCGCGGTCTGGCGTGTCGGCGCCGAGGTTCTGACCGACCCCTGTCGCCGTCGCCTGGCCGACGGCGCCCGCGACCGACCACGAGACGGACATCAGCCGGACGCCGATCCCGTACGCGGCGGTCGCGGCCGGACCGAACCGGGCGACGAGCGCGGCCATGAACACCGCGGCGAACGACCGCGCCCAGCCGTCGAGCGTCGCGGGGTATCCCACGTCGATCAGCTTTCGGAGGATCGCCGGGTTCGGCTTCAGGTCGCCGACGTAGAGCCTCACGCCCCAGTCGCCCCGAAGCAGGATCCAGACGCCGACAGCGGTCGCGAACAGCCGGGCGACGAGCGTCGCGATCGCTGCCCCGCGCGTGCCGAACGCGGGGACCGGCCCCCAGCCGAGGATGAATACCGGATCGATGACGATGTTGAGTCCGGCGGAGATCCCGACGAGCCACATCGCCGTCTTCGTGTCGCCTGCGCCCTGCAGCGAGGAGCGGAACGCGAAAAAGAGGAACGTGAGCGGCAGCGTCAGGAAGATGACTTCGATGTACGCGAGCGCCTCGACGAACACCGCGTCGCGCGCGCCCATCCAGTACAGCAGCCAGTGCCGTGTGGCGAAGCCAACGAGCGCGAGCGCGACGGAGACCACGACGGCGAGCAGCACCGTCTGCGCGACGACCTCGTCCGCCCGTCGGTCGTTGCCCGCGCCGACGTGTTGTGAGACGAGCGCGATCGTCGCCGCCGTGAGCCCCATGGCGGTCGAGACGAACAGCCACGAGAGCGGGAACATGAGAGAGACGGCCGCGACGGCCTCGGTGCTCACGCGACCGACCCAGAACATGTCCGCGAGGTTGTAGAGGGTCTGGAGGAGGTTGCCGAGGACGAGCGGCCACGCGAGGTCGAACAGTTTCGGGGAGATGGCCCCCGTCGTCATGTCGACCCGGGCGTCTTCGTTTCCCACGGGGCGTTCTACGGCAACACAGCGGGGGGAGCCTCCTAACGGTTCGGAAGCCGGCGGAACGGTCGGGAAACCGGGCGTCGAACGCCGATCACCGACCGAGTCGACGGATGTCCGCGACGTCGAGCAGCGACTCGTTCGGATCGAGAGCCGAGCGGTACGTCGCGTCGGCGACGGTGCCGACCGGGAGCGGCCGCGACTCGCCGAGCCGGTCGGCGAGCGGCGATATCGAGTCCACGATCCGCAACCCGGCGTTGACGAGCGGCGAGAAGTGCGGCTGGTCCGTGCCGTACACCGGCCCCGGACGGAGCGTAACGTGGTCGAGATCGAGGTCGGCGATCGCCGCCTCGGCGCGACGCTTGGCCGTCAGATAGGCGTTTCGGACGCCGGGTGGTTTCACCGACGACGAGAGGAAGACGTACGTCTCGACGCCCGCGCGCTCGGCCTCCAGCGCCGTCACGATCGCGCTGTCGCCGTTGACACGCTCGAACGTGACCCCCTCGGTCGGCGTCTCGGAGATGACGCCGACGGAGTGGACGACCGCGTCGACGCCGTCGAGCCTGCCGCGCCACGCGTCCGGGCGGAAGAGGTCCGCGCTGGTCCACGACACCGCGTCGGCCCACGGGGCGTCCGTCGCGGGTCGCCCGCTCCGAGAGACGCTCCGGACCTCGTGCCCGTCGCGGACGGCGCGCCGGCAGACCTCTCGGCCGATGAACCCGCTGCCGCCGACGACGAGAAGTCGTACCATAGTCGAGTGTAGACACCGGGGCGTCTTGGCGTTTCTGGCGTGACGGCGAACCGGGGACGCAAGATGGCTGCCGCGCTCTCCGAATCAGCCGAACAGCCGGTAGAACGGCCGCGCGAGGACGAAATGATAGTCGTGGTCGGGCGTGAAGCGGCGGAACGCGAGGCTGTTCGTCATCACCGAGACCGACGAGGCGGCCATCGCGAACCCGGCGAGCGCCGGATTCAACAGCCCCAGCGAGGCGATCGGGATCAGCGTCGCGTTGTACGCGAACGCCCAGAACAGGTTCTGTTTGACCTTCGCGATGGTGGCCTCCGAGATCCGCAGCGCCTTCAGCACGTCTCGCGGGTCGTCACGCATCAGCGTCACGTCCGCCGATTCGAGCGCCACGTCGGTCCCGGATCCGATCGCGATCCCGACGTGGGCGGTCGTGAGCGCGGGCGCGTCGTTGACGCCGTCACCGACCATCACGGCCCGACTGCCGTCCGACTGGATCGCGTCAATCGCGTCGGCTTTGTCATCTGGCAACACCCCTGCGCGAACTCGGTCCGGATCGATGCCGACCTGGTCGGCGACCGCCCTCGCCGTGCGCTCGTTGTCGCCGGTGAGCATCGAGACCGCGATCCCCCGGTCGCGGAGCTCGCTCACCGTCTCGCGTGCGCTCTCCCGAACGGTGTCCGCGGTCGCGACGACGCCGAGCAGCTCGCCTCCCGAGCCGTCCGCGGACGCGAGGCCGACCAGCATCGCCGTCTTCCCCTCCCGTTCGAGACGCTCCATCGTCGCCTCGGCGGGGTCGGGGTCGATGCCGTTCTCGCGGAGCAGCGCCCGGTTGCCGACGAGCGTCTCGCCGTCGTCGGTCGTCGCTTTCACCCCGTGGCCGGGGACGTTCTCGAACGCGCTCGGCTCGCCGACGTCGACGCCGCGGTCGCGCGCGCCGGCGACGATCGCCTCTCCGAGCGGATGTTCGCTGCCGGATTCGGCGGTTCCGGCCGCGCGGAGCAGGCGCCGCTCGCGCTCGTCGAGGTCGCGGTCAGCGACGCTCTCCGTATCGGTCCCCGCTTCCGCGTCACCCCCCGTGTCGGCATCGACCGCGAGGCCGCCGTCGGGAGCCGGATCAGTCGGCTTCCCGTCGGCGAAGGCAACGACGTCGGTGAGCGCCATCTCGCCGTGCGTCAGCGTCCCCGTCTTGTCGAAGACGACGACGTCGACATCGCGGACGCGTTCGAGCACGTCGCCGCCTTTAAACAGGACGCCGTTGGTCGCGGCGATGGTGGACCCGACCATCGTCGCGGCCGGCGTCGCCAACCCGAGCGCGCAGGGGCAGGCGATGAGGACCGCGGACGCGAAGACGACCATCGAGAACTCCAGGATGCTGACGCCGCCTGCGACCGGGCCACCGCCGACTGGCCCCCACAACGGCAGCCAGTTCACGAAGGCGGCGAGCGTCTCGGGGAACAGCGCCCAGACGAGGGCCCACCCCACCGCGTTGGCGATGACGACGGGGACGAACACCCCCGACACCGTGTCGACGAGCCGCTGGATGTCTGGCTGTCTGGACTGCGCCTCACGGACGCGCTCGACGATCTGCCGGATCGCGGTGTCTTTCCCGACCTTCGTCGCCTCGACGAGGAGCACGCCGTTCTCGTTGATCGTCGCGCCGACGACCTCGTCGCCGGGCTCCTTCTCGACGGGGACCGACTCACCGGTGAGCATCGACTCGTCGACCGCCGACGCGCCGTCGACGACGACACCGTCGGTCGGTATCTTCTCGCCCGGTCGGACCTTCATCGTGTCGCCGACCTCGATGCTGTCGACCGAGACCGTCCGTTCGGTCCCGTCGTCGTCGACGAGCGTCGCCTCGTCGGCGCTCAGTCGGAGCAGCTTCCGTAACGCGTCGCTCGCGCGGGCCTTCGAGCGCGCCTCAAGCCAGTTCCCGACGGTGATGAACCAGAGGATGAACGCGACCGCCTCGAAGTAGAAGTCGCCGACGAGCGGGTAGCCCAGCAGCGGTCCGAGCAGGACGGCCGAGCTGAACAGGTACCCCGCAGTCGTGCCGATCGCGACGAGCGTGTCCATGTTGACGGTGCGGCCGTTCGACCACGCACGCACCGCACCCGCGATGAACTCCCGACCGAGCGTCCCCATCAACACGCTGGCGACGGCGAACTCGATCCAGCCCACGCCGACGCCCGCGACCGTCTCCGGAACCCCGTACAGACCCACCATGCCCCCCATCAGGAACCAGAACGGAATCGTGAGGATCCCGCCGCCGATCACGAGGCGTCGCTGGCGCGTGAGTTCGCGATCCGCCGCGCTCGTCTGCGGGCCCTCCGTACTCGTCGTCTCGGCGTCGCGCTCGTCGTCTCTGACCGGGTCGTACCCCGCGTCCTCGATGGCGGCGTACACCGCTTCGAGCCCCGCGTCGACCGGATTGTACTCGATCCGCGCCTCGTCGGTAGCCGCGTTGACGTCGACCTCGATCACGCCGTGGACGTCGCCGATGGCCTCCTCGTTCGCCGCGGCGCAGTTCGAACAGCTCATCCCGGCGATGCCGACCGTGACGGTCTCGGAGACGGGGTCGTACCCCGCCTCTCGGATCGCCGCGTACACCGCGGCGAGCGAGACCCGCTCTGGGTCGTACTCGACGGTCCCCTCGTCGGTGGCGAAGCTGACGGACGCCTCCTCGACGCCCGCGAGCGACTCGACGGCGTCGCTCACCGTCGACGAACAGGTCGAACAGGACATTCCACCGATGTCGAGGTGCGCTGTGCGGGTGCTCATGATGAATACTACTACGGGTCCCCTACTCATGCGGATTGTGGTTCAGAAACCTCGGCTCAGATGGCGGTCGAACTTTCGAACCCAAAGCGTGCGCGCAGCAGCGGGAGTCGGCCGATCGCGTTCGGCCACTCGGTTGCGCAATCGCCGTCGGTTCCGAAACTCCGAGTCACGTCGGAGAAATGCGCGTCTTCGGAGGCGTGAGTTGGCGCTACACCGACTGTACTGGACATATTTGGCGTTTTCGGACGTACACCCAACACTTATATTCTGGTTTTGTGATTATCCGACTGCGATGGCGACAGGCAAGGTCGACTTCTTCAACGACACTGGCGGCTACGGATTCATCGAGACTGACGACGCTGACGAGGACGTGTTCTTCCACATGGAAGACGTCGGCGGCCCGGACCTCGAGGAAGGCCAGGAGGTAGAGTTCGAAATCGAGCAGGCGGACAAGGGGCCGCGGGCGAAGAACCTCACCCGGCTGTAAGCGTTCAGCGGCGCATCGATCTCGAAACGCGTCTCGTGTATATTGCTCCCGAAGCGACTGCGCCGTCGATCGACCCCAATACGACTGTGCCGCCGGTTGCTCCCAGAGCGACTGCGCCGTCGGTTGCTCCCAATACGACTGCGCCGTCGGTTGCTCCCAATACGACTGCGTCGTCGTTTTATTCGACGCGGCACAAACGCAGCCATGGACCCGTCCGACCTCCGGTCGTTCGTCGACGAGAACCTCGACCGCTACGCCGAGACGCAGGGTGTCCTGCCGGAGCGGCTCGAGGCGTTCGGCGAGCGCTACCACGAACAGGGGTATCTCACCCGCGAGCAGCTGTACGAGATCGCCTACGAGTCGTCGACGCGGAGCGCGTACCACGTCCAGAAGAACCCGACGGACCGCTGCCGAGAGGTGACGCGAAACCTCGCCGCCGTCGAGGGGGACTTCTCGACGGTCCACCTGCTCACCGGGCTCTCGGGATTCAAAGCCCCGACCGCGTCCTGCGTGCTGGCCGCCATCGACGGCGACAGACACGCCGTCGTCGACACCCGGGTCTGGGCGTCGCTGGAGCGACTCGGCCGGGTCGACGGCCGAAAAGAGAGCTTCGACGCCGGCGACTACGTGGCCATGATCGAGCCGATTCGCGAGATAGCCGCCGAGACGGGTCACACTCCCGTCGACGTCGGGTACGCGCTGTTCGCGTACGACGACGAGGTGCGAGCGGGGACGCTCCACTGAGCGGTGCGGCGCCCTCAGAACGGGAACGAGACGCCCGTCGCCTCGGTCGAGTACTCCCACAGCCGGCGGGCGTCCGCGCGGTCGTGGGAGGCGTCGTTCGAGCGGCCGACCGTGGGGTGACCGCGCATGTTCATCAGGCCGCCGGGCTCGACGTAGGCGCCGCCGTCGACGTCGGCCGTCGCCGCGTACAACATCGGTAGCGCGCCGACGTCCGGATCCTGTCCGAGGGCGGCGTTGGCGACTCGCATTCCGACCTTCATCAGCGGGTTGCCGCTCTCTTGGGCCGTCCGCAGCTGGAGGTTCGTGTCCGCGTAGCCGGGATGACAGGCGACGCTGCGGACAGACTCGTCGCCGTCGGCCGCGTCCCCGTCGGCCGAGTCGAGCCGTCGCTGCAGCTCGTATGCGAACAGCAGGTTCGCGAGTTTGCTCCGCCCGTACGCCTTCCACTTCCCGTACGACTGCTCCCAGTTGAGGTCGTCGAAGTCCATCGTGCCCATCTCGTGAGCCCCCGACGACTGCGTGACCACCCGCGCCGCGCCGCCGACCCCCTCGGCCGCCGTTAACAGCGGGAAGAGCCGCCCGGTGAGCGCGAAGTGGCCGAGGTGGTTGACTCCGAACTGCGTCTCGAACCCGTCTTCGGTCTCGCTGCGCGGGATCGCCATCACGCCCGCGTTGTTACAGAGGACGTCGACCCCGTCGTAGTCGTCGGCGACACCCTCGGCGAACGACCGAACGGAGTCGAGCGAGGCGAGGTCGCACTCGCGAACGTCGAGGTCGAGGTCGCGGTCGTCGGCGCCGCCGGTCGCCGACCGGACCTCTGCGGCCGCGCGCTCGCCCCGGTCGACGCTTCGACACGCCATGACGACGGTCGCGCCCTGCTCGGCGAACGCCCGGGTCCCCTCGTACCCCAGCCCGCTGTTCGCGCCGGTGACGACGACCGTTTTCCCGTCCAGTCGCGGCATGTCGTCGGTCGTCCAACGTGACATGACCGATCGAACGGGCGTCACGACAAGAAACCTGTCGGCAGAGGCGACGCCGTCGCCCATCGGAACGTCGTGAACGCCGCTCCGAGACCGCGTCTGACGCCGGAATCCACTTCCACTCCGCTGCCGGTGTGTTTTTAGGTCCCTCGGTGAAAGGGGAGGACACCGAATGACGTCCTTCCAGTCGACGATCGGCGACGACGAGGGGATCGCGGAGGAGCTGGCCGAGGGCCAGCGCGAGATCTCCATCGCCGAGTTCTTCGAGAAGAACAAGCACATGCTCGGGTTCGACTCCGGCGCCCGGGGGCTCGTCACGGCCGTCAAGGAGGCGGTCGACAACGCCCTCGACGCGACCGAGGAGGCCGGCGTCCTCCCCGACATCTACATCGAGATCGAGGAGGTGGGCGACTACTACCGGCTCGTCATCGAGGACAACGGGCCCGGCATCACGAAAGAGCAGCTTCCGAAGGTGTTCGGGAAGCTCCTGTATGGTAGTCGTTTCCACACCCGTGAACAGTCGCTGACTCCGGACCAGCAACTGCTCGTTAGGCGGGACGGAAACGTCGAGTACATGCCGATCGGGGTACTCTGTGACGCGTACCTCCCGGAAGACGGTGACTCGACTGCTCCGATCCCCGACGCGATCGAAGTTCCGTCCTTCAATCGCGAGACGCAGGATATGAGTTGGCAGCCGATCACTCACGCGATTCGCCACGAGACGGACGAACTCACGTACGAGATAGAGACACACAAGGGAAGATCGGTCGAGGTCACCGGAAACCACAGCGTGTTCAGCGTCGATTCGAACGGGAACACACAAGAAGTGAAAGCCGGCGAACTCGAATCCGGAGATGCACTCCTCACGCCTCGCACGCTACCATCGACCGATCGGACCGTCGAGGAGGTTAATCTGCTTGAACACGTCGACCGCGGAGAGTTTGCCGATCGGCGTGTCTACGTCTACGGTTTCGATCGAGAGACGCTCAAGGAACTCCAGACAGATGAGATAGTTCGCCGGAAGCCGTCAGACGAAAGCGACCGAAAGCGGAGTTATTACCGACACAACGGTGTCGAGATTCTGAAAGATAGCCTCGACCAGAACTACCTCCAGAAGGGGTACCTCCCAGCGGAGACAGTCTTGGAACTCGGTTGGGAAGAGAAGGCAGCCGATTGCGAGTTCAAGACGTACCGTGTCGGTGGCGACGAGACGATGCTTCCGGTGTCGCTACCGGTCGACGAGTCACTCGTCGAGATGCTGGCGTACTACGTGTCGGAGGGGCATGCGGGACCGCGACAGGTCGGATTCACGTTCGGAAGTCACGAGTCGGACCTGATCGAAGCGGCAGAACAGGCGGTACAGACGATCGGTGGCGAAACGACGACGGTCGAACGAGAGCGCAACTCGACGCGCGTGAAAGCGTTCGGTTCGCCACTGGCGCTGTTCTTGAAGGCCGCCTGCGGGGATGCCGCCGCGAACAAGCGGGTTCCAGGCTTTGTATTCGACCTCGATCCAGACCTCCAGCGTCGGTTTATCGGAGCGCTCTACGAGGGAGATGGGTCCGATTCACACCCGAGCAACGAGCTGTCCCACACGACGCGAAGCGAGACACTGGCTCGACAGGTCTCGACGCTCTGGAACATGCAAGGCGTTCTCGCGAGTACGGAGGTTTCGGAAGACAGCAACGGGTACGGTGACGGTGTCTCAGCAAAGTATCGGACGAAGGTGTATGGGTCCGACATCGATACTGTCGACGCGCTCAAAAGCTCGGAATCAACGCGTACACAGCAGTACAAGCGAGTCCCGACCGCGCTACTTGATGAGGTTCGAGTCAACGACGCCGACACCGAGACGGTTCCAGACACGATTCCCGGGTTGCTAATGGGTGCAGGGGTCGGATCAAAACGCGAGCACGCAGAGACCTACGCCTCACTGATCGAACGCGCACTGGACGGTGCACAGATCGACGAGCCGAGGTACGCACACAACTTACAGGAGTACGGGCTCCTCGACGACGCCGGCTTCGCGACAGACTCGCTCGGGTCGCTCTGGGAAACGGCCACCAGCCTACACGGAATCACCGACACAGACATGTGTCTGCTCCCGGTGAAGAGTGTGACCGAAACCGAGCCGCCGGAACACGTGTACGACATCTCTGTTCCCGGCGAGTCCGGGACCGACGAGAACTTCGTCGTCTCCAACGAGGGCGCACTAAGCGTCAAAAACAGTCGCGGTCAACAGGGGATCGGGATCTCAGCGGCCGTACTGTACTCTCAGCTCACGTCCGGGCAGCCCGCGAAGATCACCTCGCGACCGAAGGGGCAGTCCCGGGCGCAGTACTTCGAGCTGATCATCGACACGGACACGAACGAGCCGGAGATCAAAGCCGACCGGGAGACGACGTGGGACCGGCCCCACGGCACCCGGATCGAGCTGGAGATGGAGGCGAACATGCGGGCCCGGAACCAGCTTCACGACTACGTGAAACACACGGCGGTCGTCAACCCGCACGCTCGGATCGAGCTCCGCGAGCCGGGGCTCGACGAGCCGATGAAGTTCGAACGCGCGACCGACGAGCTCCCGGCGGAGACCGAAGAGATCCGTCCGCACCCACACGGCGTCGAGCTGGGCGCGCTGATCAAGATGCTCGAGGCGACCGAATCCTACTCCGTCTCCGGCTTCCTCCAAGAGGAGTTCACGCGGGTCGGCAAGAAGACCGCCGACA
>OBKM01000339.1_pt1 | contig 23674 bp, 21 predicted proteins | sample 1519691 | NCBI WGS metagenome assembly OBKM01 (sample SAMEA37050418, study PRJEB22526) | metagenome | biome: saline pan; feature: lake; material: water | place: Egypt | collected 2015 | depth 0.5 m | reverse complement strand
TGACGTGGCAAAACCACGCTGACGTGGCAAAGCCACGCCGCCCTCGTCGGGTTAACTCCCTTCCCTCACGGGTCGGTTCGCGCGTTCGCGGGTGACCCCGCGAACGCCGCCGGTCGCCGAAGCGACCGAACGCGACTCACAGGTCGGGGCGGGGGGTGTCGTTGCTGTTCCAGAGCCAGCCGTCTCCGACTCCGGGCGTGTGCCCGGTCGCCCGTCCGGCCGGTGGGGGGACTTTCCTCATGCCAACGGCACGGGAGTCGGGCTCCCTCTGTCCGCTTTGACGTTGCGCGCGGTCGGAGATAAGCCGTTCGGTCGGTCGGTACCCGTCGACCGTCTCGTCGGCGCGGGGGCGTCCGGACGGCGGATCGGCAAGGGAAGCGTTCAAGTCGTCAGCAACGTAAGGGACTATCATGTCCGAGGCTCAGACCGTTCAGCTGTCGTACGACGACGGTGCACGAGCGGTCGAACTCGCGCGGGAGGCGGTCGAGTCGTTCGTCCGACACGGGCAACGTGAACAACCCGGGAGCATGCGAGAGGCGTTCTACGCCCGAACGGGCGCGTTCGTCCGCATCGAATCCACCCGCGGTCGGGGGCGACTCCGCGGCTGTGCGGGCGCGTGGGAGACCTCAGACCAGCTCGGTCACGCCATCGTCGAGGCCGCCATCAAGGCCGCCTCCGGCGACTCCTGCGGCTCCGAGGTAGAGCCCAAAGAGCTCGACAACATCACCGTCTCCGTGTTCGTCGTCTCGAATACGGTGCTCACCAACGACCCCCTCGCCGACCTGGAGATCGGCACGCACGGCGTCGCCGTCGACGGCGGGAACGCCCACGGCTGGCTCTACCCGACGGTCCCCGTCGAGAACGGGTGGTCCGGCGCCGAGTACCTCTCGCGCGCCTGCCGGAAGGCAAAGCTCTCCCCGACCGCGTGGGAGGACGAGGAGACGATGGTGACGCTCATCGAGGGACAGGTGTTCCGAGAGCGCGCCGACGGCGGCGCCGTCGAGGAGCTGTAGGCGTTTCGAAGCGTTCACCGCGGTATTCTCACCGACTCACTCCCTGCCGTAGTCGACCGCTTCTGCGTCGTCGAGCGCCCGCTCTGTCGTCGCGTCGAGGTCGAACAGCGCCTCCGCCCCGTCGACGAGGTCCCCGCCCCGCAACACCGGCTGCATAAGCGACTCGGCTCCCTCCGGAGGCGAGCGCTCTGCCAGCCCGACCGCGTGCGCGCCGTCGGCGGTGCGGTAGACAGCTTTCCGCCCCGAGAGCTTGCCGCGCTTCGCGGCGGGCTCGCCGTCGACGGTGACGATGTCGAGCGCGAAGTCGACCGGATCGGCGTTCGAGACGTAGCCGCCGACGCCGAACCCGTCGACGACGTCCCGGAGCGCGCGGAGGTCCGCCGGACCGAGCCCGCCGGAGACGTACACGTCGACGTCCTCGTGCCCGCGAACGTCGAGCTCCCACTGCACCTCCCGAACGATGTGCCGGAAGTCTCCTCGGCGGGATCCGGTCGTGTCGAGCCGGACGCCGTCGAGCCGGTCGCCGAGCGTCTCGACGGCGCGGAGCACCTCGTCGACCTCGTCTGTGTACGTGTCACACAGGGCGATCCGCGGGACCGATTCGTCGACGCCCTCGTCGAAGGCGCGCCACGCCGCCTCCTGCTCGCCCCGACCGAAGCAGATGGCGAGCGCGTGCGGCATCGTTCCGGAGGCCGCCCGATCGATTCGGTCGCCGGCGGCGACGTGCGAGAACCCGTCGAAGCCCGCCGCGAGCGCCGAGCGCTCGACCGTGGCGGTCATGGCGGGATGGACGTGACGGGCGCCGAACGAGAGCAGCTGCGACGCCGGCGCGGCGACGCGGCAGTCGAGCGCGGCGGTCGCGATGCCAGACGCGTGCGAGAGAAAGCCCAGCAGAGCGGTCTCGAAGCGCGCGAACGACAAATACGGTCCCTCGATCCGCATCACCGGGCCGCCGTCGAACAGCCGGCCTTCGGGGATCGCGTCGACGTCGACCTCTCGCCCCTCGAGCAGCGCGACCGCGTTCTCCAACCCGGCGAACAGCTCGAAGTCGCCGTCGGGGAACTGGTCGGCGGTCACCTCGGCGACGACGCGGGGGTTGCGGTCCGCGTGCGTCAGCGCGGCCTCGGTCCGTTCGAAGTAGGCGTCCGTCGCCCGGCCCTCACGGACCGCGGTCGCGTCGACGATGTCGAACTCGGTCATACCGGGGGTACGCCCGCCGGAGCGAAAAAGCACCCGAGTCGGTCGGGGGTCTCAGGACCGCGACCGCCGCACGAGCAGCGCGACCGCCGCGAGCAGTCCGACGAGAGCCGCGGCGACGCCGAATCCGGGCGCTTCACCGGAAGTGTCGGCCGGATCGGTTGCGTCGTCGGCGTCGGTCTCGTCCGCGTCCGTCCCGTCGTCGATCGGCTCGTCAGTGGCGTCCGTCTCGTCGCCGTTCTCCTCGTCGTCGGTCGCGGGAACAGAGAAGTCGGCGTCGGGACGAAGCTCGAGGACGTCTGACGGCTCCGGAGCGTGTGCGATCGTCACCGTGGTGTTCTCGCGCTCGACGCCGTACGCGCCGCGGAAGTCGCCGTCGTTGACCGCGTACACTTCGCCCGGCTCGTACTCGTCGTCGCCGTGGGCGGTCAGCATTCGGAGATACGTCTCGTGGAACTGGGCCGCGTCGTCCGGGGTCTGCCACTCCGTCACCCAGACGTAGCCGTCGCGGGCGTCGTCGCCGTCACCGTCGTTCCGGTACGGGTACAGCTCGTCGCCGGCCCAGCCGTCGGTCGCCTCGTGGGCGTAGTTGTACGCCGCGCGCGTCCGGAGTTCGGTGTCCGGCTGCGTGTGGATACGAACGTTCTCCGCGACGCTCGCGTCGGGATCGAGAACCGGGTGATCGTACTCGAAGCTCTGGTACCAGAACATGACGAACATCGACGCCTCGCCCGCCGTCTCGGCGCCGTCGATCCCCTGGTCGTCGTACGTCTCCCACCCGCCCGTCGCGGTGTCCTCGAACTCGACCTCGCGGGTCTCGTACTCCGGGGTCCGGTGGATCACTTCCGAAGTCGTCTCGGGCGGCTCGTTCATCGTCGCGTTGACCGCGTCCCATCCGTCCTCGTCGACGAGCTCGGCGACGTGGGGAACGCCGTCCGAGTACGGCTGGAGCACGGTCTGAAGGATCCCGAAGTTGAAGTTCTCCGGCAGCTCACCGGCGCCGTCGCCGGCGTCGGGCTCGTCGAGACAGGTCCAGTTCGCCTCGCACCGCTCGTCGTATCGCTCCTCGAGGTAGACGACTTCGCCCTCGACGATTCCGTCGACCGCGAGGTCGGCGTCCTGCGTGTCACCGACGTACCGCGGGTTCCCGAGGTCGTGGTACTGGTCTTGCATCGCGTGCGCGACCTCGTGGACGAGCGTCAGTTCGCTCACTTGGAGCGTCTCGTCCTCGTCGACGACGAGGACGACCCGCTGGTCGGCCGGCGAGTAGAAGCCGGAGACCGCCCCCCCGAACACCGCGTCGATCGCGTCGCCGGACGCGTCGTCCTCGCCGACGACGAACAGCGCCTTCCACACCTGGTCGTTCCAGCGCTGGAACGCCTCGTCGTCGTCGGACCCGCCGGCGCGTTCGTCCGCGAACTCGGACCGCGTGACCGTCTCGACCGGCACATCGGCCCGGAACGGTCGCTCGCGGAGGTGTTCGACGCGGGCCATCGAGAGGTGTGTGAGTCGCTCGAGCTCGTCTTCGGTCAGCCCATCACTCTGGTTGAATCCCGGGTCCTCCGCGTAGTGGACGCCGTTCCAGCAGCCGACCAGTTCGGTGCCGTCTCCGACCTCGCACTCGTCGGCAGTGGCGCTGTACGCGGCGTCGCCGGTTCCGGTTGGGCCGCTGTCGAGGGCGACACCGTTGGCAGCGACGCCGCCGACGGCGACCGCGCCCACGGCGAGCAGGAGGGCTATCGAGGCGATCACGAGCGGGAGGGTGAGAACCCGTCGCATAGTGACGATTACGGCCGCCCGGATAAGTAGTTTGTCGGTGGAGGTTCGCCTTTTTGCGTCCCGACGCCCAACCGTCGGGCATGCCCTACGATCCGAGCGACACGGCAGTGATCGTCGTCGACATGCAGAACGGATTCTGTCACCCGGACGGGAGTCTCTACGCGGAGGCGAGCGAAGCCGCGATCGAGCCGGTCGCGTCGCTCGTCGACCGCGCCCGCGAGGCCGGGGCGACCGTCGTCTACACCCGGGACGTCCACCCGCCGGAACAGTTCGACGAGACGCACTACTACGACGAGTTCGACCGATGGGGCGAACACGTCGTCGAGGGGTCGTGGGACGCCGAACTCGTGGACGATCTCGACGTGCGCGAAGGGGACCACGTCGTCGAGAAACACACCTACGACGCCTTCCATCGGACCGAGTTGGAGGGATACCTCGACGCCCGCGGGATCGACGACCTCCTCATCTGCGGGACCCTCGCGAACGTCTGCGTGCTCCACACGGCCGGCAGCGCCGGCCTCAGGGATTACCGACCGGTGGTGATCGAGGACGCGCTCGGCTACATCACCGAAGACCACCGCGAGTACGCGGTCGACCACGCCGACTGGCTGTTCGGCGAGACGACGACCCGCGACGCCGTCGGGTTCGAGGTGTGAGTCGGGACGGGATGAGCGGGACGGAACCGACGATTCCGGCCGCGGAACGACGGGACGCGAGTCGGAGCGGGAGCGCCGTCACCGGGCGGAGCCGAATTATCAGCCGCGTGAATCGGCGTGTAACCCTTTTTATTCGCGGCGGGGACGCTTCGGCATGGAACTCTCTCGACGCGGAATGCTCGGCGGACTCGCGGCCGTCGGCGCGGTCGGAGTCGCCGGGTTCGCCGGGGCGGCGTCGGTCACCGACGACGCGGGTGACGGCGCAACGGGTGGGGACGGCACGGAGAGTGGAGACAGCGCGGAGGGCGCAGACAGCGCGGAGAGCGGAGACGGCGATGCCGGATCGGTCGCGGTCAACCCCGACGCCCCGTTCGAGGCGCAGCTCTTCGTCGACGACGAGTCGACCGCGGACGACGCAGCGGGCGACGACGAGGTCGAGCTGTTCGACGCGGCCGATCTGGCTCGCGTCGAGGGGCCGTTCGCCGACGGCGACGAACACCTCGTCTACGCGGCGCTCGGTGACGCGGGTATCGAGGCCTTTCAGACCCGGCTCGACGACGCCGGCGCGGTCGACGACCCGTCGGGATTCGTCGTCGTGATGACCTTAGACGGGACCGAAGTCAGACGCGTGGCCCTCGACCGCCCGACGGTCGACGCGCTCACCGACGACGAGTGGGGCGGGGTGTTGACGCTCCCGTTCGAGAAGGAGTCGGTCGCGGCGGACGTGTACGAGTCTCTGGCGGCGTGAGCGCGGCGGTGACCGCGAGCAAACGCCGCGGGACCCGAGTATCGGTGCGCCCATCGCGCCCATCGAGCTGGTCACGGCGCCGCAGTCGGGAGGTGGCCTCGTTTCCTAACTGGTTAGGGAGGGACCGACGAGGTGACACGAAGCGAGCGGTTATGTGCCGGGCGCCCATCAGGGGTGACATGAGCGATCGCGGCGACCGGGCGGCGGATCGATCGGCGGAGGGGGCCGGCGGCCGGCCCTGTCCGCTCTGTGCAGCGCCGATGTACCACAGACACTGCAAGTACGTCTGTCCGACCCACGGGGTCGTCTACGACTGCAGCGACACGTTCTACTGATCGGGCGAGAGACGGCGACGGACGATACCGTATCATACCGCATATCAACCGGTGTACTCAACGGTCGCAGGGACGCAACTAACGATGGATGTGCGAACTGTTATGTTCTTGGGGATCGAATTTTCACGCATGATGGGCGACCCGCTCGCAACCCTCCCTGCCGACCTCCAGAGGTCAGCATGGTAGAGAAAACACAGGTTGCCCGGAGCAAGCGGATCCAGCGCCGTACCGGGAAGACCTTCCACGTCGCCACCCGGCTGCTCCCCAAGCGTATCCGCCACCCGACGTACGTCTTATACGGGTTCTTCCGGATCGCCGACGAAGTCGTCGACGCAGAGGAGACCGCGCCGCCAGACGAGCAGCGGGCCGAGCTGGACCGGCTCCGCGAGGCCGCCCTGGGCAACGCGTCGCTCGACGATCCGGACGACCGCCCCGTGTTAGACGCGTTCGCGGCGATCCGCGAGGAGCACGACATCCCCGACGAGGACGTCCACGCGTTCGTCGACGCGATGGAGAGCGACATCGACACCGACCGGTACGAGACGTACGAGGAGCTGGAGGCGTACATGGACGGCTCCGCGGCCGCAGTCGGTCGGATGATGACGGCGATCATGGAGCTCGACGAGGAGGCCGAAGCCGAGGCGCTCCCCCACGCGACGAAGCTCGGCGAGGCGTTCCAGATGACGAACTTCCTCCGTGACGTCCGCGAGGACGTCGTCGAGCGCGACCGGATCTACCTGCCGCTCGAAACCCTCCGGCGGCACGGCGTCAGCGAAGAGCAGATCCTGAACCTAGAGTTCGACGCGAACGTCGCAGCCGCGATCCGCGAAGAGCTCGCCCGAACGGAGCGGCTCTACGAGGAGGGCGTCGCCGGGATCAAGTACCTCCCGGAGGACTGCCAGCTGGCGGTGTTGCTCGCGGCGGTGCTGTACGCCGACCACCACCGCCTCATCCGGAACCTGGGGTACGACACGGTGTCTACCACTCCCTCGCTCTCGTTCACCCGCAAGATCTCCCTGCTGCTCCGGACCCGCTGGAAGTGGCAGTGGAACAATGACCCCGAGGCGGTGTTTTACGAGATCTGTCACGGCTTCGACGGGAGCCGCGAGCGGCGCGACCACGGACCGCACGGGTCGGGCGTCGCCCAGTCCGACTGAGCCGCTCGTGCGCCGAGGGAACGGTCTGCGATGAAGAAATCCCGTTTCGTCGGCCTCGCGCTGGTCGCCTTCGCGCTCGTCTTCGCCTCCTTCGTCGTCCGCGGGACGACCCGGCTCGTCGCCTCCTACGAGCTCGCGGTCGCGCTGTCCGCCCCGATTCTCTTTGCCGCCGCCGCGCTGCTGGCCGCGCTGGTCGCGCTCGCCGCCCTCGACGTGACGGGGATCCGCCCGCTGGAGTGAGCGGGAACGGCGGCGACCCGTGCGCGGTGGGGGAAGTCGGAACGCCCTTTTGACAGCGGCCCCGAAGACGCGTATGGACGTACGAACCGTCGCCGACCTCTCGCCGGCCGAGCGTCACGCCTTCTTCGAGCGCGACGCTGGCGTCGAGGCCGTCCGCGACGACGTGAGCGAGATCGTCGACCGGGTGCGCGTCGAGGGCGACGTCGCGCTCCGCGAGTTCTCCGAGGAGTTCGACGGCGTCGCCGTCGGTAACATCGATATCACCGACGACGCGGAACGAGCGCACGCGGAGCTGGCGGACGCGAACGATCCGGTGCTCGACGCGGTCCAAGAGGCCGCGGCCAACATCCGCGCGTTCCACGAGCGACAGCGCCCGGCGGACTGGCGCGACGACTTCGGCGGGCGAGAGCTGGGGCGGCGCTTCCGACCGATCGACCGCGCCGGGGTGTACGTCCCCGGCGGCGCGGCGGCGTACCCCTCCAGCGCGCTGATGGGCGTGATCCCGGCGACGGTAGCGGGCGTCGACCACGTGTCGGTCGCGACGCCGCCGGCCGAGGAGATCAACCCGGTGACGCTCGCGGCGATCCACGAGGCGGGTGCCGACGCCGTCTATCAGGTTGGCGGCGCGCAGGCGATCGCGGCGCTCGCGTACGGAACCGAGACCGTGACGAACGCACAGAAGGTCGTCGGGCCCGGGAACAAGTGGGTGACAGCCGCCAAATCGGTCGTGCAGAGAGACGTGGAGATAGACTTCCTCGCCGGACCGAGCGAGGTGCTCGTGCTCGCGGACGACACCGCAGACCCGGCGCTCGTCGCCAGCGAGCTGGTCGCGCAGGCTGAACACGACCCGAACGCCTCCGTCGTCGCCGTCACCGACGACGCGGAGCTGGCCGAGGCGGTCGCCGCCGCCGTCGACGAACAGGCGGGCGAGCGCGACCGCGAGGAGACGATCCGGGCGGCGCTCGAGAACGACGCCTCCGGCGTCCTGCACGCGCGCTCGATGCCCGAAGCCGTGCTGTTCGCCGAGGAGTACGCCGCGGAACACCTCTCGATCGTGGCCGACGACGACGAGGCGCTGCTCGCGCGGATCTCGAACGCCGGCTCCGTGTTCCTCGGGCCACACTCGCCGGTCGCCGCGGGCGACTACGCGACCGGGACGAACCACGTGCTGCCGACGAACGGCGGCGCGAAGCGCTACGGCGGGCTCTCCGTGGACACCTTCCTCCGCTCGTCGACGGTTCAGCGGCTCGACCGCGACGCCCTCGAGGACCTCTCGGAGACGGTCACGACGCTCGCGGAGGCGGAGGGGTTGGAGGCGCACGCCGAGAGCGTCCGAAAGCGGCTGGAATAGGGCCGACGAGGGAAGTCGGCGCCGGGAGGCCCGCACTCGAGTCGATACCGCGGCGGCCGGGATCAGCGTCGGACGCGTCGTCCGCAGTGACGCGTTCCGCTCACGCGGCGACGTGATAGACGCGCGCCTCCCACGGGCTGAGCCTGAGCGCACCGGCCGCGAGCTCTCGCGTCGCGGCGGCGCGGTCCCGGTCTCGGTAGTTGCCGATGAGGAGGGTCGCTTCGTCGGTCGCGACGCTCGCCGGGAGGCTCACTTCGAGGTCGTCGCCGGTGAAATTCAGGGCGACGACGAGCCGCTCTTCACCGTCATCGGTCGCGAGCGTTCGGGCGTAGGCCCACACCTCGTCGTCGTCCGGGAACAGCGGCTCGTAGTCGCCGTACACCACGACGTCGTGTTCCTTGCGGAGCGCGACGAGGTCGCGGTAGTAGTGCCACACCGACTCATCGGCGCTGCGCTCGCGCTCGACGTTGATCAGGTCGTGATTCGGATTGACGCCGATCCACGGATCGCCGTCGGTGAAGCCGGCGTGCTCCGCGTCGGACCACTGCATCGGCGTGCGTGCGTTGTCCCGCGAGTTCGCACGGATCTCCGTTTTGACCGCGTCGAACGACTCGACCGTCCCGTTCTCGATAGCCCGTCGCAGCGGATTGAGAGTGTCGACGTCGCGGAGCTCCGCCAGCGAATCGAACGGATAGTTCGTCATCCCAAGCTCCTCTCCTTGGTAGACGTACGGCGTCCCCCGGAGCGTGTGGAGCAGCGTCGCGAGCAGCGTCGCGGACTCCCGCCGGTACTCCTCGTCGTCACCGAACCGGGACACCATCCGCGGCTGGTCGTGGTTGTTGAGGTACAACGCGTTCCACCCGGTCTCGCTCAACCCCTCGTTCCACCGGTTGAAAACGGCTTTCAGCTCCGAGAGCGACCAGTCCGACCGCGTCCAGACCTGCTCGCCTCGGTCGAGCGTCATGTGTTCGAAGTGGAACAACATCGAGAGCCCGTCCTCGTCGGGGTCAAGGTAGCGCCGGGCGTGTTCCATCGGGAGCGTCGGGCCGACCATCTCGCCCACCGTGAGGAGGTCCCGATCTAAGACCTGATCGTTCATCTCCGCGAGGAACTCGTGGACGCGAGGGCCGTTCGGTACGCGGCTCAGCGTGCCGTTGAACGGGTCGTCGAAGTCGTTCGGTAACCCTTCGGGCTTGGAGATGAGGTTGATCACGTCCATCCGGAACCCGTCGACGCCGCGGTCCAACCACCAGTTCATCAGGTCGAACACCGCCGCTCTCACCGCGGGGGTGCTCCAGTCGAGATCCGGCTGTTTGCGGTCGAAGAGGTGGAGGTACCACTCCTCCCGCCGGTCGTCGTACGACCACGCCGGACCGCCGAACAGCGACTGCCACGCGTTCGGCGGCGCCTCTCCGTCCGGCCCCCGATCGGCCTCCCAGTCGACCGCGTCCGCGTCGCGGCCCGGTCGCCAGTGGTAGTAGTCCTCGTATTCGCCGTCACGCCGACGAGACCGCTGAAACCACTCGTGCTCGTCGGAGGTGTGGTTGACCACGAGGTCCATGATAAGCCGTATATCGCGGTCGTGAAGCGCGGTGCGGAGTCGCTTCCAGTCGTCCATGGTGCCGAACTCGTCCATGATCGAGCGGTAGTCGCGGATGTCGTACCCGTTGTCCGCGTTCGGCGAGTCGTACACCGGGCAGAGCCACACCACGTCGACCCCCAACTCGTCGAGGTAGTCCGCCTTTGCAGTGATCCCGGGCAGGTCGCCGACCCCGTCGCCGTCGGTGTCGTTGAAGCTCCGCGGATACACCTGATACACCACGGCCTCCTTCCACCACCGCCGGTCCGAGCCGTTGTCGGGAGTCATGGGGGCAGTCGGCTCACGGGAGTGAAAAGACCAGCCGTCGTCGCGACGGGAACCGAGGCCGAGTCGACCGGCGCGCGGAGGGAACAACACGAGGGGCCGGCGGGCTCACGACTCGCCGCCGAGTTCGCGCCGACAGCGTCGGCACCATCTCGCGCCCGCGACGGCTCTCGTTCCGCAGTCCGAACAGCGACGCCCGTCGATTCCCGCCGTCGCCGACGCGAGCACGTCCGCCGGCGCCGGGCGCGGGGCTTCGACCACGCCGCGGGACGCGAGCCGGTCGATCAGCGCGTCGTCGCGGAGCCACGCGAGGACGCGCCAGAGCGCGAGATACAGGAGCGTCGGTCCGACGATCGCGACCGCTGCGACCGCGAGTCGAACGAGGAGCTCACCTGTGCTACTGACTCCCATACGATCGGCATACGCCGAACAGCATTGTACCTGTCGGCGGGTTCTCGGTCGAGCGCCCGACGACGACAGAGGCGGCCGCTCAGTGCTGCTCCGCGAAGACGACGGCATCGCAGTCGGCGCAGGCTCTGACGGGGCGGTCGGGGGTACCTCGGACGCTGCCGGGGCCGCCACAGCAGTTCCGGAGGGTCGTGTCGACCACGCGCTCGCCACAGACCGGGCAGGTGCGGACGAAGGTGCGCATCGGCTTGGCCGCCTGTACGCTGCGTTCGCCCGGAACACCCCAGTCGGTCAGGGTTTCGATCGCGGCGGTCTCAGCGATCGCGACCGCTGGGCTCAGCCAGACGTCTCGTCCTCCGGCCAACAACACCCGCTCACCGTGGAACTCGCCCTCGACCGAGTCGTGAGAGGCGGCCGCGGTGCGGGCGGCGAGCTCCTCGCCCGGGAGCTCGCGCAGGTCGGCCATACGGGCTTCCCACTCCGTCCGGAACGCCTCGTCTACGTAGAGCTGGTCGCCGTCGGCTTCGATGACGCCGGCCGCGACGAGCGCTTGCATCATCGCCTCGGGGTCTCGGTCCTCGGTGAGCGAGCCCGAGTCGACGCCCGCGTGAGTGTCGTGACCGAACGACACGGGGAGGCGAGCGACCAACACGGGCGCGAACCGCGGGGTCCCCGGAACGACGTATCCGCGGAGCGCGACGAGCGTGGCGCCGACCGCGAGCGTGAGGAGCCCGAGCGGGCGGTTCCGACGGGCGATCGCCGCGGCGACGACGCCGACGATGCCGGCGTTGAGGACGGTACACGGAAGACAGCGGTTCGCTCCGGTGTACTCCGGTCGTCGGAGTCGGTCGACGAGCCGGCGGAGCGAGTCGGGTTCGGTCATCGGGTGAGATGGCGGGGCGCCGGGGGATAAACCTCCGGACCGAGCGAGCGTTCAGACGCGGAGCGCGCTGTCGCCGAGCGGCTCGCCGTGAAGGGAGCGGTAGGCGGTCGGGAACCCCGCGAGGCCGACCACCTGCACGACGGCGCCGAGCGGCGTGAGCCACCACGTTCCGGCCGCGACCACGACCGTTGCGACCCCCATCGTCGACGCGAGAAACACGAGGCTGAAGTAGCCGACTCGGAGCGGAAGCGACGTCAGTTCGCTTCGTCGAGGCCACGCGCCGACGTCGATACGACCGAGCCGGAACTCCGCGAGCGCGACGCTCCCGGCCCCGATGGCGAACAGCCCCGACAGCGGCACCGCGTCGGGGTACACCTCTTGGAAGACGACCACGAGGGCGAACGCCGGCGACGAGAGAAAGGAGAGCTCCATCCCGGCGAAGAAAATCTGCTCGAGCCAGTCGAGAAACCGGGCGTACAGGCTACTCATCGTTGTTCTGGGTTGCTTTCGACCGCATAATCATAAGTCGTTCGACGGCGCTGTCCCCCGGTTTCTCACCGGTTCGACGACTCCGATTCGTGGACGCATTATCTATCAAATACAATTACTACAACACCAGTTGTTCCCATTAGCTATATTAATGATGACCATTAACCACAATAGTAATGATTCATCAAGATCCAGACGTGGGCGAGAGCGGAGTTTCGAGACGTAAATTCCTCGGTGCCGCGGGGGCGACGGGGGCGGTGGGGGTCGCCGGCTGTCTCGGTGGGGACGACGAGCGAGTGGTAGAGCTGTCGATGGACGGGGAGTGGGCCGGAGCGCAGGAACCGATCGTCCAAGCGCTGTACGACGCCGGTCTCGACGAGGAAATCGGCGTCGAGTTCCTCCCGGGTGACTTCGAGACGGGCGCGCGGCGGTCCGACTTCATCTCGGCGCTCGACTCCGGGCGGTCCCGGCCCGACGTGTTCATGATGGACTCCGGGTGGACGATCCCGTTCATCGTCCGCGAGCAGGTCGTTAACCTCAGCGAGGAACTGTCCTCCGAGACGCTGGACTTCGTGGCCAACGACTACCTCGACGCGGCGGTCAGCACGGCCAGCCACCCCGAGACGGGCGACCTGTACGGGCTTCCGGTGTTCCCGGACTACCCGGTGATGCACTACCGAAAGGACCTCGTCGAAGACGCCGGCTACGACCCCGACGGCGAAAACTGGGACACCGAGCCACTGACGTGGACCGAGTTCGCCGAGGTCGCCGCCGACGTCGTCGAGGAGAACCCGGACCTCGACTACGGGTTCACCACGCAGGGCGACGACTACGAGGGCACCTCGTGTTGTGTGTTCAACGAGATGATGACGTCGATGGGCGGCGCGTACTTCGGCGACCACGGGAACCTGTTCGGTCCGGTCGGCGACCGACCGATCACGGTCGACGAGGAGCCGCTCTACGAGACCATCCGGATGATGCGTTCGTTCATGTTCGGTCCGGACGCCGAGAACGCGAACCCGGACATCCCGCAGATCTCCAACAGCGACTTGGTCGAGTTCACCGAGGAAGACGCTCGGGAACCGTTCACAGGCGGCAACGCCGCGTTCATGCGCAACTGGCCGTACGCCATCAGCATCAACCTCGACGAGGGGTTCACCGCCGGCGAGGATTACGACGTGATGCCGATGCCGTTCGGCGTCGAAGCGGGTCAGGGTAACCACCAGGGGACCGGCGGGACGAACCACGCGCTCGGCGGGTGGCACCTCACCGTCAACCCGAACAGCCAGCGCACCGACGACGCCCTCGCGGTGTTGGAGGCGTTCGCCAACGAGGACGTAATGCTGACCGTCTTCGAGGAGCTGGGCAACCTGCCGCCGGTGGCCTCCGTCACGCAGCAGGCCACCGAAGACGAGGTCGGCGAGCTGGCGAACTTCCTCGACACGCTCGCCGTCGCCGCCGACAACACGGTGGCGCGCCCGGTCACGACCGCGTGGCCCGACCAGTCGCCGCTCATCTCGGGGGAGGTCCACGACGCCTACCGGGGCGAGAAGACGCCGGAAGAAGCCATGGGTGACCTCGAAGGACGGCTCAGAGCCATCGAGGACGAAGAGCAGTAACACCCGAGGGGCACCATGACATCGAAACAGGACACCGACACGCGGCTGCTCATGCGACCGCTGAACTGGCTCGAAACCCAGAGTGAGGCGACGTTCGCCTACATTCTGCTGGGTCCAGCGTTCCTGTTGTTGGCCGTCATCGCGTTTTATCCGTTGATCCGGACGTTCCAGTTCTCGCTGTTGGCCGACCAGACGGCCGCGGCGGACCCGTTCGGCGCGTTCGTCGGATTCGACAACTACGTCGCGTTGCTGACGGGAGAGGCGTTGCTGCCACAGCAGTTCCTCGATCCGTCGTTCGGGACGCCCCTGCTCCGGCAGGCGCTGTTCGTGACGCTCGCGTTCGCCGTCCTCAGCGTCCTCTTCGAGACGCTGCTCGGCGGCGGACAGGCGCTCATTCTCGATCAGGACTTCTACGGGCGGCGCTGGGTCCGCGTCGCGATCATCATCCCGTACGCGATTCCGATCGTCATCCAGGCGATGATCTTCTACCTCATGTTCAACCCGACCGTGGGGTTCGGCACGGACTTCATGCAGTGGCTCGGTATCTTCGGAGACAACCCGCTATCGACCACCACTGACTCGTTCATCATCGTCCTGGTGGCCGACATCTGGAAGACCGCCGCGTTCATGGCGCTGCTGATTCTCGCCGGGCTCCAGAGCATCGACCGCGGCCTCTACGACGTCGCGCGCGTCTCCGGGGCCTCGCCGTGGCAGCAGTTCAAGTACATCACGCTGCCGCTCATCGCGCCGGCGCTACTCGTCGCGATGCTGTTCCGGACGATGGACGCGATGCGCATCTACGGACTCATCGACGCGACGGCCGGCTGTCAGACCGTGCCGTCCATGAGCTGTCTGGTGATCACCGCGTTACAGAGCACGCGACGGTGGGGGACCGCGTCCGCGGTCGCGTTCCTGACGGCCGTCGTCATCGGTGTCTTAGTCGTCCTCTATCTCGTTGGCCTGCGCGATACGGAGGCTGGTGTGACATGAGCGAGAAAGACCACCCCGACCTGGCGGCGATGGAACGGAGCGAGGAGCCCGACCTCGATCGGGGCGTGATCGAGGCGTGGGCCGCGAAGATGATAGACAACCCCGATCGGGCGTACAGAGCGACGTTCTACATCGCGACGTTCTTCTTCCTGATCACCACGCTGTTCCCCTTCTACTGGCTGCTCATGGTGGCGCTGACGCCGCGCGGGAACCTCAGAGACGTCGGCGTCCTCACGCCCGGCGGGTTCAATCCGGGCGCGTTCGTCGATATCTTCACCACGGTTCCGTTCCACCGGTACATCTTCAACAGCTTCCTGATCGCGGTCGTCGCGACGGTCATCGTGCTGTTCGTCGCGAGCCTCGCCGGGTACGTCTTCGGACGGCTCCGGTTCCGCGCGAAGAACGCGCTGTTGCTCGGCGTGCTCGTCACGTCCTTCTTCCCGCCCGCGGCCTTCTTCGTGCCGCTGAACCGGCTGTTCAACCGGAACATCGAGATCTTGCGACCGCTGATGCAAGACGGATCGCTGTACAACACGCCGTACGCGATCTTCATCCCACTGTCGGCGCTGTATCTCCCGCTCTCGATTTTTATCCTGATGACGTTCTACTCACAGATACCGGACGGACTCGAAGACGCCGCCCGGGTCGAGGGGACGACGCGTCTGGGTGCCCTCTTCCGGATCATCGTGCCGCTGTCGGCGCCCGGCGTCGCCACCGCCGGCGTGTTGACGTTCATCACGGTGTACAACGAGTACTTCTTCTCCTCGCTGATGACAGACGGGAGACCGGAGAACTGGGCACCGATGTTGGAAGGCATTCTCCGGTTCCAAGGCGAGTTCGAGGTGCTGTTCAACCTCATGGCAGCGGCCAGTATCGTGGCGGTGTTACCGGTCGCGATACTCGTTATCGTCGCACAGGAGAAGATCGTCAGCGGTCTGACCGCGGGGGCGGTCAAAGAGTAAACAATGGCATCCGTAACACTGGAAAACATCACGAAGCGGTACGAGGACGTAACAGCCGTCGACAACATGAACCTCGAGGTCAACGACGGTGAGTTCATCACCTTCGTCGGACCCTCGGGATGCGGGAAGTCGACGACGATGGAAACGATCGCCGGGCTCACGCTCCCCAGCGAGGGGACAGTCGAAATCGGCAATCGGGACGTCACGGATCTGCCCCCCAAGGACCGGGGCATCTCCATGGTGTTCCAGAACATCGCGCTGTTCCCGCACATGGACGTCTACGAGAACGTCTCGTTCGGGCTCCGGCTCCGGAAGTACGAGCAGGCGGAGATCGACCGCCGCGTCGAGCAGGCGGCCGACATCGTCCAGCTGGAGGGGATGATGGACCGGATGCCCAAAGAGATGTCCGGCGGACAGCGCCAGCGCGTCGCCATCGCGCGAGCGATCGTTCGGGAGCCCGAAGTGTTCCTGATGGACGAGCCGCTGGCCAACCTCGACGCGGAGCTGAAAGTCCACATGCGGACGCAGCTCCAGCGGCTCCACCGCGAGCTCGACACGACGATCATCTACGTCACCCACGACCAAGCGCAGGCGATGACGATGTCCGACCGAATCGCCGTCATCAACGGCGGCGTACTCCAGCAGGTGGCGCCACCCCTGGAGTGTTACAACGAGCCGACCAACCGGTTCGTCGCCGGCTTCATCGGGTCGCCGGCGATGAACTTCATCGAGGGCGAGGTCGTCAGCGACGGGTTCGATTCGACGTACACGAACTTCGATTTCGACCCCGCGACACACGGCGTTCGGACCGGCCAGGACATCACGGCTGGGGTCCGGCCCGAGGACGTGTACCTAGAGCGCGACGCCCAGAAGGCCGCCTCGCCGACGAAGGCGTTCGACGCCGTCGTCGACGTCATCGAGCCGATGGGCAGCGAGCTGTTCGTCTACCTGTTGTTCGACCGCGAGGTCGAGACCAGCGCCGAGGGGCGGGGGTCGGGTCAGCTGCTCATCAACCTCTCGCCCGACACGGATATCGCTGAGGGCGACGACGTCCGCGTCGTGATGGACCGCGAGAAGACGCACCTGTTCGACAAGGGGAGCGGCGACGCGATCACGCACGGCCTCGAGTAAGCCGTCGGCCGCCCGGGGGTCGTTTTTTCGACGCGCCGCGGTCCGAACCGTCTCAATCGATCGATTCGACCGTGATCCGGTGGGCCTCGACGGCCTCGACCATCGCGCCCCAGCCGCCGACCTCGACCGGCCCGTCCGCCGTCTCGACGACGAGCGCGACCTGGCCGCCGTAGCTCGCGATCGTGTCTGAGTCGACTGCGCAGTCCGGACCGGTGACGACGACGTCGGTGATCGTCCCCTCGACGACGCGGTCGTCGCCGGTCTCGGTGTCCGCCCCTTCGATCCGAGCGTGCACCGTTGCGCCGTCTCGAAGGAGCGGTGCGACGTCGCGGACGCAGTACCGGATGTCGATGTACTCGATCGGGGGTCCGTTCTCGAACGAGCTGTAGATCGGCTCCCACGTGTCCCACTGGGTCGTCAGGAAGTACCAGTGGAACACGTACGTGTGGGTGCGGTCGTCGACGAGCACGCCGTACTCGTTCGTCGACCCGGCGTGGGGCGCGAAACACGTCTTCGTCCGGTCGACGATCACCGCGAACGGGGAGGGAAGCCGACGGTGCCGCGCCTCCGAGCAGACGTCGCGTAACGCCTCGGGGTCCGGCAGCGACTCCCCGTTGTCGTTCGGCGTGTGGATCGAGAGGTTGACCCGGACGCCTCGGTCCGTGGCCGCCGTCAGGGCGGGACGAAGCCGCTCGAAGTGGTCGACGCCGAGCGAGACGTTCACCTGCGCGTCGGCCTCGCGGATGAACTCGGCGGCGTTCTTGATCACCGTCTCGAACCGGGTGACGATGCTGACGGTCGACCGCTCGACGGAGGGCTCCGTCCAGCGCCGCTCGATCTCCTCGGTCGCCGCCGTGAGCCGACTCGCGCGCGTTTCGAGGTCGTCGGTGATCGCGTCGAGGCTGTTCGCGCGGGCGTACAGCGACTCCTGTTCGTACGTCTCGATGTAGCCGGCGCTTTCCAAGTCGCGTAACACGTCGTAGATCCGCGGGTCGGGGACCTCGCTGGCGTCTGCGATGCGGGTAACCGGCGCGGCGCCGAGTTCGAGGACGGTGACGTACGCGTCGGCCTGATACGGCGAGAGGCCGGCGTCCTGCAGCGTTTCGGTGAGGGAGGTTCGGTTCACGGTTACCTCTCGTACCCGAGGTGCCGTCGCTCCGCGGTGCCGCCTCTCGTCTCGCCGGTGCGTCGGGATGCCATATATCGAGGTACAACGGCTGTGATAAAACGTTTTATTTCCATTTCGGTATCGAGTACTCTCGGACGCGACTGCGCCGCGTGCGTCGCTACGCAGTGGTTTGAACGCGGGTCGTCACGACTGAAAAGGCTTTATTCGGTTCGTCGTCGATGACGCGCATGGACGAACTGCCCGGAGACGAGGCCGATCGGGAGCGGTCGCGGTGGACCAGAGAGCAGGCCGCGTCGATCACGCGCCGACACGGGAACGTCGCGCCCGTGGCGGGCGCGCCGACCGTCGACCCGTTTCCGGATATCCACATCTGGGACACGTGGCTCCTCCGGGACCGGCACGGCGAGATCGCCGACGTCGACGGGTGGCGACTCGCCTTCTCGCTGACGGCGCCCGCCGAGCTCCTCCCCGGGAAGCGACACGACGTCGCCGAGATCCGCTGTTTCTACTCCGCGGACGGAACACACTGGCACGACGCCGGGCCCGTCTTCACGGACGGTGCGCTCGGCCAACGGCAGTGGGCCGGCTCAGCGCTGTACGACGACGGCGACCTGTACCTCTACTACACCGCCGCCGGCGACGAAACGAGCGAGGAGATGACGTATTCACAGCGGATCGCCGTCGCTCACGGCGGGGCGGTGACGACCGCTGCCGACGGCGTCGAACTCTCCGGACCGTGGACCCACAAGACGCTGTTGACGCCGGACGGCGACTGGTACGAGACCGAAACCGACTCGCGCGGGATGATCTACACCTTCCGTGATCCGTGGTTCTTCGAGGACCCGGTGACCGGCGAGACCTACCTGCTGTTCGAGGCGAACGCGCCCGCGCCGGAACGCGAGGGCGACGATCCCGAGACGAGCCGGCAGCGCGAGTTCAACGGCTGCGTCGGCGTCGCCGTCTCCCCGTCGGGCGACCCGCTCTCGTGGGAACTCCGCTCACCGCTCGTCGACGCGACGGCGGTGAATCAGGAGCTCGAGCGCCCACACGTCGTCGTCGCGGACGGCCGATACTACCTGTTCGTCTGCAGCCACGTCCACACGTTCGCGCCGGGGGTGACGGGTCCAGACGGGTTGTACGGGTTCGTCGCCGACGCGTTCGAGGGGCCGTATCGCCCGCTGAACGGCAGTGGGCTCGTCGCGACGAACCCCCCGGAGGCGCCGTTTCAGGCGTACTCGTGGATGGCGTTCCCTCACGGCGAGGAGGTGCTCGTCCAGAGCTTCCTCAACTACTACGACTTCGCCGGCGACTCCCTCGACGCGATCGCTGAACTCCCAGCGGCCGACCAGCGGGACCGGTTCGGCGGGACCCTCGCACCGACGCTCCGGCTGGCGGTCGACGGCGACCGAACCCGACTGCTCGGGACGCTCGACGCGTGGCGGATCCCGACCCCCGACGAGCCGCTGCCGCCGGCGGACGGCTCGTCGCTCCCGACGGACGCGGCGCTCCGCGGCGGTATCCACGAAGCCGGGAGCGTCGGGGGGTACGGTACTGGATCGAGCGGGGTGGACGGCGGCGAGGTGGGAGATGTCGACGGCGCCACCGACGGCGACGGGACGAGCGACGGCGACGAGACGGACCCCGCCGCAGGCGGCTCATAAGTCGGTGTCAGTCGGCATCGCCTCGCCGAGCGCCCACGCCGACAGCGACGGTATCGAGGCGCGGCCCCCCTCGGCGACCGCGGAGACGCCGACCGCGTCGTCGCGGGTCGGATACACCCGGCTGGTCAGGCAGTGACGGTCGTTCGCGTAGATCTCGACCACGGAGCGGTCGAGGAAGACCCGCAGCGACAGCGGCTCGTCGTACGGGGGAACCGCCATCGACTGCGTGTCGACGAAGGCGTGTGGGTCCCGGCTCGACGGCGCGCGGTCGACCGACAGCGTCCCGTCTCGCTCGTAGCGGATCGGCGTGTGTTCGGCCCGATCCGGCGTCTCGAACACCGATAGCTCCACCGCCTCGGCGTCGTCCAGCGCGATCTCGGCCGCGATCTCGATCGCCGCCCCGTCGACGTCGAGTCGACAGCGATCGTCGGCCGCGAGGTCGATCCGCGTGTCGGCGGCCAGCTGCGCCGTCCGAAGCTCCGTCACCTCGCTCGCGGGACGCTGGCGAAGATCGCCGTCAGAGCCCGTCTCGATCACGCGGGGGAGCGACAGCGCGCCGGACCAGCCGGCGTCCCACTGCGCCTCGACGTCGCGCGCCTCGGGGAGCCATCCCCACGTGAGCGTTCGGTCGCCGTCGTCGAGCGACTGCGGTGCGTAGAAGTCGCCGTGGTCGAGGAGCCCTCGCGACGCGACCGTGAACTCGTCGTCCGCGAACGTGCCGAGGAAGTAGACGACGTTCTCGTAGTCGGAGACGTGAAGGAGCCGGCGGTCGCCCAAATCGAGCAGTTCGGGACACTCCCACACCGCACCCGACTCTGGACCCCCGGTGAGCAGCGCCCCCTCGTACGTCCACTCGGTGAGCGTCTCGGAGGTGTACAGCAGGGCCGCGCCGCCGCCGTCCGCGAGCCCGGTGCCGACGAGGTGGTACCAGCGACCGTCTTCTCGCCAGACGTTGTGGTCGCGGAACTCGGCGCGCCAGTGGTCGGTCTCGAGGACGTCGAGGTCGGCCGGCGGCGACGCGATCACGGGGTTGCCGGCGTACTTCTCCCACGTCCGGAGCGAGGGGTCGTCGGTCGTCGCGAGACAGGGGAGCTGGTCGCGGCCGTTCCCGCCGGTGTACAGCAGGGTGGGCGTCCCGTCGTCGTCGACCGCGCAGCCGGACCAGCAGCCGTCGCGGTCCGGACCGTCCCGCGAGGGGGCGAGCGCGACCGGCTCGTCGGCCCACGTCACGAGGTCGTCGCTGACCGCGTGGCCCCAGTGGATCGTGTTGTGGAACGGTCCGCCGGGATTGTACTGGTAGAAGACGTGATACCGACCGTTCCAGCGGAGTAGTCCGTTCGGATCGTTGAGCCAGTTCGCGGGCGGCGTGAGGTGGTACGTCGGCCGACCGCCGACGCGGTCCTCGCCCGCGTCGTCGACCCGGTCGCGGAGCCGACGGAGGTCGGCCGCGGTCGTCGGGCGACCGGGCGTGGCGTCCTCGACCGCGAGGCTCCGCAGAGCGCCGGCGACGAGGCGGTCCCGCGTCTCGGCGAGCGCGTCACCGTCGGGCGGCTCGGGGGCCGGGTCGTCGGCGAAGAGGAGTGGCGCACCGACGCCGAGGACAGCCCCGTCCTCGACGGTCCACGACACCGCGGTCATCTCGGCCGGGACCTCGGTGTCGCCGCGCACCGTCGAGGCGAGCGGCTCTCCGTTCTCGGGGAGCACCCGCTCGTACCTGACCGCCGGGACGACACCGTGAGAACGGAGCGGGTGACGGAGCCCCTCGAGCGACGCGACGGCAGGATGGTCCGCGTACAGCGAGCGCCACAGGACGCCGGTCGGCTCCGTGAGCGCCTCCTCGGCGACGCAGTCGGGCGCGACCCGCTCGAATGAGAAGTCGTCGACGGACGCCAGCGCGTGCAGCGTCAACAGGAGGCCGCCGCCGTCGGTGACGAACGACTCGACCGCGGGCGCCGCGTCGGCGATCGGGGAGGCCCCGGAGACCGGCGCCGCGCGGTGCCACCAGAGGACGTCGAACCGGTGGAGCGTCTCCGCGCCGTCACCCACGCCGGGGCCGGGGTACGCATCGCCAGCGGTCGAACCGGCTCCGGCACCGGTGGCGGAATCCGCCTCCGAGAGCAGTTCGAACGGGATCGTCTCGACGGCCACGCCGTCGCGTGCGTCGAGCCACTCGGCGACCGCGCGCTGCTCGGCGGACAGGTCCCCCTCGGTGAGAACGCCGACGCGAAGCGACAGCTCTGCCATACAGGTACTGACTCGAGAGCGAGTAAAACCGTGTCGCACCCGGCGCGTCAGCGCGTGCTCGAACGGGCCCCCGACTGTGACCACGATCGGTCGCGTCCGAGGCTGCGTCCGCCGGCAGGGTTTTTACCGTTCGAGCGGAACATGTGCGTATGAGCACTGAAACGATCGAGACGGGTGGTGACCCCGCGATCGAGGTAACCGTCGACGCCGCGGAGGAGGCGCTCGCCCTGCTCGAGGGCGAGGGGCTCGACACGGACGAGGCCGGACTCCGACTGTTCGTCCAGCAGGGCGGCTGTGCGGGGCTCTCCTACGGGATGCGCTTCGACACCGCGCCGGAAGACGACGACCTCGTCGTCGAACATCACGGGCTGCGCGTGTTCGTCGACCCCGCGAGCCGAAACTACATCGGCGGGAGCAGACTCGACTACGAGCGCGGCCTGCAGGCGGCCGGCTTCGAGGTCGAGAACCCGAACGTCGTCTCCGAGTGCGGCTGCGGCGAGTCGTTCCGCACTTGACATCCTCCCCGCGCTAAAGCGCGAGGATTCCTCCGTTGGGGGTTCGGCTACCGACCCACGGAGGCAACTTGCGGGTTCGTGCGCACTTCTTTGGGACTTTCGTGAGGGTGTGGTTTCCCCGACCAGTCGTGGTCGTCCCACTCGAATCGCACGGGCCGTGCCATCGGCCTGATTTCGCAATCGCTGTTTTCCCGAAGGAACGTCTCTGACGCCGTGAGGTCGGCGTGTCCCTCGAAACCGCACGGACACGTCAACGTATCCTCGTGGCGAACTGTCGCGTCGTGGTCGCCACACTCGGGACACGTCTGACTCGTCCACGCTTCCGACTCGGCTTCGAGGCTGATGCCGTACTCCTCACAGACGCACGCGAGACGGTGGATGAACTTCTTGAACGCCCAGAAGTTGTGCGTCTTCTCGTTCACCCTGACCGACCAGTGCGTTTCCAGCACGTCGGTCAAGTCGCCCACGTACACCGTCGCCACGCCCTCGTCGTATAGCCGTTCAACGAGGTCGCGCACCAGCGCGTTCTGTGCGTGGTCACGGCGCTTCGTCCGCTGTCGGTACAACCGTCGAATCCGCTTCGAGGAGTATCGCCCCTCTCGGAGTTTCGACTGTAGGCGAGTGATTTCGTCGGTCGTCTCGCGGAACCGTCCGAATAACTCACGACCGTCGTAGAGGTACTGGTTCCCAGTGGTCGTGGAACAGGCAACGAGGTTGTTCGCTCCAACGTCGAGGGCGGCTTCTTCCGAAGCCAGTGGTGAATCCAGTCGAGAATCAGGTACGGTGACTGGTTGAAAAGCCCTGAACGTGTCGCTCACTTCGTCGTATTCGAGTTCCAGACGACCCTGTTTGCCGTCCCACTTCGGGTTGCCCCGAACTTCGAGGCGGAGTCGTTCGTGGTAGCCGAGTCCGTATTCGTCTTTCAGTTCTTGCCCGACAGGGATTTCGAGACGACTACGCTTGCCCCACTCAATCGTGTACTGGTTGTTGCGGATGTAGGTACGGAGTTCGCGTCCGTCCTCCTCGTTGCCCCAGTACGACGGTGGGTTGGCGTACTCGCCTTTCTCCTTGAGGGCGAAGAACGACCGCCACGCTTCGCTGTTCTTGCGCGTGACCTGTTGAACGGTCGCGCTTCCGACGACGCCGTTGTACTGTCCACGGTACTCGGAAGTGTCCCACACGTCGCCGTCACCGAAGTAGTTCTGACGACGTTCGTAGGTCAGTTCGTTCCACAGAGAGGCGGAGGCGTCGAGTAGCCGTAGGAGGCACTCTTTGTCGTTCTCGGTCTGTGGCACGACCTCGA
>OBKM01000338.1_pt1 | contig 23762 bp, 25 predicted proteins | sample 1519691 | NCBI WGS metagenome assembly OBKM01 (sample SAMEA37050418, study PRJEB22526) | metagenome | biome: saline pan; feature: lake; material: water | place: Egypt | collected 2015 | depth 0.5 m | reverse complement strand
TAACTACGACCGTAGTAACGATTCGATTTGCTCGTAAGCGTCGTAGCAGTTCGATTTACTGGTGAAACTCGTCGCGATACACGCGGCCGAACGCGTTTCGCCTGAGCGTTCCGATGGCTGCCTCGGGCTCCGCCTGAAACGTGGTTGCGATCACGGTGTCCGCGAACGGAACCGGATGCCACGCGACGCGGTCGACGTGTTCGGAGCCGAGCCGGACGACGTCGGAGTCGTCGAACGCGCCGTCCTCGAGCCACGCGTCGAACTCCGTGCGGTCGCCGACGTGGACGACGAGCAGCTCCGCGAAGATGGCATCGCGAGCCGTCTCGATCACCTCCGGTCGGACCCGTTCGTCGTACTCGGCGGCGTCGAACTCCATCGCCTTGGTCACCTCCCGAACCACGACGCGGGCGGCCGGTCCCGCGTCCTCGTATCGCTCGAGCGCCTCGGCTCGCGTCGTCGGCGCGAACGCTCCGTGCGTCTCCATACTCGTGCGTCGGCGGGCGACTGAAAAGGGTTTGCGCTACGACCGCGGATCGTCGTCGCCGACCGCGGACTCGGCAGCCTCGTCGGAGCCCTCGGACGTGTCCCCGTCGTACATCCGTCGCGTGAGCTCGCGGGCTTCCTCGATCGCGGCCGCCGTCTCGGGGTCGGGGTTCCCGGACGTGTCGATAGCGGGGATGGACCCACCACCGCGGTCGGCGTCCGGCCGTCCGCGGTCGACGGTGTCCTCGAACACCTCGTCGTACTGCGCCGCCGCTGCGTGGTCGACGATGCACTCGGCGAGTCCCTCCGGGTCCCGGTCGGCCCAGTCGGAGACGTGCTCGTCGAGCCACGCCTCGTGGTCGTCGCCGTGGATCATCGCCGTGAACGCGAGATGATGGGCGAGATGCTCTCCGTCGCGCTGTGGAACCCCACACACCGGGCAGGCGTATCCCATCTCGGGACCGCCTAGGCGACTCACCCTCTTAGGGGTTGTCGTCGGTCCCGAAGCTCCGTCCTCGACGGGTTCTCATCGACGCCGGTCGGCCATCGGTGATCGGTCGTCGTCCGCGAAACGGTAGCCACGCCCCAGTGACGGCGGATGACGAACCGATCCGGGACCATCGGACCCACGACGCCACTATAACAGCAACTTTATCACTCGCACGGGGCGAATTTCGCACAAGACTAACTCCCTTAGGAGGTTCAAAAGTGACCCAAGCCAACACACAACCGGAGGTGAACATCGGTCTCGTCGGTCACGTCGACCACGGGAAGACGACGCTCGTCCAGGCGTTGTCCGGATCGTGGACCGACCAGCACAGCGAGGAGATGAAACGCGGCATCTCCATCAGACTCGGTTACGCGGACGCGACGTTCCGTCGTTGTCCCGGCGTCGACGAGCCCGAGTGTTACACCGTCGAGGAGGAGTGTCCGGACGGCTCCGAGAGCGAGCGCCTGCGGACGGTGTCGTTCGTCGACGCTCCGGGCCACGAGACGCTGATGGCGACGATGCTCTCGGGGGCGTCGATCATGGACGGGGCCGTCCTCGTCGTGAGCGCGACGGAAAACGTCCCCCAGGCACAGACCGAGGAACACCTGATGGCGCTGGATCTCATCGGGATCGAGAACATCGTCATCGCCCAGAACAAGGTCGACCTCGTCGACCGCGACCGCGCCGTCGACAACTACCAGCAGATCCAGGAGTTCGTCGAGGGCACCGTCGCGGAGGACGCTCCGATCGTCCCCGTCTCCGCTCAACAGGAGGTGAACCTCGACCTGCTCATCGGCGCGATCGAGGAGATCATCCCGACGCCCGAGCGCAACCCGGACGAGAACGCACGGATGTACGCCGCCCGCTCGTTCGACATCAACCGCCCGGGTGCGGACGCCTCGGAGCTCAAAGGCGGCGTCGTCGGCGGCTCGCTCGTGCAAGGCGAGCTGGCGGTCGACGACGGACTGGAGATCCGTCCCGGTCGACAGGTCGAGGAGGAGGGAAAAACCGAGTGGCGACCGCTCGAAACCACCGTCCGGTCGCTGCAGGCTGGAAATCAGCGGGTCGACGCCGCCAAGCCGGGCGGACTGCTCGGCGTCGGAACGGGTCTCGATCCGAGTCTGACGAAAGGCGACGCGCTCGCGGGACAGGTCGCCGGAGAGCCCGGAACGCTCCCGCCGACTCGCGACGCCTTCGAGATGCAGGTGGATCTGCTCGACCGCGTCGTCGGCGAGGGCGACGTCGAGGAGATCTCCACCGGCGAGCCGCTGATGCTCACCGTCGGCACCGCGACGACGGTCGGCGCGGTGACGAGCGCCCGGGACGGCGAGTGCGAGGTGAGTCTCAAACGTCCCGTGTGTGCCGAGGCGGGCGCACAGATCGCGATCAATCGCCGCGTCGGCGCGCGCTGGCGGCTCATCGGCGTCGGAACGCTGTCGTAACGTGACCGAACCAGATCGAGTGCCGGTCGTCGCGCTCGACGCGAGCGCGCTGATGGCGCCGGTGGAGGCGAACGTCCGCCTGTTCGAGGAGCTCGATCGGCTCCTCGACACGTACGAGACGGTCGTCCCGTCGGCCGTCCGCGCGGAGCTCGACGGGCTCCAGTCGGGAGCCGGCTCGGCCGCGACCGCGGCGGGCGTCGGCGCGGATCTGGCGACGCGGGCACGGACGGTCGACACGGACGCATCGTACGCCGACGACGCGCTGGTCGAACTGGTCGAGACGGACCGGGTCGACTACGTCGTCACGAACGATCGCCCCCTCTCGAAGCGGGTGCTCGCGGCGAACGCACCAGTAATCGGTTTAAGGGGTCGGAACACACTGGCGATAACGGAACCGTAGCGCAGGTTTACCGCGCACCACACCCACGCATATGTACAAACGAGTTCGACTCAAGGATACGGTGGAGGTCCCGCCGAAGCATCTGGCGGACGTCACCGACCAGCGGGTGAAAGCCCTGCTGCAGGACAAACTGGAAGGACGAATGGACGAGGAGGTCGGCAGCATCGTGAGCGTCATCGACGTCCAAGAGATCGGGGATGGCGCGGTGTTACACAACCGCCCGGGCGTCTACTACGAGGTCGAGTTCGACGCGCTCACCTTCGATCCCGACATGCAGGAGGTCGTCGACGGCACCGTCGTCGAGACGGTCGAGTTCGGCGCGTTCGTCGGGATCGGCCCGGTCGACGGGCTGCTCCACGTCTCACAGATCACCGACGAGTACCTCACGTTCGACGGGGCGAACCAGCAGCTCGCCTCCTCGGACTCCGATAAGACGCTCGGCGTCGACGACGCCGTCCGGGTTCGGGTCGTCACGAAGAGCATCGACGAGCGCAACCCGCGCGACTCGAAGATCGGCCTCACCGCCAAACAGCCGGGGCTCGGCAAACATGCGTGGCTCGAAAGCGAGCGTCGCCGCCGCGCTGAAAGCGGGCCCGCCGCGGAGGACGACTGATGGCCGAAGACCGGCTCGCGTGTCGGGAGTGTCACCTCGTGAACGATCCCGACGCCCAAACCTGCGAGCACTGCGGCTCCTCCTCGCTCACCGAGGACTGGGCCGGCTACGTCATCATCACCCGTCCCGAGGAGAGCGAGATCGCCGAGGAGATGAACGTCTCGAAGCCGGGCTCGTACGCGCTGAAGGTCCGGTAATCCACCCGGATCTCCATCAATGCTCACGCTCCCGGACGACCTCCGCGACGCGTTCAAACGGCCGCTCGGACCGGTGACGACCGACGCTGACGAGCTTCTCGCCGCGGCTGCGACCACCCGGAACGACCACGACGCGCCAGACGCGCCGATGGTCGCCGTCGGCGACGTCGTCACCTATCACCTCCGTGAGGCGGGTCGAGTTCCGGACGTCGCACTCGTCGACGGGAAGACCGAGCGGGAGGCGGTTCGCGAGGAGATTCGGTCCGCGCTTGCAGCCGCCGACGTTCGGCGCGTCCGCGTCGAGAACCCTGCTGCGACGCTCTCATCGGATCTCCTATCGGCGCTCCGGAACGCCATCGAGACGCCGGAGCCCACGCTGATCGAGGTCGACGGTGAGGAGGATCTGGCGGCGCTGCCGGCGATCCTCGCCGCCCCGCACGGGTCGACGGTCGTCTACGGCCAGCCGGGAGAGGGGATGGTCCACGTCCCGGTCACGTCGGAGACGACCGCACGCGCCCGCGAACTCTTCACGTCGCTGGACGGCGACGTCGCAGCCGCCGTGCACGAACTCGGCGTCGACGTCGATCCCGACGCGTGAACGCCGGTGGCATCACGGAACGAGCGTCGGCATCGAATCAGGTTCGGCTCTCACGGCCGTCACGCATCCAGAAGTCATATGTTCGGGAGCGACACACTCGGGAGTATGGATGCCCACGAGCTGATCACCCGGAACGCGGCCGAGGTGGTCACCGAGACGGAGATCGAGGCGCTGGCCGACGACCCCGACGGGAAGCGGGCGTACGTCGGCTACGAGCCCTCGGGCGTGCTCCACATCGGTCACATGCTCACCGCGAACAAGCTCATCGATCTGCAGGATGCCGGCTTCGAGGTGACGGTACTTCTCGCCGACGTCCACGCATACCTCAACGACAAGGGGTCGTTCGAGGAGATCCGCCGCACCGCCGAGCGCATGCGCGACCAGTTCATCGCGTACGGACTCGACGAGTCGAACACCCAGTTCGTGCTCGGCTCCGACTTCCAGCTCGATGACGACTACACGCTCGACCTGCACGCGCTCGAGCTCGAGACGACGCTCGCTCGCGCCGAGCGCGCGATGGCGGAGATCACCTCCGGCGACTCCGTAAAGGTATCACAGGCGGTGTACCCGCTGATGCAAGCGCTCGACATCCCGTACCTCGGCGTCGATCTCGCCGTCGGCGGCATGGAACAGCGCAAGGTCCACATGCTCGCGCGCGACGTCCTCCCGAGCATCGACCGCGAGCCACCCACGAGCCTCCACACGCCGCTGATCGCAGACCTCGGCTCCGGAGTCGGAAAGATGTCCTCCAGTGAGGGGGTCACCATCTCGATGGAGGACTCCCGCGACAGCATCGACGAGAAAGTGAACGGGGCGTACTGTCCGCCGACGGCCGACCCCGAGTCGGACGAGCACGGTCACGACCGCGAGAATCCCGTCCTCCAGATCTTCGAGTATCACGTGTTTCCTCGGTTCGACGCCGTCGTCGTCGAGCGTCCGGAGCAGTACGGCGGCGACCTCGAGTACGACGCGTACGACGCCCTTGAAGCCGACCTCGAGTCCGGCGAGCTCCATCCGGCGGACGCGAAGGACGCGCTCGCGGAGTACCTCGACCGTCTCATCGCGCCGGGCCGCGAGCAGCTTGCGGAGTAGACGGACCGACGGATCGCGGATCCGCTGACCGGCGGACCAGCTGACCGGCGGACCAGCTGACCGGCGGACCGTGGATCGCAAGCGGACCCTCGCCACCATCCTGCCGAACGCCCCGACCAGTTCCGCCGCGCGCGAACATGAAGTTCATAGGCGATGCCGACGAAAGGGGTTCGTAATGGCTCAGGCCGGGAATCAGGATCTCACCGAGCGGTTCATTCAGTTCTATCGGAACTACTACCGTGACGAGATCGGCACGCTCGCACAGCGGTACCCGAACGAGCAGCGCTCGCTGTACGTCGACTACGACGACCTCTACCAGTTCGACCGCGACCTCGCGGAGGATTTCCGGACCAAACCAGACCAGATGCGCGAGTATGCCGAGGAGGCGCTCCGGCTGTACGACCTCCCCGCCGACGTCAGTCTCGGCCGCGCGCACGTCCGGATCGAGAATCTCCCCGAGAACATCGACATCCGCGGCATCCGCGTCCACGACGACCACATCGGCAAGCTCGTCTCCGTACAGGGGATCGTCCGCAAGGCGACCGACGTCCGCCCGAAGGTGACGGAGGCAGCCTTCGAGTGTCAGCGCTGCGGGACGATGACGTACATCCCGCAGACCGATGGCGGCTTCCAGGAGCCCCACGAGTGTCAGGGGTGTGAACGCCAGGGGCCGTTCCGGGTTAACTTCGACCAGTCGGAGTTCATCGACTCCCAGAAGCTCCGCATTCAGGAGTCGCCGGAAGGGCTCCGCGGCGGCGAGACGCCCCAGTCGCTCGACGTCGACATCGAGGACGACATCACCGGCGAGGTGAGCCCCGGCGACCACGTCACCTGCGTCGGGGTCCTCCACATCGAGCAGATCGAGCAGGGTAACGAGAAGACCGCCGTCTTCGATCTGTACATGGACGGCGTCGCCATCGCCATCGAGGACGAGGAGTTCGAGGACATGGACATCACCGACGCGGACCGTCGAGAGATCATAGAGCTCTCCAACCGCGACGACATCTACGAGGCGATGGTGAACTCCATTGCACCCGCAATCTACGGTTACGAGGAGGAGAAGCTCGCGATGATCCTCCAGCTGTTCTCGGGGGTCACCAAACACCTCCCCGACGGCTCGCGGATCCGGGGCGACTTACATATGCTCCTGATCGGAGATCCCGGAACTGGTAAGTGTTTATCAGGAAATACTAACGTCGTGCTCGGCGATGGAAGCACGACTCCCATCGGTGAGTTCGTCGAGCGCAATCTCGACGATCCGAAGCCGATCGACGACGGCGTCTGGGATCACGTCGATGTCAAGGTACCCACACTCCAGCAGGACGGAACTATCACCCGATCCAAGGCGACGAAAGTGTGGAAGCGCGAGGCGCCGGAGAAGATGTACCGTATCGAAACTGCATCGGGACGTGAGTTGGAGGTGACGCCGTCACACCCGTTGTTCGTACAGCGAGATGCCCGGTTCGAACCGACCATCGCAAGTGATCTGAACGAGGGATCGTTCGTAGCCACACCGAGACGACTCGATGTCGAGAGTGACGACGCACTCGACGTTGATTTCCGACGAGCCCGATCGTACAACGCAGTTCGTCTCACGCTACCTGACGAGTGGACACCGGATCTCGCACGACTCATTGGATACATCGTCGCCGAGGGATACGTTGAAGAACGTGACGATCACACGGGTTTCATCTCGATAACGAACAACGACGAGGCGGTTCTCTCGGATGTCCGCTCCGCACTTGAGACGCTTGGTCTTCAAACGACAACCCGTGAATCACGTACGGGTAAAAGTGCACGAGAAGTGATGTGCTCCGCGGGCGAGTTCGTTAGCTTCCTCAAGCATCTCGACGGAGCGTTGCTCAAAGGTTCCGCAGAGCAACGCGTCCCGAAAGAACTCTTGGGGACGTCACCCCCAATCACGCGAGCATTTATTAAGGGATTTGTAGAGGGAGAGGGACACGTCTCCGCGAAGCAACGAGAGATTACCGTGGCCTCAATGAGCGAAGAACTTCTTTCGGAACTCCGAACGCTCCTGCTTCAACACGGAATTGCCAGTCAGATCCATGAGCGGAAGAATGGAAGCTACAGACTGCGCATCAGTGGATCCCAGTTTGATCGGTACGTCACCGATATCGGGTTCGTGACCGATCGAAAACAACAGGCAGCCGAAGAACATCTCGACACGGATCGGAACACCAACGTCGACATCGTTCCGAATATCGGGCCTGTTCTTCGGCGAGTACGGGAGTCTCTCGGACTAACGCAGTACGACTGTGGTGTGCCTCGCAATACGTATCGCCACTACGAGGCAGGTTCCCGTAATCCGAGCGTCCATGCAGTTGAAAAGATCATCGAAGCATTTGCATCCGCCGATTCGGATCTATGTGAAGCGGCTGAAGTGGCAAGCCCACAGTCGGATGGAGGGACAGTCACCAGCGACATCACTGCACTTCGGAAGCTAGCAGACGGTGACGTTCGTTGGGACCGTATCGAGTCGATAGAACGAGTCGATCCCGACGAGGACTGGGTATATGACCTCGAAGTCGAAGGAACCCACAATTACGTTTCGAATGGAATCATCTCGCACAACTCCCAAATGCTCTCGTATATCCGCCAGATCGCGCCGAGATCCGTCTACACGTCCGGAAAGGGCTCCAGCTCGGCGGGGCTGTGCGTTACTGGAGACACGAGGATCCACACGGCTAATGGATTCGTTCCGATCCGGGATATCGCAACGAAACAGCATCCGGACCCCGTCGAGGAGAACGTTGCTTCGGAAGCAGCACACGCATTATACACGTACGACCGGGCGGCCGAAACCGTTGTCCTCGGTGAGAGTTCTCACGTCTGGCGAATGCCTCAAAAGCCATGCCGACGGATCGAGACGACGCACGGACGAGAGCTGGAGGCGTCCGTCAACACACCGGTTCTCGTCGATACGGACAGAGGAACCGAATGGCGCGAGATATCCGAGGTGACCGCAGGCGACCGTGTCGGCGTTCCCGAATACATCCACCATGGATTCCCCAATACGGCGCGTGCTGATGGAGGAACGACAGCGCAGTTACGGGGTTACCGCGAGACCACCGAACCGGACCCCCTGATCAGTGCGCACACCGATCTCGTCTGGGAGGAAGTCGTTACCGCGGAGAACATCGGTAAGAAGGAAGTGTTCGATCTCACGGTCCCGGAAACGCACAACTTCATCGGAAACGGGATCGTGACTCACAACACGGCCGCAGCCGTACGCGACGACTTCGGCGACGGTCAACAGTGGACGCTTGAGGCCGGCGCGCTCGTGCTCGCTGATAAAGGGATCGCCGCAGTCGACGAACTCGATAAGATGCGATCGGAGGATCGCTCCGCCATGCACCAGGCGCTCGAACAACAGCAGATCAGCGTGAACAAGGCAGGGATCAACGCGACGCTCAAAAGCCGGTGTTCGCTGTTGGGCGCGGCGAACCCGAAGTACGGTCGGTTCGACCAGTACGAGCCGATCGGCGAGCAGATCGACCTGGAACCCGCGCTCATCTCCCGGTTCGACCTGATCTTCACGGTGACCGACCAGCCGGACCCGGAACACGACGCGCGATTGGCCCAACACATCATCAAGACGAACTACGCGGGCGAGCTCAACACCCAACGCGAACAGCTTCCGAGCTCGGAGTTCACCGCCGAGGAGGTCGCAAACGTCACCGACGAGGTCGCGCCGGAGATCGACGCGGAGCTGCTCCGGAAGTACATCGCACACGCCAAGCGGGACTGCTATCCCACGATGACCGAGGAGGCGAAAGATCTGATCGAGGAGTTCTACGTCGACCTCCGCTCGAAGGGGGCCGACGAGGACGCGCCGGTGCCGGTCACGGCGCGAAAGCTCGAGGCGCTCGTTCGACTCGCGGAGGCGAGCGCGCGAGTCCGACTCTCCGATACGGTCGAACGGGAGGACGCCGACCGCGCGACCGACATCGTCGAATCGTGTCTGCAGGATATCGGGGTCGATCCGGAGACCGGGCAGTTCGACGCCGACGTCGTCGAGACCGGCACCTCGAAGAGCCAGCGCGACCGCATCAAAAACATCAAAGGGCTCATCGCGGACATCGAGGAGGAGTACGAGGAGGGCGCACCCGTCGAGGAGGTGCTCGACCGGGCCGGCGAGATCGGGATGGATCAGACCAAGGCCGAACAGGAGATCGAGAAGCTCCGGACGAAAGGCGAAGTGTACGAACCGAAGCAGGGGCACCTGCGCACGACGTAGATGGACCGCATCTCCGTACTTCGGAACGTCGAAGACGCGCTCACGGCGTTCGAGGACGGTGAGACCGACCTCGCCACGACCGAGCGTCGCGTCGCCGCGATCCTCCGTACGTACGCGACCGAGTTCGACGGTGACGACGACGTGTTTCGAGCGGTCGGCGACGAGCCGGTCGACGGAACCGTCGTCATCGCGCCGTCCGAGCCCGCGGCTCGCGAACGCGTGTTGGCTGCGGCCGGTGTCGATCCGGACGCAGAGGAGTCGTCCGGCTCGGAGGAGGCATCCGACGTGGAGGAGCCACTCGACTCGAAAGGGGGGCCCAAGTTCGACCTCGAACGGGTGTGAACTGCTCCGGTTTTCATCTTCTTCTGACACGTTTACGACCGGTCCGTAACTTCTTTTGATACGGCTCGACCACCGCAGTCCGTGCTGTTGGTCGTGACGTATTCGGAGACGGCACGAACCGGGCTTCGCAACGTCTGTCGAAGCCACGACGACCAGATCGTCCGCCGATTCGGTCGAGCGGCGCTTCTCAGACCGACCGCGTACGGCGCGTTCCTCGCCTTACGACTGCGGGAGGCTCACGGGGGCGACGTACAGATCGAGCGGACGGAGCCGTTCAACGAGTTCGTCGAGGTCGACGACGAGGTTCGGGAGGCGGCGCGTGCGTACGCCGACCGGGACGCGAAATCGACGCCGTACGTGGCGTTCGCCTCGGGGACCGATCATCCCGATCCCGAGCGTCTGAAGGAGAGGCGGCTGTGATGCAGGGCGCGGATCGCGGTCAGTCCACGGAGATCGACGCGACGGACTGTGGAGGTGACGAGCCATCCGACTCGGCCCGGGGAGAAGGCGTCGACCGGGACGTGCGCCCGTTCGTCGACCCACACGACGTGCTCGGTCGCGTGCCGACCGGGGAGACGCTCCATCGCGAGCTGGCTGCAGCCGCACGGTCGAAGGGATATGAATCGTCGGTGGCGACGGAGATTCGGGCGGTCTCGGAGTCGCTCGCGACGATCGACGTGCCGGATGTCGACCTGGAGGCCGCTCGCGCCCGAGTCGCGGCGGCGACCGGAGAGGAGGATCGGCTGAAAGAGCGCGTGGCCACGGCTCGTGGTGAGGTTCGTGCACGCCGGACCGTCGAGGCGGATACCGACGATGCGCTCGCGGCGCTGGAGGACGCGGCCGCGGCGTTGTCGGATGCACAGACCGAGCGCGTCGCGGCCGAACAGGCGCTCGAACGACAGCGGGAGCTGGCGCGCACCGCACGTGATGCCCGGGAGCGCCGACTGCGATTGCAGGATCGCCGAGCGAATCTGCTGCGGCGAGCGAGACGCGAGCTGTCACGCAAGGTGTACCCGGCGTTTCGCGACGCGCTCGCGGTCACGTCCGGCGGAGATCGTCCGGATACGGGGAGCCGACCGAGCGAGTACGACGGTCCGGCTCTCCCGGCGTCGCTCGCAGCGGTTCGGATCGCCGAGCTGTCGGAGCCGGTGGTGTTGTCGGAGCGCGCCGTCGAGACCCTATCGAGGGCCTCGAACGCCGCGCCGGAACTCCTGCTCGACGCGCCGATTAGTCGTCCCACTCGTTAAATACCATTCCGAGCGATCCGGCGTATGGAGCTCTCGTGGGGGGTCGAACGAGAAGATGGAGTGTCGCTAGTTCGGTGTCGCCTCCACAACGACGAGGCAGTTCCACGCCGCGTCCGACTGCAGAATCGGCTCGACGGTCCCGTGCTGCCGCCGCGTCGTGGCGGCGTTCCAGAAGCGGGCTGGGACGAAGACGGCGTAACCGTTCGGCTCGATCCCGACCAGCGACGCGCACTCGGGTACGCGACTCCCGCGGAACCGGTCGATCCGCCGGTGGAGCTCACGGTCGAGAAGGCTGCCGAGGCGGGAGGCGAGGATCCGTCACCGACCGCCGCGGACGCGGTTCGAGAGCTCGGCACGTATCGTCCACCACGGGAGGCCGTTCCGGCCGCCCCCGAGGAAGCCGGATCGGTCGGGCCGAGAGACGACTCGGTCGGCGCGGGCGGTGAGTCGAACAACACGACCACGGACGACGTGGCGGGGATCGACGTGGCGGGGACCGACGACGTGGCGGAGATCGCCGACGTAACGGCGGATGCGGATGACACGTCCGGAGCGGCCGATGCGCGGCGGGCGGAGCTCGACGATCCGGCGGACCCGGATCGAGCGGAGGCGTGGCTGGACGCCGTCGAACGGCGGATCAGGCGCGGTGAGCGACTGGTCGATGCGGACGTCGCGACGGCGACGACGGTCGTCGCTGCGGCGGGTGGCGTCGACGCGATCGCCGAGCTCGACTCGCGGCTCGAGGGGGACGCTGCCCGGCTCCGCCGGATAAGCGATCGGGCCGACGCGCTGGCGGCGCGTGCCGAGCGTGCGGACGTCCCGACCGATGCGCTGGAGCGCCTGTCGTGATCCTCGCGGTCTCCGGCGGCAAGGGCGGCGTCGGAAAGACGACGCTCTCGTACAACGTCGCCGCCGCGATCGACGGTGTCGTCGTGGACGCCGACCTCGGGATGGCGGATCTTCCGGAAGGACACGGTCCGGATCTTCACGACGTGCTCGCCGGGCGGGCAGCGGTCACCGAGACGATTCGGGCCGGTCCGGTCGAGGTGGTTCCCTGCGGGCGCACGCTCGCCGGAGCGCGAGCGAGCGATCTAACCCGCTTGGCCGATGCGCTCCGAACGCTGGAACGGGAGTTCGGCAGCGTCGTCGTCGACTGCCCGGCTGGAAGGCGAGCCGACGCAGGGGTTCCGCTCGCGGTTGCGGACGCCTGCCTGCTCGTCGTCTCACCCCGGGCGTTCGCGCTCGCGGACGCGCTCAGGACGCGAGCGCTAGCCCGCGAACTCGACGCTGGACTCGTCGGCTGTGCGGTCAACCGAGTCACGTCGGAGCCACCCATGGAGGCGATCGCCGACGCGCTCGAAGCGCCGACTGAGGCACTTCCGGCGGATCCACGAGTCGGGCGGTCGGTCGAAGCGGAGCGTCCGGTTGTTCGGTCAGCGCCGGATAGCGCCGCCGCGGCGGCGATCGAAGCACTGTCGGACCGACTGCCACTCGACGACCGAAGGAACGTTCGACGGTGAACGTACGGGGACGTCCGAGACGGGGAGCGGATCGCTACTCCGTGACGGCTGGGCGAGCGATGTGGTCGGTCACACCAACGCAGCTCTCGAACCCGTCAGTCGGCCGATCGCCCCCGAGCGCGCGCCGATGGAGCAGCTCTCCGAACCGCCACCGGTCGACGTTCGCGACCGCGGCTGCACGTGCGAATCCGATCTCGCCGCGAGCGAACCGCTCGATTGCGTCGTCGACGCGCCACTCCGAGAGCGCCGCCGCCAGCAGGCGTTCGGCCGCCACGTCTCTGTTGATCCGGCGACGACGGGCGTATCGAGAGAGCGACCCGGCAAGCTCGTCGTCGAGGGTCACACCAACCCGCTCCATGTGTTCAGCTCGCACGCGGGACCGTATGAACCTTCCCCCCGATTCGCCGGCAATGGTCGCGAAGCGTCGGCTACGCGGCTGACACTCGTCATCCGTGCTCGACCGTCGTCACCGAATGGGTCAGAGTCGGCCGTGGCCGTGGGTTCAAGTCCGTCCGCGACAAACCGGCGATCGTATGCCCCGACGAGATCCGTTCCGCGAGATCGAGGAGCTGTTCGAGCGAATGGGCCGGGAGTTCGAGGAGCTCGGTGGCACGCTCGAAACGCCGATGTCGGCGGATGTCGCGGTCGACGTCGCCGAGGACGACGAGGAGATACGGGTGACGGCAGATCTTCCGGGATACGACCGCGAGGAGATCGACGTCGAGCTCCACGACGAGGCCCTCACGATCGCAGCAACGCGGGAGGATGCGTCCGAAACCGACGCCGACGCGGACGGAGCTGATGACGAGGAGGACGACGTGCGATACCACGTCCGTGAACGGCGGACCCGTGCTGTGTCCCGGCGGATCCCGCTTCCCGCTCCGGTGAAGCCCGACGGAGCTACCGCGTCGTACACCAACGGCGTGCTCACCGTCACGCTCCCGAAGCGATCGGCGACGGACGCGAGCGGCCACAGGATCGACATCGACTAGCCAGGGCGAGTGTCGCGCCGACCACCCGGTCGCTGTAACCGACGAAAAGACACCGAGAGGCGTGCTATCTTCCGTTCCTGCGAGTTTAATAGCTCACCGCGCCTCCTACCATCCGATCAGTATGAACCGATCGAACCCCTTTGACGAGATAGAGCAGCTCTTCGGCCGAACGCCGTTCGCGGGTGACCGAATGTGGGGTCGTGACCTCCACGGTGCGGATGTCGACGTCGCCGACTACGACGACGAGTTCGTCGTGATGGCGGACCTTCCCGGCTACGAGCGCGAGGATATCGACGTTCGTGCGGTCGACGGCCGGCTGACGATCAGCGCCGAGCGCGACACGGTTGGCGAGGAGACGGACCGCCGGTACCTCCGGCGCGAACGTCGTCACGAGTCGGTAAGCCGGACGATCGACCTACCCGCCGCGGTCGTGGCAGCGGAGGCGTCCGCGACGTACGCGAACGGCGTCCTCACCGTCACGCTTCCGAAAGAGCAGCGTTCCGAGGATCGCGACGGACACCGGATCGACGTCGAGTAGTCGACGCGGACGGCGTTTCTACGAGGGACGAAACGACCGGCCGATCAAAGAAAACTAATTGGTCGTCGCGCTCGGACTCGTGGACATGCAGATCGAAGTAGACGGCATGGCCTGTGGCGGCTGTGAAGAGAACGTGACGGACGCGCTCACGGCGCTCCCGGGCGTCGAGTCCGCGAGCGCGGACCACGAGGCGGGAACCGCGACCGTTGAGGGCGACATCGACGTCGACGCCGTGGTCGACGCGATCGTGGAAGCCGGGTACGACGCGACGGCCTGATAGCGGAAGCCGAGCGATTCCGGCCCCGGGCACGACCCTACTTGGAAACCGCGTTCGCGAGCCGCCGGAGGGCTCGGACAACCGTTTTCGGCGGCATAGCGGGGAGGTACTGGTCCGGATCGTCCGTCTTCGTCGATTCGTCGTCCGCATCCGGGCGAGTGGGGTGCATCACGTGTGTAGTTCGTGGCGGGACCAGCACGGAGATTGTGGTTATCAGTATAACTCGTTTATAACTGGCGGCGCTGAGCGGCCGTCGCGAACCGAGAGGAAGCCGTGGGTCCGCGTTTCGTGTATGGTCCGTGTTCCGGCTACTCGAGCCGGTAGCTCGCGCCGTCCTCGCCGTCCTCGACGTCGACGCCGACGTCGGCGAGCGCGTCCCGCAGCTCGTCCGCCCGCTCGTAGTTGCCCGCCTCGCGCTCGGCCTCGCGGACGTCCAGTACGAGCTCGATCAGCTCGCCGGCCAGATCGACCTCCCCGTCGGACGTCGACCCGAACTGGAGGCCCAGCACGTCGCCGCCGAGCTCGTCGAACGCTTCGACCGCTCCGCGAAGCCCGCGGTAATCGTACGCTTCGGGAGCTGCGTCGGGTGTTGCGTCGTTACCGTCCACTGCGTCGACGTGCCGGTTCACGGCGTCGGTGAGATCGAGGAGTGCGGCGGTCGCCTCCCGGAGATTGAGGTCGTCGTTCATCGCCTCGGTGAACGCCGTCCGGGTTCGCTCGACGGCCGCCCGAAGCTCCCCATCCGTCGCCTTGCTCCGAGCGTCGACGGAGTCGAGCGCCTCGACCGCACGGTCGTGGGTCCGCGAGAGGCGATGCCAGCGCTCCTCGGCCTCCGCGATCGTCTCCTCGGTGAGCGCCTGCTCGGAGCGGTACGCCGCGCCGGCGTAGAACGTCCGGATCACGTTGACGCCGAGTTCCGTTAAGGCGTCCGGCACGGTCCAGAAGTTGCCGATCGACGAGGACATCTTCTCTCCGTCCATCTCGAGGAGTCCGACGTGGAGCCAGTGGCGGGCGAACTGCTCGCCCGTGGCCGCCGTCGATTGGGCGATCTCGTTCTCGTGGTGCGGGAACACCAGGTCGCGGCCACCCATATGGATATCGAGCGTGTCGCCGAGATGGGTCATCGACATCGCGGAGCACTCGACGTGCCAGCCGGGCCGTCCCTCGCTCCACGGGGCGTCCCACGTCTCGCCGGCGGGAACGCACTCACCGTGGTCGTGTTTGGCGTGCTCGCGGGCCGCGGTTTCGCTCACACCGCCGGCCTTCCAGAGCGCGAAATCCGCCGGGTTCCGCTTCTCGCTTCGTTCGGCCGGCTCGCCTTGGGCTTCCAGCTCCTCGACCTCCTGGTTCGACAGCGCGCCGTACCCCTCGAAGCGCGTGACGTCGAAGTAGACCGAGCCGTTCGACTCGTAGGCGTACCCCTTCTCGACGAGCGTCTCGACGAGGTCGACGATCTCCGGAACGTGCTCGGTGACGCGAGGGTACACCTCCGCTCGGAGGAGGTTGAGTCCGCGCATCGCGGCGAACGTGCTCGCGGTGAACGCCTCGGCGACGTCGCGCTCGGCGGTCCACTCCTCGTGCTCGCCGACTCGGGCGGTGATCTTCTCGTTGACGTCGGTGACGTTCTCGACGTGGCGGACGTCGTAGCCGAGATGCTCAAGCCAGCGGTGGAGCACGTCCGCGTGGAACCAGAGGCGCGCGTGTCCGAGATGCGGGTCGTCCGACACCGTCAGACCACAGACGTAGAGCGTGACGTCGCCGTCGGCCGTGAACTCGACGCGCTCGTCCGCAAGGGTGTCGGTAACGACTAAGCTCATTACCCGCCGATAGCCGCGGATCGCGTTTTAACCCGTCGGATCCGACGAACGAAAGCGGCGGGATGGTCGGGTCCGGGGCTGGGTCGCCGTGATCGGTCGCGCTCCGTGCGTCTCAAAACACCGCGCGCACCGCGCCGACCGCGATCACCACGATGACGACGTGGTAGATCAGCGTCGAGGCGAACGCGTACACCACGAGCGGGAGCACGGGGTACTTCGCCATCCCGGCCGGAACGAAGATCAGCCCGCGGAGATACGGAACGAAGTTGGTGACGAACACCGCCGGCCCGCCGTACCGGTCGAACAGATCCTCGACCTGGTCGAGCCGGTCATCGGGGATCGACACTCGCGGTGACGACTCGATCGCCGACCGGCCCCCGCGGCGGGCGGCCGAGTACACGACGAGCTGTCCGGCGACGTAGCCCGTCGAGGAGACGACCACGATCACCGCGGCCTCCGCGCGGTCGGCCCCGATGGCGAGGACGTAGCCGGGAAGAAACACCGACGTCGGGAGCGGTTTCCCGATCAGCGCGCCCTTCAGAATAAAAAAGACGAACAGCGCCGGGAGCCCAACGTACAACAGAAAGGCGAAGGCGGCGTCGATGAGTGCGTCGAGCATGATCGGACGGAGAGCCGTTGGCCTCGTCCACTTATAAATCGTGTGAACGGTGCTGCAGTCCTGTGGCGCTGCGGTCTGGCGCGGCTTCGTTCGACGTGTCGGACTCGCTCGCGATCGCGGTCGCTAGCGCCGGGCGAGACGGCAACGGAGAAACTGCGAGGACGACGTTACGCGACGAGCAGCTTCTCGCCGCGCTCGACGGTGATCCGGCACGGCGGCGAGAGCTTGTTGTACGCGCGGCGGAACGCTTCCTTCACGACGGGAGCCTGATCCACGTCACAGTACGCCGTGAACACGACGTCGTCGGCCTGCAGTCGGGCGGCGGTGCCGACCGGCTTGCCGAACGCCTGTCGCATTCCGTCGGAGACGCGGTCCGCGCCCGCGCCGGTCGCCTGCTTGTTCTCGCGGATGACCTGGTGGGGGAACTTGCGGAGGACCATCTTGTAGTTGCCCTCCCCGAGCTCCTTGATCAGGTGGCGGTTCGCCGACAGCCGCGCGCTCTCCAGAGAGCCGTGACGGATCTGGAGCTCCTCCTCGACGCGGAGGCTGATCTCGACCGGGTAGTCGTCCGGCTCCGCGGAGAGATCGCCCATGTTATGCTGGGCGATCTTCGATCCGGGGATCCCCGTGATGTACTCGCGTCGGGTGTACGACGGCTTATCGATCTTCCGATACATAGAGGCGGGTTTTTCAGACATGGCTACTTGTCCGATGTAGCCCGCGCTGCGGCGATAAACCCTTCGATACCACACCGACTGGCCGTGTGGACCGCTCACGTCCGATCGTTGGCGTCGTTCGACTCGTTCTCGTCGGGCACGCCGTCGGACGCCTCGGTCGGGCCGACCGCGACGTGGTCGAATCCACGGTCGGCGAGCAGTTCGGCGGCGCGATCCGTGACCGAGGGTGCGACCAGCACGCCACGGACCTCGATTCCGTCCGTGTCGCCGTCCGCGGTTAGGCCGTCGTCACTCCGCGCGTCGCTATCGACGCCGTACTCCTCGCGAATCGCGGTGACGTACCGCGCGAGCTGACCCACCGCGTCCGGTCCCACGCGTCGGCGTTTCAACTCGACGACGACCGGAGTTCCCGCGTCGTCGACGCCGAACACGTCGATGGGACCGGCACTGGAGGGACGCTCGGTCTCGCGGGGCTCGAATCCGGGATCGACGAGCTCCGGGCGCTCGAGGATCCGGGTCCTGAGGTCCTCCTCGCTGCCGTGTAACTCCAGTTCACGGCCGCCGGTGACACCCATCGCGGAGAGCTGGTGGAGTTCGCTGAACCGGACGAGCAGCGTCTCGTCCGGATTCGTTCGCTCGGAGCGGATCCGGAGTCGACCGTCGCGGACGGCGGCGTGGTGTGTCGAGCCGGGGGGCTGCCAGTTAACCGGTGTGCGTCCCTCGTCGGTGTGAACGAGGGCTGCACCGTCGGGTTTCAACACGAGGAGCCGGTCGCCGGAGCCGAGCTCGGAGGCGGCACGACCGTCGTACGACACCGTACACCGACCGAAGACGCTTATCAGATCGCCGCGCTTGAAGGCGGCCTCGAGCTCCCACAGCGCCTCACGGTGGGTCGGATCATGAACGCTCGTGACGGTCACTGCGTCGGAGTACGGAGCCGCGGCGCAAAAAGATGTGAGGACGGACGACGGAGGGATGGGTTTCAGCGCGTGTATCGGCGGAAAACCCGTCCACGCGGAAAGAAACCACCGGAATGCGAGAGGATACGGGAGTTGTGAGGTGTGCCAACTGGCGACACGCTTATCAGTGTGAATCACTCCGGTTAATATAGCCTCGGTTACGGGCGAACGACGATTCACGACGAGTCGTCCTCGGTGCGACGGCGTTCGCGGCTCGATGAGCCGCCGTTTCAGGCACGAAGAGCCGTGCCGCCGTCCAGCGGGGATCCGCTCGACGGTTCGGCTCCGCCCGTCCGAGCAACCAGAGACAATGTCAGACCGACACACGCTCGAACGGCTCAGCGAAGAATACCGGACGAACGTCCCCGACGACCTTCGGGAGTCGCGGTCGTTCGACTGGTACCTCGACGCGCTGTACGAGGACCCGCAGATCGCGCGCAACGCCCACCAGCGCGTCGCGGACATGTTCGACCACTACGGCACGCGATACAACGAGGAACGCGGTATCGTCGAGTACTCGCTCGCGGCCGACGACCCGTTACACGACGGCCAGAACGTGTTCTACGGTCGTGAGGTTCACGAATCGATACACGAGTTCGTTAACAAGGTGAAATCCGGTGCTCGTGGTCTCGGACCCGAAAAACGGATCAAGCTCCTCCTGGGACCGGTCGGCTCCGGGAAGTCGCATTTCGACTGGCTCACGCGCCGCTACTTCGAGGCGTACACGCGGGAGTCGGCCGGACGGATGTACACCTTCCGATGGGTCGACCTCTGTTCGGTGATCGACGATCAGGATCCGGGCGACGACACGGTCCACTCGCCGATGAATCAGGACCCACTCGTGTTGCTCCCGAAGCCGCAGCGCGAGTCGGTGCTCGACGATCTCAACGAGCGGCTCGACGCCCCCTACACGCTCCGCAACGACCAGCACCCCGATCCTGCGTCTGAGTTCTACCTGAACGAGCTGCTCGCGCAGTACGACGACGACCTGCAGCGAGTGCTCGACGAGCACGTCGAGGTCGTCCGGCTCGTCGCCGACGAGAACCGGCGGCAGTGCATCGAGACGTTCGAGCCGAAAGACAAGAAGAATCAGGACGAAACGGAGCTCACTGGCGACGTCAACTACGCGAAACTAGCCGTGTACGGCGAGTCCGACCCGCGAGCGTTCGACTACGCCGGCGCGTTCTGCAACGCGAATCGAGGGCTGTTCTCCGGCGAGGAGCTACTCAAACTGCAGCGGGAGTTTCTCTACGACTTCCTTCACGCCTCCCAGGAGTCGACGATCAAGCCGAAGAACAACCCGCGGATCGACATCGACCAGGTGATCGTGGGGCGGACGAACATGCCGGAGTACCGCGAGAAGACGGGCGACGAGAAGATGGAGGCGTTCAACGACCGAACCAAGCGTATCGACTACCCGTACGTGTTGGAGTACGGCAGCGAGGCGAACATCTACGAGAAGATGCTCGCCAACGCGGACGTGCCGAACGTCCACGTCGAGCCGCATACGCTGGAGATGGCTGGACTGTTCGGCGTGCTCACCCGGCTGGAGGAGCCGACTGACGAGACCGTGAGCCTGCTCGACAAGGCGAAGGTGTACAACGGGGAGCTGGAAGACGAGGAGATCGACCGGCGAAAGCTCCGGGAGGACGCCGCGGAGTCCGCCGATGTCGGCGAGGGGATGGACGGCGTCTCGGCTCGGTTCATCGGCGACGAGATCGCCGAAGCGATCATGGACGCCACCCACCGCGACCGGACGCATCTCTCGCCGCTTTCGGTGTTCGACCATTTCGAGGCGAATCTCGGCGGCCACGGCTCCATCGCCGCCGACGACCTCGACCGCTACGAGCAGCTGCTGGAGACCGTCCGTGAGGAGTATCGCGAGCGCGCGATCGAGGACGTCCGCCACGCCCTGGCGTACGACGTCGACGAGCTTCGCAGACAGGGCGAGAAGTATATGGACCACGTGATGGCGTACATCGACGACGCCACCGTCGACGACGAGCTGACCGGGCGGGAGACGGAGCCCGACGAGACGTTCATGCGCGCCGTCGAAGAGCAGCTCGACGTTCCGTCGGACCGGAAAAACGACTTCCGACAGGAGGTGTCGAACTGGGTCTCCCGGCGAGCACGCGAGGGACGCGGGTTCGACCCACAGGAGAACGATCGCCTCCGCCGGGCGCTCGAGCGCAAGCTGTGGGAGGATAAGAAACACAACATCAACTTCTCTGCGCTCGTCTCGGCGACCGACCTCGATGACGAGGAGCAGAGCGCCTGGGTCGACGCCCTGATCGACCGCGGGTACTCGACGGACGGTGCGACGGAGGTGTTGGAGTACGCGGGTGCCGCGGTCGCCCGCTCGGAGATCGAAGACGGTGAGTGAGATGTCCGGACACGACCAATCCGACGGGGAAACGTTCGTTCGCGCCGCGGACGAGACGCTACGAGGGGCGTACGACCCGCCGATGCGTCTCGAGGAGTACGTCGAACGGGTGCTCGACAATCCGATCGCGGCCGCCTCGGGCGCGCGATACGTCCTCGCAGCCATCGAGTCGCAGGGCACTCGCGAGGTCCGCGAACGGGGCGAGCGGATGGAGCGGTACCGGTTCTTCGACGACCCGTTCAACGACGGCGAACACGCGGTTCTCGGCAACACCGCCGCGCTCAACGCGTTTGTCGACGATCTCCGGGCCGCCGCAGCTGGACGGGGAAACGACGAGACGATACTCTGGATAGACGGGCCGACGGCAACCGGCAAGTCCGAGTTCAAGCGGTGTCTCGTGAACGGGCTCCGGGAGTTCTCGAAGACGGACGCCGGGCGACGCTACACGGTGGAGTGGAACGTAACCGGAGCGGGAAGCGGTCCCGGCGGCGGCCGATCACTGTCGTACGGCGACGGCGGGGACGCCACGGCGTGGTACCGGAGTCCGGTCCAGACACACCCGCTATCCGTCTTTCCAGCACCCGTCCGCGAGCGGATCGCCGACGCCGTCGGCGACGACGCGTACCCGCTCCCGGTCGACGTCGACCTCGATCCGTTCAGCCGCGAGGCGTACGACCACCTCGAGTCGACGTACCGGGACGAGGGACGCCACGACCTGTTTTCGGCGATCACCGACCGGGACCATCTCCGAGTGACGAGCTACGTCGTCGATGTCGGCGCGGGTATCGGCGTTCTCCACGCGGAGGACGACGGGACGCCAAAAGAGCGGCTCGTCGGCTCGTGGATGGGAGGAATGCTTCGCGAGCTCGACTCTCGAGGGCGAAAGAACCCGCAGGCGTTCAGCTACGACGGGGTCTGCTCGCAAGGGAACGGCGTCGCGACCGTGGTCGAGGACGCGAGCCAGCACGCGGACCTTCTCAGACGGCTGCTCAACGTTCCGGACGAGGGACGCGTGAAGCTTGACAAGGGGATCGGCATGGATCTCGACACGCAGTTGATCCTCATCTCGAACCCGGATCTGGACGCCGAGCTCGACCGCCACGTCGAGCGAGAGAGCGCGGATCCGCTGAAGGCGCTGAAGCGACGGCTCACTCGCCACGAGTTCCGCTACCTCACGAACCGGCGGCTGGAGGCAGAGCTGCTGCGCCGCGAAGTCGCCGGGGTCGACGGCGTCCCGACGGGAGACCGAGCGGAGACCCCGGCGGACGACCGACCGTCAGCCCTGGCCGGCCGTCGAAGCGAGCGGTCTGCCGAGCCACGAGCGGCGATCGGCGGAAAGGAAGGACCGACGGAACGCGACCGGCGGACCGCCGCGCCGCTCGTCGTCGATGTCCGAAACGACGACGGGACGGTGACCGAACGGGAGCTAGCACCCCACGCGATCGGGGCCGCAGCGCTGTACACGGTCGTCACGCGTCTCGACGACGACGACCTCCCCGCGGGGATCGATCTGATCGAGAAGGCGGCGCTGTACGAGACGGGGTCGATCCGACGCGACGCCGAGGGCGGCGACCGCACCGAGGTGATCCGTATCGACGACGTCGACGTCGGCGACCGGGACGGAAAAAACGGGATCCCGGTCACGTACACGCGCGACGTGGTAGCCGACCTGCTCGGGTCGGACGCGGACCGAACGCATCCGACGCTCCCGGTCGAGGAGGTGATCATGCCGAGGGACGTGTTGGAGGCGATGGCTGACGGACTCGGCGACGCGCCCGTGTTCTCCCGGGCGGAGGTCGCTGAGTTCGAGAGCCGGCGGGCGCCGGTCGAAACGCGGGTGCGAGAGCAGCAGCGGACGGATGTCGTGAACGCGATCCTCGCCGGATCCACCGTCTCCTCGTCCGCGATCGCGGAGTACGTCGAGCACGTGTACGCGTGGGACGCCGAGGAGCCGGTCGAGACGGAACGAGGACCCGAGGAGCCGGATGCGCTCGCGATGAAGGTGTTCGAGACGGAGACGCTCGGGCGGTTCGAGGAGGCCGACTACCGTGGGACCGAGCCGCGGTCCGTCGTCGCCGAGTTCCGGCGTGAGCGAGTGATCCGTGCACTCACCCGGTACGCGTGGCGGAACCGCGGCGACGAACTCAGCGTCGACGACGTTGACCTCGCCGAGATTCCAGAGCTGCGCGAGGCGCTGTCGTCGAACGACCTCGCCGACGTGAAACGAGAGTTTCCGGATCTCGACCCCGCGGAGTGGGCGGATCCGCCCGCCGACACGGTGACCGAACGGGTGAAAGCGGAGAGTATCGACCGACTCACAGAGGGGATGTACAGCCGAGCCTCCGCGGAGCTGACGAGTCGTGCCGTGATGCGCGACGTCCGCGACGAGTGGGCGGCGCTGGGAGCCGACGACGATGACGGATCGAGGACCCGCAACGATTTCGGTGGCGACCGGGGAGATGATACGAACGGAGGTGGGCCGTCATGGGACTGAGCGACGACCGCAGACGGTTCCACGAGGTCGGCGAGGAGCGCCGAGAGGATCTCTCCGAGTTCATCGAACACGGCGATCTCGGCGGCTCCGGTCCGGACCGCGTCAGGATTCCGATCAAGATCGTCGACCTCCCCGAGTTCGAGTACGACCGCCGCGAGGCCGGCGGTGTCGGACAGGGAGCGGACGGACAGCCGCAGCCCGGCCAGCCGGTGGACGCCGAGCCCGATGACGGCGACGACGAGGGTGACCCCGGCGAGGAGGGCGGCGACCACGAGTACTACGAGATGGATCCCGAGGAGTTCGCGCGCGAACTCGACGAGGCGC
>OBKM01000337.1_pt1 | contig 23766 bp, 29 predicted proteins | sample 1519691 | NCBI WGS metagenome assembly OBKM01 (sample SAMEA37050418, study PRJEB22526) | metagenome | biome: saline pan; feature: lake; material: water | place: Egypt | collected 2015 | depth 0.5 m | reverse complement strand
GATGGAACAGGGCACCCCGACACCCTCCGACGAGGACCTGCGGTACATCGGGTGACTCCCGTCGTTGGCTCCTCACGATGGGAGCGGGAGATTTTGCGATCAGAATGGTGAGGGGCTGTACGACGAGGGTTCTTTATTCCTCGGGGGATTCGACGCTGATGAGTCGTTCTCGGGGACAGTTCGGGTGGACCCGTCGTGTCGCGAGGGGTCGACCGAGGTCAGTATCGTCGATGGTGAGCCACAGGACTCGCTCGGGTACACGCGAGAGGAGTGTGGCGAGAGCTGTTCGTTCGAGCTGTACGTCGACGACGAGCTGGCAGAACAGAGAAGTGTCGGCGGAGCGGAAGGTAGTTATGAAATCGTGATTGACGGGAATGGGGATCTGGATATGTTCTGCGAGATCAATTGAGCGTCTCACCATCCTGGGCACGGGCTATCTCGCGAGTTCAGTCAGGACGTCACGCGCGAAACACCCCGCCTCGGACACGGAGGAGTCTCAGTCGGACAGTCCAGCGCGGTCGGCGGCCGTCTCGGGGTCGGCGTCGTCGTGGACGACAGCGGACACGGCGGCGGTGATCGCCTCGGGCTTTTCGTGCTGGAAGATGGACCGACCCATCGAGACACCCGCCGCGCCGGCGTCGACTGCGCCCCGGACCATTGACAGCGTCTCGCGGTCGGTCCCCTTGCTGCCGCCGGCGATGAGCACCGGCAGGCGGGTCGCCGCGACGACCCGCTCGAACCGCCCGGGGGTGTACGGCGTCTTCACGATGTCGGCCCCGAGTTCCTCGCCGACACGGACCGCGTGTGCGATGTCGTCGGCGTAACCCTCGGGGTCCTCGCGCACGTCCGGCCCGCGGGCGTAGGTCATCGCGAGCACCGGCAGTCCGAACTCGGCGGCGCGACTCGTCACCTCACTCAGGAAGCTGAGCTGGTCGGGGTCGTGGTCGCTGCCGACGTTCACGTGGACCGAGACGGCGTCACCGCCGGCCCGGATCGCGTCCTCGACGGTGCCGGTCGGGCGCTTGTCGCGCTCGTCCGGGCCGAGCGCGGTCGACCCGTTGAGGTGGACGACGTAGCCGGCACCGTTCCTGTTGTCGTGAACCCGGGGGGCGACTCCCTTCTGGGTGAGCACCGCGTCCGCGCCGCCGCGGGTCACCGCGTCGATTGTCGACCCGACCGTTTCGAGCCCCGTGACGGGGCCGAGCGTGAGTCCGTGGTCCATCGGGACGATAACGTACCGTCCCGCCGTCCCGATGCGCGAGAGGCGCGCGTCACGGCCTGCTGTCATACGACGAACTGGGGCGAGAGCGGCAAAATCAGTTCCGGTCCCGGGACTCACGAGCGGCTGACACGCCAGGTCGTGGACCGGGCGCGACCCCACTTCTCGATCTCGACGTCGTCGGTCTCCTCGTCGAGTTTCGGGAGCCGGGTGCCGACCTGTTTCGGCGAGAGGCCGATCTGGTCGGCGATGTTCTTCGAGCGGAAGTACTGCTCTCCGCGCGCGACGCTGTCACGCAGGTACGAGAGTATCTTCCGGTCCTCCTCGCTGAGGTCTGTCATCGCCCGCACGTAGGGGCCTGAGACATTTAACGCTTGCAGGATATGCCGACCGCGACCGACGGGCGTGAGACCGGCGACGTACACGCCGGGGCCCGCGACCGGGCACCGAAAGCGGTTAGGGGGCGACGGCACCTCCCTCGAAGTGATGAGTGACACGCCGGTGCGGGCGGGCATCGAGCAGGTCGCAAAGCGCCTGTGGGCGGCGACGGAGGAGGAGACGGGTGCGTCGAGCGGTGTCAGGATCTGCGGGCTGTCGGCCGACGACGTGGAGTCGGCGGCCAGGGTCGTCGCCGACGCGTACCGTCGGGAGCGGTTCACCACGGCAGCACTGGGAAGCGACGTGCGGGCGCGGGTCGAACCGCTGGTCACGACGGCCCTGCGGGCCTGTCGCGCGCACAGCCAGCCACTGTTTGTCGCCCGTGACGAGGCCGTCGTCGGGGTGGCCGTCCTGACGCGGCCGGGGTTCGATGTCTCCGAGCGGCTGCCGACGCGGACCCGACTCCAGGCGCTTGCCGGGCTCCGGGCGGCGAGACTCCGCGGCATCCGTCGCGTGCTTCGGCTCCGCGAGCCACCGGCAGAACTGTCGGGGTCGTACAGCCTCGAGGCGCTCGCGGTCGACCCCGACAGGCAGGGCGAAGGGGTCGGCAAGCGGCTCCTCGATGCGGTCCACCGGCTCGTCGACAGCGACCCCGGGGTCGACGGCGTGCATCTCGCAACCGCGAGCGAGCGGCTGTGCGAGATGTACGCGGCCCACGGCTACAGGCGCGTCGAGACGCGTGTCGAGGAGCGGCTTTCGGTCGACGGCGACCCCCTGCGGGCGTACCACATGCACCGCGAGCGCGAGTAGCGACTACTTCAGCCGTTCGGTCGTCTCCACGAGCGGGTGGTGCGCGTAGTCGACCGCCTCGACGTCCTCGATATCGTGCAGCCCCTCCTGACGGGCGGTCGCCGCCATCCCGAGCTCGACCGGCTCGTCGATGACGATGACGTAGGCGTCCATCCGGTCGATGCCGAGTCGCTGTGCGGCCGTGCTCCGGTGGTGACCGTCGGCGAGCAACAGGTCGGTCGGCGTCTCGACGACCACCAGCGGCTCGGCCAGCCCCCGCTCGAGTTCGTACCGCCGCCCCTCGAGTTCGTCGGCGTAGACGGTGCCCTGTGTCGGGGTGAGCTCCGCGAGCGGGACCTCGCGGCGTTCCTCGCGGGCGTCGACATCGTGGATCGATTCGAGCGTCCGGAGGAGCTTGTCGACCTTGTCGGGCGTGGCACGCTCGATCTGGCTGCGGATGACGTCGGCGTTCGAGACGATACCGACGAGGTTGCCGGCGTCGTCGACAACCGGAAGCTGGCGGATGCCCGACCGCAGGATAACGCGGGCGGCGTCGTCGATCGCCATCGCCGGGTGTGCGACGAGTAACTCCGTTGTCATCACCTTGAATATGGGCTCGGTGTCGGCCTCGAGAAGCAGGTCCTTGGCGGCGACAAAGCCCTCGACGTGTCGGCCGTCACAGACCGGGAAGCCGCCGTGGCTGTCACTGCGGGTGATGCGTCTCGCGACCTCGCCGACGGTATCGTCCGGCGAGACAGTCGCCACGTCGCGGGTCATGTACTCCTCGACGGCCGGTGTTCCGTCCTCGACCATCGTGTCGAGAGAGGAACGCGGCGTGGAAAAGTGCCCCGGCTACGCGTGGCTCACGGGTCTGTCTCGACCGCGTCGAGAACCCGCTCGACGACGGCCGACTCGACGAGCGGCCCGAGCTTGCCTGCCTCCTCGAGATCGCCGAACACGCCCAGCGAGAGCTGTGCGCCCGCCATGTCGGCGTGCCCACCGGCGGACCCGACTGGGTCGAACGCCTCCCGAACGAGCCTGCCCAGGTCGAGGTTGTCGGCCCGTGACCGCGCGGAGATGTGGACGGTGTCGTCCACGATACCCGAGACGACTGTCGTCGCCACGCCCTCCAGTTGCAGGAGCCTGTCTGCCGCCTGCGGGAGCACGTCACGGTTCGTGACAGTCCCGACGAACGTAAAGAGCAGGTCGTCGTCGAGCGTCCGGCCGTCGATTGCCCGCGCGAGCACGTCGTAGGTCTCCCAGTCGACACTGGGTGAGTCGATGCGCTCCAGGGTCGCGAGGTCGGCGAGGTCGATCAGTGTCGCCGCCGCCTCGAAGTCACGCGGCGACACCTCGCGCCTGAACGCGTCCGTGTCGACGTGGATGCCAAAGAGCAGTGCCGTCGCAATGTCGGTCGTGATTCCCCGGCCGTGGGCGTCGAGGTACTCCACGAGGAGCGTGCTCGTCGCGCCGACATCGACGGACAGGTCGACGAACGCTGCCTCGACCGGACCCCGCGGCGGATGGTGGTCGACGACGATATCGACCGCCGTGTCCGGCGGGAGCTGGTCGTTGACGCCCGGCCGACCGTGGTCGACAAGCGCGACGCCATCGAACCCCGACAGCCCCTCCTCGGGGTCGAGACGCCGAAGCTCCAGCCCCAGCAGGTTCACGAACGCGCGGTTCTCCTGGTGTGAGATCTCGCCGTAGTAACACACCTCGGCCACGCAGCCGACCGTCGCCGCCAGTTCGGCGAGTGCAACGCCGCTCGCAATCGCGTCCGGGTCGGGGTTGTCGTGTGTCACGACCGCCAGCCGCTCGATACCACGGAGCACAGACAGAAGTGCCGCGAGCCGCGACTCGCCCGCCCGCTCGAGAACGCGGTCCGCGAGGATGCTATCGGCCGTGAGGACCTCGTCCGCGAGCGGTTCGAGCCGCCCGGTTGTCTCTGCCGCGCCGGCGTAGACGAGCAGGTACACGTCCGGCAACGCCTCCCGGACCGCGCTGGCGGTCGCACGCGCCGCCTCCCCGGTGTCCTCGAGCACGAACACGATGTCGGGGTTTCGGCCCGCGAGTGTTGCCGGGTCTGTTGGGTCACACTGCTCGGCGTCGATACCCGCGTCCCGGAGCGTCGAGGCGACACCGCCGTCCGGGGTTCCAACGCGGACGGGGCCGCCGGCGTCCCGTGCGACTGACGAGACAAGCGAACCACCCCCGAGAATCAGCCGTTCCAGCATGTGGTCACTTCAATCGCTCCTGGAGAATCGACGGGTGGGCGGCACGGACACCGTCCAGAGCGGCGATCTGCTCGTCGAGTATCTCGCCGAGTTCGTCACCGTCCGGGGCACGCACCTCGGCCATGAGCGAGTGGTCACCGCTCGAGGTGTACAGCGACTCGACGGCGTCGAGGTCCTGCAACGCCTGCGTGACCGCGACGTAGTGTTCGCTCTCGACATCGATGCCGACAAGCGCGATCGACTGACTCGACAGCTTCTTGGGGTCGATGTCCGCCGAGTAGCCCACGATGACCCCTTCGTCTTCGAGTTTCCGGATGTACTTCCTGACCGTCGGCTTCGAGACCCCGGCCTGCTCGGCGATCTCCGCGTAGGACGCTTTCGCGTCTGCCTCCAGAACCGACAGGATTCGCTCCTCTGTGCTCATGCCCGGGTTACTCCTACCGGAAGATATCTTCGGCAACGGAAAAGGATTGTTCTTTGGCCCGCCCAGATGGCTGAAACGACTCCCTGAGCCTGTTCGACCCGCCTGGACCGCTCACGCTGCCGGCTAAAACGGTTCTCTGTCCCACCGGTGAGGCCGGCCGGATGGCTCAAAGAGCGGTTTGTGTCTTCCAGTCACTTTTATTGACGGGGGCGCTACGGGGGACCAGACAAGGGATGAGCAGTATCTTTCCACTCCGGGACACGGTAACCCGCGACGAGGACCAGGAGCCACGGCTGGTGGACCTGGACGAGGAGACCGCGGACGAGGTGTTCGAGGCCCTCTCCTCTGGGACGACACGGGAGATCTTTCTCGCGTTACACCGGGAGCCACAGACCGCCTCGGACCTGGCCGAGAAGACAGACACCTCGGTCCAGAACGTCCAGTACCATCTCGGGAAACTCGACGACGCGGCGCTCGTCGAGGTCGTCGACACGTGGTACTCCGAGCGGGGCACGGAGATGAAGGTCTACGCCCCGCAGGACGATTCGCTCGTGTTGTTTGCCGGTCGCGACAAGCAGAGCACGCTCCGGAGTCTGCTCGACCGGGTCGCGGGGGTGTTTGCCCTGCTCGTCCCGGTGAGTATCCTGGCCGGACTTGGCGCGCGCGTCACGACCGATACCGAGGACGGTGACCCGGTCGACATCGAGACGGGCGAGACCGACCCGACAGACACCGACGACGTGGCCGCCGAAGACGACCCGGTCGGGGCGGAGGTAGAAGAGGACTCTTCCGACGATTCCGGACTGTTCGACGCTGAATCCGAGGCGGGGGTCGTCGGCGAGAACGAAACCGTTCACGTATACGACGGTGAGAACGTCTCGACGGTCGAGAACGTGACGGTTCAAGAGGGTGAAATCGCGGAGAACGCGACGGTCGAAGACAGATTCGCGGAGAACGTGACGGTCGAAGACGGACTCGCGGCCGACGGCGGGGAGGGAGGAGCAAACGAGTCGATCATCCTCCTGCAGGGTGATGGCGTCGAGATCGTCCCCGTGGAGACAACGGAGACGGCCACGACAGTGGCCGGGATGGACCCCGCGCTCGCGGTCGGGGTCGCGGTGTTGCTCGGCGGACTGGCGGTGGCGGGTGGACTCGCCGCCTGGTACGGGCTCTCGGGGCTTCCGGGCCGCTCGACCGCCGACACCGGATGACTGGTCTCCGACACCCGGGCGGGGGTCGGGACACGCTCGCGCTGTCGACGCCGGGCCGGAGAGTTTTGTTCCCGGCGGCCGAACGATCTGTATGGAACTACTCGCACACGCACTCCTCCCGGTGGCGAACGAGACCGACGCTCGCAAGACAGCCCGCGCGTTCGAGGCGTACGACCCCGACCAGGTGACCGTGCTGTACGTGGTGAAGAAGGGTGACGGCGCGCCGGCGAAGACACCGGTCGGCCACTCCGAGACGGTCGGGTCGGCGGCGTTCGAGGCCGTCCGCGCGGTGTTTCCGGCTGCGACGACGGAGACGGTCTACGCGGCCGGTGTCGTCGAGGCGATCTTCGAGGCCGCCCGCGAGCACGATGCCAGTGCCATCGTCTACCGGCCGCGCGAGGGGGGCCGACTCGCACAGTTCCTGTCCGGCGACCAGTCGGTGAAACTCGTCACGGGAGCGCCCGTGCCGGTTGTCGCACTGCCGAGATGATCAGGCGTGTTCGGCGACAAACCGGGCGAGCGTCTCGGCCACTGCGTCGGGGTCTCGGTACTCCACCACCCGTGTTGCGTTGCTCCCGCGGACCATCGCCGAGAGGGCGGTTGCCCCGTCCGGTCGGTACAGACAGCAGATCGGTGTTTCCCACTCGGCCGCCCGGCCGAGCTCGTACCCGACACCGAGACTCGGGGTCGTCACCTCCGCGATCACGACCTGGGCCTGCCGGAGCCACGCGAGGTCCTGGTCGTGAATCTCCGTGTCGGTCATCCCCTCCTCGGATTCGACCGTCTCGCTCGCGACGTGCTCGCTGAGGACGGTCCCGTGGCGGTCGAGTATCTCGACGAGACGCGCGTACACCGGCTGGTCGTCCCGGCCGCCACGGATCGACCCGGCGAAGTAGATATCTGGCTCGGTCATCGTCAGATGCCCTCTCCCTCGGCGTCCGCGACGGTCTCGATCGCCTGCTGTCCCGCCGCGACGATATCGTCGGGAAACCGGTCGGCGTTTGCCCGGAGTTGCGCCGGGGTGAACCACTCCCAGGCCTCGGCCGGCGCTTCACCCGGTCCCGGGTCGATATCGCGGCTCGGAACCCGGCCGTAGTAGACGAAATCGACGTGCTGGTGTGCGACCTCGCCCTCGCAGGTGTCGATGTCCTCGAGCAGGAACTGCTGTGGCTGCGGGAGACTCCGGGCGGTCTCAGAGCGCAACTCGCCGACCGGCGCGACCAGTTCGACCGACAGCCCAATCTCCTCCCGGACCTCCCGCCTGGCCGCCTCGTGGGGGAGCTCGTCACGGTCGAGATGTCCCCCGGGCGGGAGCCACATGTCGAGTTTGTCGTGCCTGTGCAGTGCCGTTGCGCCCCCCTCGACGACATACACCGTCGCCACGAAGTGTCGCGTCGTCTCCATACACGGTTCTCGGTGCTGTCTTGCTTCCCTGTTTCCCTTCGCGACGAGCGGTCTCGACACGCGCGCCCCGGCACAGTCAGATTTAACCCGGACACCCCTCCTAGCTAGTGTATGAGCACGCGACCCGCCGAGGAGGACCTCTCGGAGGACGAACGCCGGGGACTCGAACTCGTCCGGGAGACCGGTGGCATCCACCAGAGTGATTTCTGGAAGGAACTCGATGTCAGCTCGCGCACCGGCAGTCGCATCGTGCAGACACTGGTCGAGCACGACCTCATCGAGCGCGAGGAGGCCGTCTACAACGGGCACAACACGTACCTGCTGACGCCGACGGCCCGCGACCTCGAGTTCTCGCTCCTGATGGCCGGGGATATGCTCTCGCCGTTCGTCGGCAGCGAGGAACTCGACCCGCAGAGCGATGCGTTCTCTCAGTGGGTGATGCAACTCGCCTACGAGGAGTGAGCCACACCACGTCTGGCGGTTCCAGAAGGATCCCAGCTGTCTTCAGTCGGGTCAATATAGGTCGGCTCTGTCCCGTTCTCGGTGAGGGTGCAGCTGCAAGCTTTCCCATCCGTGCTTCTCGACCAGGAGACCGAGATCCTGTTCTTGGGGTGAGTGGCCGACTGCTGCAGTCACCCTCTCCGGCCTGAAGAGCGGAGAAGGTGACTCGGGAAGTGGGCCCTCAGTACAGCCATCACCAACGGGCGGTGAGTCTCGCTGGGTCTGGACGTCGGTTCGACGGGCTGGTTCGGACTGTGAGTGCCCCATCACCGCGACGGGTTCAGAGCCGCCTCGAGCGAGGGGATGTTGACCTCCTCCATCTGCTCGACCCAGCCCCAGTCGTTTTCCGCCCACTCCTCTGTGGTACCCTCGACAGGCGAGAGCATCCTGGCGTTCTGTGCTCGACTGTTCTCGAAGATAGCCTCGACCATCTGTGGGATGTCCTCACCCGGGCGGGCGGCCTCGAAGGGGTCGTACAGCACCGTGTCGATACCGTTTGTCTCGATGACCTCGACCAGCCCGGAGATGTCGTCGAACGAGGCTGCCTCGTCGGGCGAGACGCCGGTCGGTGTCACCAGTTCGAGGTCGTAGCGGTTCTCGATGTACCGGTAGGAGTCGTGACCGGCGAAGATAGCGGTATCGAGGTCGGCATCGGCCACCACCTGCTCGAACTGCTCGTCGACCGCCGCGAGCGCCTCGCGGTAGGCGGCGGCGTTCTCGCGGTAGGTGTCGGCGTTGTCGGGGTCGTACTCGACGAGGGTATCGGCGATAGTGTCGACCATCTCGCCCGCGAGCACGGGGTCGACCCAGGCGTGCGGGTCGAACGAACTCGGCCGGTCGTCGTCGTACTCCTCGACCACGGTAACGGGGGTCGGTTTTTCGGCGGTATCGTAGACGAGTTCGTCGCCCTCGTAGAACTCGAAGACGAGTCGTGCCTCGCCAACTGACTGCCCGCGCAGGAGGATGCGGTTCCCGTCGGGAACAATCTCGACAGCCTCTGTGTCACCGTCGGCGACGCGGGCCTCGACCCGGAACTGTTCGTCCTCGCCCAGCGGGGCCGCCAGGTCCTCGTCGTTGACGTGGTGGAGGACGATACCGACCGGAACCTCGTCGTCGACGGCGACGTCCGGCGGGGAGCCGTGCCAGTGGTCGACGTGCCACCATCCATCCTGTGTGTTGGTCCGGAGGTCCCAGATCTGGAACTCGTCGAACGCGAGTTCCGCCCGGTCGAAGCTCCTGTCGTGGACGGGTTCCGCCGGGTCACCCGTGTCGAACGGCAGTAGCCGCGGACCGAGTCCGTCGAGGGCGTCGACGAGGATAATCTCGTCTCCGTGGTCCCGTTCGAGCGTCTCGGCGGCGCGCTGTGCCCACTCGAACTCGACCGTGTCGAGGTAGATAAACAGGTCTGTGTCGACGATCTCGGGCACGAGATTCCCCTCGGGCGACCAGCCGTGCCCCATCTGTCCGGTACCGACAGGATTCTCGAACTCGAGTTCGTCACCACCGACCGCGCTCGCCCAGTCGTACAGCGAAAAAAACGCCGTGTAACCGTCGGTGTCTCCCCCACCGAAGCCGAACCTTCCGAGACAACCGGCGAGTGCCCCGACTGTCGCCCCCGCACCTGCTCCCAGGACCTCGCGTCGTGTCGGACTCATACACACCAGTACTGCCTACCCGGATAAAAGCGTTATTAAAAATACGGAGGCTATTAACAAGAATGGGTTAATTAGATCTACTAAATTACTAAAATAGAGCGACGAGTGGGTCCACTATCTGCACAGGGTTCAGCGGCTACCGGTTGTCGTGGAGTCCACGAGACGGATTCCTGTCGAACTTTTCGCCGGAGAAGTTGAATCGGTGGAGAGACACCACTCACGGACTGTGTGCCCGCCGAGCCATCGGCGGTGCCGGGTCTCGCGTGCTCTCAATCGAGATTCAGTGGAAGTTCGCCGATCTCCTCGACGGGATAGAGCGAGTGCTCGACCCGAATCCTCTCACTCACTGTTTCGATGGTTCTCACGAACGCCGATATCTCCGCCAGCGTTCCCTCGAGCACGAACGTCTCGAGACAGGCCGCATCCTCTCCGAGACAACTGTGTGCGTTCGACCGGATGATATCGCCACACTCGTGACGCAACTGGGTGAGCCCGATTTCGATATCCGGGCTGTCGTACGGATACAGAACGGGGACGACCGCGGCGAGTGGCCGTTCCTCTAGTTGCCTGTCGGTGAACTCCCGAACGGTACTGCGAGTTGCGTTGCGGACGAACTCACTCCGGCTGGCGTAGTCATGTCTCTCTACAAGTGAGTCGATCTGCTCGATTAGCTCTTCCGGCATCGACACGCTCAATACGCCCATATAATAATCTGGGCTGCCATTGTAATAAATCCTGTCGAGCGTACGCGCTACATTACAATCTGAGACTGTTGTACTATCTGGAACGGTTGCCATTCAGCTGCACCAGCTTGATAATATTTCGTACTGCTTCACCCTCCTTTATGATAACATGCTTATACTAGCGGGTCGTCTGTTCAACCGCAATGTCACACACGTGCAATACCTGCGACGCGGAGTTCGACTCAGTCGCTGCGGTCACACAGCACCTGCCGCTTCACCACGACACCTGCGCCGTCTGCAATCAGGGGTTCGACGACACGGACTCGCTCCGAGAACACGTCCATCAGGCACACTGAAACTGCCGAGAAGAATCGCTTTCAGATCGCTGTGAGACCACGAGACGATCTGTTCTCGCTCGTTCGTGTTACGAGTCGGCCGACCGGTACGTTTTCGACGCCAGTGAGTCCACCGCCGGCAGTCTGAGCGTTTTGCCCTCGCGACCAGGGAACGGATTCTCGACAGTCGGGTCGAGTGTTTCCGCGTCGAGCAGACAGCTGTCGAGTCGGTCTTCGAGCCCGCTCACGTCCATCTTTCGGCCAATGAGCACCAGTCGCGTCTCACGGTCACCGTACTCGTCGGTCCAGTTCGGGTCGTGTTGTTCACGATAGAGCTGTTGTCGAGGCTCCGGGAGCGAGGCGATCCACCGGCCAGCCACGGTGACCTGTGCCTCAGGTCCGGCCAGCGAAAGCTCCAGCGCGTGGTCAGGCCGACCGGCGACGTGGAGCCAGCCCTTCGCCCTGAGCAGACCCGCTGGCGTTCCCCGGAGAAAGTCGGCGAGACGCTCCGGGTGCATCGGCTCCGGTCGCTGGTATATGAGCGATTCGACGCCGTACTCCTCTGGTGGGTGCTCGTGGTCCTCGTGTCCGTGCTCGTGGTTCTCGCGCTCGTCGTGTTCGTCGCCGTGCTCGTGACTCTCCGTTTCATCGCCATCGAGGACCTTGCGCCAGCGGGCGCTGTGCTCGACCCCTTCCCGGTCAAACTCCTGGCAATTGAGAAAGCCTGCCGGGTCAACCTGACCGTGACTGGTCGTGATAATCGACGCATCCGGCTGAATCGTCCGGATCGCCGTACGGACCGCGTCGAGCTCGCCCTCGCTGACCAGGTCGGTCTTGTTGATAACCAGCCTGTCACAGAACTCCACGCCATCGAGCATAAGGTCGGAGATCGGTCGGGTGCCGTCGCTGTCCTCACCGTACCGTTCGGGTTGGCCCTCCTCGAAGGCGTCGTAGAACTGACGAGCGTTGACGACCGTCGTCACACTTTGCAGGCCGTAGATCGCGGCAGGGCGGCCCTCGACGAACTGCTTGGCGACGGGTGCAGGCTCCGAGATGCCGGAGGGTTCGACGAGGAGATAATCGAACTCGTGTTTCTCTACGAGTTCGATGACGGCCCGTGCCAGCTCGCCCTGGAGTCCACAGCAGATACAGCCGTTCGAGAGTTCGACGACCTCCTCGTCGGTGTGTCTCTCGACGAGTTCCGCGTCGACGTTGACCTCACCCACGTCGTTGACAAGCACCGCGATCTCTCGGTCGTGGTCGCCGCCGAGAACGTGGTTCAGGAGTGTTGTCTTGCCAGCGCCGAGCGTCCCCGACAGGACCGTTACCGGAATGAGCTTCTCGACGCTCATCAGTCGTCGGCGAGTGCGAGTTCACGCTGTCTGTCAGTGCCGAACGGGTCCGGGTACCGGGTCCAGTCCTCGCCCATCTCCTCGTCGGTGAGCAGGCAGTCATCGAGCCACTCTTCGAGGGCCTCGGGACCGTAGTCACGGCCGATGAAGACGAGCTCGGAACCACGGTCACCCCAGGTGTCGTCCCATTTTTCATCGACGTTCGTCTGCTCGAGATACCGTTGCTGCTGGGCCGGTGGAAGCGTCGCAACCCACCGTCCGTTCGGACCGGCGCGCACCGACTTCCCGGCCTTGTCCAGCCCCATCGCCACGTCCTCGCGGCCAGCCAACCAGAACAACCCCTTCGCGCGGATGATTTCGGATGGGAGATGTGTGAGCAGATCCGCGAACCGTCCGGGATGGAACGGTCGGTCCGCGCGGAAGACGAACGACTCGACGCCGTGTTCTTCCGCGGGGTCGTGATTGTGGTCGTGTGCGAGTTCGTGCTTCCAGCCCGCGCTTGTTTTTGCCGCCTCGAAGTCGAACCGACCGGTGTCGAGTATATCGGCCGGGTCGACCTGGCCAAACTCCGTGCGGACGGCCCTCGCTCGCGGCTGCAGATGGTCGAGGACGGCCTCGATCTCGCCGAGTTGCCCCTCTGAGACGAGATCACACTTGTTGAGCAGGAGGACATCACAGAACTCTATCTGGTCCATCAACACTTCCTCCGGAACGCGGTCGGTTCCGCCACTCACCGCCTCGTCGACGAGCGATTGCCCGGACGCGAACCCCTCCGCGAGGGCATGTGCGTCAAGAACGGTGACCATCGTGTCCAGGCGGTAGTCCTCCGTTGGGTCGTACTCGGTATCCTCGAATCCGAGGGTGAACGTCTGTGCAACAGGGATCGGTTCCGAGATGCCGGAGGACTCGACGAGCAGGTAGTCGAACTCCCGACGAGCCGCGAGTTCGCCGACTGCATCCAGCATGTCACCACGGAGACGACAGCAGATACAACCGTTTGACATCTCTATTATCTCCTCGTCCGTCTGTGAGAGCTGTGACTGGTTCTCGACGTGGTCGACGTCGACGTTGACTTCGCCCATATCATTGACGACGACCGCGACCTCCAGCCCGTGGTCTGCCGTCAGCACGTGGTTCAGCGTCGTCGTTTTGCCTGCGCCCAATGCGCCCGAGAGTACTGTCACTGGAATCTGTCCACTCATCGCCAGCGATTAGTAATACAGCCTCTTAAATTGCTAGGAACTATGAGCAGCAGGCTATTTTATAATAACACTGATGCTCGTTTCGGTCGGAGGCACGGCCGCGGGGAGGGTATCACGAGTCGAAAGCGTCGATGTACCGCTCTCTCGCACCGATGAGGTGTTCTCAGCTGTCCGGTTCCCCGCACGCTCCTGGTTGACGAGTGGCGCTTAGCCGCCGCTGTTCAGGCATCGCGGTCCACGAACGCATCTCCCCGTGCGGTGATCCAGCGTGATCCGCGCTCCGGCACGGCGATGCTAGACACATGAACTACCTCGGGGACAAGTGGTTCGAGAATTCTCGTCAGCTGCTCGCGGGCATCGCCCGCTTGCAGGGTCGGTGGACGGTGTCCAACGCTCACAACCGAAATCTCTGATTTCCGTACGACCCCGGGGCACTCGGTTTGTTCCGTCTGTAGACTGTGCAGGTGGCCGTGCTTCCCTGTCCAATAAGTAGCAGTGTCGAACGGGGCGTCGGGTCCGCAGTAGGTTCTCTGTTGTCTTCGCTCGACATACGGACCATTCTGCCCGCAGTTTTAATAAGAAATTTGCTAAAGATAGCAAAGATAATTAAGTCTGTGCGCAAAATAATAATACCGATGGCAACGAAACACACAGAGCGTTCCGTCGTGGAACAGACGGTTGGATTCGTCGGCGATAGCGATGCCGGCAAGACGACGGTTGCGACGCTACTCGCTGACCGACTTCACCAGCGGTCGGCTGTGCGTGTCCGTGGTGAGGCAGCGGATTTCGTCGACGACAGCTCCCAGCCAGGGCGACTCGGAATCGATTGGACTGTCATCGACTGTCCGGCGGGGCCAGCGGCACTCGCCGCGGCCGCCGAGAGTCTTGACACCGTCTTCGTCGTCACGACACCCGAGACACTCGGGCGTGTCGGTGACTACAGCGCGGTCGCGTCCCAGCACAACCTCGACTGTTTCCTGGTCGTCAATCGCGTTACTGAGTCTGCCCAGGAACGACTGCGGGCGTTCGAGGGTCCGGAGATAGCGGAGTACGTCCACGAGGATGGTTCGATTCCGGCGGCCACGAGCGCGGGCGAGGTGCCAACACTCGAGGAGTGGACCGTCGAGACGATGCTGATCGAGGCCCTCCAGCCCGAGCGAGTCGCGCGCGCTGCGGGCATCGAGGCACTCGATAACGGAACTCGGCGCCTCGTGAACGTCGAGGTGTCCGAGGAAGCAGACGGTCACTCGCTCGTTCGGACGTTCGAGGAGGCTGGTCACAGCGCTGCATACTATCGGTGTAACTGTCGGTGTCACGATGGACACGTCCTGGCCCGGCGTTGCGAACCGAACACCGTCTCGGGAAGCCAGAACACGGGACAGGTCCTCGGTCGACCGGAGGTGGCCAGATGAGTTCCGACCCGGAGGACGGGGAGACAGAAGCGTCGGGAAGGAAGCGCCACGTCTGTTACGACACGGGCCGAGAACAGGGGCTGGTCGGCAAGTACGACATCTGGCTGTGTCGACAGTCGTTCCGGGAGAAGGCCCGCGACATCGGGTTCAAGAAGTACGACTGACCGCCGATGACAGTGCGGGGCACGCAGACACGCGAAGACGCAGTCGTGTCTATCGTCGGCGGCGGTGTCCACGGCACGCATCTGGCGGTCCGACTGCTCGAGTCGGGGCTCGTGACACACGACCAGCTTCGTATCGTCGACCCGAACGGATTGCTCGGAAACTTCCGGCGACAGTGCGAACAGTGTGGACTGCGCGAGCTCCGGTCGCCGTTCGTCCACACCATCGACACGGACCCGTTCTCGCTCGGTGCGTACGCGCGCTCGAACGGTCGCACTGACGAACTCCGCTCCAGCGGGTTCGGCGGTGACCGGCCGGTCGCGTCACTGTTTTTCGACCACACCGAGACCGTCTGTGCGACCTACGACCTCGACTCCCTCCTCATCGAGGAGCGGGTGACAGGCCTCGATGAGCGGTCCACCGGCGTCCACCTCGAAACAACGGCAGGCTCGTTCGACACTGACTGGTGCCTTCTCGCCGTTGGGTACGGTGGTTCCCGCACGCTCCCCGAGTGGGCAGATGCGCTTCCGCACGACGCACCGGCGACACACGTCTGGAACCCCGAGTTCGACCCCGCCGAGATCGGCCCGCGGGCGAGTGTCGGTATCGTCGGCGGCGGAATCACCGCGGCACAGCTCGCGACGGCGCTGGCACGGCCCGGGCGCGAGGTGACGATGTTTGCCCGAACGCCCATCAGCGTCGAATCCCTCGAGGCCAAAAGCGAGTGGATGCACTTTTCGAGCGCGGTCGAACAGCTTCAGGCGTTGCCCCCGGCCTCGGAGGCTCGCGCGCAGGTCGTCGACGACGCCAGAAACGATGGCACGGTTCCACCACACGTCTTCCAGCCGTTGCGTCGTGCAATCGGTCGCGAGGCAGTCGGCCTCCAGCAGACCACTGTCGAGGAGTGTACGTCCGCCGGGGGAATCATCGTCGTGACCTGTGAGAACGGACGGGCACGCTGTCTCGACAGGCTCGCTTTCGCGACCGGATTCGGTTCGCCGTACGACGCCGGACTGTTCGGGAAGCTACGGACGATGTCGTCGCTCGCGGTTGGGTACCGCGGAGCCCCGGTTCTCGACGACGATACGCTCCGCTGGCGACGGGCGGACGGCTCCCTGTCGCGGGTGTTCGTCTCTGGTGCCGCCGCCCGACAGGTGCTCGGCCCGTTCGCGCCCAACATCATCGGAGCCAGAGAGGCTGGTGCCCTCGTTGTCGACGAACTCGAGCGAGCAGTCGCCGCAGGCGCCTCGGTGTCCCCACGCCCGGCCGACGGTGTGGAGTGAGCCTCGAAGGCCTTTCTGGACGCGGTCGCTCTGGGAAGACAGACCAGTTGCTCGCATCGGTTGTCTCTCGTGGCCTGCCAGTGGCAAGCGGTCCCGATGTGGTGCGCTTGCCGAACCGTGCTGGAAGACACCGCTTCCGGCCGGAAAAGTTAACAAAAACACGAAGCAAAATAACAACCTTGATTATTATTGAGCTCTACTTTATTAGTATGGTGCAGAACAGCATACCAGTGACGGTCCTTTCGGGAACACTCGGCGCGGGCAAGACAACGACGTTGAACCACCTCCTTCGGGAGGCATCGGGGAAGTATGCGGTGCTGGTCAACGACATGGGCGAGGTGAACGTCGACGCGACCCTCGTCGCGGAGTCCTCGGATATCTCGGAGCAGGAGGAGGACCTCGTCGAGTTGTCGAACGGCTGTATCTGCTGTGAGCTCCGTGGTGATCTGCTCGATGCCATCGGGGAGCTCACGCGAGACCGTGCGTTCGACGCCATCATCGTCGAATCCACGGGCGTCGCCGAGCCGATGCCGGTGGCACAGACACTCACGCTCGGATTCGACCAGTCGGACCTGGACCCGACCGAGTTCCACGAGGAGACAGGTATCGAACCGATGGAAGGGTGTCATCTCGATACGACCGTGACCGTCGTCGATGCCCATCAGTTCCACGAGGCGATGGAGTCAGACGAGATACTCGACGACGACGGGACCGAGAAACACCTGGGCGATCTGCTCGTCGAACAGGTCGAGTTCTGTGACGTGCTCCTGTTGAACAAGTGTGACCTGGTGGACGAGAAGACCCTCGAGAAGATCGAGGAGACGCTCCGCGCCCTCCAGCCACGGGCCGAACTCATCAGGACGACGAACGGACGGGTTGATCCTGGGGCGGTTATCGACACTGGCCGGTTCGACTTCGAGGCGGTGTCCCAGTCGGCCGGGTGGCTGACCGAACTCCAGGAGCCACACGAATCTGCGGAGGAGGAACACGGCGTCACCTCGCTGGTGTTTAGCTCACGGCGGCCGTTCCATCCCGAGCGCTTCGGGGCGCTGCTCGATGAGTTTCCCAAGAACGTCATCCGGGCAAAAGGACACGCCTGGCTGGCCGGGAGAGACGAGTACGCCGTCGTGCTTCACGTCGCGGGGCAGTCGATTCGTGTCTCGCCGGGGAACCGCTGGGTCGCATCGCTGCCCGAGTCCGAGCAGGCGGAGGCATTCGATGCGTACCCGGAGCTCGAGGAACTCTGGGACGACCAGTGGGGAGACCGTGGAACCCAGCTCGTGTTGATCGGAACGGATATCGAACACGACAGGCTTCGGTCGAAGCTCGAATCGTGTGTGCTCACCGACGAGGAGATGGACGACGACTGGGCCACCTTCGTGGACCCGTTTCCGCCGTTCGATACGCTCGTCCCGGAGGGGGAGGCGGCCGAGACACAGGAAGAGGTCGGGCTCGCGGACTGACCTGGCCACCGATAGACAGACCAATGACAGCACGAGTCGGAGAATCCAACACGAAGACCGTCCACCCCGGGGAGAGACACGGTCGGATCGACGCATCAACCGAGGCTGGCGAGCGCGAGACCCTCGCCACGGTCGTTCGCTACGGCGGCGAACCCCGGAACCACGTGCTGCGAGGACTTGAGCAGTTTTGCTCGTACTGCGGCCCAGAATCGCACGAAGAAACGGAGTTTCGGAGTGCTCGGTCAGGGATTTGAACCCCGGTCGTCGGCTCGAAAGGCCAACATGATTGGCCGGACTACACCAACCGAGCGCATCTGTAACTGTGATACAGTGGATTAAAAATCTGTTCGTTCTCGTTGGGGCCGTGGAACGCCACGTTGATAGACGCGGCGGGCCAGAGCCGTGTATGGACGACCCGGATATCATGTTGACCAACGACGACGGTATCGACGCGGCCGGACTCCACGCCCTCCGGGAGCAGCTCGAGACGGTCGGGTCGGTGACCGTCGTCGCACCCGCGGAGGACCAGAGTGCGGCCGGCCGGAGTCACTCCGACTCCGTGACCGTCCACGAGCACGACCTCGGTTACGCGGTCGAGGGGTTACCGGTCGACTGCGTGCTCGCGGGACTGCACTCGCTGTGCCCGGAGACGGACCTCGTGGTCGCTGGCTGTAACCGTGGCGGGAACCTCGGGGCCGGGTTGCTCGGCCGCTCCGGGACGGTCAGTGCCGCCGTCGAGGCGGCGTTTCTCGACGTGCCCGCGATGGCCGTCTCGACGTACATCCCCGCGGTGCAGTTCGAGAACGGGGCGCGACTCGACCCCGAGGCGCACGCGCCGGCCGCCGAGGCGACCGCGTACCTCGTCGACCGACTCGACGAGAGTGCCCTCGAACGCGCGGACTACCTGAACGTCAACGCGCCGATTGCGGCGGAACACACCGGCGAGATGGCCGTCACCCGACCCGCCGAGGCCTACCACGTGCGAGCGGAGCGCGAGGGCGAGGTTGTCACGGTACACAACCAGCTCTGGGACCTGCTGGAGACCGGGGACGCCGGCGCGGAACCCGGGACCGACGCCCGTGCGGTGCTCGACGGGACGGTCAGCATCTCGCCGCTGTCGGCCGACCACACGCCCGCGGACACCCCCGACCTCGCGGGCCTCGCCGCAACCTACCCGGAACGGCTCTCGGCGGACTGATACTGAGTCTTGCGAGTTATCGGGTATCGACCGCCCGACGATGGGCGGTCGTACCGGTACGGGGTCGCAGTAACCAGTATGAGACACCTCTCGTCACACCGCGGGTCACCGCCCGGGTTGCGTAACCGTTGAATCCACCGGTCGCGAACGCCCGGTATGCTCGTCGCCTTCGACTTCGACGGAACCCTCTCGGACTCCGAGATGACGGTCCTGCTCGGCGAGCAGGTCGGCGTCACGGCGGAGATGACAGCGATAACCGAGCGGGCGATGAACGACGAGATCGAGTACGCACAGAGCCTCCGCAGGCGGTGTGGCCTGCTCGCCGGCCTGGAGTTGCCCCGCGCGAACGCGGCCTTCGAGCAGGTCACGCTTCGACCCGGCGCGGCGGGCCTGCTCGATTCACTCGCCGCCGCGGGAGTCCACACGGCCATCCTGACCGGCGGCTTCGAGCGCGGTGTCGAGACGGCACTCGCCGCCGCGGGGACGAGCGTCGACACGGTCGTCGCGAACCACCTCCCGGCCGACGACGGGGCACTCACCGGCGAGGTCGGAGGGCCGCTCGTCGACGGAACCAAAGACGACGCGCTCGCGGTCCTGCAGGCCGCGACCGGCGAGAGCGAAACGGTTGCGGTCGGCGACGGCGCGAACGACCGTCCGATGCTCGAGGCTGCCGACCTCGCGGTCGGCTTCTCGCCAAAGCCCGCGGTCGAGCCTGCCTGTGACGACACCGTCGGGTCGATGTCCGAACTCCACACCCTCCTCGAAGAGCGTGGCGTCCTCGCCTAGTACAGCGGGTACTTGGCGGTCAACTCGTCGACGCGTTCGCTCACCGCCGCCTTCGTCGCCCCGTCCTCGGGCGCGTCGACGACGCGGGTGATCAGGTCGGCAACCTCCCGAATGGCCGACTCGTCGAACCCGCGGGTCGTCAGCGCGGGTGTCCCGACCCGGATGCCCGAGGGGTTGAACGGCGAGCGGGTCTCGCCGGGGACGGTGTTGGCGTTGAGCACGATACCGACCGCCTCGAGTGCCTCCTCGGCGTCCTTGCCGGTCGTGTCGGGGTGTGACTCCCGCAGGTCGACAAGCACCAGGTGGTTGTCGGTGCCACCCGATACGGGCGAGAAGCCGTTGTCCTGCAGCTGGTCCGCGAGTGCTGCCGCGTTGTCGACGACCTGCTGTGCGTAGCTCTCGAACGCGGGGTCGAGCGCCTCGCCGAAGCCGACGGCCTTGCCCGCGACGTTGTGCATCAGCGGGCCGCCCTGCACCCCCGGGAACACCGCCGCGTCGATGTCGTCGGCGTGCTCTTTGTCGCACATGATGATGCCGCCCCGCCCCGCGCGGATTGTCTTGTGTGTGCTGCCGGTGACGAAATCGGCGACACCGACCGGCGAGGAGTGGACACCCGCGGCGACGAGCCCGGTGATGTGTGCGATATCGGCCAGGTGGTACGCGTCGGCAGCCTCGGCGGCCGCCTGAATCCGCTCCCACTCGACCTCGCGGGGATACGCCGAGTAGCCGGAAACGACGACATCGGGGTCGAACGACGCCGCCCGCTCGCGGAGGCCGTCGTAGTCGATGCGGCCCGTCTCCGGGTCGACGCGGTACTGGTCGACCTCGTAGGTCTGTCCGGTGAAATTCGCCGGATGACCGTGCGAGAGGTGTCCGCCGTGTTCGAGTTCCAGCGAGAGAATCCGGTCGCCGGGGTCGAGTATCGCCGTGTAGACGGCCATGTTGGCCTGGGTTCCCGAGTGTGGCTGGACGTTGACGTGGTCAGCCCCCCAGAGTTCCTTCGCCCGGTCGATGGCGAGTTGTTCTATCTCGTCTGCGTGTTCACACCCGCCGTAGTAGCGTGCCCCCGGATACCCCTCGGCGTACTTGTTCGTGAGTTCCGAGCGCTGTGCCTGGAGCACGGCCTCGCTGACGTGGTTCTCGCTCGCTATCATCGCCAGCGTGTCGTTCTGTCGCTCCTGTTCTGCGGCCAGTGCCGCCGCGGCCTCCGGGTCTGTCTCCCGTACCCTCTCGTAGTTCATGCCACCGTTCGGGCTTCCACGAACAATAATCTGCCCCTCCCGGCCGGCACGGTCCCCCGGCCTCGTTCGCGCTCGGGGGCCCCGTCTCGACCCCCGGCGCTGTGTGCCCTCGCGGGTCGCCGCCCGAGCGTCGTCCGTCGAGCGGACTCTCTCGTCCGTGCATCGGGACAGGCGACCGGCGAGGAGATCACTGTCGTCGCTCAGACCCGTTCACGGGTGGCAGTTCACTCGACGGGTGTCCTAGTGATTCTCAGGAGACGTGACGGGCGACGTCGGCCTCGGTGATGATGCCGACGGTCTCTCCACCCTCGACCACGAGCACGGCATCGTTGTGGTCGAGGGCGGCGTCGACGGCGTCGACCGGCGCGTCCGGTTCGACCGTGCTGACCGCCTCGCCCATCACCTCGGCGACGGGCAGGTCGCCCACGTTCCCCTCGGCGTCGGACCGCTCGCGGATGCTCGACGTGCTTATCAGCCCCACCGGGAGCCCGTCCCGGACGACCGGCAACTGCGAGTAGCCGTGCTCGTCCATCACCCGCGTCGTCTCGCCGACACTCTCGTCCGGCTGCACGCTCACGACCGGCGAGTGCATCAGCTCGCGGGCGTGCAGCAGCTTGCCCTCGGCCTCCTGGAGTGCGGTGACGATGCGCCGCAGCGTCGACAGCCGCGGGTCGACGTTGTCCCCCTCGATGCGCGCGATGAGCGGCTGTGAGACGTCGGCCATCTCCGCCAGCTCGCTCTGGGTGAGCCCCAGCTCCGTCCGCCGCTCGCGCAGGTCCTCCGGCGTCGGTAGCTCCATACCCGGGCATAACCCGGAGTTATACAAAAGTCTACCGGCGGTCAGTTCTCGTCGTCCTCGAGTTCGACGGTATCGACAATCTCGAGCGGGACATCCCGGAGCGCGCCGCCGATGTCGCTCTTTGCGATGCGCTGGGCGTGTTCCGGGCTCTCGGCGTTGAACACGTCGAGTTCGAGCAACAGGCCGACCAGCGCGGTGTCGGCGGCGACAAACGCCGAGTCGAACGGCTCGCCACAGGCCGGGCAGTTGGTGAACCCCACCTCGACCTCGACGTAGTCCATCTCCCCCTCGTTGAGTCGCTTTCCCGCCTCGCTGACGGCAACACCGATGGCGTCGTCGACGTTGTCGACATCGTGAACCAGCCAGGCCGCCTCCAGCACAACACGGTAGTTCATATCCCACCGTTGGAGTGACCGGTACTCGTCTTTTTTGATTTCACCGCGCTCGTCCGGGCGGCCGATATCCCTCCACGGGTGTCCGAACAGATAGCTTCTTACGTATCGGCCCGGTAGCAATAGCAAATGCAGCACTCACCCACGGGAGACCGGACACATCCCGCACAGCGGTTCGACCTCGACCCCCACGAGCCAGAACTGGGGTCGATACCCGACGGCGACCGTGACGAGGCGGCGGTCAACGAGACCGGAACCACCACCATCGGCATCGCGACCGAGGACGGCGTCGTGATCGCGACGGACATGCGCGCCAGCCTCGGCGGCCGCTTCGTCTCGAACAAGAACGTCCAGAAGGTCGAGCAGATTCACCCGACAGCCGCGCTCACGCTCGTCGGGAGCGTCGGCGGCGCACAGTCGTTCATCCGGAGCCTCCGGGCCGAGGTCGACCTCTACGAGGCCCGCCGCGGCGAGCAGATGAGCATGACCGCGCTCTCGACGCTCGCGGGCAACTTCGCCCGCGGTGGCCCGTTCCTGGCTATCAACCCCATCCTCGGCGGTATCGACGAGGAGGGCAGTCACGTCTACAGTATCGACCCCGCCGGCGGCGTGATGGAGGACGACTACACCGTCACCGGGTCGGGGCTGACTGTCGCGTACGGCACCCTCGAGGACCGCTACGAACCGGGGATGTCCCTGGAGGCCGCCCAGCGTGCGGCCGTCGCCAGTGTCGAGGCCGCCGCCGCCCGCGATACCGGGTCTGGCAACGGTGTCTACCTCGCCACCGTCACCGACGAGGGTGTCGAGATCGACGACTACGACATCGACGAGTTCGACACCTGACCGGATGGCCGAGGCCTCGCTGCTCGAACGCGTCGGTGACCGCCTCCGCGAGGCCGACGCGATGGTCGCGGTCGCCGAGTCGAGCACGGGCGGACTTCTCTGCTCGCGACTGACCGACCGTCCCGGGTCCAGCGAGTACTTCGAGCGCGGTGTCGTCTCCTACTCGAACCGTGCCAAGGTCGACCTGCTCGGCGTCGACGACGCGACACTCGATGCTCACGGGGCCGTCTCCGGGCCGACCGCCCGCGAGATGGCGACCGGGGTCTGTGACCTCGCGGGGGTCGCGTTCGGCGTCTCGACGACCGGCGTCGCCGGTCCCGGCGGCGGCACGCCGGCAACGCCGGTCGGAACCGTCTACATCGCCGTCGCGCGTGCAACCGACGACGTGACTGTCGTCTCGGCGAACCGCCACGAGTTCGGCGGCACCCGCCAGGAGCGCAAGCGGCAGTTCACCCGCCAGGCGCTCGCGGACCTGCTGTCAGCCGTCGAGTGAGGGCTCGCTCCGTGCTGGCCGGTCGAGTTCCGCCTCGACGGCGTCGACCTTCGCGCGCCCGGGTTCGTCGACGGTCCGCTTGTCGTCGAGTTTCAACGTCGTTCCGACCCTGTCTGCCGGGACCGCCTCGTGGGCGGCCCGTGCCGCCGCGAACACCTCGCCGGCCGCCTCGGCCTCGATTACCGTCCCGACCGGTGTTGTCTCGTACTCGACCTCGAACTCCTCGAGTGCCTCGATTGCCGCCGCAACCGCCGGTGCCATGCTCTCCTCGGTGGCGGGCGCGACGCTCAGAAACGCCGTGACT
>OBKM01000336.1_pt1 | contig 23790 bp, 28 predicted proteins | sample 1519691 | NCBI WGS metagenome assembly OBKM01 (sample SAMEA37050418, study PRJEB22526) | metagenome | biome: saline pan; feature: lake; material: water | place: Egypt | collected 2015 | depth 0.5 m | reverse complement strand
TCGACGAGCGCCGAGTGTAGCCGCCGTCGGTCGCCCCCGTTTTTCGTCGATCGCCACACCATCGACGGCCTAGCCGTAGCGCTCGCCGTCGACGATCCCGCGACGCCGCCACGCGCGGCCGGTCGCGTTCCCGAGCACTGCGGCGACCACCACCTCGACGTAGAACGCGACGAAAAACCCGAGTGCGACGACGTTGAGCGCGCCGTACGCGCCGGCGGCGAGCGCGAGCGCTGGCGTCGAGAGGAGGACGGCGACGAGGTAGCCCGCGTCCCGCGTCGCGGGACCCACGAGCGACGTGTCGACCGCGGCACGGAGGGAGCGCTCGCGGGCGACCGCGACGAGCGCGGCGGGAAGCGGATACGCGACCGCGAACGCGAGCATCGTCGTGAGCGTGGTCCCGAGGAGAAACACGGTTCCGTCCGTCGTTCCGGTCGGGTCGACCCGTTCGAGAGGGCCGCCGAACGTCACGACGAGCAGAATCACCGGGACCGCGAGGTAGCCGACGGCCGTCACCACCATCCGGAGCCCATCGGCCAGGAGGGGGCGGACCGGCCGCCATCCCGGTCGATCGGCGTCACGGACCCGATCGACGTCGGCGGTCGCGGCGAGTACGCGCGCTCCGTAGCCGGCCACGACGACGAACGGGAGCAGCGGGAGCCACACCGCGATCAGATGGAGGCCGCCACCGACGAGCACCGCGTCGACTCGCGGTGATCCCGCGAACGGGTACCGGAGTAGTTCCCGGATCACGTCCGGGTCACCTCCGGATCACTCCCGGAGCCGCTCCACTTCACGTTCGAGGCCCTCCCGGACGCGGGCGGCCACGTCGCTGTCGCTGTCGACGGTCTCGGCGTCCTCGGTCTCCAGCAGACGATCGAGCCGGCGCTCGAACTCCGCCTCGTCGATATCGCCGCGCGCATAGCGTTCGCGGAGGGCGTCGAGCGCCGGATCGACGCTCCGAGCGCGATCGTCGTCGCCCGTGTCGTCGTCGGGAACGGGCTTCGCGAGCGTGTGGAGGACGGGGAGAACGACGAACAGTCCGAGGAACCAGACGAGCGGGAGCGTCCACCAGAGCCCGGTGAGAAACGGCGCGAGGGTGCCGGCACCGACGACGAGCAGCCCGAACACCCGTCGCCAGCGGTGTCGCAGGTTCCACGCGACACGTCGGAGGAGACCGGTCATAGTCGACGGGACGGAAGGGAGGCGTGAAAGGGTTTCGTCGTCGCATTCGGCCGGATCGGGCGTTCATCGTACGCCGTCGGCTCTCACGGGAGGGCAAACTGGATCCGGTCGCCCGGCTCGACGCCGTGGCGCTCGCTCCAGCCCACCGGGACTTCGAGGACGTATTGGCCCTCTCCCTCGTACGTCGTCAGCGGGCGCGACTCGGGTTCGGCCTCGTGTATCCGGGTCACCTCCCCGTCGGGCGCGACGAACAGGATGTCGATCGCGAACGCCATGTTCCGCATCACGTAGCCGTACTCGCCCGGCTCGTCGTGGACGAACAGCATTCCCTCGTCGTCGTCGAGTTCGTCCGTCGCCGAGAGCCCGACGTAGCGTTTGAGCCCGTCGTCGGCGATCCGTGCCTCCACGCTGGCGAGTTCCGCCTCGCTCTCGCCGTCGACCGCCTCGACCGTGGTCGTCTCATAGCCCGTGATCAACAGCGCGGGAGCCGCCGTGAAGACGGCGGCAAGGGCGATTCCGAGGACGACGAGGACGGCGGCGAGGAGTCCGAGGCGGCGTCGGTTCACATGGAGTGCTCGCGGCGAAGAAAGAAATCGTTTTCCGCTCGCGGCGGCTGCGTCCGGGTGAGGGCTCGTGGTCTAGCTGGTTATGACGCGGCCTTTACAAGGCTGAGGTCGGCGGTTCGAACCCGCCCGAGCCCATTTCTGGGACGAACGGAGTGAGTCACAGAAATGTATGTGAAGGTGGTCGAGCCCTGAAAGACGCAGCGTCGAGTGAAACGAGACGATCGTCTTTCTCCGGTTCGAACCCGCCCGAGCCCATTTCTGGGACGAACGATCGGCAGCCACCGGAACGTCGCTGGAGCCAAGCGATTATGTCGGTCGCCACCCTCGGAGGGGATGTGAGCGATACGAGCGAGGGAGCCGACGCCGATCACGGCGGACGACCGTGTCCGCGCTGCGGGACGGCGATGGATCACCGACACTGTAAGTACGTCTGCCCCGTTCACGGAGTCGTCTACGACTGTAGCGACACCTTTTATTAGATCCGGTGAACCATCGACCCCGTAGCCGGCCGCGGATCCGCGGGATGGATCGTGGCCGATCGGGTCGAAATAAAGGTAGTATGTGGGAACTGTTATGTTGGTGGGGACCGTCGTTTCACGTATGATGGGCGACCCGCTCTCGACCCTCTCCGTCGACCTGCTGGGGTCACCATGGTAGAGAAAACGCAGGTTGCCCGGAGCAAGCGGATCCAGCGCCGTACCGGGAAGACGTTCCACGTTGCCACCCGCCTGCTGCCGGAACGGATCCGACATCCGACGTACGTGCTGTACGGGTTCTTCCGCATCGCCGACGAGGTCGTCGACGCGGAGGACACGGCTCCGCCCGAGGAGCAGCGTGCGGAGCTCGACCGGCTTCGAGCGGCCGCACTCGGCGAACGGGAGACGGACGACCCCGTACTCGACGCGTTCGGGTCGGTCCGGGCCGAACACGGCATCGCCGACGAGGACGTTCACGCGTTCGTCGACGCGATGGAGAGCGACATCGACACCGACCGCTACGAGACGTATGCTGACCTTGAGGCGTACATGGACGGCTCCGCCTCCGCGGTCGGCCGGATGATGACCGCGATCATGGGACTCGACGCGGAGACGGAGGCGACCGCGCTGCCGCACGCGACGAAGCTGGGGGAGGCGTTCCAGATGACGAACTTCCTCCGTGACGTCCGCGAGGACGTGGTCGAGCGCGACCGGATCTACCTCCCGCTGGAGACGCTGGAGAGACACGGCGTGAGCGAGGAGCGAATCTTGAACTTGGAGTTCGACGACGACGTCGCCGCCGCGATCCGCGAGGAGCTCGTCCGGACCGAACGGCTCTACGAGGAGGGCGTCGCCGGGATCAAGTACCTCCCCGACGACTGCCAACTGGCCGTGTTGCTGGCGGCGGTGTTGTACGCCGACCACCACCGTCTCATCCGGAATCTGGGGTACGACACCGTCTCGACGACGCCGTCGCTCTCTTTCACCCGAAAGATATCGCTGCTCGTCCGGACCCGCTGGAAGTGGCAGTGGAAGCAGGATCCGGAGGCCGTGTTCTACGAGATGAGCCACGGTTTCGACGCCGACCACGGACGACACGGACACGGACCGCCGGACGCGACCGCGTTCCGGACCGACTGAGACGGTCGACCCTCCCGAAATGAACAGAGCCCGATTCGTCCAGCTGGTCCTCGTCGCGTTCGGGCTCGTGTTCGCCTCCTTCGTCGTCCGCGGGACGACGCGACTCCTCGCGCCCTACGAGCTCGCGGTGACGCTCTCGGCACCGCTACTCTTCGCCGCGGCCGCGCTGCTGGCGGGATTGGTCGTCCTCGCGACGCTCGACGCAACCGGGATCCGTCCGCTGGAGTGAGTCGGAACGCCCTTTTCCGTCCGCCACGCACGATCGGTATGGACGTACGAGCCGTCGCCGACCTCTCGCCCGCGGAGCGGCGCGCCTTCTTCGAGCGCGACGCGGGCGTCGAAGCGGTTCGCGGGGATGTGCGGGGAATAGTCGAACGGGTTCGCGAGGAGGGCGACGTCGCCGTCCGCGAGTTCGCCGAGGAGTTCGACGGGGTCGCCGTCGGCAACCTCGAGATCACCGACGAGGCCGCCCGCGCACACGACGAGTTGGCCGACGCCGACGATCCCGTGCTCGATGCGATCCGGGAGGCCGCGGACAACGTCCGCGCGTTCCACGAGCGTCAGCGACCCGAGGACTGGCGCGAGGAGTTCGACGGCCGGGAGCTGGGCCGCCGGTTCCGGCCGATCGACCGGGCGGGCGTGTACGTGCCGGGCGGCGCGGCGGCGTATCCGTCCAGCGCGCTGATGGGCGTGATCCCGGCGACGGTGGCGGGCGTCGACCACGTCGCAGTCACGACGCCCCCCGCTGAGGAGATCTCTCCCGCGACGCTCGCGGCGATCCACGAGGCGGGCGCGGACGCCGTCTATCAGGTCGGCGGCGCGCAGGCGATCGCCGCACTGGCGTACGGCACCGAGACGGTGACGAACGTCCAGAAGGTGGTCGGCCCCGGCAACAAGTGGGTGACCGCGGCCAAGGCCGAGGTACAGGGTGACGTCGAGATAGATTTCCTCGCGGGGCCGAGCGAGGTGTTGGTGCTCGCCGACGAAACGGCCGACCCCGAACTCGTCGCGAGCGAACTGCTCGCGCAGGCGGAACACGACCCGAACGCCTCCGTCGTCGCCGTCACCGCGGACGCCGACCTCGCCGAGGCGGTCGCCGACGCCGTCAACACGCAGGCAGCCGATCGCGAGCGTGAAGAGACGATCCGGGCCGCCCTCGACAACGAGGCGTCCGGAGTTCTCCGCGCGCGATCGATGCCGGAAGCGGTGCTTTTCACCGAGGAGTACGCCGCCGAACACCTCTCCATCATGGCCGACGAGGACGAGGCGCTGTTAGAGCGGATCACGAACGCCGGCTCCGTGTTTCTCGGCGACCACTCGCCGGTCGCCGCCGGGGACTACGCCGCCGGGACGAACCACGTGTTGCCGACGAACGGCGGTGCGAGACGTTACGGCGGACTCTCCGTCGACACGTTCCTCCGGTCTTCGACGGTTCAGCGGTTGGATCGCGAGTCGCTCTCGGGGATCGCCGACGTCGTGACGACGCTCGCGGAGGCGGAGGGGTTGGAGGCCCACGCCGAGAGCGTTCGAAAGCGGTTCGAGTGACGGAGGACGGGCCGATCGGAACTAGCGAAACCATAGACAGTTTCATCCCGGCGTCAGGGTTTTCATCCTGCGGGCAGTAACGGTTCCTATGAGCACGGAATCCGTCGGAAACGACGGCGATCCCGCTATCGAGGTGACGCCGGACGCCGCCGAGGAGGCGCTGTCGCTACTGGAGGGCGAAGGACTCGACACCGGCGAGGCCGGGCTCCGGCTGTTCGTTCAGCAGGGTGGCTGTGCGGGGCTCTCGTACGGAATGCGATTCGATACGGAACCGGAAGGGGACGACCTCGTGGTCGAACACCACGGGCTGCGGGTGTTCGTCGACCCCGCCAGCCGCAACTACATCGGCGGAAGCAGACTCGACTACGAGAGCGGGCTTCAGGCGGCCGGGTTCAACGTCGAGAATCCCAACGTCGTCTCCGAGTGCGGCTGCGGCGAGTCGTTCCGCACGTGAACGGTCTTCCGCTACCGTTCGTTCCCTACCGCTCGCCCCGTTTAAGTCCCTTGACGGGCTAGAGACGAGCATGAGCCTCAACGCGTCGACGACCGCGGACGGCGAGCGAGTGTATATCGATCGGGGACAGGCCGAACGTGGTGCCGAGGGGCCGTTTTACGTCGTCTTCGCCGACGCCGACGCCAGAGACCGATGGGGGTTCGCCTGTGGCGGGTGCGGCTCGCTCGACACCGCGATGGACACGATGGGGCGGATCCAGTGTACCGACTGCGGGAACCTCCGAAAGCCGGACGAGTGGGACGCCGCCCACGAGTGACCGGGTTTATAGGCAATGTAGCCGCCTACATCGACGAGCAACGGCGGGAGATGCCGTTGACGGTCGATCGGTTCCCGAGAATCGTGAGAAAGTTTATCACGGATCGCGGCCAACCTCCGGCTAGATGGCCACTGCGAACATCCCACCGACGACGGAGGCCAGAGACGTCTTCCGAGAGCTCGGATACACCGTCGACGAGAACGGACGCGAGTTCGTTGCCGAACGAAAGTGGCGACGCGTACTCGTCACGACGCTGTGTATGGAGACCGACGATCTCGAGCCCTATCTCACGGACGGCGGCGAGACGCCTCGGCTCCGATGTTTCGTTACGTGGCGTAACAACGCGGGAGAGCTCCGCGATCAGCTGGTCTCGTCGAAACCTCCCTACGACTGGGCGGTGATCGGGATCGACGCCGACGGCGAGGACTTCGCTGTGATGGAAGGCGCGCCCGGTAGCCCGTGAGCCACTGCGTCCGACGGCGATACGCTCCGTTATTCCGTCGTCGGGATCGCCCCGTCGTAGCCCTCGGGGACGTAGGGGCACAGGGGGTCGCTCGCGGTCGGGTCACCGGCGTGTGCGTACGCCCGCGATCGACTCCCACCACAGACACCTCGGAACTCGCACGCGCCACATTTCCCTGAGAGCGCGTCCGTATCCCGGAGCCGCTCGAAGAGGTCGGCGTTCCGGTAGATGTCGACGACGGAGCGATCGCGGACGTTCCCCGCCGACTTCGGGAGGAACCCCGACGGGTAGACGTCGCCGACGTGGCTCACGAACGCGAACCCGCGCCCGGCGGTGATCCCACCCCGTCGTGTAGCGTCCGCCCGGTCGGACTGGATCCCGACCCGTCTGTAGAACGGAGCCTCGGTCGTCTTGACGCCGAACGGCTCCGCTTCGTCGACCGCGTGGAGCCACTCCATCACCCGCTCGGCACGCTCCGGGGGGATCGGGTCGAGCAGCCGTCCTCGACCCACAGGCACGAGGAAGAACACGGACCAGAGCACCGCGCCGAGGTCGCGGACGCGCTCGCGGATCGCCGGCAGCGACGAGACCGTTTCGGCACACACCGTCGTGTTGATCTGGATCGGGAGCCCCGCGTCGGCCGCGGCCTCGGCGGCCTCGATCGTGTCCGTGAAGCTCTGTTCGCCGCGGAACGCGTCGTGCTCCTCGGCGGTCGCACCGTCGAGACTGAGTGCCATCCGGCGGATCCCGGCGTCGGAAAGCGCCCGGACCCGGTCGGGGGTGAGCGACCGCGTGCCGCTCGGCGTGATCGTCATCCGGTTCCCCTGCTCGGTCCCGTACTCGACCAACTCGACGAGATCGTCGCGGCTCAGCGGGTCGCCACCCGAGAGCACGACCAGCTGGCCGTCACCGAACGCCGCGGCCTCGCGCAGCAGGCGTTTCCCTTCCTCCGTGGTGAGTTCGTCCGGGTGACGCTCGGGACGCGCGTTCGCCCGGCAGTGCCGACAGGCGAGCTCACAGGCCTGCGTGACCTCCCAGATCAGGACGAGCGGGCGGCGGTCGGTGTCGAGGTCGTCGAACATCTCACATAGGGCTGAAACGGGAACCCACTTGAGTGATGGATCGAACGTGTTCGGTAGTGTCCGATCGATCGAGACGGCCTCACCGGAAACGTGAGGTAACCACCACACCCGATCGTTTTATTCTCGGGAGGAGAGAAAGATGAGGCGGAATCACACGACAATGGTTACGGATCCAACGGACGAGTTAGACCGGGTCCCACATGACGTTCGGACGTATTTGACCGACCGGTCGCACGGTGACACGGCGGTGATCGCGGCCCTGGAAACCGTCAGCGGATTCCTCAGTTCAGGGATGTGGATCGTTATACTGACCGACGGAATACAGGTGGTCGATGACGGCTTACTGGATACGACCGGCGAGCGGATCGAGCGGTCGACCATCGCGGCGCTGACGTTCAAACAGGAAGCCCCGGACCGGACGAACCTCCGGATCCAACTGCGGTCAGGGTCGAGAGCGTTCGACGTCTTTCCTCCCTCGGACGACCGGCTCGAACGTCTCCGCGAGAACCTCAGCGGAGTGTACGTTGAGGCGGGTCCCGATCAAGAAGTGTCGGAGTCGCGACCGGGATCGTTGGGCGACGACATCGTTAGTGAGGCCGAAGCGGCTTACACCGACGGTAACCTCTCGGAGGCGCGTCAGCTGTTCGAATCAGCTATCACGATATATCAGCAGAGTACGGACGGTTCGGGCGGTTCTGGGTCGGGTGTCGAGGAGTGTCGAGAGAGGCTCCGTGAGATCGATTCGCTACAATATGACCGAGAGCGCGTCTCCGAGGAGCTCTCTGCCGCGGAACACTCGTATCAGACGGCGATCGGTGCGTTCGCACAGGGGAAGACGACGCTCGGGCGGATCCGGTTTCGTCAGGCACGGACCCAGTTCGAGGACGCTCTCACGCGAGTAGACGACGCCGACACCGATCCGTTTCGTATGCCTCTCGTCGTGCCGTTCGGCGCGGAGGCGGAGATTCCGAGCGATCTCGGAGCACTTCCGACGATCGATTCGAACGCCGAAACCGCTCTCGAAGATCACGGAATTTCCGAACTGGAGTCGCTCGTCGCGTCCGACACCGGACGTCGTGTCGACATACACCAACACGGATCGGACGAGAGGACTGCCGCTTTGTTGTTGGTGCTCACCTCGTGGCAGGACGAATCCGTTCGATACTCCGATCGGGAGCGTATCGAACGGAGACGCCGTCTCGCCGACGTGGGATTTCGGACCTGCCGCTGATCGCGACCGCTCGGGCTCCCCGTTCAGGTTGATCACAGTGGCGGGGTGGCGCGCCACTGGCCCGAATGATATATCATGCCAGCGAGTGATCGTAGGAACGTCCGGCGCGCGAGTACCGTGCGCTGGATAAGAACACGGTGAATACATCAATGGTTTTCAAAAAGATCACGCTGATCGGAACGAGTGACGAGAGCTTCGATGCGGCCGCCGACGACGCGATCGACCGCGCCGAGAACACGCTCGAAAACGTCTACTGGGCGGAGGTAGAGGAGTTCGGCGTGGAGATCAAGGGCGCACCGGAGCGCGAGTATCAGGCGGAAGTCGAGGTCGCGTTCGAACTGGAAGAGTAGTATCGCGGCGGCGGCCGCTTTTTATACGGTGTTACGCCGAGAACTCGTAGAGTTCGTCGCCGACGTGGTGGATCGACTCGACGACTTTGCCGCTGTCGCCGACCATCTGGTCGCCGTCGACCATCGCGCGACCGACGGCCAGTACCTTGCCGTGGGTCTCCTCTGCGATCACGACGAGGTCGCCCTCGCGGATGGCCGAGTCAGCCTCGACGATCCCCGGACGCATCACGTCCGCGCCGTCGGAGACGAACGAGATGGCCCCGGCGTCGACCGTGACGACCCCCGTCTCGGGCTCGTAGTCGTTCGCGCCACGGACCGTGAGGAACGGTTCGTCGTCGTCGACGTAGAAGACGGCCGGGTCGCCGTTGACGAGGACGAGCTCGTAGCTCGCGTCGACGAACTCGACGAACTCGAAGGTGTCCCCGTCGATGTCGACGCCGAGGTGGTCGGCGATGGCCTCGCGGATCGCCGTGATGTCGTCGCTGCGGAGATGGTGGCGGGATTTCACCTGCATGCGGGCCACGTCGACCGGCACGCCGATAAATGGACCGCTCCGGCGTTGGCCCGATCAAAACGGCCTTAAACTACCTCTTCATAGGCGTGCGTATGTACGTTCCATTGGCGATCGGGGCCGACCCGCTTGCGATCGGGCTGGCGGCGATCGCGACGCTGACGGTCGTGCTCTTCAGCCTCCTGAAAGGGACGGGGTGGGAGCCCACGGCGGACGTCTCGGAGGAGATCCTCGAGAAGCGTGCGAAATCCGTCCCGGAAACCGAGTTTCCCGAGCCGGGGAACCGCTCGATCGGCGGTGGCGGCGGCGGCGGCGCGATCCCGGCCGGCGGCGAGGGCGGCGAGGGCGAGTTGGAGGACGGAAGCACTGCGAGCGCCGGCCCCGGCGACATCCCGGAAGACGAAGTCGAGTACTACGAGGTCGAGTTCGCCAAACAGGGCGAGACGATCGAGCTCGCGAACAACGAGACGATCCTCGATCAGGGCGAGGAGAACGGCTGGGACCTCCCGTACGCCTGCCGGCAGGGCCAATGTGTCTCGTGTGCCGGGCACGTGACGGACGGTCCCTCCGAGGACTACCTCGAACACGACAACCAGCAGATGCTTGAGGAGGCTGAACTGGAGGACGGCTACACGCTCACCTGCGTTGCGTATCCCCGCGACTCCTTCACGATCGAAACCGGCGAAGCACCCTAACCGACCGCGATCCGCTCGCTCGGCGACTGCCTACACCCCCTCTGATCGATCGTCTGACCGCTCGACGGTTCACGCACCCGTTTTCGAACTCGAATGTCTGGAACACCGATACAGTCGATGAACGCAGGGCTGCCGCTAGCCGGTGGGATCCCGTCGGTCCCGATCGAGGAGCCGGTGATCGTTTTCGCGATCGCGTTGGCGACGTTCCTCGTCGCGCCGCTGCTCATCGAACGCGCGGGGCTCCCCGGGATCGTCGGGATCGTGCTCGTCGGTGCGGTGCTCGGGCCGAACGGGACCGGCGTGCTCGCGGAGACCGACGCGATCGTGCTTCTGGGCAACGTCGGACTGGTCTACCTGCTTTTCACCGTCGGCTTGGAGCTCGACCTCCGAGGGTTCCTCGCGGCTCCGGAGAACGCCGCGCTGTTCGGGCTGACGAGCTTCTTTCTCCCGTTCACGGTCGGCTCCGCCGCGGGGATCTACGTGCTCGGGCTCGACCCGTGGGCGTCGTTCCTGCTCGCGGCGGTCTTCTCCTCGCATACGCTGCTGGCCTACCCGGTTGTGAACCGACTGGACGTAACGAAGAACCGGGCGGTGACCGCCGTCTTCGGCGGGATACTGTTTACTGACACGTTAGCGCTCGTCGTTCTCGCGATCGTGTTAGGGCAGGCGGACGGCGAGTTGACGCTCATGTTGTTCGGACAGGTGTTCGCGTCGATCGCGATCCTCTTTGCGGGCGTCTGGTTCGTCCTCCCCCCGATCGCTCGGTGGTTCTTCCGGAACACGAGCCAAGAGAGCTACTTCGAGTTCCTGCTCGTGGGTGCCGCCATTTTCGGGGCGGCGAGTTTCGCCGAGGTTCTCGGACTGTCGGACATCCTCGGCGCGTTCGTCGCCGGGATCGCTCTCAACCGGCTGATCTCGCGTGGCGGCCCGCTGATGAACCGTATCGAGTTCGTCGGCAACGCGTTGTTCGTTCCCTTCTTCCTGCTGTACGTCGGGATGCTGGTCGATCCCGGGGTCATTTTCGACGGGCCGCGAACGCTGTTGGTCGCGGCCGTGATAATCGGGGTAATGATCGTCACGAAGGTCGGTGCAGCGGGGATCGTCTCGGCGATACAGGGGTACGACCGGAACGAGTTTGGCGTGATCGCCGGACTCTCCGTCGGGCAGGCGGCGGCCGCGCTGGCGATCACGCTTGTGGGCTTCGACGCGGGCCTGTTCGGCGCGGACGTGCTCAACGCGGTCGTCGTGATGATGCTCGTCGCGGCCGTCCTCAGCCCGTGGCTCACGGAGCGATACGGCACGCGGCTGGCGCTCGAAGACGACGTGGAGCCCGGCGATTCCGGGACTGTCGACCCTCGTGTGCTGTTGCCGCTGTCCACTGACGCCGACCGCCAGCGCCATCTCCTCGAACTCGCGTTCGTTCTCAAAGACGAGCGACCGGAGAGTCCCGTTCACCTGCTCACCGTGGTCCAGCCGGATGGGTCGGGCACCGACGACGACGCGGTCGCCGAGGCGGAAGCGGGTCTGGAAGCAGCTTCCGAGGTCGCCGATGCCGCGGAGGTGCCAGCACGAACGGAGACGCGGGTGAATCACAGCATCGCGTCGGGCGTGGTTCGCGCGAGTACGGAGACCCGTGCGGAGCTGATCGTGATGGGCTGGGACGCCCAGCAGTCGTTGAGCAATCGCGTGTTCGGGAGCATCATCGACCAGGTGCTCCGTCGGACGACCGTCCCGGTGCTCGTCTCGCGGCTCGGCCATCCGATCAACACCACGGAGCGGATATTCGTCGTCGCGCCGCCGGGTATCGACCACCACGAGGGGTTCTACGAGGCCGTCCACGTCGTCAAGCGACTGGCCGAGCGACTCGGCGCGGAGCTACACGTGTACGTCGTCGAGGGCAACGAGAAACAGTACGAACGGCTGTTCGGAATGGTCGAACCCGAGCTCGAAGCCCGCTTCGAGAGCGCTCGCGGCTGGGCAGAGCTGGAGTCCACGCTCCGCCGAGAGACGGACGAGAACGACCTCGTCGTCCCGATATCGCCCCGGCAGGGGAGCGTCGGGTGGGACCCGATGCTGGCACAGCTACCGCGGACGCTCGCGGAACTCCCACCACAGTCGTTCATCGTGGTGACGCCGCGACAGGGCGAGCCGGGGTACGCGGCACGCTTCCTCACCATCGAATGAGCGTCGCGACCGGTCCCGACGGATCGACGATGACGTAGTTCCTTTCGCTCCTGTGGTCCGGTCCCAAACCGCAACCTTCCAAAGGATCGGGAGCGTATGGAAACCAATGAGCGAGAAGAGCCTCGCGGAGCGAGTGGAACAGTGGATGGTCGGCCAGATGCCGATCATTCAGATGCACGGCGGTACGAGCGTCGTGCGCGAGGCGAACGAGGAGACCGGAGAGGTCGTCGTCGAACTCGGCGGCACCTGCTCCGGGTGCGGGATATCGAACGTCACCGCGGACAACATCCGACGGGATCTGATCATGGACTTCGAGGACGTCACCGACGTGACGGTTCGGACCGCCTCCTCCGGGGATAACGGCGCGTCAACGGTCGAGGGCGGTCGCGGCGGCGAACTCAAACACGAGACTGAGTCCGCCGGACACTTCTGAGGCTGCGGTCGTTCACAATCCGTTCTCCAGTGCGGCAGCCACGCTGCGGGCCTTCTCGGCCAGCGGCTCTGGGGTGTGGCCCGCCGCGACCGACTCGTCGAGGACGGCGTCGTCGACCCGCTCGACCGTGCCGTCGGGACGTTTGATCACGTCAACGTGGAGGTCGACGTAGCGCGCCGCCTCGGGGAACACCTCGACCGGCGTACAGACGTTGACGTAGGTCCCCTTCACTTCTCCGTCGGAACTCCGGTAGGTGGTCGGATACCACCAGCGCCCCTCCGAGAAACTCGTCACGGCCACGTCGCCCGCCTCTCGGCGACCGCCGAGCGCGTCGTACGTCCCGCCGGGCGTCATCTCCCGTTCGACGGTGACCGACCCGTCGGCATCGACCGCCGTTACGTCGCCCTCGCCGAGCGTGATGAGCCGCCCGTCCGGCTTGCCGTGTTCGATCCGGAGCGTGTCGTCCTCGGCAGGCCCGAACGAATCGGCCACGACCGAGAACGGGAAGTCGGCGTCCGAATCGGGTTCACACAGCGCCTCCGCGAAGTCGACGCCCGCGGACGCCGACGACGACCCGGCTTTGATCCGGTGATGGCCCGGCATCGTCGTCTCGACCGCCCGCCGGACGTCGTCGAGCGCGAACCGAGATTCCCGACCGAACCAGACCCATAGCCCCACGTTCGGGCGAGCGGTCGGCGCGTCGCGCGTCGCCGAGGCGTCCGCGAGCACGCCGAGTGTCCCGGCCGCGTCCGCCAGCCGCTCGGCCGCGTCGACCGCGCGGTCCAGTCCCGCCTCTAGCGTGTCCATCCCGGCGTCGAGTGCCGCGGGCTCCCAGACCGCGCGCCAGCCGTCCGGCGGCTCGATCCCGAGGAGCTCTGTCATGCCGGCGAGCTCGCGGGCCGCCTCGTCGTCGCGGACATCGACGCGGGTCCCCGATCCGGGTTCGAGTGCGACGAGCCCGCCGCCCGCGCGAAGCGACGCGTCGAGTTCCGGCCGTCGTGACGCCCACGGCGCGGCCGACTCGCGCACCTGTACCCGGACGCGGTCCCCGGTCTCGACCCGAGCGTCGACGGCCCCGTACGGGAGGTACCCCTCCCTGCGTTCACCGCCGGACCCGTCGTCGTCGCTGTCGCGGTCGTCATCGCTGTCGCCGTCCCCGACCGCGAGCGCGACGACCGCGCCCCCGCCGAGCGTCTCGGTCACCTCGCCGTCGAGCACGGTCCCCGGCGGCGTCGGGTCGGGCCACGCGAGCGCGTCGATTCCGATATCAGTCAACAGCGGGCGAATCGCGTCGACCGCATCCGGATCGCCGACGACGCCGACGCCCTGTGCGTCGTCGGTCGTCGACACGCTCGCGTGGGGCGGCGCCGCCGGAAACGCCTCGTCGAACCGACGGCGGATCGGCGGCGAGACGTCGACGACGTCGTGGCCGGCGTCGAGCAGCAGGCGGGTCAAAGCGGTGGTGTAGATCCCGCGGACGCGAACGTTCACGCCGCGACACCCCTCGTGCCGGATCGCCGTGGTGAATCCGAGTCGACCGTCGGCGGTGTTCCACGACCGGAGTCGATCGTCATGGTCCATCGTTCTCACGCCGACGGCTTAAGTCGGATCGAACCGAAGACGGCGTATGGCATCACGGTCGGACCCGGTAGAGGAGGCCGCGGACGACGACCGCGACCTCTACGACGTCGCCACGTGGGAGGAACGGACCTCTCTCGACGGCCTCTCTGTCGCGCTGTACTGGCTCCTCACCCGGGGGACGAAGCTCTTCGTCGTGCTCCTCGCCGGGGCCATCCTGCTGGCGATCCTCGCGTCGTTCGGGCTGGGCCTCCTCTTCGATCCGGCCGTCGCGGCGCTCGTCGCGCTGTCGGCGGTTCCCGCGTTCGGACTCGCGGCGTACGTGTACGTCTCCGACGTGACGACCGCGGAGCCGCTCTCGCTGCTCGTCGCGACGTTCCTGTTGTCGGTGTTGACGGCGACGTTCGCGGCGGTTCTCAACGACCTCGCCAGACCCTTCTTCGCCCCGCTCGGCTACGTCGGACTCGTGCTCTTCTTTTTCATCATCGTCGGCCCCGTCGAGGAGACCGTCAAGCTGCTCGCTGTGCGGCTGTACGCGTACACCGACGCCCGGTTCGACGCGGTGATCGACGGCGCGGTGTACGGCGCGATCGCAGGACTCGGATTTGCGGTCATCGAGAACCTCGTCTACATCGCACAGAACGTCGAGTTGGAGGGACTCGCCCTCGGAGTGGCCGCGCTGGGGGCTGGCGACGGGATCGCCGCGCTCCGGGCGCTGGCCGGCCCCGGGCACGTCATCTACTCGGCGTTCGCGGGCTACTACCTCGGACTGGCGAAGTTCAACCCGGAGCATCGGGGCCCGATCGTGATCAAGGGACTGGTGATCGCGGCGACGATCCACGCCCTGTACAACAGCCTTGTCGGGCCCGCCACCGTCGGGATATCCGCGATCTCCGGACTCCCGCAGGTCCCCGCGCTGTTCGTCTTCGTCGTCCTGTTTCAGGGCTTTTTCGGCTACCTCCTCGTGCGGAAGCTCCGCCGGTATCGCGACGTCTACACGGACACACGAAACGACACCCGGGAGTCGGAGGTCTCGGAAAGCGGTGAACGGGTCGGTCTCCCCGAGCGGGACTAGGGCGGCGATTCGACACGCGACCGATCCCCGGTACCGCCGGTGAGCGCGCTCGCGAGCGCCCCTTTGACGACGACCTCGTCGCCGAGCTCCGTGAGCCTGATCTCGGGGACGTTGATGAACACCATCTCCGGCAGCTTCTCGCGGACCGGGTCGAGGAGCCGTTCGGGGTTGTTGAGCGCGACCGCGCCGCCGACGCTCACGACGAGCGGCGCGTACGCGTGGATCACGTTCGCGATACCCATCGCGTTCCAGTGGGCGAGCTGGTCGATGACGTGGTCGGCGAAGACGTCGTCGCCGGCCGCCTCGAAGACATCGACCGCGGAGAAATCGGGGTCATCGATCGGCAGCGACGTCTCGACCGGATCCTCCTCGTGGAGCTCGCGGGCGTACGTCGGGATGTTGTTGCCCGAACAGTACGCCTCCCAGTGGCCGTCGTGGCCGCATCCACAGGTCATGAAGTCGTGCGGGTCGACGGTCATGTGACCGACCTCACCGGCGTTGCCGTCCCATCCGGAGAGCACCTCGCCATCGACGGCGACGCCCGCGCCGATGCCGGATGAGACCGTGAGATACACCATGTCGTCCGGGTTGCGCTCGGCGTGGAACCGCTCGCCGATCACGCCCGCGTTGGTGTCGTTATGGAGATGGACCCGGTCGGTGTCGAGTAGCCGTGAGATCGGCCCGACGAGCGGGATCCGCTCGACCGTGTCCGGAAGGTTCGCGGGTCCCAGAACGACCCCGGCGGCGAGGTCGAGCGGTCCGATGGAGCCGATGCCGGCGGCGACGGCGTCCGTCGGGGCGACGCCGGCCTCCGAACAGGCGTTCCGGATGACCTCCAGGACCGCTTCGGTGACGGCGATGCCGTTCGGGCCACGGGGGGTCCCACGCTCGCCGGAGCCGAGCACGGTCGCCGTCTCGTCGCCGACGACCGCACGGACGTTGGTCGCGCCGAGGTCGACGCCAACGTAGTAAGCCATCAGCGGAAACAGGGTCGCCTCACCACTTAATCGGGACGGTTCCAGCGAGCCGGGCACGGGAACCGCTCACGGCGGATCGACGAACAGCGGATCGCCCGGCGGGCGGCCGTAGTCGACGACCCAGTAGCGACCGTCGTACGCGCCGACGTTCTCGGGTTTCAGCTCGTCGAAATGGAACCGATCGTCGTGGACGGCGAGGGCGTCCCGGACCCGAGAGATCGCCGCCTCGCGTTCGGCGGCCGGCGGTGGAACGGCCGCGCGCGGCATCGCGAGCCACGCATCCCCGTCCGCGGCAGAGAGAACGGGGAGAAACGGATGGCCGGAAACCGCCTCCCACACCTCCCTCTCCCGGCGGTTCTGTGGTCGTCCGTCTCCCATCTCGGCGGAGGGGCCGTACCGGGCGAGCTTCGCGACGATCGGCGGTCGCTCAACTCCCTCCTCGCTCTCGTCACCGGGACCGAACTCGGCCGGAAGCTCGACGGCAACGCGGCCGGTGCCGACGCCGACGACCTCGATACCGTGGGTCTCTGCGGCGTCTGCGAGGACCGCCTCCTCCCCGGGCGCGAGCTCGTGGAAGTACGTTCGGGCCTCTCCGGCGGGCCACGACCACGTCCGGCCCGCGTACTCCCACTCCGTCTCCGCGACGTCGATGGCGTCGAGCGCCTCGCGGCGCGCTGCCCGGAGGTCGCGAGCCGTCCGCGAGAGCGCCGCCGACAGCGACGGCGACACCGTGTGCGTCATCGGTTTCGATACTCGTCGGGAACTCAATAGTGTATCGCCGGCGCGTCCGGAACCCATCAGGACGCCGTCGGTGGTCGGACGATCGGGGGAACCGATATGTTCGATCCGCCCGTGTTTCGACCGTGAGCACGACGCTGTTCGTCAGGCACGGGACGACGACGTGGAACGAAACCGACCGGATCCAAGGATGGGCACCGGTGGGACTCTCGGAGACCGGGCGCGCGGAAGCGGCGACCGTGGCGACACATCTGAGCGCGGCCCGCGACGTCGACGCGGTCGTCAGCTCCGATCTCGCTCGTACCGTCGAGACCGCGGAGCGGATCGCGAACGCGACCGGTGTCCCCGTCGAGACGGATCAGCGGCTCCGTGAGCGCGACTTCGGCGTGTACCAAGGACTGTCGTCGGCGACGTTCTTCGAGCGATTTCCGAAACTCGACCTCCTCGAAAACGGAACGGACGCCGCCGCGTACTCTCCCGAGAGCGGCGAGAGCTGGCTTACGGTGCGTGATCGGGTCCATGCCGCGTTCGACGACCTCAGTGACCGTCCCGAAACGACCGTCGTCGTCACCCACGTGAACCCGATCCGCTTGGTCGTCGGCGAGTGCCGCGGTCTCGACGTGGTTTCGTCGCTCACGGAGCTGTCGGCGGCCAACTGCTCGGTGACCGAGTTCACCGACGGGGAGATCCGCCGCGAGAACGACACCGAATTCCTGTAGGAAGGCGCTCGTATCGAGCAGTTCAGTAGTCCGGCGCGTCGTCCTCGACCTCGCGTTTCAGCGAGTCCCGGCGGGACTTCGCGTCCCGACCGGTCGCTTCGAGCAGGAACTCGTTTTTCCCGTCGACGGCGTCGGCGGCCGCATCGGCGTTCCCTTCGGCGATGACCTCCTCGGCAGGACGCTCCTCGAAGTGGACGGCAAGTTTGTCCTTCTTACCGCTGTACTCGGCCGCACCCGCGAGGATCTTCTCGAACACGGGGTTGTCCGGATCCGCGACGACGTACAACTCGTGTCCGTTCCACTCCTCGGTGCCGGTGACCTCGCCGAAGTACTCCTCGATGGATCCCTTCAGGTCCGGCATGCGGTCGTCGAGGTGCTCACCGCGACGCATCTTGTACTCTTTCATGCCGCGACCGTTCGACAGGGGTCCGTAAACCAGTTTCGTCACGTGGGAGGCCGAGACTCGGCGGATCGGAACCCCAACGCCCGAGGACGGTCGGAAGCAGAAACCGACGAGCAGCGAACCACCGTCAGCGAAGTCAGCGCGGACGTTCGTCGACGTATCCGCGTTTACATTCGGGGCAGATGTCGCCGGCCCGCATCGAGTTTCCGTCCGTGTCCATGGTCATCCCACACTCGGGACAGTAGTACTCCGCGGGCGCGTCAGAGGGCTGCCGCTCAAGTTCCGGACTCTCTCCGTGTGTGATCCCCGAGCCGGAGCCGTCCGAGGCGTCGCCGTCATCGAGCGTGTCGGCCTCGATACCGGCACTGCCGGACTCGATGCCCCCGCTGCCCGAGGCCGTCCCCGAGGTGGAACCTTCCGCATCGGTTACGGTCCCGTCGTCGGGTGCCTCGACGTACTCCGTCTCGTGGTCCACGTCCACGGACGGATCAGTCGCCTCGGGCGTGAGACCACCGCCGAACTCGACGTCGGCGTCGTCACCGCTTCCGCCGGTCTCGGCGCTGTACCCCTCGTCTTCCCCGTGCTGCTCCGGCCATGGCGTCGGCTCCGACCGTTCGTCGACCGACTCGTCGTCGGTCGGCCACGCCCCGTGCTCTCGGTCGGCGTCGTCCGCGGACGCCTCCTCGTCGAGGATCACGCCGTCGTCGGTTTCAGCGTCGTCCGCGGCGGACCCCTCGACGGTATCATCGCTCGATTCGACATCGGCCGACTCGCCAGCGCCCGACACGGTGGGTGACTCCGCCGTGTCGTCGGCGGCGTCGGGCCCGCCATCGATCAGTTCCGCGTCCTCGTCGTCGGCCGTGCCGGGAGCGACGCCGGCGTCGGGAGGCGTGTCCGTCGCCCGATCGCTTGGCGAGCCGGCCATCCGCTCGCTCGACGAGTCGGTGGACCGGTCCGAGAGCGACCCGTCGGGATCCGCGTCGTCGTCGAGGATCACCGCGTCGTCATCGACCGGTGCGTCATCCAGCCCGTCGGCGTCCGGGCCGAGGCCGGGATCAGCGGTCGGCGTCGCGTCGGGAACCCCGGGCCCGTCGGCCGAACTCCCGTTCGTGCCCTCGACAGCGGAGGACGGATCCTGATTCGAAGCCGGTGAGCCGGCCGCTGACGCGTTATCTACCGTCGCTTCCTCCGAGATATCGTCCGCGTCAACCGACTCGGCGGTCGCTTGGTCGGCGAGCTGTTCGATCGTCGTGACTTCCGTGTTCTCGCTGACGATCTGCGTCTCGCCGCAGCGAGCGCAGGTCTTCACTTCCCTGACGGTCGTGACGACTTCCTCGCCCTCCTCTTCCCGCTCGCGTTCGATTTCAGGCTCGGTGAAATCGTGTCCGAGCAGACACCTGAGTCCCATTACACCCTCCTGCGGTGCCGAGGGTAAAAAACGCCCCGTCGGCGTCGGACGCACGGCACACGCGACCGCACCCGAACCGTGTGAACGAGAGACACACGACGCGGCTCGGAAACCCGCACACGCCAGCAACTATCAGGCTGGACCACGTACGGAACTTCATCACATGCCAACCGTGTACTACGAGGGCGAGGAGATCGAGTGCGAGAAGGGTGCCGTGTTACGCGACGTGCTTCGGGAGGCCGGACTCTCCGTGTACAACGGCAAGTCGGAGCAGTTCAACTGTCGTGGGATGGGATCGTGTGGCACCTGCGCGGTGAAGGTCGAGGGCGAGGTCAGCGAGCCGAGCAGAAAGGAGAGCGCACGGCTCTGGTTCCCGCCACACCACCCCAGCCACGACGTCAGGCTCGCGTGCCAGACACGCGTCGAGGGAGACATCGAAGTGACGAAAGGGCGCGGCCTCTGGGGCCAACACGTCTAGATCGGAACGTGAACGGATCGAGACGCGGACGGAGCCCTCGCTACGGTCGTTGATAACAACCCGGGACGGACGAGGTCCGCGCCACGGGGAAGAAACGCTCGTTTTCGTGTGTGTGAGTCGCCGCCGGCGTGAACCGGACCGACTCGCCTCCGTCCGGTTTACTGCCGAACGACGTTGGTCGCGCGGGGGCCCTTGGGCGAGGACTCGATGTCGAACTCGACCTCCTGACCCTCCTCTAGGTCCGGGCCGCCGACGTCTTCCATGTGGAAGAACACGTCCTCGTCGTCGTCCAAGTCGCCATCGTCCGTCGAAATGAAACCGTAGCCGCCAGTGTCGTTAAAGAAGTCGACCTTGCCTGTCGCCATTGCGTCCGTATCGATGGCCGTTTTACGAATAAAGCTTGTGTGTGGTGCTTGACGAGGTTTACGCGAGAATTCGTCTTGGTTTTTGAACTCTGAGACTCAGAAGTGAGAATACATACAATTATTTCCGGTGAGTTGACTAACTCGCCGATTCCGAGGTGCCGAGGGTCCGTGGCGATCCGCCAGCGGGAGCGTGACCCCGACCACACCGGCACGGCGGATTTATGACGCCGACACGACGAACGTCGTACGTGTTCCGACGCCTTCGTGAGAACGGTCCAGCGGTGCTCGTGCCGGCGGCATGGACGGTCGTCGCCGGTACCACGACGGGAATCGTCTCCGAATACGCGCTGTTCGTGGCTCACCTCGTCATGAGCGTGTTGCTCGTCGGGTTCGTCGTGGCGTCATGGGGCGAGATGTCCTCGGGAGTCCTCCGTGCGTGGAAGCTCGTGATCCTCGCCGGCACTCCGGCCACCGTCGCCGGGGTCCTCGGATTTCTGGCACGTGACGGGACGATAGCCCTACCGGCAGACGCGCTCCTCGCGACGGCGTTGTACGCGTGGGTCCTGCTGCCGGCGGCCGGCTTCTTTTATACGGCACGACGAGTCGAAGACACCTCGTTGGCGTACGACGTGGGGTGGGTGTGCTCGCTCGCGGGAGCGGTCGGCGTCACGCTCGCGGTCACGCCGATCGAGGTGGTCTCAGCGCTCGCCGTCGTCGGCGCGGGACAGACGATGGGGATCGCCGCCGCGACGATGATCGACGGCAGGTCGACGTGAGCACGGGACGGAACCGAGGGCTGCGGGCGGTTTCGGATCGTCGATCGGCCCGGAGTAACTGAAGTACCCATCGTAGTCTCCAACAAGTATACATACGCGCTGGTCGTGGAGCAACTAACTCGGCCACACGGCCGACCGGATCGCATGCAGTCAGGAACCCTTCCGACCCCGATCGCCCGCGTCGGCGACGGCTGTACGCAGCTATGGTTGCGGACCGCGCCCGTTCGCGATCGGATTCGGGACCGGTTCGCGGTCGACACTCGCTCGCTGGCGGCCGTCCGGATCGCCCTCGGACTGATCCTCCTCGTGGATCTGATCCACCGAGCGCCCTTCATCGAGATGTTCTACACCGACGGCGGGGCGTACCCCTTCGCGGCGTACGAGCTCACGTACACACAGTACAACGGACTCTCCATCCACGCGCTGTCGGGAGACGTGTGGTTTCAACAGCTGCTGTTCGTCGTCGCGGCGCTGTTCGCGGTCGCGTTCGTGTTGGGCTATCGAACCCGGCTCGTCGGAGCGATCTCGCTGGTGTTTCTGTTCTCTCTCCACGCCCGAAACCCCGCTCTCCTCAACGGCGGCGACCGACTCCTGCGAGTCCTGCTGTTCGTCGCGCTCGTGACACCGCTCGGGGAACGGTGGTCGGTCGACGCGCTCCGCCGAGGATCCGCCCGCAGGACGGTCGCCAGCTTCGGGACGGCGGCGTTGCTCGTCCAGCCGCTCGTCGTGTTCACCGCCAACGCGATCGAGAAACACGCCGGCGACACCTGGTACACCGGGGAGGCGCTACGGATCGCGATGGCGAACGACGTGATGACGGTGTACCTCGGGAACGTGATCACCGACTATCCGCCGGTGCTGACGACGTTGAACTACGCGTGGGTGACGCTTCTCGCCGGGTCCATCGTCTTCCTGCTGCTTCCGGTCGGACGGATCCGGATGGTGGCCGCGCTGGCGTACATCGCCGCGTTTCTCGGCATGCTGACCGCGATGGCGGTCGGCCTGTTCCCGCTTGCGCTCGCCGCCTCCGTGCTCCCGTTCCTCCCGGCCGTCTTCTGGGACACGCTCTCGCGGTACGTCCCCGAGCGCTGGGGCGACCGCCTGCCCGACGCCGACGATCTGGGGCCGTTGGAGCGACCACCCATCGAACGCCGCGTCATCGAGCGCTACCGCGATGGCCAGTACGACGCCGTCGTCTCCTACGGCGTCGCGTACGGGCGCTCGCTTCTCACGGTCGTCGGGTTCTGCGTGCTCGTCTGGATCCTCGCGTTCGGCGCGAGCGACGTCAGCGGACACGACGTACCCGACGAGATCGATTACAGCCAGCTCGATCAACAGAGCTGGGGGCTGTACGCACCGGACCCGTCGTCGTCGTACAGCTGGTACGTTCCCCGGGTCGATCTCGCGAACGGGTCGAGCATCGACGCCCGGACCGGCGGCGAAGTCGACTTGGACCGTCCGCCGGACGCGTCAGCGGAGTACGACACCTTCCGGCACCGGAAGTTCATGCAGGCCGTCCGCGACTCCGACGGCGGAAGCATCTCGCAGGGATACGCCGACTGGATGTGTCGTCAAGCGAGCGAGAACTACGGCGTCGACGCCGAACACGTCCGCGTTTATCGGATGATCCAGTCGAGCCCCGTCGACGGCGAGTTCGACGAGGAGCCCAGCCGACAGATGGTGATCGAGATCGGCTGTGCGGACGCCGCTCCGGGGTAACTGCCTCGGCCGTGGGTCGTATAAAAAACTATGCCGCCTCCCGGATTTGAACCTCGCCGAGACGGTCCGGGCGTGTGGCTCGCTTCGCTCGCCATTCCGGGCTGCGACTCGTCTACCTCAAATCCGGTCGCGGGCAGATTTCCCGCTCACGGACTCGGTCGCTTCGCTCTCTCGTTAGTTCGCAGAGAAATCATGCCGCCTCCCGGATTTGAACTTCCGAAAGGCTCGCTGTCGCTCGCCTTTCGACTCCCCGCTCGCTCCGCTCGCGGGGACGGGGACAGCTCGATCTTCGGTCGAGTGCGTGATCTGTTCAAATGAGAATCGGGTAGAATCGGGATGCCGCCTCCCGGATTTGAACCGGGGACAGCTCGATCTTCAGTCGAGTGCTCTCCCAGTCTGAGCTAAGGCGGCTCGCACTCGGACCAACGCCGATTCGAGACAAAAGGATTTCGAAAGACGGCAGTCGACCCGGACCCGTCGAGTGCGGTTTCGACCGCGGCGTCGATCGCTGACTCCTGACTCCAGAAGCCGCCGGCCAGCAGGAGGCCGGCGGAAGGCGTCGTCGGACCGATCGTGGAGGGCATTGGCGGGACATTCTCGGGAGACGCAATAAGACCTGTCCGGGTGAGTGATGGCTTTCATGCGGTGTTCGAGAACGTTCGACTGTTCAGATCGGTTCACCTTGATACGTCAGTGAACGATGACGGGAGTAAGTCTTACAATAGGGTGTGGTGGGCGTTTATAAGTGGACGAGCGAGGCTGCTGGCGGCAGTTTATAAGTAGATGGTGCTGTGGTGAACGCTTCCACCCTTCCAGCTGTTCGTTTATAAGCGGTTGGCACCGAATCAACGGTGGACACCTCCAAAGCCCCAGTCTGCTCCGGTCGAGGGGCTCGCTGCGCGCTCACACGGCTCGCTGCGCTCGCC
>OBKM01000335.1_pt1 | contig 23798 bp, 26 predicted proteins | sample 1519691 | NCBI WGS metagenome assembly OBKM01 (sample SAMEA37050418, study PRJEB22526) | metagenome | biome: saline pan; feature: lake; material: water | place: Egypt | collected 2015 | depth 0.5 m | reverse complement strand
TCTATCTCCAGTATGTCGGTCTTGGCGTCCCGTTCGCGGCGCTCAACCTGGTCGGCAGCCGCGTACTGGTCGGGGCCGACGATGCGTACACCGCGATGCTGGTCCGGGCGGGCGGGGCGATCGCGAACATCGTGCTCAGCGTCGTCCTGATCTTCGGGCTGGATATGGGTGTCCTCGGTGCGGCGTTGGGGACTGTACTTGCGAACGTCGCGGTCACCGCCACGTTCGCGATGGGACTCGTCTGGGGCCGGTTCCCGACGATGGGAGAGTTCCCAGTACAGATCGACCCCACTGGAACCTACGTCGACCCCGGAACGCTCCACGATCTGGTCGAGATCGGTCTGCCTGTCGGTGCCCGTAACCTCGTCTGGACGGTCGCCGAGTTCCCGATGCTCGGCATCCTCGACATCTTCGGCGAGAACACGGTCGCGGCGTTCGTCATCGCGCGTCGGATCTGGGGCATCATGAACGCTCCGGGCTGGGGCTTTGGACTGGCGTCGTCGAGCCTCGTCGGGCAGGCGCTCGGCAAGAACGACGAGCGAACTGCGACTGCCTACGGCTACGATATCATCATCTTCTCGGTGGTGACCTACGCACTTTCGGCGGTCATTATCGCCATTTTCGCCGAAGATCTGGTCGTCCTGTTCTCCGACGATCCGACGAGCGGCGAGATACCGATCGCGATCAATCTCGTCTATGCCGCCTGTGTCGCGGTCGTCTTCGCGGGCGTCTCCAGCGCCGCCGCAGGTCCACTCGACGCCAGCGGCGATACCCGCGTTCCGTTTCTTAGCCAGTTTATCGGTATGTTTGGCGTCGCCATCCCGCTGGCCTACATCGGTGCCACAACTCCGCTCGGCTACTGGGGGCTGTATCTGGCCTTCCTCGCCGAAACCACGGTGCCCGCGACGATCAACTACTGGCGGTTCCAGACCGGCAAGTGGAAGGGGATTAGCGAGGCCTACCGGCCGGACGTCACGGCGGACGATTGACCATCCGCTCCCACCACAACGCCTACACCCCACCGGAGCGATGAACCGATATGGTCCGAACAGTCTCTTTCATGACGGAAGCCGTCGAAACCGTCCACCGAGATGACCGCGTCGACGACGTATTAGAACGGCTTGCGAAGGCCGACTTCGAGGGATTCCCGGTCGTTGACGACGACGAGCAAGTCGTCGGTATCGTTACACAGAGCGATCTGGTTCGGCTGTTCCGCAAGAAAGACAGGATCGTCTGGATTCCGATCGGCGTTCCGCCGTTCAGCGAGACGCTGACCTACGGTTTCGATCTTTCGCTCGACGAGCTCGACCTCGGGATTGATGCGGCAAAAGCCGCCCGCAAACCGATCGGCGAGATCATGACCGAGGACGTCGTCACGATCACGCCGACCACCGACCTCGACGAGGTGGTCGTACTGCTCACCGACGAAGAGCGGGATATCAATCGGCTTCCAGTCGTCAAATCGGGGCAAATCGTCGGGATCGTCACCCGTGAAGACGCCCTGCGGGCCGTCAGAGACAACTAGAACCTCCGGTCGACACGACGCTTTGCCCGTTCCACCACCGTCGTCTCAGCGCGAGTAATCGACCTGACGGCCTCGTCGGTGAACTCGACGGTGACGCTTGGCATCCCACTCGTCAGTGCGCTCGCAAGCGATCCGTCGACCACGGTATCGGGGTCGAAGGTCGCAGTGAACCGGAACGCGTCGGCGTCAGTCCGGAGCGGCCCGGCGAATCGAAACTGCTCGTCGACAAAGCGCATCGCCTCGTCGTGGTCGAACGCGTCACGGACAGCGGGCCAGAACTCTTCCCGATCGCTCTCGACCAGCGGGCGGACGGCATCACCCAGACGCAACTGACGCGCAACGAGTCGGTCCTCGATCTCCGCCTGTCGGTCAGGAGCGATCTTCTCTCGCAGGGCATCGAGGTAGGCATCACGGTCAAGTATCCTGTTGCGATACGCAGCCTCGTCCGGATTCGGATCGGCGGCGTACTCCAGCACGACCTCGAACTGGCCGACGATCCGATCTCGATACGTTGCCAGTTCGGGGCCGACGACGCGGCGATCGAACGTCTCGGAGTTCTGTACCGCCCGATCGATGATCGATCCCGAAACCCCACGAGTGCCTGTAAGCGCACGAGAGATGCTAAACTGTTCTCTTGTAATCTCGATCGCGTCGTCGACGAACGTCTCGAACCCCTGCTGTGCGGCCCGTTCGGTCATCACCGGGAGACAGGGCGGCGGAAACTTGAATCGCTCGCCCGGAGTCGCGAACACTCGGTCCAGCGTCAGGTACTACGAGCTTACCGCACCAGGCCATTCCACAGGCCGTTTCTAACTACAAGTTGCGGCGATTATCTGGGACCCATGGGCGACGAGGAGCCGCCGTCGAATGCGTCTTCGGCACGGACACCAACGACCAGTGACACCAGCGGCTACGGCATTACAGTGACGGTCGTCGGTGCCGTCCTGCTCGCGCTGGCGTACTACGGTGTCCTCGCCATCCGTGGCGGTCAGCCGATCGGCGGCGCGCTCCCGGAGCCGTTCTACGTGCTCGCGGTTGCTTTTCTGTTCGTCATCGAGTTACTGAACAGCCGGCAGCTCGGCTCTCTGGGATTCCTTCGTGCTGTCGCGTTCGCGGCAGTCTACGGTGGGCTGTTCGTTTTCGCGGTCGAAGGGGGAATCTATATCTGGGACGACCCGTCAGTCGCACTGGAAAGCTACGTCGGTGTCACCGTTTTTGCGGTCGCCCTTGTCATTGCCGCGCTGGTGTATGTCGGCTATCTGGCCGTCATCGAGGCACGCACACCGTGACACAGTAGCGCTACTCGCGGGGTGTAAGCGAGACGAACTCCAGTCCGTTGCGTTCGAGGAGTTCCCTCGCCCGATCCGTGACCGAGGGCGAGACGAGGATTCCGCGAACGTCGGCGTCATCGTGGAGATCACGCCGGAGCGCGTCGACGTATCGGTCGAGCTGACCGACCGCGTCCGGACCAACTCGTTTTCGTTTGAGTTCGATAGCAACCGTCCGGCCATCAGCGTCCTCGCCGAAGATGTCGATCGCGCCGGCGGCAGTACCACGCTCGGTCGCCAGGGGCGTGAACCCCGGTTCGACGAGGTCGGGCTCGTCGAGGACCCGGTTTCTGAGGTCCTCCTCGGTGCCGTCGAGCGAGAGTTCGGTTGCATCGTTCACCGCGAACGTCGATGCCTGTCCGACTCGTTCGAAGGCGACGGTCAGCTGTTCCTCGGGGGTCGAGCGCTCGCTGTCGAGGAGGAGTCGATCGTCCTCGACGACGACCGTCTGGGTACAGCCCGGCGGTTGCCAGTTGACCGGTTGCTGGCCCTCGTCGGTGTGGACGAGGATCGAGCCGTCGGGTTTGCACATGACGTGGCGGTCGCCCAGCCCGAGCGTCGACGATGCGCGTCCGTCGTAGTCCACCGTGCATCGGCCAAAGAGCGTGACGAGCCGATCGGCCTCGAAGCCGCTGGCGACGATCTCGGCAGCGGTCTCGAGCGTCGGATCGACCTTCGTGTGTATCCGGGCGCCAGTAGTTTCCGTACCTGCTGTCACTGGTTCGGCTTGGGCGCTGGGGCACAAAAGCGACCCGTTCGTCGCGTGTCGACCGTAGCGACGGGAGTCCGTCGGAAATCCACGGCAGTTTTGACGCCACGCCCTGTACCGATCGGTAATGAACGACGAACTCCGCGAGCAGGTCGAACGGGAGGTCGAAAAACACGCACTGATCAACGCTGTCAAACACGGCAGCGACGCTGATGTCGGCGCGATCATGGGACCGCTGATGGGCGAGAACCCGGAGTTCCGCGAGCACGGCGACGAGATTCCCGGGATCGCCGGCGGCGTTATCGCCGACATTAACGGCCTCTCCGAGGACGAACGCCGGGATCGGCTCGCCGAGATCGCCCCGGATGAACTCGCCGAACTGGAAAGCGAGGACGAGGAAGACGACCAGGTGCTTCCTGACCTGCCAAACGCCGACGCGTACGACGAGGTCCGTATGCGCGTCGCACCGAATCCGAACGGTCCCTGGCACATGGGGCACGCTCGAATGCCTGCGGTGATCGGGACCTACAAAGAGCTGTACGACGGCTGGTTCTGCGTTCGCTTCGACGACACCGACCCCGAGACCAAGCGCCCCGACCTCGACGCCTACGACGAGATCATCGAGGCGATCGACTATCTCGGCTTCGACCCCGACGCCATCCATCGGGCGAGTGATCGCGTCGAGACCTATTACGAGCACGCGCGCGAACTGATCGAACAGGGTGGTGCCTACACCTGCTCGTGTTCCGGCGAGGAGTTCAGCGAACTGAAAAACGCAGGAGAGGCCTGCCCCCACCGTGACAAGGACGTCGAGACGGTTCGCGAGGAGTTCGAGTCGATGGTCGCGGGCGAGTACGAGAGCGGCGAGATGGTGCTTCGTGTCAAGACCGACATCGAGCACAAGAATCCCGCGCTCCGCGACTTCGTTGCGTTCCGGATGATCGATACGCCACACCCACGCGAGGAAGCCAGCGAGTACCGCTGCTGGCCGATGCTCGACTTCCAGAGCGGGATCGACGACCACCTGCTCGGGATTACCCACATTATCCGTGGGATCGATCTGCAGGACTCAGCGAAACGCCAGCAGTTCATTTACGACTACTTCGACTGGGAGTACCCGGAAGTCGTCCACTGGGGCCACGTCCAGATCGATGCCTACGACGTCCCGATGTCGACGTCCTCGATCAAGGAGCTGATCGACCAGGGCGATCTCGACGGCTGGGCTGATCCCCGCGCCCCCACTATCGCCAGCGTCCGACGACGCGGTATCCGCGGCGAGGCGATTACCGACGCGATGGTCGAACTGGGTACCTCCACGAGCAACGTCGATCTGGCGATGTCGAGTATCTACTCCAACAACCGCGATCTGATCGACGACGAGTCCGACCGGGCGTTTTTCGTCCGTGACGGCGTCGAGGTTCCCCTGACAGGGACGGGACCGGACGCGGCGACACCGCCGCTACATCCCGACCACGAGGACCGTGGTACCCGCGACATCCCAGTCGGACAGGCCGTGTTGATCGAGCCGGAGGATCGGCCGTCCCACGAGGAACGCGTCTGGCTGAAGGGTCTGGGCTGTGTGAAATACACCCGCGATACGTTCCAGTTTACCGGCGACGATATCGATGCCGTGCGCGAGGAGGGCGTCGACGTCATCCACTGGGTGCCAGCCGAACCGTCCGTTCCCGTCCGAATGCGGACGATGGACGGTGACGTTACTGGACACGCAGAACCGGGGATTGCGGAGTACGATACAGACGACGTGCTACAGTTCGAGCGTATTGGCTTCGTTCGCATCGACGATACGGATCCGGACGACGAGAGCGAAGCGGTCGTCTACTTCGCGCATCCCTGACGTCGACGGCCGACAGCGAAACCGACCGCCAAACGTAACGTATTTCACTATACCCCGGCAACGTCGTGATGTCGTGGGCCGGTAGCTCAGTCCGGCAGAGCGTCTGACTCTTAATCAGACGGTCGCGCGTTCAAATCGCGTCCGGCCCGTTTTTGGCCCCTCGCTTCTGGAGTGACGGATGATCGCAAGCAAGCTCCTTGATCGGGTTGTCTCTCGCTCGTCTTTGGTTGTGATTGCGCTAGCTGACGTTGCGGTGGTCGGCGTCATCTGCGAGTTCTGTGGAGTGGACGGTTACTCCTTCGGGCTGTAGTTTGGCGCTTCGTCGGTGATGACGACGTCGTGAGCGTGGCTCTCGGTCTGTCCGGCGCTTGACACCCGGACGAACTCCGAGCGCTCCTTGAACTCCGGGATCGTCTCCGCACCGACGTAGCCCATCCCGCTTTGCATCCCGCCGGTGAGCTGGTGGAGCTCGCTGGCGAGGCTTCCTTTGTATGGTTTTGCGGCCTCGACCCCTTCGGGAACGTACTCCTCCTCGTCGGGTTCTTCTTTGAGATAGCGGTTCTCCTCGCTGTCGCCGCCTTTCATCGCCCCGACACTTCCCATGCCGCGGTACTGCTTGTACTTCTTGCCGTTCATCGTAATAACTCGGCCGGGAGCCTCGTCGGTCCCGGCGAAGTACGAGCCGAGCATGACGGCGTCCGCTCCGGCGGCGATGGCTTTGATAGCGTCTCCGGAATACCGGATGCCGCCGTCCGCGATGACCGGGACATCGTGCTGGCTGGCCACGTCAGCGACCTGCGAGACGGCGGTGATCTGGGGCATTCCGGCGCCACTGACCACTCGGGTTGTACAGATACTGCCGGGGCCGATACCGACCTTGAGGCCGTCCGCGAAGTCGACCAGATCCTCGGCGGCTTCGCGTGTACCGATGTTGCCGACCACGACATCCGCGTCGACGCTCTCTTTGATTTTCCGAGAGCCCTCTGCGACGTTTCGGTTGTGCGCGTGAGCAGTATCAATAAACAGTACGTCCGCACCGGCTTCGTCTGCCTTGATCGCTCGCTCAGTGTTGAACGGACCGACAGCGACACCACACAACAGGCGGCCTCCTTCATCACGGGCGGCGTTGCTGTACTCCCGACGCTGGAGGATCCCCTGCATCGTAACGAGTCCGGTCAGCCGGTTCTGGTCGTCGACAACCGGTACCCGCTCGATTTTGTGCTCGTACATCAGTTCGAGCGCGTCACGCGCAGTCACGTCCTCGGGCGCAGTAATGACCTCATCAGTCATCGCCTCGCGCACTTCGTCGTGTTCGCCGACTTCGAGATACGGGCGGATATCCGTCCCGCTGATAATTCCCAGTACCTCGTCGTCCTCATCGACGACGGGTGCGCCGCTGACACCCTCGGACTCCATCAATGCGTCCACATCTCGGACGGTCTGCTCCGGTGTTGCGGTGACGACATCGCGGATGATCAGCTCGTCGGCCCGTTTGACTTGCGTAATCTCGTGAACCATCCGGTCGTCGTCCATATTCCGGTGAATGACCCCGAGTCCCCCCTGTCGAGCCATCTCGATCGCCAGTTCGCTGGTCGTCACTGTATCCATCGCCGCCGAGAGGATCGGGACGTTCAGATCGACGTTTCGGGAGACCCGTGTCGAGAGGTTTGCCTCGTCCGGTTCGACGGTACTCTCTTTCGGTCGGAGCAGTACGTCGTCGAACGTCAGCGCTTCCGGTACGTCGAGTTTCGCAGAGAATTGACCGTTTGCGTCGTTCGCCATGTTGTTGGTCCGATTCGGTCGCCCAAAAACGTTGCGAGACATCTCGTGTCTGGGTACGAATGGCATTCACCTACAACGAGCCGACAGTTGCCCCGGAACAAATATGACTGATCGTCTACTCTCCGGACGATCAGGTTGCCACATCACTGCCCACGTCCGTACATTCTACAGGTTCAGACATATGTGTACGCCCCTCACGAAACGTTTATCACTCGAAATAAACAACCATGAGATATGGAGTCTACCAGTTCCATCGTCCAGAGCAACGCCGGTCAGGTAACCGTCGATTCCGGCAACCGTTTTAATTGCTTCTGGATGGGGACAAAACTGGTGGACGACACCACCGCGATCGACTGGCTGTCTCACGATGACGGCACGTATCGCGGGAGACACTACCCTTCGGCCACGGGGTATGGCCGCCATAGTTGAGCGATGAGCACCTCCCAACATCCGGTCGCACTGGAGCTAGAGCGACGCGTAGGTGGCGCGACCAAGCTCCTCGCGACGGTCATGTTCCTCCCGCTTCTCGACGGGATCTTTCCGGCCCTCGTTCTCGCAGGTGCACTGGATACGACTGCAGGAATCCTACAGGTCGGACTGTTGGTCTTCGGCGGCAGTGCGACGGTTGCCGTTATCCTCGCGGAAATGGACGGGACGCCGCGCAGCCAAGCAAAGACCGTCTTGCTCGTCGGAATTCCGTTGATTATCGTTGCCGCAATCGAGGCCGCACTGGCCCCATCGATCGCCGAGCTCGTCGATCTGGTGATCTTCGAACGGTTCGCTGCGCTGGTAATTCTCGCAATCGCGGCCAAAACCGCCAGCGCGACTATCGGCGAGTACATGCCCCGGCCTGCGGTTATCGTCGGACTGGGGCTCTTTGCCAGTCTCGATCCCGCGGGTGCCGAACTCGTGTTCGTCTCCGACCCCGAGCTGGTTGCTCGTGGCGTTGCAGCGGCAGGCGTCGGCGTCGGCTTCGCGCTGCTGGTCGCCATCTTCGGGCCAGTGCTCCGCTCGATGGTCGACCTCGACCGGTTCCGTTTCGGCAGTGCAGTGGCGCTCGGACTGCTCCCACTGTCGCTGCTTGACCTCCCGCTGGGTGACCTTGCACCGCTGGCCGTCCTCGTGTTGACGGCCATCTTTGCGCTCGATCCGAGTGGATCCAACACCATCGATGCAGACAGCGATACGGCCAGCCGAGCCCATCTGACTGACGGTGGTCCGGAACCGGCACCGGGCGTCGACGAAACTGATGACGAGTCGGCGAGCGAACAACGCGAACCCTGGCTGTGAGCCCTGACCACTGTCGCGCTCAGCTGCAAGCGGATGGCCTGTGAACCGTCTTTCCGCACACAGGACCACCCCATAGCAGTTCGGACGCTGTCCTGTGAAGGATGTCCGAACCTAGCCCGAATCGAAACCACTTTAGGGCGCTACGAGTTACGCAGAAGTGACGGGGCTGTGGCCAAGCCAGGCATGGCGACTGACTCCAGAGATTGACACCCGGTGACGAACTCCAGACTGATATACCGAGCGTGCGACTGATCATCGCTCGCGTTGACGACTCTCTGGAGAACCGAGGTGAATCGGAGATATCAGTCGATCGGGGGTTCAAATCCCTCCGGCCCCATATGAAATAAAAAGGACGAAGCCCGATTTTCTTCGTTCCGTACACTTCCTAACACCCGACAGAGCGGGGTGGTTCTCGTGTTGAAACTCGTCACCAAGAGCGACGAGTCCGCCACCTGCCGGAACTGTAGCGCTCACGTCACAGAGGACTTCCGGCGAGTGTTCGGTGACGAGGATCACGTCGCCCACCGCTGTCCCGAGTGCGATACCCGCCGCCGACTGAGCCGCGGGAGCGCCGCCGGGGTCCAGGTCGCCGTCACCGATCCCGAGGATTCGGCCGCGCATCGCAGTAACGAACAGGCCGCGGGGTGATCGGTATGAGTCAGGCGACGCTCGCCGAGCTTGCCGACGTCCGTCGCGAGGATCTCGACACACTCACCGACGCCGAGCGGAAGGCGTACGTCGCCTGTTGGATCAACGGCGTTGGCGTGTGCGAACAGGCCCGCCTCAGCAGCCAATCGGCCGGAACGCTCGGGAACCCGTTGCGCCGCACCGAGCAGGAGATCGAAAGCTGAGTAAACGATGACACCCGAGCGTGGGCTGTGGGCAGCACTCGTCGCGCTGGCTGTCGGCGACGCCACGACGACAGTCACGGCGCTGACGATGGGCCTTGCAAAACCGAATCCGCTCATTGACGCACCGCCTCACTCTTCATGTAGCTAAACACGACCACCCGCCTGTGCAAAGTCTGATTACACTGGACTGACCAGTAGAGGCTGATGGAGACTGATCATCGCATCGTCGTCGGCGATTCGAGGGAACTCGCGGAACTCGACGACGATTCCGTCGAACTCGTCGTTACGTCCCCGCCGTATCCGATGGTCGAAATGTGGGACGACCTGTTCGTCGAGCTACATCCAGATGTCGGCAAACGGCTCGAGGCGGGCGACGGTCAGGGAGCATTCGATGCGATGCACGGCGTGCTCGAGGACGTCTGGGCAGAGCTCCGACGGGTGCTCGTCGATGGCGGTATCGCCTGTATCAACGTCGGTGATGCAACGCGCAAGGTCGATGGGAGCTTTCGCGTCTATCCCAATCACTCGCGGATCGTCGACGCCTTCGAGGGGCTGGGGTTCGAGCCGCTGCCCGAGTTGCTCTGGCGCAAGCCGGTCAACTCCGGGACGAAGTTCATGGGCAGCGGCATGGTACCGCCAAACGCCTACGTCACGCTGGAACACGAGTACGTACTCGTTTTCAGGAACGGTCCGAACCGGCGCACGTTCGAGCCCGGCGCTGACCGGCGGTACGAAGCCGCGTATTTCTGGGAGGAGCGCAACCGCTGGTTCTCCGATGTCTGGACTGATATCACCGGGCGCGTCCAGACGCTCGACGCCGACGACCTCCGGGACAGGTCAGCGGCGTATCCCTTCGAGATCCCGTATCGACTGATCTCGATGTACAGCGTCTACGGTGATACCGTACTGGATCCGTTCTGGGGGACCGGAACGACGAGTCTCGCCGCGATGGTCGCGGGGCGGAATTCGGTCGGCTACGAACTCGACCGGGAGTTCGTCCGTCGGTTCGACGACAAAATCGACCGGGTAGCGGACCTCTCAGCGGAGATCGGTCGGGAACGGATCGACGATCATCGCGAGTTCGTCGCCGACCGCCGTGCCGCTGGCGAGAGTTTCGAGTACGAGTCCGAGCACTACGATTTCCCCGTGATGACAAAACAGGAGCAACAGCTTCGTCTCTACAGGGTCAGTGACGTGCTGAAGACCGACGGGACGTACACGACACGTCACCGGCCACTCGACGAATCGTCGTGACGCCCGTCGTCAGAAACCGTATTACGGAACCGCCAATTCGGTAGTAACAACCCCCTTATACGGCCAGCAAGGACGTGTAGGTATGGAGCTCGGACTGGTTGCCGGCGTGATCGGGCTGGGTATTTTACACGGCGTCTTGCCCGATCACGGCTGGCCCATCGCGGCGACGTACGCACTCGACAAGCGCCGCAGGTGGGTCCACGGCGTCGGGGCGGGGCTCATCCTCGGGGTCGGTCATCTGGTCAGCAGCGTTGCACTGGTGCTCGCGTACTTCTGGCTGAGCACCTTCGCCGAGTTCGCGGAGGGGCCGTGGATGGGCGTCGTCGCCGGATCACTGCTGATCCTGCTGGGCATCAACGAGTACGTCAACGGTGGTCACGGCGAGCACGATCACGGCGGGCACGAGCACGACGATCATAACCACGCTGAGCACGATGATAACGGCCACGACCACGCTGAGCACGATGATAACGGCCACGACCACCATGCACACGACCACGACCGCCACGACGACAGCGATGGAAGCATCCTCGACCGAGCCCGATCGGTGCTCCCGGGCGGTAACGGCCACCAGCATCTCGACGAGGAGCACGCCCAGCAAGGGCTGTTCACGCTTGGATCGACGGCACTGTTGCTCGGCTTTGCCCACGAGGAACCGATCCAGATTCTGGCGATCTGTGCGGGAACGGCGTTCTGTCTCGAACTCATGTTGATCTACTCGCTGGCCGTCATCGGGGCAATTCTCGTCCCGACGCTCCTGCTTATCGCGGGGTACGAACACTACCGCGAGACGGTCGAGCGCTACACGCCCTATCTGCCCACGATCACGGCAATCGTACTGGTCACGATGGGTCTGGCGTTTGTCGTCGGGTTTGTCTGATAGCTCAGTTCGGAAGATGTAACTCGCATGCCACATTTACTAACGATGCCAAAAGATATTTTTGTGAGGTAAGAGAATAAACAAACAAGATGGATCGTCCGTACACCGTCCTCGGTCTGGAGCCCGACGCCGACAGGGAGGTCGTCCGCTCGGCGTACCGGTCGTTACTCAAAGAGCATCATCCGGATCAGGGTGGGTCGATGGACGCCTTTCTTCGCGTCAAACGTGCCTACGAGGCGATTCAACACCGTGAGGAACGGACGGCCGCGACACAATCGGCCGCCACGAAGACGGCGACGACGGACGGCGGGGCGACGACCCGCGATCAGAACGTCAATTGGCGGCTTGCCGATGATGAGACCGGAGCGACTGTGTCCCGTGCGGAGTCGACACCGTGTTGTGCTGGTGTCGGCCTCGAAATCGACGGTGATTACCTCGGACTCAGGCTCGTCTCGCTCGTCCGGAAAACGGCGTTGAACGGGATCACGTGGACTACGGGCGGGACCGACCCCCGGCGACCGCTCGCCTGGTTCACCGTCGAGAACACGAGCGATAGACAGCTGCGCTGGCGCGGGAATCAGAAGACGATCTTCGTCGGCTCTGACGGCGAGCGATACGAGCCGTCCGGCACGCACCGGGCATCGGATACCATCCTCCCCCGGGACTGGAGTGGCTCCAGCGTGGCGCTCGATCCCGGTGACGCGGTCAGAACCGTCGTGATCGCCGAGGCGCTTCCGAACGACGTCGAGATCGATCGGGTCGAATACACACAGCCACTCGGTAATCGCCTGTCGAGCGTCGCCGCTGACGAACGCGAGCGTTTCGTGTTCGACATCGATTCGACGACACGATCACAGCTCGCCGAGCGCCCCTTTTGAGTGGGGACTCGCAACCTGATTTGCATCGTACTCCCCCAACACTGGCTTCGCTCAGGTATACGTAACGCTAAAGAGTCGAACGAACCTTTGTGATACTAACATGATCAACGGACTCGACGTTTCGAGGTGGTTCCGTGGGGGTTGAAATCAAGGAGTCCCGCGTCTCCGAAGAGGAGTTCGCGGAGATGGCAGATTTCGTCTTCGAGTATCTGTCCGCAAGCGTACAAAACGAGGACGAGGGCGGACGGATGCGCTGGTATCCGTGGCACAGCGCCGAGTATCGGCACAATCACATCCTCAACGTCGTGGAACTGGCGACCGAGATCGCCCGCAAGGAAGGCGCGGACGTCGATATTGCCCGCGTCGCGGCGCTTTTCCACGACATCGCGAAACTCGATGCTGAGCAGGACGTCCACGCCGAGGAAGGAGCAAACGTCGCCCGCAAATATCTGGAATCCCACGGGGACTATCCGGAATCCTTCATCGAAAGCGTCTGTCGGGCGGTCGAGGATCACTCCTATCAGGGGCCGCTGGAGGACCTGCCACTCGAAACACAGTGTCTCATCGAGGCTGACCTGCTCGACAAAATCGGCGCGAACGGTACGGCGCTGATGCTGTTGCGGATGGGCTACGAGGCGCGGACGCATATGGACACCGCCGAAATGGTCGAGCGGGTGCTCGAACGAGGGCAAAGCGCCGCCGATCGGGTCGAAAGCGAAACGGCGCAGGATATCGCTCACCGGCGGCTCAAGCGGGTTCGCTGGTTCAGCGAGTGGCTCGACGACGAGGTCGCCGCGATCGATCTCGACGAGATCGACGCCTAGATACCCTGTCCCATCAGGTGGCTCCGGAGCACGTCATCGTCCTTGCTGCCGGCACCGGTGTTGAGAACGACCACGCAGTCGTCCTCGCCGAGCGCGTTCTGTTCGGCGAGCGACCACGTCCCGCCAAGGGCCGCACCCGTGCTCGTACCGACTTCGAGGCCTTCGCTCGATGCCGCCGTGACGGCGCTTTCGAGGATTTCGGGATCGTCGACCGAGACGGCACCGCCGTCGGTCGCCGCCAGCGCATCGAGCACGTGGGCCGAGCCGTCCGGAGCGGGAACTTCGAGCTCGCCACAGATCGTGTCGGGAAGCTCGACGGGGGAGCTTTCTGACGCCTCGCTCTTCCAGGCCTCGACGAGCGGTGCACAGCCAGCCGCCTGTGCGGCGTACAGCGCGGGCAGGTCGTCGACGAGAGCCAGTTCGCGCAACTCGCGGGCCGCCTTGTACAGTCCGACGATCGAGAGGCCCGATCCCGCTGGCGCGACGATCGCATCCGGAAGCGTCCAGTCGAGTTGCTCGACGATCTCGAACAGCGTCGTCTTCCGCCCCTCGTGACGATAGGCTGTGTCGAAGGCCGCCAGCGAGTGCCAGGTCTCCTCGGCGATCGCATCCTCGAAGGCATCGACCGCGTCGCCGAATCGACCGCCGACCACGTTCATGTCGCCACCGTGAACGTTGATCATCGCCTTGTTCGTAAAGGGTGTCCGCGACGGGACGAACGCGTGGGAGTCGACCCCCGCGCGGGCCGCGTACGCTGCGGCCGACTGTGCGCTGGCACCTGGTGATGGGAGCGCAACGTCGCTCACGTCCCGCTGCGAAGCCGCAGTCAGTGCGAGCGACTGGCCCCGATCCGCAACCGAGCCGGTGGGGAGGCGGCCATCGTCTTTGACGTGAACCTCTCCGACCGCGAGTTCCTCGGCGAGGCGTGGACACTCGACCAGTGGCGTTCCGCCTTCCTCGAGGGAGACGGCGCTCTCTCTCGTAAACGGCAGTAGCTCGCGGTAGCGCCACATCGACCGATCCGTGCGTTCGTCGAGCGTGGCCCGATCGAGATCGATCGCGTCGTAGTCGTACTGTGGGTCGAGGACGCCGTCGCAGTCCGGGCACTGTCCGGCAGTCTCCTCGGCAGTGACCTTCGTCCCGCAATCGAGACACTGCAGACCGTCGAAGGTGTGGCTGGTTTCCATAGCCACGAGTTGCGACGGCACGGCCTAAGCCCTGTCCATCCCGGCAGGACGGTGGCCGCCGATCGTCCCGCCACCGCGAACCGATACGTGTGGAATTTTGAACCGGGGGTACTAATCGGAATCCATGTCAGATACGAAGCGGGTGCTCGTCGCGGGTGGCGGGCTCGCCGGACTCGTTGCAGCGCGTCATCTCGCCGAGACCGGCGTCGACGTCGAACTGCTGGAGCGCCGCGACGAGGTCGGCGGCCGCGTTCGGACAGTCCACGAAGACGGCTACACGTTCGACCGGGGATTTCAGGTGCTCTTTACTGCCTATCCGGCGGTCCAGCGCGAACTCGACCTCGATGCGCTCGACCTGCGACACTTCACGCCGGGCGCGTGTATCGCCCGCGAAGGCCAGCGCTCGATCCTTTCGGATCCGTTTCGCGATCCTGGAGCGTTCACCGATTCGCTGTTCAACCGTGAAGTGACGACCCGGGACAAACTCCGTGTGCTGAAACTGCGGCGCGAGCTTGCCGATAAATCACACACGGCCATCTTCAGCGGTTCGGATCGGTCGATCCGCGAGTACCTCGAGGAGCGTGGGTTCTCGACCGACTTCATCGAGAACTTCGCGGCACCGTTCTACGGCGGGATCACCCTCGATCGCTCGCTCTCGAACTCCGCACGCGTGTTCGAGTACACCTTCAAAATGCTGACCGAGGGGCTCATTGCGGTCCCTGCCGACGGGATGGGCGCGATCCCGGAACAGCTGGCAGACCACGCGCGGACCGCCGGAGCGACGATCACGCTCGACGCCGAGGTCGAGACTGTCGAGGCGGACGACGACGGCGCGACCGTCACCGTCGACGGCGACAGCCAATCAGTCGACGCCGTCATCGTCGCGACCGATCCGCCGACCGCCCGAGAGCTAAGCGGCGTCGAATCGGTGCCGACCGCCGGTCGGGGCTGTGTCACCCAGTACTATTCGATGCCCGCTGGAAAAGACCTCGGCGCGGGCAAACGACTCATCCTCAACGCCGAGAGCGACGCGCCGAATCAGGTACTCGTCAACTCGCAGGTCGCTCCGGAACACGCCCCCGACGACCGACAGCTGGTCAGTGCGACCTTCCTCGGGGACCGGGAGGAGGCCGACGCGCGGCTCGACGACATGACGCGCCGGGCACTGGCGTCGTGGTATCCCGAGCATAACTTCCCCGATTTCCAGTTGCTCCGGACCGAGCGCGTGCCGTTCGCACAGTTCGAGCAACCCCCCGGCTCGCTCTCGGAATTACCGAACGTCGACGCTCCCGAGGGACGATGCTACCTCGCCGGCGAGTACACCCGCTGGTCCGCGATCAACGGCGCGATGGAAAGCGGGAAAGACGCCGCGCAGGCAGTGCTGAGCGAGCTGTAACGCTCACAGCAGCGCCCGAAACTCGCCGAGCGGCGGAAATCGGTACGTCTCCCCTGCGTTTGCGTCCCGGACGATCGGCCGAAACTCGTCCGGATCGTCGACGAGCGGCGACCCCAGCTGGCGTGTCCGGTTGAGAAGAATCCCCGGAGCGAGCCTGCTGAACGCAGGGACCACGAGTACGTCGCTTCCCCCGTAGACATCTTTCCCATAGAGATGGCATGGCCGTCGGTCCCCCTCGATCTCGATCGTCGGATGCTCGTGGCCAATCACGTACCGGTCAGCGTCGGTCGTCGGCCGTTCGTGGCCGTGGACTACGACGGTTCGATCGTCTGCGAGGCGGTATTCCTCGACCGGCTCCCCGTCCCAGACAGCATCCAGCATCCCGTCGTGATTGCCGGCGACGACCACTGGTTTCCCATCGGCTGCTTCCACCAGGTCGACGAGCGTCGTGAGCGTCCTGTCGACCCCGGTCGGAACGCTATCGAAGGCGTGTAACACGTCACCGGCGAACACGACGGTTCCGGGGGCGAACCGATCCAGCAACTCCTGCAGGCGGTCGCGCAGGTCCGCCCGCTCGCCCAGTGGTAACTCGACGTTCGAGGCGGCGTCCCGACCGATATGCAGATCAGCGAGCACGAGCGCGTCGGCATCGGGCATGTAGACCGAACGCCGACCGATCCGAACGTCAGTCGTCCCCGCCATCGGTCATAACCGGCTCCATGCCGAGATCCGATCGGAGGTCGTACTCGTCGCCGGTCAGGATATAGAGCAGATCATCCAGCACGTCGAACAGCTCGGGGACGATCCGGACGACGAGCAGGGTGATCCCCACGAGCGCGACGATCGAGAGGGTCTGTGAGATCAGATGGTGCGAGACGAAAAAGGAGGTTCGCATCCCCTCGCCAGCCAGCGTCGCCGTGATCGTGTTGAAGACGCCGTAATCGAACCAGCCGAGCGGGGAGGCCAGACCGACGAAGACGTTTCGGGCGAGATTGAGAATCCAGATCACACCGACTGCGACCGCGAACGCGGCGACCTTCCGGCGGAGTGGGGCACGGATCGCCGCGATCAATCCACCGAAAATCGAGATGCTACCGATCCCAGTACAGGCGAGGACGATGTACGTCGAGTAGCCCTCGAACGCAAAGCGGCTCTGGTAGTTGTTCGATGCCCCCTCCTGGGCCTGCTCGATCCCTGGCGAGTAGCCGAGCAACTCCATTCCCATGTGGGACTGGATCGCGACCGTTTCGATGAGCCACCGTCGAAGGGGCTCGATCGTGGTGAACGGCAGGTAGATAATCCCCATCAACCCGACTGCACGGGTCAGCGTCAACAGCGAATCGCGGCCGCCATACAACAGGTAGCCGGTGTAGACACACAGCGGGAGTCCGGCGAGACTGAGAATCGTCTGGAGCGGGCTCTGTGCATCGTAGTAGAAGTACGGCACCATCGTCAGCCAGAAGACGCCGAACAACACCCACGCAACACTACCGGCGTACCGGGCCTGCGTCCTGTTGCCCGCGAAATCGAGGCCAGCCGTCAACAGGAACGCGCCGATCGCGACCCAGACGAAGTGGGCCGTCGGATCGAACGACACGACGGCATCGATCGCGAGCGGGGTACTCGAAACTCCAGTCACTGCGCGGAGGTAGTCCCCGCTTAAACATAGGCCTATCGGGACTGGACTCGCCCAGTGCATACCCGTTCTCGCCCCCTGATCGGGGCCGATACCGACACCGTGGTGTTTTTTTATCGCTGCGCGGTAATCATGTGGGTATGTCAGACGTCCTCGAAAACAAACGGTCCGCAACGCGGTTTCGTATTCTCGTCGAGATTGCGGATCGACAGCCTGCGGTCAGTCAGGGCGAAATCGCCGACGCGGTCGGCGTGACGAGCCAGGCAGTGAGCGAGTATATCCGCGAACTCGTCGACGACGGCCTGGTCGAGAAGGAGGGGCGATCCCGGTACCGGATTACCAAGGAGGGCGTCGACTGGCTCCTCTCGGAGGCGGCCGACGTACGTCGCTTTGCCGATCACGTCACCGAAGATATTCTCGGCAGCGTGCAGGAAGACGCCGCGATCGCTACCGCGGCGATCGAGGAGGGCGAACCGGTCACGTTGACGATCGAGAAGGGGTTGCTCCGCGCGACGCCGGGCGAGTCCGGACCCGCAACGGGCGTCGCAACGACCGACGCGACCGCCGGGACGGATGTCGGCGTCACGGGCTTCGAGGGCATCATCGATCTCGAACCCGGAAACGTAACCGTTCTCCAGATCCCTCCAGTCCGATCGGGCGGGAGCCGGTCAGTCGATCTCGATGCGCTTGCCACGCAGTGTGAGGAAGTCGATATCGTCACTGCGGCGGGCGTCGAGGCAGTCGTCGCACTGCGGGAAGCGGCTGTCGCTATCGACACGGAGTTCGCCGCCGGTGAGGTTGCGGTCGACGCGGCAAGCCGGGGACTCGACGTGCTCGTGGCATCGACGACCGACAACGTCGGGCGCGTGACGGATTCGCTCCGGGACGCGGAAGTCGGGTACGAAGTGTCGGAGCTGTGAGGTGCGAAGCGGTCACTGGGCGTGTTCTTTTGCCGCGTCGTAGGCTTCCCGCACCCGTTTGAACTCCTCGCTGTCGCCGCCGTGATCGGGATGGACATCGATCACCCGATCACGATAGGCTCGTTCTATCTCCGGGACATCCGCGTCGGTCGAGAGTCCCAGTTCGGCGAAGGCACTGGTCGGCACGGTGTTCGAGCGGTCGATCGCGACTGTCGGCGTCTCGAAGGGAAGCCGACTCCCGAGTGCGATGCCCGGCAGTTCGTGTTCGACGAGGATCGGCTCGACATCGCTCGATCGCAACTGGAAGTAGACGTGCGCGTCGAAGGTCACCGCCACATCGTGAGCCGGGAGATAGAAATCGACCTGCTGATCGTCGATCGTCCGCCCTTCCTCGTATCGCTCGCCGATGGCGTCGAAGTAGTGCCTGATCTCGGCGCGACGGCGAGCCATCCCGTCGCCGCTCCCGTCGGCCCGTTGCTCCCGCTCGGTCGACGACGAGGGGATCAGGCGCTGCCCCGCGAGAAAGACGCCGGTGATGAATACCGAAAAGACGCCGCCGAGAGCGACGCCAGCGAGGAGCCAGTCGGGGAGCGCTGCGAGTGTTTGCCAGACCACACCTTCAGTTGCCGCCGAATGCTAATGAACGTCTCGCTGTCGGAACGGATGCCGAATCCGTGACGCCACGACAGGTTCAGCATCGGACAGCCAACACTACTGTTTTTTCGTGTAACACTACAGTTCTCGAAGTATATTACTTCGAATATTGTAGCGTTTCGCCCTCATCGATATTCATCCCGAATGGCCAGCCATAACACTCAATTATCTCCCCACCAACTACTAGTATCTACTGTGAACCGTCGAACGCTGATGCTCTCCGTGGGGGCCGTCTGTGCTGGTGGTGTTGCTGGCTGTACCGAACTGGAGGAGGCTGGCGATCGTATCTCGGCAGCAACGGCTCCCGACCGGCCATGGACCGACCTGCCGGTGTCGGTCACGGTCGACGATCAAACCTCGACGGGGCGGGACGGGTTCGCGGAGCTGCTCCGTGAGGGGCTGACCTACTGGGAGGAACACAGCGAGACGTACGCGGGCTACGCGGTCGAGTACGCCTTCGAGCCAACCCTCGCCGAGCCCGAGGACGCCGACATCGTGGTCGAGCTGGTTGAGGACGTCCAGACGTGTTCGGTCGAGGGGCACGATCAGGAGGCCGTCGGGTGTGCGCCAGTCATCACCGGCAGCGCCCCCGAGACGGCGCGCGTCGAGATCAAGGACGGGTTCTCGGACGAGCTTACGCTCGTGACGATCAAACACGAACTCGGCCACACGCTCGGCCTGGGTCACGACGACGAGCCACAGTCGATCATGTCCTCGGATCCGGCCGACCGAATCCCGGAGTACGACACACGCGTCGAGATCCACGAGCGGTATCGGGAGGCAGTCGGGCGGATCAACACCGGGACCAGCCGATTCAACGAAGGGATCGAACACCGCGGGGAACGAGAGTGGGAGGCGGCCGCTGGGCCCCTCGAAGCGGCGGCAGAGGACTACGACTTGGCCCACGCGGAGCTCGTCGAACTGCGCGAAGACGCCGAATCGATCGACGCGGACCCAGCAGTCGAGTTACTCGCCGAGGCCGAGGGATATACCCGACACTACGGGGATGCAGCGAGACTGTTCGCGCAGGAAGTCGACGCACGGGCTGCCGGTGACTTCGTCGAAGCAGAAGGGTACCAGAACGACGCCAGCGAGGCGTTCGAGCGTGCACAGGAGTACGATGTCGAGGTCGGGCATTCGCTCGCCGAGGCGCTCGGGCTGCAGTGAGAACCGGCCCCATTCCGCAACCATTGTAATACCGGCACACGGAGGGAGAGCCATGACGACTTCGAGCGCCCCCGGGAAGATCTACCTGTTCGGGGAACACGCCGTGGTGTACGGCGAACCCGCGGTGCCGTGCGCGATCGAGCGCCGCGCACGGGTGACGGTCGAACAGCGCGAGGATAGCCATCTCCGCGTCCACGCCGACGATCTCAGTCTGGACGGCTTTACCGTCGAGTACAGCGGCGCGACCGACGCAGCGCCCGACATCGACGTCTCCGAGTCGCTGATTCAGGCCGCGATGGGCTACGTGGACGCGGCAGTTCGACAGGCCAGAGACGCGGCGGACGCTCCGGACGCTGGCTTCGATATTACTATCGAGAGCGACATTCCGCTGGGTGCTGGACTCGGCTCGTCGGCCGCAGTAACGGTCGCCGGGATCGACGCCGCGACACGGGAACTCGGCGTCGAACTGGAAGCCGAAGAGATCGCCGACCGGGCGTTTCAGGCCGAGTACGAGGTACAGGAAGGACAGGCCTCGCGTGCGGACACGTTCTGCTCGGCGATGGGTGGCGCGGTCCGCGTCGAGGGCGACGACTGCCGGGGGATCGAGGCACCGGAGCTGCCGATCGTCGTCGGCTTCGACGGCGGTGCGGGCGATACCGGCGAGCTCGTTGCGGGGGTACGCGACCTCCGGGAGACCTACGACTTCGCCGCGGATACGGTCGCGGCGATCGGCGATATCGTGCGCGAGGGCGAGCGCTCGCTGGCCGAGGGTGACGTCGAGCGGCTCGGCGAGCTGATGGACTTCAACCACGGCCTGCTCGAAGCGCTCGGTGTCTCCTCCAGATCACTCGATAACATGGTGTGGGCCGCCCGTGATGCCGGAGCCCATGGCGCGAAACTCACTGGCGCGGGCGGCGGCGGCTGTATCGTCGCGCTCGACGACACCGAGGAGACCGAAACTGCGCTCCGGTTCACGCCGGGCTGTGAGGAGACGTTCCGGGCCGGGCTGGACCGTGAAGGGGTCCGCGCGGAGGAACGATGACTGTCGTCCTGAAACTCGGCGGGAGCGTCGTCACCGACAAGGACCGTGAGGAGACGGTCGACGGCGAGTCACTCGACGCCGCGGCGGCCGCCATCGGTGATGTCGTCGATGATCTCGACGGTCTGGTCGTCGTCCACGGCGGCGGGAGCTTCGGCCATCCCAACGCCGCCGACTACGGCGTCTCGACGACCGAGGGAACGCGAGATGCCGACGGCGTCCTCGCGATCCACGGCGCGATGAAGACCCTCAACCAGTTCGTCCTGCGACGGCTCCGCGAGCACGATATTCCGGCCGTGCCCGTTCATCCGCTCTCGGCGGCGAGCCGGGATGCGGACGGCGAGTTGGCCCTCCCGACACAGCAGGTCCGAACGCTGCTCGGGGAGGGGTTCGTGCCCGTGCTCCACGGCGACGTGATCGGCCACACGGGCGAGGGGGTGACCGTCGTGAGCGGCGACGAGCTGGTCGTCGAACTGGCGGCGAGCGTCGACGCCGACCGGGTCGGGCTCTGTTCCGCCGTTCCGGGCGTACTCGATAATGATGATGCCGTCATCTCCCGGATCGAGGCGTACGAGGACGTCGCGGAGGTGCTTGGCGCAAGTGACGCGACCGACGTGACCGGCGGGATGGCCGGCAAAGTGCGGGCGCTGCTCGACCTCGACGTCGAGGCCTCGATCTTCGACCTTGATTCGGTCGGCCCGTTCCTCGCTGGCGAGCGGGTCGGGACGACAATCGATTGATCTGAGCTGTCGAGTGCTCAGAGCTCTTTGACGATCTCTGCCGGGTTCCCAGCCACGACAACATCGCCCGGCACGTCCTCGGTGACGACCGCGCCGGAGCCGATCACGACGCCGTCACCGATCGTCACGCCGGGGTTGAGCACCGCGTTGCCGCCGATCCAGGCGTCGTCGCCGACCGTCACGGGCTTGCCGTATTCGAGCCCCGCCGTGCGCTCCTCGGCGTCGACGGGGTGGGTCGCGGTGTACACCTGCACGGCCGGTCCCAGCATACAGTCGTCGCCGAACTCGATCGGACAGACATCGAGGAAGACGCAGTTGGCGTTCGCAAAGAAGTCATCGCCGACGTGGATGTTGAACCCGTAGTCGCACCTGAAATCGGGCTCGATATAGGGATCCTCGCCGGTCGAACCGAACAGCTCGGTCAGAATCTCGGCCGCCCGCTCCTCGTCGTCGATGATCGTCCGGTTGTACTCGTCAGCGAGCGATCTGGCGCGCCGGTGGGCCGCTCTGAGGTCCGGATCCGACGGGTCGTACATCTCGCCTGCCACCATCTTCTCGCGTTCGCTCGGCATGGCCGGAGTTCACCGTCCGAGGAAAATAGGTGTTGTCGTCGACGCTCACTCCGTATACCGATCGGGGACGTACTCCTCGATCGGCTCCGGCACCTTCGAGAACACCGCCGGTGCGAGGTCAGCCAGCCATCGCCGGAGGACGACGTACACGAAGGAGACGGCGAGCAACAGCACAACGAGTATCAGGACGGGCCCATCCAGCAGGACGAGCGTCGGCGCGGCAAAGCTCCCAGCGAGAAGCAGGTCCTCGGGGGAGCCATCGTATCTGATCAGCCGCCTCGGGGCCACCCAGCTATCGACAATCGGTTGAACGCGATTATCGGCTGGTCGTTCGTCGCGGTCCTCGGGATCGTCCTCCTCAAAAGTGTCCTCGACTTTGACTTCCAGTTGATCGCCTTTACGGCGGCCACCGCCGCAATCGTACTCGTCCCGCCGGTGGTTCATCCCTCGCCATACGTTATGTTGCCCTGGGAGCTACTACTGCTCGCGACGCTGCCGATCGTGGTTCGTGCGCTCGAACTCTCGGCGCTCTCGAACACCTTCGCAACCTACCTCTCGATCGCGGCGCTGGCGCTGATCGTCACCGTCGAACTCCACTTGCTGACGTGGATGCGAATCACCGACTGGTTCGCGGTTGTCCTCACCGTCACGGCGACGCTCGCAGCGGCGGGCCTGTGGACCATTCTGCGGTACAATATGGATCTCTATCTCGGGACCGACTTTCTCACCACGAACGAGGCACTCATGATCGAATGGATCTGGGTCACGCTAGCCGGGATCGTGGCTGGTGTCATGTTCAACCTGTACTTCCGACCACGGTCGCGCCGCCTTCGACGGAAGTTCGGCCAGGTGATGCGACGAGGATCGAACGAGTACGTCGTGCCGTTCCGCCCCACCAGCAGCGACGGTTTTCCCGTGCGATGCAGTTGATTCTGGTTGGGATCGTCGCGTTCGGCATTGTGAACGGCAACCCGAAGGCGATCGTCAACGGCGGCCTTGCCCTCGCGATTACCTTCCTGCCGGCGGTGCTCGAACGGAACTACAGGCTACCGCTCGACCCGTGGCTGGCCCTGTGGGTCACTGCAGCCGTCTTCTTCCATACGCTGGGATCGGCCGGACTGTACGGCCATTTCCACTGGTGGGATCACTTCACCCACGCGCTCTCAGCGTCGCTTGTGGCCGGAATCGGCTACGTTACGGTGCGTGCACTCGACCTGCATAGCGACCGGATCGAGCTCCCCGACCGGTTTTATTTCTTTGGCTCTTGCCTAACTGAGCGAAACAACGATCAGATAAGCGATATTGTTACTG
>OBKM01000334.1_pt1 | contig 23813 bp, 24 predicted proteins | sample 1519691 | NCBI WGS metagenome assembly OBKM01 (sample SAMEA37050418, study PRJEB22526) | metagenome | biome: saline pan; feature: lake; material: water | place: Egypt | collected 2015 | depth 0.5 m | reverse complement strand
GGGGCTCGTACCGCACCCGCGCGAACTCCGGGAGCGGCTGCGGGTCGATGAGGTGGTCGACGTCGGCTCGGGCTGGAAACTCCATGTGGGGGCCGTCGCGGCGACGATACAAATACTGTCGGTGAGGGCTGTGCGTGTGGGGTCGCGACTGTCGGTGCGGAGCCGTGGGAGGCTGGGAGTGGGTCCGTGAGAACCGGTGGGTGAGAGAGTTGCCGATACAACGGCCTACTTATATCCGTGTGTCGCCGCTCATGCCATGCAGATAACCGAGGTCGAGTCCTTCCCGATCAAGCTGCCGCTGGAGTCTCCGGTGTCGTTTTCCAACCGGACGCTCACGTATCGGGACCACGCGATAACGTACGTCAGAACGGACACCGGTCACGAAGGGGTCGGGTACTCGCTGGGATACGAGGGGGCCGGGCTCATCGCCGATGCGGTCGAGTCGCTGCTCGAACCGATACTCGTCGGCGAGGACCCGCGCGACACCGAGCGACTGTGGCACGCGATGTACGACGGAAACGTCCAGATCGGCCGGACCGGCCTCTTTTTGCGCGCCATCTCGACCGTCGACATCGCGCTCTGGGACGTGAAGGCGAAGGCCGCGGAGATGCCGCTTCACAAGCTGCTCGGCGGGCACTCGGAGTCCGTGCCGTCGTACGCCAGCGGCGGTTACTACCGCGACGACAAGGGTCACGAGGCGCTCCGCGGCGAGATGCGACGATACCTCGACGAGGGCCACGACGTCGTGAAGATGAAGGTCGGGCGCCTGTCGGCCGAGGAGGAGGCCGAGCGCGTCGCCGCGGTGCGCGACGAGATCGGGGACGAGCGCACTCTCCTGCTCGACGCCAACGGCGTCTGGGGGTCCAGCACGGAGGCGCTCCGCAACTGCCGAGCGTTCGAGCCGTACGACCCGTACTTCATCGAGGAGCCCGTGATGATCGACCGCGTCGACACGATGGCCGAGGTGAACGACGGCCTTCCCTATCCGGTCGCGACCGGTGAACTCGAGGGCACGCGACACAACTTCGCGCGCCTCGCCGATACGGGCGCGGCGACTATCCTCCAGCCCGACGTAACCGTCTGCGGCGGGGTCACGGAGTGGCTGAAGATCGCCAACCACGCCTCCGCGTACGACATTCCCATCGCCCCCCACTACAACTGGAACATCCACGCGTCGCTGCTCGGCGCGATCGAAAACGGCCTCTGGGTGGAGTACTTCTACCGCGACATGGACGTGAAGGCGTTCGACGACGTGGTCGCAGACCCCGTAACACCCGGAGACGACGGAACCATCGAACTCCCCGACCGGCCGGGACACGGCGTCCCACTCGACAAAGACGCGCTCGCAAAATTCTCTGACGACTGACTACCGACACCAATGAGAGACTACTCAGACCAGATCGACACCCGCGACCCGGACCGAGACGTACAGATCACCGGCCTCGACGCCTGCGTCGTCGAGGGGAACTTCGAGTGGAACCTGATCAAAGTGGAGACGGACGCCGGCGTCACCGGCATCGGCGAGGCGTACCGCGGCGGCGGGATTCCGGAGCTCGTCGAGTACACGAACCGCTTCCTCGTCGGTGAGAACCCGCTCGACGTCGAACGGCTCGTCCGCTACATCTTCCAGGAGATGTCCGGCCACGGCGGCACGACCGGGAAGGTCGTTACCGCGGCTTCGGGCATCGAAATTGCCCTACTGGACGCCGCGGGGAAGATCCTCGGGCTCCCCGTCTACCAGCTGCTCGGCTCGAAGTACCGGGACGAGGTCCGCCTCTACTGCGACTGTCACGCCGGCGAGGCGTACGCGGTGGAGGACGGGGCGACCGCCTACGCCGACGCCGAGGCGTACTCCCCGGAGGCGTACGCCGCGGAGGCCGCCCGCGTCACCGACATGGGGTTCGAGGCGCTCAAGTTCGATCTCGACCTCCCGGCCGACAACGAGAACGACCCGTACAACGGGCGACTGACGAACGCCGCGATCCGAGAGAAATGCGAGATCGTCGCGGCCGTCCGCGAGGAGATCGGCTCCGACGTGGACCTCGCCTTCGACTGCCACTGGGACTACTCCGTCGAGAGCGCCAAGCGGCTCGCTCACGAGTTAGAGCCGTTCGACCTGATGTGGCTCGAAGACCTGATCCCGCCGGAGAACATGGAGGCGCAAAAGGAGGTGACGAAGGCCACGCGGACCCCGGTCGCGACCGGCGAGAATCGGTTCCGCGTGTTCGAGCTCACCGACCTGATCTACGACCACGGCGTCGACATCGTCACTCCCGATCCGACGACGGTCGGCGGGCTCACGGAGACGATGCGGATCGCGGACCGCGCCGAGGAGAACTACATGCCCGTCTCCCCCCACAACGTCTGTAGCCCGGTCGGCACGATGGCGTGCGTCCACCTCGGCGCGGCGGTCCCGAACTTCGATCTGTTGGAGTTCCACGCGCTCGAAGTCGACTGGTGGGACGACCTGCTGGCCCGCGAGGAGCCGCTGATTCAGGACGGTCGCATCGCGGTGCCGGAGGCGCCCGGCCTCGGCATCGAACTCGACATGGACGTCGTCGACGACCACCTGCTCGACGGGACGACCGGGTTCTGAGTTAGTCAGGGGTCGCCGTTCGGACTCCCGTCTTCCGACGCGGGCCGCCGAAGTCTGTAACTATTTATCCGTGCAATCGTATTCGATCGTATGCTCGATTACTTCGACATGGAGTCGACGCTCTCAGAGGAGGAGCGCATGCTCGTCGACTCCGCTCGGTCGTTCATCGACGGCGAGGTCGACGACATCGGCCAGCACTGGATCGACGGGACGTTCCCCACGGAACTTATTCCGAAGATGGGCGAGATGGGATTTTACGCGCCCAACCTCGACGGCTACGGACTCCCGAACGTCAGCGAGACCGCGTACGGGCTCCTGATGCGCGAGCTGGAGGCGTGCGACTCCGGGCTCCGCTCGATGGCCAGCGTCCAGGGGGCCTTGGTGATGTACCCGATCCACGCCTTCGGGAGCGACGAACAGAAGGAGCGATGGCTCCCGAAACTCGGCACCGGCGACGCGGTCGGGTGCTTCGGGCTGACGGAGCCGGAGCACGGTTCGAATCCCTCCGCGATGGAGACCGCCGCGGAGCCCGACGGTGACGAGTACGTGCTGACCGGCTCGAAGACGTGGATCACGAACTCGCCGATCGCGGACGTCGCCGTCGTCTGGGCGAAAGACCACGGCGAGGAGGGTACCCCGGTCCGCGGGTTCCTCGTCGAGACCGACCGGGACGGCGTCACGACGAACAAAATCGACGAGAAGCTCAGCCTGCGCGCGTCGATCACGGGCGAGATCAGCCTCCAGAACGTCCGGATCCCGGCCGAGAACCGCCTGCCCGACGTCGAGGGGATGAAGGGGCCGCTGTCGTGTCTCACGCAGGCCAGATTCGGCATCGCGTGGGGCGCGGTCGGGGCCGCACAGGACTGTTTCGCGGTCGCCCGGGAGTACGCCACGGACCGCGAGCAGTTCGGGAGGCCGATCGGCGGCTTCCAGATCCAACAGGAGAAGCTCGCGGAGATGGCGACGCAGATCACGCTCGCACAGCTGCTCGCCCACCGGCTCGCCGACCTCAAGGAGGCGGGCGAGATGCGCCCGCAACACGTCTCGATGGCCAAGCGGAACAACGTCCGCATGGCCCGCGACCAGTCGCGTATCGCCCGCGAGATGCTCGGCGGCAACGGGATCACGGCGGACTACTCGCCGATGCGTCACATGGCGAACATGGAGACGGTGTACACTTACGAGGGCACTCACGACATCCACACGCTGATCCTCGGCGAGGATCTCACCGGGATCCCGGCGTACCAGTAACGCCGTCGACCGCTCTTTCCATTCGACGCGCCCCTACGCCACCTGATTTCGCAGCCCCTCGTAGCTCCCCGTCTCGGCGATTCGCTCGACGTTCTCGACGAGGACGTCCGCGCGCCGCTCCCAGTACTTCGGCGTGTGGCCCGCGACGTGAGGAGTCAGGAAGGCGTTTTCGAACCCCCACAGGTCGTGATCGGTCGGCAGCGGTTCGGGGTCGGTGACGTCGAGGGCGGCGCCGTGAAGCGCGTTTGACCGCAGCGCGTCCACGAGCGCCGGCGTGTCGATCACGCCGCCGCGAGCGACGTTGACGACGACCGCGTCCGTCGGGAGCGCGTCGAGCTCCGCGGTTCCGATCAGCCCCTCGGTCGTCTCCGTCAACGGACACGTCAGGACGAGCACGTCCGTCCGCGGCAGCACCGCCGCGAGGTCGTCGTAGCCGAGCAGCTCGTCGGTCGGGCCGCCCTTCGAGACGGTGTGACGAACCCCGATCGTGTCGACGCCGAACCCGTCGAACCGCTCGACGACCGCCTCGCCGATCGCACCGAGACCGACCACGGTGACGGTGCTCCCGGCGAGCTCGGTGAACGACTGGAAGCGTCGCCACTCGCGCCGCCGCTGTCGGCGACGCCCCTCGTCGAGTCGCCGCGCGAACGTGAGGACCCAGCCGAGCACGTGCTCGGCGATGTTCGGGCCGTGGACGCCGGAGGCGTTCGTCACCGCGACCCCGCGCTCGGCGAGGGCGTCGAGCGGTAGGTGGTCGACGCCCGCGGAGTTACACGCGAACAGCCGCAGGCGCTCTGCGTGCTCTAATTCGCTTTCCTCGACGTCCTTCCCGGCGACGACCGTGGCCTCACGGAGGTACCGGCGTCGTTCGTCCGCCGTCGCGGCGAGGCGAACCTCGCGGTCCGGGAGCCGCTGTCGGAGTATCTCGACGTACTCGGCCGCCGGAATGCCGTGTGCGTCGTGGTCGAGCACCGCGATGTCTACCGAGGTCATAGTCGCGGTGTCGCGGTGAACAAATAAAGTCCCGCGGGTCGCGGTGGTCGGGATCGCACGGTCGCAGAGCTGGCGGCCCGTCATCGAGCGCTATCCCTCCATCCGGATCGCTGGTGACGCGCTCATCAGGAGCAGGCAGGCGATCCCGACGCCCGCACCCAGGAGTCCGGTGCCGACGCCGACGGCGCGGACCGCCGCCTCGAACCCCAGCGGGCGGGTCGCGACCGCGACGGCGACGCCCATGAGAATCGGGGTCGCCGTCGCCGCCGCGCGTCCGCTCCCCTCGCCGAGGCTGACGAGACCGCCGCGCAGGTCCGCGGGCGGCAGCGTCGTGATGACGCTCCGGTAGATGGAGAGCACGAGCCCGAATCCGATCCCCATGAAAACGACGCCGACGGCGGCGATCCCGATCGACGGGGCGAGGAAGGTGAGCGCCAGCCCGGCGCCCATCGACAGGTTCGTGGCGACGAGCGGGTAGAGTCGGTCGTCGAAGACATCGGCGACCCGTCCGGCCTGCGTCGCCGCGAGCGCGTACGTGACGCTTGCGAGCGCGGCGAGGACCCCCGCCTCGGTCGGCGTGTAGCCGAGCACGTTCACGACGAGGATCGAGTTGTACGTCAGGAAGCCGAACCAGGCGACGTTCGCGCTCCCGCGCGCGACGACCAGGGTCCACGCCCGACGGTGCGCGACGAGCGCGCGCATGTCACCGAGCTGCGCTCGGACCCCCGCCTCCGCCTCCGCTTCCTCGTCGGCCGCCTCTTCGAGCGGCTCCTCGAAGTAACGGTAGACGACCGCCGCGACCGGGAAGGCGACCGCGTACAGCAGGAACGGATACTGCCACGCCATCCCCACGAGCACCCCCGCAGCCAGCGGGAACGCCGTCTGCGAGAGCCCCGAACCGGTGAACCGGAGCCCTTGTGCGGTCGCCTCCTTTGTGCCCTCGTACAGGTCGCCGAGGCTGGTGATGATGATCGGCGTCAGCGCCGCGAAGCCGATCCCTTGGAGCGCGCGCAGGGCGAGCGCCGCCGCGAAGGTGGAGACGAAGGCGATGGCCGTGCCGGTGAGCCCGAACCAGAGCAACCCGAAGATCAGCACCGGTCGCCGCCCGAACCGGTCGGAGATGACGCCCGCGATCGGGATGACGACGATGGACGGCGCCGTGAACGCCGACATCATGAGCCCGATGTTCGCCGTCGACGCTCCCAGCGGCTCGACGAGCGAGCCGAGCACCGGCGAGAGGAGCGCGGTGCCGAGCGGCGGGAGGACGTTGATGAGAAGCAGCAGCTGGAAGGGCCGCTCCCGGACGATCCCCGATTCGGCTCCCGCGATCGACGAGAGCGATACCACGCCTGTCCGCAGGCGATCGCCCGAATTAAAGCTACCTGACTCAAGGAGAGAGTCCCGCCGTTCACGGCGAGGAGGATGTCATGCGTTGTGGCAGTCCGTCGCGTGTCGGCGGGGTCGATCCGCGTCGCCGCATCTCTGATCCGCGTGTCGCGGAGTCGGTCCGCGTCGCCGTCTCTCCGACACACCAACCCCGCGCGGCTCAGCTCTCGGCCGCGCCGACGCGCCGCCGCTGCCGGATCGACAGCCACACCGCACAGCAGAAGGCGACGGCGACGGCGGCCGTCGTCAGCGAGAACGCGACCCGGTAGCCGAACTCGGTGTAGACGACGGCTCCGGAGACGACGTCGCCGGTGCGGTACCCGTCGAGGACGACGCCCATCGCGGTCGGGAGGACCGCGCCCCCGAAGAACCCGGCACCGTTCACGGTCGCGGTGGCGACTCCGCTCGCCTCGGCCGGGTACTGTTCCTTGATTATCGGGAGCGCAAGCATGACGAACCCGAGGCTGAACCCGACGAGGAAGAACACGGCAGCGATCGCGGCGAGCGGCGGAGCGCCGAGGGCGGGCACGACCGCGAGGACGAGCGCGAACAGTCCGAGCCCACCGATCAGCGGTCCGTGTCGGCGACCGATCCGGTCGGAGATACGTCCCATCACCGGTGCACCGATCAGCATTCCGACCGCCCCCACGAGCGTGAAGTACGAGGCGGTCGTCACGTCGAGCCCGTATACGACGACGAGATACGGGACGCCCCAGAGCCCGATCACGGTGAGGATCGTCCCCATCGCGGAAAAGAACACGACCGACAGCAGCCACTGGTCGAGGTCGCCGAGCAGCGTCCGGAGGTGCGCACCGGTCTCGCGGAGACTCGCCGTGCGTTGCTTCGGAACGTTCTCGATCGGGTCGAGCCCAGCGTCGCTCGGTGAGCGGCGAACGAGTGCGAACACCGCGATCGCTGCCACGAAGCCGACCACTGCGAGCGCGCGTACGGTCGTCCGCCAGCCGATCTGCTCGATCGCGATCGCCAGCGGCACCGTCGCGAGGATCGCGCCGAGCCCGGCGATCCCGGTCGTCACGCCCGTCATCGTCGCGAACTCGTTGACGCGGAACCAGCTCGCGCAAAAGCGGAGCGTGGCGATGAAGATCACGCCGCTGCCGAGCCCGATCACGGCTCGCGAGAGGAACGCCGCGAGATAGCCGCCGCTGAGCGTGAAGCCGACCGCGCCGGCGCTGAGCACGACCGCGCCCGCCGCCCCGACGTAGCGGGCGCCGTACCGGTCTGCGACCATGCCGGTCGGGATCTGGACGAGCGCGTACACGAGGAAAAACGAGGCGTGCAGCGTCCCAAGCTGCGACGCCGTGATCGAGAACGCCGCGATCAGCTCCGCCGATAACACCGCCGTCGAGAGGCGGTGGACGTTGACGAGCAGAAAGACGACCGCCAGCGATCCCCACCCGAGCCAACGCCGCGTCGTCGGGTCGGTGAGTGCGCTCACGTCTCCGGTGTCGACAGGCCGTTACGTAAAACCGCGTGACTTCGAGGTCCGCGAGAGACGAACAGGTGCCGTCGCCTCCAACGACGCCGTCGCCTCCAACTACGCCGTCGCCATCTCCTTTTCGAGGTCGCGGAGTCGCTCGATCCGGTTTTCCGTCGACGGGTGCGTCGAGGCGATCTTGCCGACGAACCCCGCCTTGATCGGGATGATGAAGAACGCGTTCATCTCGGCCTCCTCGCGGAGGTCCTCTTTCGGCACCCGGTCCATCCGGCCGTCGATCGTCATCAGCGCCGACGCGAGTGCGCCGGGCTTCCCCGTGATGAGGGCGGCGCCGCGGTCGGCGGAGTACTCGCGGTACCGCGAGAGCGCGCGGATCAGCAGGAACGAGATGACCCACACGAGCAGCGACACGAAGATGGCGACGATAACGGGTGCGCCCTGCCGGTTGTTTCCGCCGAGCAACCACCCCCACCGCACGATGAAGAAGGCGATGGTCGAGAGGAACGAGGCGATGGTCATCACCATCACGTCTCGGTTCTTCACGTGCGCGAGTTCGTGGGCGAGCACGGCGTCGAGCTCGTCCTCGTCGAGCGACCGGAGCAGTCCGGTCGTCACCGCGACGGTCGCGTTCTTTTTGTTCCGGCCCGTCGCGAACGCGTTCGGCACCTGCGTGTCGGCGACGGCGACCGTCGGCTTCGGGAGGTCGGCCTGCTGGCTCAGCCGGTCCATCCGACGGTGGAGGTCCGGGTACTCCTCCGGGGTCACTTCCTTCGCGCCCATGCTCCGGAGCGCGAGCTTGTCACTGAAGAAGTACTGCGCGATCGAGAACGCCCCCAGCATGATCATCGGGAACAGGAAGTTCTGGAAGTACAGCGTCAGCACTCCCACGAACACGACGTAGAGGGCGAATAGCAGGAACATCGTGAACGCCATTCGTCCACGCAGTCCCCAGTCCGTCTTCCAATCCATATCGATAATGTACCGCTCGGAGCGGTAAAGGCTGCCGGACCGAGCGACCGACGGCACCGGGTCGGCCCCAGACCGACGGCACCGGGTCGGCCCGCGAGAAGTGCCGCCGCCGAGAGACGGCAGCCCTTTTGTTCGGACGTCTCGACCCGAGTACATGGAAACCGTTCTCGTCACCGGCGGCCGCGGCGCCTCCGGGCGCTGGGTCGTCGACCGGCTCGCGGGCGACTACGAGGTCGTCGTCGTCGACTACGACCACCCCGGGCTCGGTGTCGACCCTGCGCCCCACGTCTCGTTCCGCGCGGCCGACCTCGCGAACCGCGGCGAGGCGCTCGACGTCGTCGACGCCGTCGATCCGGACGCTGTCGTCCACTGGGCCGCGATCCCCGTCGCGGGAACCCACCCCGACGGGCGCGTCTTCGAGACGAACGTCCACGCCGCGAAGAACGTCCTCGACGCCGCGGGGCGAGCGAACGCCCGCATCGTGCAGGCGTCTAGCGACGGCGCGTACGGCTTCTTCTTCGCCGATCCGACGCCGCTTCCGGACGAACTCCCGATCACCGAATCTCACCCGCTCCGGCCCGAGGATCCGTACGGCCTCTCGAAAGTGACCGCGGAGGCGGCGGCGGGGACCGTCGCGCGGCGCGAGGGCGTTCCGGCGGTCTCGATCCGGCCCTCGTGGATCCAGTACCCCGGTGCGTACGCCTGCCGCGACGACGGGTACGTACACGACCTCGACGCGGGGGCGGGCAACTTCTGGTCGTACGTCGACGCCCGGGACGTGGCCGATCTCGTCGCCGCCGCGCTCGCGGGAACAGCGGGGTCGGATTCGGCCGTCCCGGCCGGAACCCACGAGGCGGTCAACTGTGTCGCCGCCGACAACGCGCTCGGTCGCCCCCTCCTCGACCTGCTGCGGGAGGCGTACGGCGCGGTCCCCGACGCCACCGCGGTCGCCGAGGGAACCAACCGGACCGCGTATGCGATCGAGAAGGCGGAGCGACTGTTCGGGTGGACGCCGAGCCGATCGTGGCGGGAGGCGGCCGACGACGACGTCGACGAGCCGACGCTGTTCGACGCCTAAATCGAGAGGATCGCGTTGACGAGGGTCCGGGTCGCGATCGCCGTCGCCGCGCCGAGCCACGTCAACAACACGAAGTGGATGTAGCCGTTCGCTGGGTTCCCGCCGTCGATCCGGCGGATCATCTGCGAGGAGAGCGCGGCGTTGAATAAGACGACCGTGAGAAGCAGGTACTCGATGAGCGGGATGTCGTAGGCGCCGGGGTAGACGATCTGGCCGATATCCATCTGGTCGAGCTCGAAGTCGGCGGTCAGCTCGGCGAGGATAGCGACGATCTCGAGCCCGATGAAGCAGGCGAACGTCGCCGCCGCCGTGATCCCGTACAACAGTCCGATGAAGGTCATCGCGGCCTGTCGGCGCTGTTCGCGCAGCTGGTTCACGGCGTTCATGTTCTTCGAGATCAACTCGCCGAGCATCTTCGGATCCCCGCCCATCTGCCGCCCGACGAGGTACATCTCGGAGAACTTCTGGATCAGGTACGACCGCGTATCGTACGTGAACGAGCGCCACGCCCCTTCGGTGCTGATCCGCATGTTGAGCCGGCGGTAGAGCCGCTCGATCGCCGGGGACAGCGCGCCGAAGTTCTTCTCCCGGAGCGTAGTCAACACGTCCGTCGTCGTCGACTGCTTCGCGCTCTCGGTCGCCCCGAGCGCGCGGATGAACGAGGGAAACTCGCCGTCGCGGGCCGTGATCGCCTGCTCCTCCTGGCGGAGCACGATCCCCGTGATGATCAGCGGCGAGATGGGAACCGCGAGGTAGAGCGGCAGCCGCACGTCGTCGACGAACCAGAGGAGGCCGGGGAGCCCCGGGCCGTACCCGAACATCCCGCCAGCGGTGATGGCGATGATGAGAAGCGAGAGTCCGCCGCCGATCCCCAGCGACGCCCACAGCTTCAGGTCGCCCGGCGCGCGCTCTTCGGGGTGAAACCAGATCGGGTCGTACGGCGAGGTCGCGCGGATCATCGCGTAGAAGCCGAGCTGGACGAAGACGAACAGGACGATGACGGCCGCCACCGTCGCCGTCGGGTCGTTTCCGGTGAGGATCGGCAGCACGATGGCGAACACTAACGCGAACGTCATCGAGAGGATCATCGACATGTACAGATCCTTCATCACCTCCAGGTTGGCCAGCGAGGACTCGTACAGCGTCTCGTACTTCGCCAGCATGACGTCCTGCTCGGAGACGAGGAACTCCTCTAACGACTGGCCGGCACCCATCGTGTAGCCGAGTCGGTCGAAGAAGTCGGCCATCGCGTCGGACGGAACCTCCTCGGCCCGGCGTCGACACGCGTCGTCGAGGCTCTGATTCCACGTGTCGACGAGGTGGACGACGCGGGCGATCTCCTGGGCGGCGACGCCGTACTCCTCCTCTTTCGCCAGCGTTCGGAACACCTCCATGCGGTCGATGTTCGTCGTCGACAACACGGTCATATGGGTCATCACGAGGTGGAGCTGGTTGTCGATCTGCGTCTCCAGGCTGCTCAGGTAGATCTTCGGGTAGATCACCGCCGACACCAACACGAGCCCGCCGAACATCGGCACGGGAACCCGCGCCGCGAGCGGTAAGGGGAGCGCGAACAGCCCGACCACGCTCGCGACGAAGACGAGGACGGCCGGCATCAACACCAAACCGACGTACTTCCGCTTCGAGATGTCGAGCTTCTCGTACGACTCCAAAACCTCGCCGGTCACCCGTGCGGCCGTTGCGAGCCCGTCTCCGACCTCCTTTACCGCCATGGCTACCTGACGTTCCGGTGCATATCGAAGGGGAGCCCCTCGACGCCGTCGCGCTGGAAGGAGTCGATCGCGTCGTTCACCTCGTGGTAGCCCAAGATCCCCTCCTGAATCATCCGCTCTATCAGCTCCGCGCGGAACTGCAGGTCGTCGTAGATGTCACGGGTGTCGGCGTACCCCAGCAGCGTCGCGATCTGCTCTTCTAACACGTAGGAGTTGTTCATCCCCTGAAAGACGATCTCGTCTTCGACGGGATCCCAGCTGAACACCTCGCGGGTGACGACCCCCTCCATCTCCTTCGAGTACCCCTCGATCTCTTGGACGCTTGTCACTCGACGCAACACGTCGTCGCCCTGCTTCACGCGGTTCTGGAACAGCGCCACGTCGGCGTTGTCCATGAACGTCTCCGGGACGTTGATCGGCTCGGAGGTGAACCGCTGGATCATCGAGACGATGTCGGAGGCGTGGAAGGTCAGCATGACGGGGTGACCGGTCTGGGCCGCCTGGAACGCCATCCGACCCTCCGCGCCACGCACCTCACCCACGATGATGTAGTCGGGACGCGACCGGAGCGCGGCGGCGACCAGATCGAACATGTCCACGTCAGAGGACCCCTCGCCGCCGCCCTCACGCGTCAACAGCTGCTGCCACGTGTTGTGCGGCGGAATGACCTCGGCGGTGTCCTCTGCGGTGTAGATCTTCGAGTCGTTCGGGATGTACGAGAGAATCGCGTTCAGCGTCGTCGTCTTCCCGGAGGCCGTCTCTCCGACGACGAACACCGTCTGTTCGTTCTCTAAACAGAGCCAGAGATACGCCGCCAGCTCCGGCGACAGCGTTCCCCAGTTGGTGATCTGGTTGATCGAGAGCGGGACGTCCTCGCCCTGCCGGATCGTGAGCGAGGACCCCTTCAGCGAGACGTCGTCGGAGTAGATGATGTTGATACGCGACCCGTCGGGCAGCGTCGAGTCGACGATGGGATCGGAGTCGGAGAGCGGGTCGCCGATCCGCTCGCCCATGTTGCGCAGCCAATTGTCGTCGTCGCGCGAGAAAATAGGTGTTCCGGGCGGATCGATCCGCCGTGAATGTGGTCAGTGGGCTGTGCGAGGCTCGTTAGAGCCGGACCGCTTCGCCGTCCTCGTTGAAGAGGTCGGGCGCGCGGAGTTCGACGCTGGTGGTCGCGCCCGAGGGCGAGACGATGTCGAGCGACGACTGGTCACTCTCACCGAAGGCGTCAGTTCCGTCACCGAACGGCTCGATCTCGGGGTTGAACACGACGGTGAACCGCTCGTCGTCGTTCAGCACCGCGTCGCTCCCGGAGACGAACACACCGGAAGAGTTCTGAACCGCGAACGCTCCTTCAGGAATCTCGGATGCCTCTTCTGACCCCACGATCGTTTCGCCGTCCTCACCCGTCTGGTTTGTGTCCGTGAAGATCAGATTCGCTTGCCCGTTCGGACCGATTGCCTGAATGGTCGCCGAACTCAAGTCGATCTGGTCGGAGCCGGCCGCGCCGGAGACGCCCACACGGATCTCCTGCAGACTACCGTTGTCCGCGCCTCCGGGGTCTGCGACGATCCCGACCGTACTCGTCACGTCGATGCGCTCGGAGACGAGGTCCGTACTCTCTTGTCCTGTCGCTTCCGCCTGTGACTGCAGGAAGCCGGCGGTGTTGATCAGCACACCGGCGGCGATGGCGGCGACGAGCACCATCGCGATGAACACGATGAGCGTGCCGATACCGACCTGACCGCGGTCTTCGTCGTTATTGATGAATTCGAACATTGTTACAGCCTCACCGAGTCTTGGTCACTGGTCAGCGTCGTCGGGACGCGGATCTCAGTCGTGGTCGTCGCGCCCGACGCCGTGGTGAACGTCACCGAGAGCCGGTCGCCCGGCTCCAAGTCGCCGTATTCAATCTCCCCTGCCGTCAGGTTGAACTCGACCACCGCCCGGTCACTGCTGTCGGTCAGCACGACGCTGTCGCCGCCAGGTTCGGTGAAGATATCGACGGCTTCGTCGTCAAGCTCACTGAGCTGGAACGCCTCCTGTCCGTTCCCGCCGATGAGCTCCGCGCTCACCTGATCGAGATCGATAGCTCCCGCCCCGGGGGCCTTCGCCAGGACGAAGTCGATGGAGTCGACGCTCTGATTACCGTCGACGGTCGTCACATTGCCGGACTGGCTCACGACCTGAATCCGGTCGCTCACCTGACTCGTGCTCTCTTCGCCCGTTGCCTCCGCCTGCGTCTGCAGGAAGCCGGCGGTGTTGATCAGGACGCCGGCGGCGATCGCCGCCACCAGCACCATCGCGATGAACACGATGAGCGTCCCGATACCCACCTGACCGCGCTCTTCCTCGTCCAGTATGGTTTCGAACATTGGTTTGTTGCGTTGCCCCCCGGCCTGACCCGCGGGCGTTATCGGGAGAAAGTGGAATCCATACTTAATATCTCCCGCCGAATTATCCAATGTGATAAAGCGGTCGAGTAGTGCGGTTTTTGGGTTAATTGTGAGAAGGTAATTAAAGAATAAATGAACTAACTCACCGGGCCGTTATCAGCGCTGAGTCTCTCGGCGGTAAGTGGAACGCGGGTGCGTCGAGGCTGCGACTGAACGGGTGACACGTGAGCCTGCAGACGACCGCGACAGGAGGTGCGGTTCCGAACGCTCGTTGTTAGCGCTCCCGGCCGGTCGGCTCATGCTCCCGGCCGGTCGGCTCACGTTCGTGACTGGCCGGCTCGTGACGCGGCGGCCCTCGGCCATCCAGCTCCCGGCCGCCACGCGATCCGTGATCAGTCTGCGATTCGACACGTTCCCGCTCGCGGTCGGCGGCTATCAGCCGCTCCAGCCGACGCTCGAACTCCGCGTCGGAGAGCTCGCCGTCCACGTATCGACGCTTGAGACGCTCGACCGGCGCCGCTGCGGCCGCCGCACCCGCTGGCCCCCGTGACGTCTCGCGGTCCGCGGCGACCTGGTCGGCGAGGTATCCGCCGAGCGCGCCGCTCCCCACGACGTAGGCCGCGCCGACGAGCGTGATCGCCAGCACCCCGACGGTCGCGGCCGGCGAGACGGTCGACGCGGCGGCGACCGCGACGAACGTCAGCGGCAGCGAGAACAGCGCCACCAACCCGCCCGCCGCGGCGCCGACGCGGCTCCCGCGGTCGCTCGCGTCGTCGGTCCAACTCGCGACGCCGCCGCCGATCGCCGGGGCGATCAGCCCGACGACGGGGAGGACGCTCACGAGTATCGTGACGCCGGCACCGACGCCGGCACGGCCGAGTAGTCCGGCGGCCTCCGGGCCGACGTCGGCGTCCGTCGACGTTCCGGGCTCAGTCATCGACGACCCCGACTTCGATGCCGCTTCCGACTCCGATGCCGCTCCCGACATCGATGCCGACCCGTTCGTCCGCCACCGCGGCACCGCCCATTGGACTCTTCGAGCCGCTTCCGCCTCGCGTCTGTCGCCGTGCGATTCGAACGCACACCATCGTATCACAAATACGTGATTCGCCGGTAAAATACCCTCGCCGCTGACGGAATCACCAACCTCGCTGCGTCACGGTCCGGGCGCCTTCGAAGCTCGATCCGTGTGTCCGACGGCCTCGTCAGGTCACTTATCGCGCAGTCGCGACAGCTCCGCCTCGGGGATCACGAACTCCCGCGTCCCGGGCTCGTAGACGGCGAGGGAGCCGGCGACCAGTGCCATCGACGCCGCCAGTAGCCCGCTGTTGACGAGAAGCAACGCCGGGGCGTTCGCGAACGCCGTCTGAAAGGCGGCGACCGGCGTCGCCACCGCCGCGACGACGACGAGCCCGAACCCGACTGCCAGATACGCCATCGCCACCCGCCCCGACGACCGATACGCCGAGAGCGCGAACGCCAACAGCGTCGCGCTCGCGCCGGCCAACACGGTCGTCGTCACGAGATACAACCCCTCGATCAGTTCCATACGCTCCGTGTTCGGCACCGAGTGATAAACCTACGGTGACGGCTATCATCGACGATAACACGTCGGCCTCTGACGCGGCTCGAAGCCCAAAATGGCCGTGTATACGTTTTAGCTGCCGTGGTTCGACGGGCTTCGGGGTACCGGTATTCTTTTAACCTTAAAAATCAAATCCGATAACCTGAATGGTGGGAGACGATCTGATCACGGTGCTCGGAAATAAGTACAACACGGACATCCTGACCGCGACGGGCGACGCGAAGTCCGCACAGGACCTCAGCGACGAGCTCGACGTCCCGATCGCGACGTGTTACCGCCGGATCAACGAGTTGGAGGAGGCCGACCTCTTGGAGCTTCACGACCGCCCGCTCTCGGACGAACACCGCCGCGTCAAAGTGTACCGCCGGAAAGTCGACGGCGTCGAAGTCGACTTCCGCGACGGGCTCACGGTCGAAGTCGAGGAGCGCTCTGCGGTGAAAAACCGCCTCGACGACGTGTGGCGTGACCTCTCGTCCGGTCAGTAACGACTGCTGCCGCTTCGCGAGCTAGAACGACGGTCCCTCGGATCCGCCCATCATCGAGAATCCGCCGGCCCGTTCGTGGACGGTGATCCCGCCCTCGCCGATCTCCATCGGGAAGATGTCGGTGTCGATGTCCTGTTTCCGCATCTTCGCCACCCAGACGTACCGGTTGACGCCGGACTCCGTCGGGGTCTGAATGAAGTAGACGTTCCCGTCCGTGAGGAAGTTCTCCAGGCCCACCTCCGTGTCTGGGAACACCGCCCCCTGCTCGTTGATGAGCAGCGAGGTCAGCCCGTTCGCCTTGAGGATATCGGAGAACTTCAGCAGGTAGGTGCGTTTCTCCTGTTCGGCGTCGAAAAAGAGCTGGAACATCGACAGCGAGTCGAGGACGAGCCGGTCGAATCCGCCGTCCTCGATGGTGTCGAGCAGTCGGTCGACCGCCGTCGAGAAGTCGGTCTCTCGGAGCATCTCTCGTTTGTCGAGGATGACGATGTCCCCGTCATCGACCGCGTCGCCGAAGCCGTCGAGCCCAATCGAGTCGGCGGCGCCGCGGATGTCCGCCTCGTCCTCCTCGAAGGAGACGTACACCCCGCGCTCGCCGTGTTCGCTGACGCCGTGATGGAGGTACTGGATTCCGAAGATGCTCTTGCCGGTGCCGGGGTTCCCGGAGACGAGGACCGTCGATCGCTCCGTGATACCGCCGCTGAGGATCGAGTCGAGCCCTTCGACCCCGGTGGAGACGAGTTCTGACATTCGTCTGGTTGTTAGCGATGGGAGTACATAAAAGACGATCCGTCGGATCCGGTCGTGTGCGACGGATACACCCCGTCCGGCGCCCGCCGAGACGGACGCCGACAGCTTTATTTTTCGACACGCCGCCCATCCGTGTATGTCCGGCGAAGCGTCCCCCGTCACGTCCGACGGTGATCGACGGTGAGCGACCCGACGGTCCTCGTCGTCGAGGACGAACCCGACATCGCCGCGCTGTACTCGGGGTTCCTCGAGGAGCGGTACGACGTCACCGTCGCGGAGACCGCCACCGAGGCCGTCGACCGGGTCGACGCAGCCGTCGACGTCGTGTTGCTCGACCGGCGGCTTCCGGACGGGAGCGGCGACGACGTGCTCGAGCACATCCGTGAGTCCGGGTACGACTGCCGCGTCGCGATGGTCACTGCCGTCGAGCCCGACTTCGACATCATCGATATGGGGTTCGACCTGTACCTCACCAAACCGGTCAGCCGCGGGAAGCTGCTCGCCGCGATCGACACGCTCCTCACCCGCAGCGAGTACGACGACCTCGTTCAGGAGGCGGCGGCGCTCGCGAGCAAGCGCGCCGTGCTCAACTCGCAGAAGCCCGCTGCCCAGCGCGAGGGGAACGACTCCTACGCCGAACTGATAGGCCGGTTGAAGGAGCTCGACGCCGACATCGACGACCTCGGCGAGTCGCTCTCCGCCGACGATCACCGCGCGATGTTCCGCGACCTCGGCGAGGCCTGACGCAGCGTCGGTGCCGCGAAACGAACGAGCCCGTTTTCACGACAGCTGCTCACCGACGAGCCTGTCCGTCGCCTCGATGAACGCGTCCCGCCCGTCGACGGGGATCGTCGCCCCTGCAGCGACGTCGTGGCCGCCGCCCTCGCCGCCGACCGACTGGCTCGCTTCCCGCATCACTGCCGACAGGTCGAGCCCCTTTCGAACGAGCGCGTGTGACCCCCTTGAGGACACCTTCAGCTCGGTCGCGCTCTCCTCGGCGAACGCGATCACGGGCTTCGAGCGATCGATGCCCGGCGAGCCGATGGCCATCCCTGCGACGATGCCGACGATCGTCTCGCGGATCCGCGACCCCGCGTCGAACCACTGGAGATGTTCCTCGTCGGTGACCCCTTCGGTCTTCACCCACTGAAGCCCCTCCGAGAGGTTTCGTCGATGCGTCCGGAGGAGCCGCCGCGCCTCGGCGAGCGCGTCGCCGCGGTCGCCGAGACACACTGCCAACCCGACGTCGGCCCGCTCGTACCGGGCGGTGGCGTTGAGGAGGGTCGAGAACTCGCTGACGTCCCGGAGCTCGGTGCCGGGCTCCTCGTCGACGAGCGTGTACGAGGTGCCGACGAGCGACTCGACCTGTGCTGCGGGAACACCGGAGGCGACGGCTCGCCGCATCAGCGCTGACGCGAGCGCCTGTCGCTCGTCGGCGTCGAGGTCGACCCACCGGCGCCACTCGCCGTCGCGTTTCACGTCGATGTCGAGGTCGCTCAGAAACGAGATCGCGCCCGCCTCGTCGTTCGAGATCCCCGGTATCCGCACGTCAGAGGCGTACTCCAGCAGCTTCGGGAGGGGTCGGGTCTGCCTGCCGTACAGGTCGAGGTCGGTCCGCGCCTCGATCACGCCGGCGTCGACGCCGTCGGCGACGATCGCTTCGTTGGCGCCGACGAGACCGCCCTCGGAGTCCTGCATGTCGCCGACCGCACCGACGACCGCAAGCGCGGCGAGGTCGCGGTTGTCGCCGTCGGGGCCCTCGAGCGCGCGAGCGAGGACGTAGCTCGCGCCGGCTCCCGAGAGCTCGCTCGCGCCGTTGATCCCTTCCAGCAGGGGGTTGAGGTGGAATTCGGTGTCGGGGTCGGCCGGCTGGTGGTGGTCGGCGATCACCGGGGTGAACTCGCCGGCGGCCTCGTGGGCGGCGATGACGTCGAGCTGTCCGGAGCCGAAGTCGGTGAACAACACCGTCTCGAACTCGCGGGCGGCGATCCCTGCGACGGCCGTCTCGTCCAACTGCTTCTCGAAGACGACCTCGTGGTCGATCCCGGCCCGGGCGAGCGCCGAGGAGGCGATCGCGGCGCTCGTGAGTCCGTCGGCGTCGATGTGCGAGGCGAGCAGGACGCGGTCCGCCGCACGGAGGCGGTCCGCGCAGGCGTCGGCGCGCTCAGCGAGGTCTGGTACGGGTGTGCCGGCGGCTGCCATTACCCCGAGTTGGCGCGCGATGCGGGATAAACGCACGCTTCGATCCGGCGACGCTCGCGGGTCGGTGTGCCGCCGATCTGCGGGGACCCGGAGCGCGGGCGGTCGGCGTAACTACTGGGCCGTCGTAACCACTGGGCCGTCGCAACCACTGGCCGTCGCAACCATTGCAGCCGCCGCAGCTACCGCAGCCGTCACAGTCGTCGCAGCGGTCGGAGACGCTCCCATCCCGAGCAGAGGCACCATTTGCCGTAACTGACGGTTATAGATGTATGAAGAGATATGCACTACACACATGACACGTGGGTTCAACACCCGGAGCCTCCACGCCGGCGCGTCGCCCGATCCGGAGACCGGGTCGCGCGCGACCCCGATCCACCAGACGACCTCGTTCGTCTTCGACGACGCGGACACGGCGGCGGAGCTGTACGCGCTCCGGGCTGAGGGTCACATCTACTCCCGGCTCTCGAACCCGACCGTGACCGTTCTGGAGGACCGGATCGCCGACCTCTCCGGCGGCTCCGACGCGGTCGCGACCGGCTCCGGGATGGCCGCGTTCGACGCGATCACGACCGTGCTCGCGAGCGCGGGCGACAACGTCGTCGCCAGTTCGGAGATGTACGGCGGGACGGCCGCCTACCTCACCAGCATCGCGGACCGCCGCGGAATCGAGGCGCGGCTCGTCGACACGCTCGACTACGGCGCCTACGAGGCGGTCATCGACGAAGATACCGCGTTCGTCCACGTGGAGACGGTCGCGAACCCCTCGCTGGTCACGCCGGACTTCGAGCGACTCGCCGAGATCGCCCACGACCACGCGGTCCCGCTCGTCGTCGACAACACGTTCGCGACCCCCTACCTCTGTCGGCCGTTCGAACACGGCGCCGACATCGTCTGGGAGTCGACGACGAAGTGGATCACCGGCAACGGGACGACCGTGGGGGGCGTCGTCGTCGACGGCGGACAGTTCCCGTGGGACCACCCGGACGCCGATTACGACGAGCTCGACGGGCAGTCGCCCGTCTATCCGATCGATTTCGTCGAGCAGTTCGGCGACGCCGCCTTCGCCAACGTCGTTCGACAGCGCGCCGTCCGCCCGACCGGCGGCCAGCAGTCCCCGTTCGACGCGTGGCAGACGATTCAGGGGCTGAACACCCTGCCGCTGCGGATGGACCGCCACTGCGAGAACGCCAGGGCGGTCGCCGAGTTCCTCCGCGACGACGACCGCGTCAGCTGGGTGACGTACCCCGGCTTCGAAGACCACCCGACCCACGAGAACGCCGCCGAGTACCTCGACGGCGACGGTGGTATGGTCACGTTCGGCGTCGACGGCGGCTACGAGGCCGCGAAGGCGCTGTGTGAGTCCGTCGACCTGACGAGCTTCCTCGCGAACATCGGCGACGCGAAGACGCTCATCATCCACCCCGCCTCCACGACGCACGCACAGATGGAGCCGGAACAGCAGCGACTCGCCGGCGTCTTCCCCGACATGCTCCGGCTCTCCGTCGGTATCGAAGCCGTCTCGGACGTGATCGACGACCTCGACGCGGGGTTGGCTGCGGGCGAGCGCGCGAACTCGGAGGTGCAGACGGAATGAGTTCCGTTCCGTCCGACGACGGGATCGCTTCGCTCGGCGAGTTCGAGTTCGAGTGCGGACAGTCCGTCCCGGATCTGGCGGTCGCCTACGAGACGCACGGAGAGTTCGACGGCGACAACGTCGTGTTGATCTGTCACGCGCTCACCGGGAGCCAGAACGTGGCCCAGTCGCCGTCACCGGAGGGGGACGCCGGACAGGCTGGACAGGCCCGCGCGTGGTGGGACGACATCGTCGGCCCCGGGAAGGCGATCGACACGACGAAGTACTACGTCGTCTGTGCGAACGTTCCGAGCTCCTGTTACGGCACCACCGGTCCGGCGAGCGAGCGCCCGGCCGGACTCGACCTCGCGGACGAACCCGACCACGACCGCTGGGGGACCGCCTTCCCGCCGGTGCAGGTCGAAGACTGGACGCGCGCGCAGCGCCGCCTGCTCGACCACCTCGGCGTCGGGCGGCTCCGGGCGGTCGTCGGGGGGAGCGTCGGCGGGATGAACGTCTTGGAGTGGGCGAAGCGGTATCCCGACGACGTGGACCGGATCGCCGCTATCGCGACCGCCGGCCGCCTCGACGCGCAGTGTCTCGCGCTCGACGCGGTCGCCCGCCGGGCGATCCGCGCGGACCCGAACTGGAACGGCGGGGACTACTACGGCGAGGACCGTCCGTCGCCGGACGAGGGGCTCGCGCTGGCCAGACAGATCGGCCACATCATGTACCTCTCGAAGGCGTCGATGGAGCGCAAGTTCGGCCGCCGGTCCGCCGGGCGCGACTCGCTGACCCGCGAGGACGGCGACCTCGGCTTACCGCCGGAGCCGACGGCGGCGTTCTTCCCGTACCGCGAAGTGGAATCCTACCTCGACTATCAGGCGGAGGGATTCAGCGAGCGGTTCGACGCGAACAGCTACCTCTACCTCACGCGCGCCATGGACGAGTACGACCTCTCCGCGGGTCACGGCACCGACGCCGACGCGCTCGCGGCGTACGAGGGAGAGGCGCTGCTGATGAGTTTCACCGCCGACTGGCATTTCACCGTCGAGCAGTCGGCGTCGCTGGCGACCGCCTTCCGCGACCGCGACGTGCCCGTGGCACACCACGTGATCGACTCCGACCACGGGCACGACGCGTTCCTCGTGGAGCCCGAACACGTCGGCCCGCCCCTCCGGGACTTCCTCGCCGACGGAATCGAGGGACGAGCGGTCTCCGACGACGGCGGCGACGAGACGGACTCCGCGCGTCCCGACACGGACCACGCACCCGTCCACGCGAGCCTCTTTCAGGGGTAGTTCGGAGTTCCCAGGGTAGCTCGGAGTTCCCAGGGTAGCTCGGACTTCTCAGAGATAGCTTGGGCTCGCTTTCGAGGGCTACTCGCTGCGCTCGCCGACGATCCACTTGTGCGAGTAGCTCTCGCCGCACGTACAGTGAGCGTACGCGTGGACCACGTCGCCCTCGGCGTAGAGCCCGCCGACCGCTTCGTTCTGTGCCTCCGCGAACGCGAAAACGAACCTGATGGCGTGGTCGTCGCCGTCGCGACCCTCGTTGCCGTCGCCGTCTTCCGCTCCGTCTTCGTCCGCGAACGGACACGCCCCGTCGTCGAGCGATCGGGCGATCGTCCCCTCGGCGCCCATCGCGGTCTTCGCGAACTCCATCGCACCCATCCCCGTGCCGGCCTCGAACGCAGACCGACCGGTTTCGCCGTCGAGGATCAGCCGCACGCCGCCGTCCGTCTCGGTCCCGACGTTCCGGAGCCGGGAGTCGTCGTCGAGGTACGCGTCGCTCACGTAGAAGACCACGTCGTCGAGCCGCTCGCCGGCGAGGAACTCGTCGAGTTTGCTCATGGTGGTCGGACGCGCGTGAGCGGTAAAAGGGAAGCGAGTCGCGCCGATCGCGGTCGCATCCGAGATCAACGCGGCTACAATCGGAGTAACAATTATTAGGAACCGCGGAGATCCATCCTGTGATGAGTGCGCGTACCCCATCCGAAGACCGGCTCGTAGAGTGGGCACAGCTGGTCGACGAGGACGTTCCGGAGGAGTTCCGACAGGAGCGATCCGGCGACCGATAACTTTCACCGCGCTTCGCGAAGGCTTTAGGCCGATGGTGGCGTAGTCCCGCTGATGGCGACCGAGGCCGCCGGTATCGACCGATCCCTGCTCGTCGACGACTTTCTTCAGCGGCGTCGTTACCAGATCGAACTGGCCGACGCCGCGGCCGACGACCACACCCTCGTCTGTCTGCCGACCGGCCTCGGCAAGACGACGGTGAGCCTGCTGGTCACCGCTGAACGCCTCCACGAGGTCGGCGGCAAGGCGCTCTTCTTGGCGCCCACCAAACCCCTCGTACAGCAGCACGCCGACTTCTACCGCGAGGCGCTGACGATCCCGGACGACGAGATCGTCGTTTTCACCGGGGACGTGAAACCGGACGACCGAGCCGCGGTTTGGAACGACGCCCGAATCGTGATCGCGACCCCGCAGGTCGTCGAGAACGATCTCGTCGGCAACCGAATCTCGCTTCGGGACGTGACGCATCTCACCTTCGACGAGTGTCACCGCGCGACCGGCGACTACGCGTACGTGTACATCGCCGAGCGGTACCACGCGGACGCTGAGAACCCCCTCGTCACCGGGATGTCGGCCTCGCCCGGCGGAGACACCGAAGCGATCGAAACGGTGTGTGAGAACCTCGGCCTCCGGAACGTCGAGGTGATGACCGAGGAGGACGCCGACGTCGACGAGTACACCCACGACACCGAGGTGCGATGGGAGCAAGTCACCCTCCCTGACGAGGTGCTCGCGATCCGCGACGCGCTCAACGAGGTGATCACGGACCGGTTAGAGACGCTGAAGCAGCTGGGCGTCACGAACAAGACGAGCCCGGACCTCTCCCAGCGCGACCTCAACGAGATGCGCGGGACGCTGAAGCAGATGATGGACAACGACCAGTCGGACGGGTACAAGGGGATGAGCACCCACGCGGAGGTGATGAAGCTCCGCCGCGCGACCGAGCTCGTCGAGACCCAATCGGTCGAGTCCGTCCGGCGCTACTTCGAGCGCCAGCGCGAGGCCGCCCGCTCGTCCGGCGCGTCGAAGGCGAGCCAGCGGATGGTTGCCGACCCGAAGGTGCGCGAGGCGATGCGGAAGGCGGAGGCGTTCGACGGGCTCCACCCGAAGTTCTCGAAGGCTCGGATCCTGCTCGCGGAGACGCTCGGCATCAACGGCGGCGAGCGCGCGATCCTCTTTACGGAGTCCAGAGACACCGCCGAGGCGCTCGTGGAGTTCCTCTCCGCGAGCTTCGACGTCCGGAAGTTCGTCGGACAGGGCGACAAGGAGGGCTCCGACGGGA
>OBKM01000333.1_pt1 | contig 23824 bp, 20 predicted proteins | sample 1519691 | NCBI WGS metagenome assembly OBKM01 (sample SAMEA37050418, study PRJEB22526) | metagenome | biome: saline pan; feature: lake; material: water | place: Egypt | collected 2015 | depth 0.5 m | reverse complement strand
CCCGTCCGCGTCCTCCACCGGCCCGTCCGCGTCCCCCACCGGCCCGTCGTCGACGACGCTGAACTCCTCGACGACGGCGTCACCGATGGTCGTTCTCGCGACCCCGGTAACCGACGAGTGTGCCCGTTTCGCGGCGTTCGCGACGGGGCACGTCTCCACGTCGTGGATCACTACCTCCGCGCGAACGATCCGTCCCATATCGGAATATGGTTGATTCAGGCTCATAAACACCTCCACCCTCCTCACGAAACGGGAACGCGTGGACGCTGTATCACCCCTCGAGCGACACGCCCCGTCTCTCGGCATCGAGCCGGACGAGTCCGTCAACGAGCGCCGCCACGCCAGCGTAGAACTGGCCACCGCTCGCGTCCTCGAGGTCGCTTGCGAGCGACGGGAGCCACCAGCCGTGTTCCCGCAGGAACAGCGTCGCGTCGGGGGCGGCATGTTCCGATCGGGCCGCGCGGTGCGAGAGCGTCGCGAGCGCGGACAGCTCGACTGCGGCGTGGTCGGCCTCCTCTCGAAGATCCGCGGCCGGATCTACCTCGACGGCGTCCAACGTGCCGCGGACTCTCGCAAGCGGCTCGCCGAGGTACTCCTCGGCGTAGTACGATTCGTGGACCTGCAGGGCCGGTCGCGGGCCGACGAACAGCCGCGTGTGTTCCACCGCGAGTCGATCCGCTTCCGCTTCCGGGTCGTCGACCGCTCGCCGCCACGCGTCGAGCCGCTCGAACCCTCGCTCGAGCGACTCGTTCGGCGCGTCACGCGAACCGGGGAGCGGGGCGTCGAGGAGCCGATCGATCGCGTCGGCGTCCGGCGGGTCCGCGATCACCCCCGCACAGAACTCGTACAGCGCGCCGATCGTCTCGTCCGGGGTGCGACTCGGCCCGCCGGCCTTCGATTCGTCGTCAGTCATGGACGGGTTGATCTCGGTGTTCGTCATTGATACGCACCTCGGAGTCGGTTCGCGAGACCGTAACAGATCGCGACACTCCCCGCGAGGATCACGAGGATGGCGACGTTCAGCCCCACGAAGAAGACGATCGCCGGCACGCCGTGTGCGAGCGGGTCGAACGGAAGCGCGAGGAGGTACTCGCGAGTCGGGAGCGGTGACAGCACGGACGCGAAAAGCGTCGCGAGCAACACGACGGCGAAGAAGGACAAAAGCGTCAGCGTCACGCCGACGAGGACGCGCCGTGACGGGGTCGCAGTCGCCGAGCCTCCGGCTCCGCCGTGGTCGTCCGCGTCAGCGACGCCGTGGTCGTCCGCGTCAGCGACGCCGTGGTCGTCGGCCCACGCCTCCCACTCGTGGGCGGCGCGTTCGGCCGAGACGGTTCCCGAGAACATCCCGTCGTTGAACGGGAACTTCTCTTTCACGTTCACCATGTAGAGGTGGAAGGAGATCCCCATCAGCGCCGTCATCGCGATCACGACGTGGACGTCGCGCACGATCAGAAGCAGCGTGTCCGCCAGCGCCTGATGGTCGCCGAGAACCGCGCGGAACTCCGGCGAGACGAAGATCCCGCGGTACCACAACAGCAGCCCCGTGATGCTGAGCAGGACGAGCTCGACGGCGAGCACGAACACCTCGGCTTTCTGGAGCCACGTGTACTTGCCCGCCGCCGGCTGCTCGCCGCGACCGGCGAGATACTTCACGTACGCGACCGCCTCCCGCACGTCCGAACCCGTCGGCAGGACGGGCAGACTCCGCCGAGACAGCCCGGCCGTCAACAGGAGGTACAGTAGATAAAACGTGCCGACACCGATCATCACGACGCCCGCGATCACGTGGACGAGGATCACGTTCGCGTGGCCGACGACCGCGAACAACCAGCCGAGCTGGTCGTTGAACGTCAACGGAAGCCCTGTCAGGTACAACACGAAGATGCTGAGCGCTATCAGCCCGTGGACGTACACCTGCACGCCGGAGAACCGCTTGAGGACGGCTCCGCTCTCCGTTCGTGTCGGGGTTTCAGTCGCCATCAGCGGTCACCTCCCTCACCGTCGGCAGCCAGTTCCCGCCAACTCGCGAGCGCGAGCAGCGAAATGAGCACCGTGACGCCGGCGATGTACAGGCCGAGCAGCGCTCTGACGGCGAGCCAGAGCCCCTCGTACATGTTGTACGCCATCGGCCCGCCGGCGGCCGCCGCACCGCCGGTCTCACGGAGTACCGGGGCCTCCGCGAGCGGGACGGCGATCGACTCGAGCCCCCACAGAAGCGCCGCGACTATCGCGACCGTGAGCGCGGCGGCGACGTGGACCCGGTACTCGTAGAGCACGTTGGCTCCGCCGCCGGACCCGTCGTGTGTCGTGTCTGAGCGCTCCGGTACCGTGTCGGCTTCCTCGTGTGTCGTCGTGTGGTCCGTCGCCATGGGATCACCTCCGATGTGGATCGCCGACCGCGCGGTCGACGAACTCGTTTCGGCGGGTTCGGGCGCCGTCAGTCATCGCCGAACACGACCCCCGCGAGGTCGCCTTTGAACAGGTCGCCCGTGCGGTTCTCCCGGACCTCCGCGGAGATCTCCGAGGGTTTTCCGTACACGAGCGCGTCGGTCGGACACTCGGAGACGCACGCGGGGTCTTTCCCCTCGTCGAGCCGGGGTTTACACAGGTCGCATTTGTCCATCGGTCCCGCATCACCCGTCGACTCGCCCTCTTCGGGGAACTGTGGCGCGCCGAACGGACAGGACCACGCACAGTACGAACAGCCGATGCAGTCCTCTTTGGTTATCTGGACGAGCCCTTCTTCGTCCTTGTACAGCGCGTCGGTCGGACAGACGTCCATACAGGGGGCCTCCTCGCAGTGGTAACACGACATCGGGACGTTCGTCTCGCCCTCGTTGAACCGGCCGCCCTGTTCGCCCTCGTTGTGTGTGACCACACGGATCCGGTTGCTGTCCTGGGGGAGGTCCCACGTCCGGTTACAGGCGACCTCACAGGCCCCGCAGTCGATACATGCGTCGAGATTCGGAATGACTCGTGGCGTTCCACTCATTGATGATCACCGCGTGTAGCCGCGCTGGCGCTGGTAGGCACGTTGCTCCTCGGGCAGCTCCGGGACCTCCGCTGGGTCCGCGGGTTCGAGGCCACACAGCGTGGCCTTCGTCGCCTGCATGTTCGTGACGACGTCGTAGCCGACCGACGTTCCGATGTTGACGGAGTCGCCGATCACCATCGGCTCCGTCCCGTCCGGATAGCGGTCGGTGATATCTTCGCCCTCGAACAGGCCGGTCCAGTGGAACGGCATGAACGCCTCCTCCTCGTTGACCCGCTCGGTAACGCGGGCCTGAACCAGCATGCTCCCCGGCTCCGTCCGGACCCACACCCAGTCGCCGGTGTCGAGCCCGTGTTCGTTGGCGACCCGTGGGTTGATCTCCACGTACATCATCGGCTCCCGGTTCGCCGTGCCGACCGTGTTCCGGGTGACGTAGCCGCCGCCCTGGTGTTCGACCTGCCGGCCGCTCGTCAACACGAGTGGGAACTCGTCGACGAGGTTCCGGAACGACTCCTGATTGCCACGGTTGTCGAGGTCGAGCCGGTAGAAGTCCTCTTGGACGTCGTAGTTCGGATACTCGTCGATGAGATCCGGCCGCGGCGTCTCCACCGGCTCGCGGTGAACCGGCGTCTCGTCGGGGAGGTTCCACGTGGACGCCCGAGCGCGGCCTCTCCCCGTCGGCGGATCGGGCTGTTCGTTGGTGAACTCGGCGAACTCCTCGGGGTCGACGTCGGCGCCGTCGGCGGCGAGGGCCTGTGCGGCGTCGTACGGCGAGTGGTTCTCGCTCAGCGCGTACTCGATCGGCGTCGTCGCCGCCGCGGGGTCGCCGCCGTCGGGCAGCTCCGTGGCGTACCCCGGATACTGCGGGACGCCCTCGATGACCCCGTCGTACCAGTCGGGCTCGTACTGGTCACGGAGCAGCGTCTCCCCGTCGGGGGCCTCGGTACCCCAGCGGGCGCGGAAGTCGAGCCCGCCCTCCGCGGGATGGAGTTCGTCGCGGTAGAGGATCGGCGTGCCCGGGTGGTCGTCGTGCCAGCAGGGCCACGGGAGTCCGAAGTACTCGCCCGCGAGCTCGTGGTCGTCCGTGACCTCGGCTTTGAGGTCCTCGCTGCGGAAGACGTGGCTGTTCTCCATGTGGGCTTTGATCCGCTCGGGGGTCTGACCGATCATCCCGATCGAGCGGGTGCCGAGGTTGATCTCCTCGAGCACCTCCTCGATCTCGTCGTAATCGAAGTGTTCGCCGAAGCCGAGCCGGTCGGCCAGCTCGGTGAGGATGTCGAAGTCGTGCCGGGAGTTGTGTCGCGGCGTGACGGGCTGGTAGCGCCACTGGACCGAGCGGTTCGTGGCGGTAACCGAGCCGCGACTCTCCTGGTTCGTCGCCGCCGGGAGCAGCACGATCCCGTCTTCACGCTCGGGCAGCGAGCTGTGAAGCCCCGGGAACGGGTCGATGCCGACGACGAGCTCGACGTTCTCCATCGACTCTTTCACCCGCTTCATCTCGCTGATGGAGTTCAGCGAGTGGCCCCAGACGACGACGGCTTTCACCTGCTCGGGCTGATACAGGTCACCCTTTCGCTGCTCGTCGTCGAGCGCGCCCTCGAACCAGCGGCTGACGGTGAGGCCGTTTTTCTCCATGAGCTCTTGGGAGGCGAAGCGGTCCCGCATCTCCTCGTAGCTCACCGTGCCGCTGGTTCCGGCGGACTCGCTCCAGACGTTCGTCCAGTGCTCCCACGCCCCGCGGTCGAGCCCGTAGTACCCCGGGAGCGTGTGCGAGAGGATACACATGTCCGTCGCGCCCTGCACGTTGTCGTGGCCGCGAACGGGGTTGTTTCCGCCGCCCGGCTGGCCGGTGTGCCCGAGCGCCAGGTTCAACAGGGCGTACGAGCGGATGTTCTGGGTGCCGACCGTGTGCTGGGTCGACCCCATCGACCACTCGACGGTGCTGACGTCGGCCTCGACGAGCGTCTCGGCGACGGTCTCGATCTCTTCCGGATCGACCCAGGTGATGTCGGAGACGGTTTCGGGGTCGTAGTCGGCGATCGTCTCTTTCACCTCCTCCCAGCCGTACACGCGTTCGGAGAGGAACGCTTCGTCGTGCGCCTCGAGGGTGTAGACGATGTGGTACAACAGCCCGTTGATGAACGCGATGTCGGTGCCGGGACGAAACTGGACGTAGTCGTCGGCGTGCGCCGCGGTTTTCGACGCCCGCGGCTCCGCGACGATCACCTCGCCGCCGTCGTTTCGCGCCTGCTGAATGTACCGCATCATCACCGGGTGTGACTCCGCGGGGTTGTGCCCGATGATCAGGTTGGCGTCGGCGTGTTGCACGTCGTTGGCGGACTGCGTCATCGCGCCGAACCCCCACGTGTTCGCGAGCCCGGCGACCGTCGTGGAGTGGCAGATGCGTGCCTGATGATCGACGTTGTTCGTGCCGTAGAAGGCGGCGAGTTTGCGGAACAGATACGCCTCCTCGTTGGAGATCTTCGCCGACCCCATCCACATCGTGCTGTCGGGGCCGTACTCCTCGCGGATCCGCGAGAGCTCCTCGGCGACCTCCGACATCGCCTCGTCCCAGTCGAGGCGGACCCACTCCCCGCCCTCCTTTTTCATCGGCTCTTTCAGCCGGTTCGGGGAGTTGACGGTCTGGCTCAGGCTCGCACCCTTCGAGCAGAGGCCGCCCTGATTGACCGGGTGGTCCTCCCAGGACTCCTGTCCGACGATGGCGTCGTTTTCGACCTCCATCTTGAGCCCGCAGCCGACCGCGCAGTGGGAACAGATCGTTTTGACCAGTTCGGTGTCCGTCTCGTCGTCGGCGTCGTCCGTCGCTGACTGCGCATCCTCGACCAGCGTGCGGCCGCCGACGCCCGCCGCGAGCGTCGCCGCCGCCCCCGCTTTGAGAAACCCTCGCCGGCCGAGGCTGCTACTCCCGGTGTTCTGGCTCATGCAAACGATCATAATCGACTCAACTCCCTGAATGACCCGTGCAAATATAGCGGCCGTTTATAATAAGCCAATGATAGGGCATCTGACACTCGACTTCGGTGATGTTCACTCCCTGTTCAGGTGATATCATACCACATATCCAATGTATGATATCGATATGACACCAACTGAACGCCCCGGTCGGCGGATCGATAAAGGCAAGCCGCACCGTTGTGATGAGAACGTACGCTCATATTTAGGGAGTTATGTCGAACGAGACACTGACCCTGTTGGTGGCCGGAACCGCCTCGCACGTCGGGAAATCGACGGTCGTCACGGGTCTTTGCCGGCTGCTCGCGGACCGTGGCGTCGACGTCGCACCGTTTAAAGCGCAAAACATGTCGAACAACGCGCGGGCGGTGCCGAAGTCGACGACCGTCGCCGAGCCAAGCGCCGCCGGCGCGGAGCGTTACCCGTCGACGTTCAGCGACGCCAGCGAACCCGGCGAGAGCGACGCCAACGAACCCGGCGAGAGCGACGCCAGCGAACCCGGCGAGAGCGAAGGTTCTGGATACGGCGAGATCGGCGTCTCCCAGTACGTGCAGGCTCGGGCAGCACGCGTCCGACCGGAGACGGACCACAACCCCGTTCTCCTGAAACCTCGCGGCGAGGGCGAGAGCCAGCTGGTCGTGGACGGCGAGGCGGTCACACACTACGCTGCGGGCGACTACTACGCGAACCACTGGCACGACGCGCGCGATGCCGCCGAAGCCGCCTACGACCGGCTGGCCGCCGCTCACGACGTCGTGATCGCGGAGGGGGCGGGGTCGATCGCCGAGATCAACCTCCACGACCGCGACCTCGCGAACGTGGAGACGGTCCGCTTTTCCGACGCGGCGATCCTCCTCGTTGCCGACATCGAACGCGGCGGGGTGTTCGCCTCGCTCGTCGGCACGCTCGAGCTGCTCCCCGACGACCTCCGGGACCGGGTCGTCGGCGCGGTCATCACCAAGTTCCGTGGCGATGCTGCGCTCCTAGCCGACGGCGTCGACGCGTTCGAGGAGCGAACCGGCGTTCCCGTTCTCGGCGTGGTCCCGTACGACGACCCCGGGCTTCCCGAGGAGGACAGCGTGGCGCTTCCCGCGGCGGGCGAGCGCGCGGTTTACGGCGCGGACGACGGCGTTCCGGACGATCGCGCGGTCGCCGTCGCCGTGCCGCGACTCCCGCGGATCTCGAACGCGACCGACCTCGAACCGCTGGCTGCCGAGCCGGGCGTCCGGGTCATCTACGTCCCGCTGGACGACGATCTGAGCGGGGCTGACGCGGTCGTGCTGCCGGGCACGAAAAACACGGTCGACGATCTGCTCGCGTGTCGAGAGGCCGGGTTCGACGAGATGCTCCGCGCGTTCGACGGCCCCGTCGTCGGACTCTGTGGGGGGTACCAGCTGCTCGGCGAACGAATCGCGAACGCCGCCGTCGAGAGCGCAGATCCGGACGTGTCCGACGTCGTCGATGGGTTCGGGCTCCTCCCCGTCGAGACGACGTTCGACGCCGACAAGCGGGTCGTCGCGACCGAGCTGGCGGTCGATCCGGACGCGGCTAGCCCCCTATACGGACTCGGCGAGAGCAGCTCCGGAGAGCACGCCGAGACCGAGATAGTTCCGGTGGCCGGCTACGAGATCCACATGGGAGAGACGCGCGTCGCAAGCGACACGGACGCGACGCTCTCGACGCCGTTTATCAATCCGGACGACGGCGGGGACCGCTCGAGGGTGGAATCCGAGGGGGATCGCTCGGGCGTCGAACTCGGTGCGGCGACCGATCGAGTGGTAGGAACGTACCTCCACGGACTGTTCGAGAACGAGCCCGTTCGGCGGGCATTCATCCGTGAGCTACAGGATCGCGCGGGCGTAGAGCCCCCGTCCAAAGGATCGTCCGAGCGGGCGGGCTCTGATGGCTCCACGCCGTACGACCGCGCCGCTGATCTCCTCTACGACCACGTGGATCTCGCCGCGTTGGAGCTACCGACCGGTGACGACGACAGTGCATGTGAATGACACCCTCCCGGTCGTGAACGGCGGGATTCTCTCGCTGTATCAAGATAGCTACGAGCGACGGGAGGGTCGCACGGAGCTGTAGGATCCGAGTGCGTGCTCACGAGAGTCTTCGATTCTCGAACGACGTGAAAAGGACTTTTGCCTCGGTGCTTGGATATTCACTCGTGTGTCATGTTACGCCGCCGTTTACACCATCGAGGTCGACCGTTCCGACCGGTCAGTGCGATCACCTTCCATCCGAGTGACGGAGCGGCACTGTTCTCCATACGGCTGCACGCAGGCGCTCCGTCGGAGGGTACACAGTCGCACCGATGACCGAGCCGCGCGGGCGTGTCGACGGGGGAGTCTCGAGGTTCACCGAACTCGTCGTCTCGAACCCGCGAGCCGTCATTCTGCTGTTTCTCGTCGTCACTACGTTTTTTGCCGCCGGGATCCCCGCCGTCGAAACCGAAACGGAGCTCGGCGATCGATACTCGGAGGGACTCGAGGTCAGGGAGGTCCAAGACGCCGTCGAGGAGGAGTTCGAGCAGCCGTTTGCGGCCGACGACCGATCGACACAGCTGATTCATGACGGCACCGACGTCCTCACTAGGGAGGAGCTGGTCCACGTTCTCCGTCTCCTCGAGCGCGTCGACGACAGACAGGAGCTGCGGATGGAGTCCGCGAGCGGTCCACCAACGATGGTCGCACGGACGCTTGACCCCACGGCTGCGACTCCAGCCGAACAACGTCGAGCGGTCGAGCGCGCAACGGAGACTGAGGTCCGACGGGCGGTCCGCGAGGCCAGTACCACGTCCGAGTTCTCGGTGTTGATCTCCGACGATTACAACCATCGTCAGGCGTCGGCGTCAGCGTCGGTAACGGTGATCTCCCATGACGCTCCGACCGACATCGGCGAGGACGAGATGGAGCGGATCATCACGACGATCGATTCGATCGCCGATGACGAGCCGGCGAGCCTCCGCGCGTTCGGGAGCGACATCGTCGAGTCGGAGCTTGAGGATATCATCGGCGACTCGTTCGTAATGGTCATGCCGGTGGTCGGAGCGCTGCTGTTGGGATTTCTCGCCGTCGCCTATCGGGACCCGTTCGATCTGCTGTTGGGATTGGTCGCGCTCGTGATGACGCTCATCTGGACGTTCGGCTTCCTCGGACACGCGGGGATATCGATCGGACAGGAGATGCTCGTCGTCCCGGTGCTGCTGTTGGCGGTCGGCGTCGATTTCGGGATCCACAGCATCAATCGATACCGCGAGGAGAAGGTCCGCGGTCGTGAGTCGATTCCGGCGATGCGCATCGCGATCACGCAGCTTACGGTCGCGTTCTTTATCGTCACCGTCACCGCAGTGTTCGGCTTCGGATCGAACGTCTTCGCCGAGCTCGGTCCGATGCGAGAGCTGGGGCTGGCGGCTGCCGTCGGCATCGTCTTCACGTTCTTCATCTTCGGCGGGTTCCTGCCGGCGATAAAACTTCGCGTCGACCGATACCGGGAGCAGTACGGGCTCCCGGAGTTCGACTCGACGCCGATCGCCTCCGAGGAGTCCTCGCTCGGTCGCACGCTATCCATCTCGGCGGATCTCGGCGGACGCGCTCCGGCCGTCCTGATCGTCTGTCTGTTGATTCTCGGGATCGGGATGGGGGCGTATGGAACCGGCGTCGACACCACGTTCGAGGATGAGGATTTCCTCCCGCCGGAGGAGGAAGCGTGGTACGTCGACCACATTCCGGAGCCGCTGGCTCCCGACGAGTACGTCGCCACTGAGACGCTCAACCTGCTTGAGGACCGATTTGCGGTCAGTCAGGACCAGACGGTCACGATATACGTGGAAGGTCACCTCGAAGAGGGGCACGCGCTCGCGGCGTTGGACGCACCCGACGACGATCCGCCGGAGACGTTGGCCGTCGGTCCGGAGGGGGGAACCGACGCACGGAGCATCGTGACCGTGATCGACTCCTACGCCGAACAGGATCCCGAGTTCGCCGCACTCGTCGCGCGCAACGACCGGAGCGGTGACGGGGTCCCCGACCGCAACCTCGGACTGATCTACGACGAGCTGTTCGCGTCACCGGCAGGACCGCAAGCCGAACGGCATCTGACCGACGACCGTCGCGCCACGCGGATCGAGTACTCCATCGATGCGGACGCCACGCTCGATGAGATCGCGGCGGATGCGGCCGATCATGCCGACGCCTTCCGACACTCCGCCACCACTACCGGGATGCCGATCCTCTACCACGAGATCACCGAGCTGATCTTCGAGTCGGCGATTCAGGGGATGGTGCTCGCGCTCGTGCTTTCGACCATCGTCCTCGTACTCATCTACGGGGGCCTCGACGGACGGCCGTGGCTCGGCGTCATCAACGTGTTCCCGATCGCGCTGGCGATCGCCTGTCTTCTCGGAACGATGCGGCTGCTCGATATGCCGCTGAACGCCGTCACTGCGCTACTGCTCTCCTTTTCGATCGGCATCGGGATCGATTACACTGTTCACTTTATGCATCGCTTCATCGACGAATACAACGAACGAGCCGAGGTGACGGGCGCGCTCACGACGACGCTGGCGACGACCGGCGGCGCGCTCACCGGAAGCATGCTTACGACTTCGATCGGCACCGGCGCGCTTACGCTCGCGATCACGCCCGTTCTTGGCGATTTTGGCCTGTTGATCGGGTTGAGCGTAGTGTACTCGTTCGTGGGATCCATCGTTGCGCTCCCGCCCGCGCTGTTTCTGTGGGACCGGTTCATCGCCCCCGATCCGGCGGGATGAGCGACTCGGGTGCGGATCGGTTCACGGCGGTCCATTCGCCGCTCGCACGCGACACAGGTCGGATTGCCGCCCCGGAACTGTGGTGTCCGGCTACGTTCCGATGGGACGCTCCGGAACCACTAAACGACGGACGCGCCAATCTCCGGTAATGGCCGACTGGACCGAGAAGTACCGCCCGAGCACACTCTCGGAGGTCCGCGGGAACGACAAGGCTCGGGACGCGTTCGCGGACTGGGCGCGCTCGTGGGACGATCACGGCGAGGCAGTGATTCTTCACGGCAGTCCGGGGGTCGGGAAGACGAGTGCGGCTCACGCGCTCGCGAACGACATGGGCTGGGAGACCGTCGAGCTCAACGCCTCCGACCAGCGGACCGCCGACGTTATCGAACGGTTCGCAGGGCGTGCCGCGCGCAACGCCACGCTCGGCGGGAGCGCGGCTGGCGGGGGCGCTCACGGCGGTGACACCGCCTCCAGACAGCTCGTCATTCTCGACGAGGCGGACAACATCCACGGTAACTACGACCGCGGCGGAGCGTCGGCAATAACGCAACTCGTCAAGGAGTCGGGGCAGCCGATCGTGCTCATCGCCAACGAGTTCTACGACATCTCGCGTGGGCTCCGAAACGCGTGTCAGGATATCGAGTTTCGTGACGTCTCCGCACGGTCGATCGTTCCCGTTCTCCGGGATATCTGTCGGAAAGAGGATATTGAGTTCGAGTCGGACGCGCTGGAGCGCATCGCCGACCGCAATCGCGGTGATCTCCGTGGCGCGGTCAACGATCTCCAGGCCGCCACCGAGGGACGCGACGCCATCACGTTGGCGGACATCGTCACCGGGGACCGGGATAAGGCGATGGGTATCTTTCCGTTCCTCGATGCGGTGCTCAAAGAGGAGTCCGCGGAGGAGGCCCTGCAGTCGGCGTACGCAGTCGATGAAACCCCGGACGACCTGACGAAGTGGATCGAGGACAACATGCTCGACGTGTACGATCCGATGGAGGCGACCCGTGCCTACGACTTTCTCGCGAACGCGGATCGATGGCTCGGTCGCGTGCGAGCGACGCAGAACTACACGTATTGGCGGTACGCGACCGACAACGCCGCGGCGGGCGTGGCGGCCGCGCGCGACGGTACGAAAGGCGGGTGGACGAGATACGGACGCCCGCAGTTCTGGCCCTCCTCCGACGCCACCGCCGACGAGGTCGTTCAACAGATCGCCGCCGCAAGCGGCTGTAGCATGAAGACGGCTCGGCGCGAGATACTGCCGTTTCTCTCGACAGTGACGCACCACTGCAAGCCCCGAGAGCTTACCGTCGAGATGGCGGCGGCGTACGACCTCGACGAGGCCGGCGTCGCTTTCGTCACCGGCTCCGGCGAGTCGACGAACAAAGTCGAATCGATCGTCGAGGACGCACGAGCGCGTCGGGAGGAGCGCGTCGAAGCCCACGCCGACGGGGCGTTCGCCGCCAGGTCGCCTGACCCGGGAGACGATGCCGACACAGCGGGAGCGGACCCGGCCGATGCGGAAGCTGGCCGATCCGGAGCCGATGACGCGTCGAGCCGAACTGCGACTACTGACGAGTCAGCGTCGATGCCGACGCAAGCGACGGGTTCGGATGCAGCGACGGAGTCGGATGCAGCGACGGAGTCGGATCCCGAGACGGAGTCAACATCCGACGAGGACGACGGGCAGGCTGGACTCAGCGACTTCCTGTGACGGCGGGGTGACGCAACTCGGACGGGCTACCTGTCGGCCTGGAGCCCGCTGCCCGGCAGCGTCGGTGTCGTCTTCGTTTCCGTCGAGACGATGTCGACGCCGCTGAGCTCGAATCGTGCACCGCCGGCCTGGCTCTCGGTGACATCTACGGACCAGCCGTGTGCCTCAGCGATCCGTTCGACGATCGCGAGGCCGAATCCGGTTCCGTCCTGGGTCGTGGTGTGGCCCGGGTCGAACACGCGTTCGCGAACGTCCGGGTCGATACCCGGTCCGTCGTCCGCGACGTAGAACCCCGTACCGTCGGCGAGCATCCCGACTTCGATCTGCGGTTCGTCGGCGCCGTGTTCGTTCGCGTTCCGAAACAGGTTCTCGATCACCTGCCGGACGCGGCCGCGGTCACACTCGATCCGAGGGAGCGGATCCGTCACGTGGAGATCGGCCGCTGCCTCACCGCCGACCGTGCCCCACGCTCTGTCGACCACCGTACGGAGGTCGGTTTCGCTGGTTTCTTCGACCGTTTGGCCTTCCCGGGCGAGCGCGAGGAGATCGCCGATGAGTTCGTCCATCCGTCCGAGCGCGTCCTGTGCCCGAGCGATCCGTTCGGTTGCGGCGTCGCCGTCGAGGTCGGCCGCCACTTCGAGATTTCCGACGGCTACCGACAGCGGATTTCGAAGATCGTGCGAGACGACGCTCGCGAACTCCTCGAGTCGCTCTCGCTGGATCTCCAACTGCCGTTCTCGCTCGACGCGCTCTCCAGCAAGAAAGAGATATCCGACGACGTCACCGCGGCCCCCACCAGCGACGGTGGTGTTGCTTGCGCCGTCAGGATCGACGTGGTCCGGGTTTGCGGAGTCGTTGGGGTCCGTGTCCGTATTTGCGGAGTCGTTGGAGTCCGTGTTCGTGGAGTCGCCGGTGTTTGAATCGGTAGCAGCGGCGTCGACGAATCGTCCACGTTCGTGAATCCACGTCTCATCGTCCGTGACGAGACGGTACGCTACGTCTACCCGTCGTTGATCGTCGTGGAGCGCGCTCCGAAGCCGCTCCCGATCCTCGTGATGGACGGCGTCGAGCCACGATGAACGACCGAGTTCCCCGACCGGAATCGGTAGTTCGTTCGACGACTCGACGACCAGCCGGTCGGCGGCACCATTCGGACGCCGGTACGCGACTCCCGGACGATGATCGTTCCCACGGGACATATGTTGCCTAGAGTCATGGCCTCAGATAAGTCTTATTTATTTTACAATTCTCCGGCGTAGTTTTATCTGCTCGTCCGATGAACACACGGATCGGTCCTGGTGACACCGCGCAAGCATGGTGTCTTGGGTGGTCGAACAGTCGTCCTCCCGTCACCACTTTGTGCTCGTCGTGTGATGCGAGCGTATGCGCGCAGCCGTCCTTCGCTCGCACGGGGAACCGCTTGCGGTCACTGACGTTCCGGAGCCCGACCCGGGACCGGACGGGGTCGTCGTTCGAGTCGACGCCTGTGGCGTCTGCCGGAGCGACTGGCACGCCTGGAAGGGGCACGGCGAGTGGGCGAACGACCACGTACCGACTGGACAGGTGCTCGGCCACGAGCCTGCTGGCGAAGTCGTCGATGTCGGCGAACGCGTCGATCGGTTCTCGGTCGGCGATCCGGTCGTCGTCCCGTTCTCTCTCGGCGACGGCACCTGTCGGTCCTGTCGGCGGGGACACGGTAACGTGTGTGCGAACGGGCGAGCCCTCGGATTCGAGTCCGACGCGCCGGGTGCGTTCGCCGAACTCGTCGGTGTGCCGGCAGCCGACTACAATCTCGTCACGCGCCCCGACTGGCTCTCGCCCCGGGACGCCGCGGCGCTCGGCTGTCGGTATATGACCGCGTATCACTCGCTCGTCGAGCGTGCCGACCTCGACGGCGGCGACTGGCTCGCGGTCCACGGCTGCGGCGGCGTCGGCCTCTCAGCCGTCCAGCTCGGGACCGCACTCGGTGCCACCGTCGTCGCGATCGACGTCGACGACGACGCGCTCGCACGCGCCGTCGAGGTCGGTGCGGACCGCACGGTGAATCCAACGGAACTCGATCCGAGCGGTCACGACGTCCCGGAACGAGTTCGATCGGTCGCCGGTGGGGGCGTCGACGTCTCAGTCGACGCGCTGGGTATCGCCGAGACGTGTCGGAACTCGGTGCGTTCGGTCCGGCCTCGTGGGGTCCACGTCCAGATCGGTCTGACGACCGACGCGGAGCGCGGCGAGGTGTCGCTACCGACCGACTGGATGACCCGCTGGGAGGTGTCGTTCGTCGGCTCCCGCGGCATGCCGCCGACGAGCTACGACGACCTGTTCTCGCTCATCGAAGCGTCCGAGATCGATCCCGGCGACCTCGTCGGTCGAGAGCTTGCGCTCTCGGAGGTGTCCGACCGGCTCGCCGCGATGGACGAGTACGACAGCCGGGGTGTCGAGGTCGTCACCGAGTTCCACGGCTAGCGTTCCCGCTCCGCGCCGAGTCCGGGGATCGCGACGGCGTCTTCGACCCGACCCATCAGCTTCGAGGCCGTGAGCACCAGAGCGAGGTACGCGAGACCGGTCACCGCGAAGATGACGGTGTACCGGAACGTGTTCGACGCGATCTGGAACGCCCGGTAGTACAGCTCCGGAACGGTGATGAACGCCGCCAGCGAGGAGTATTTGATCAGGTAGACGAACTCGTTCGTCCACGAGGGGATCGCGTACCGGAGCCCTTGCGGTAACACGACGTAGTAGATCGTCTCCACCTTCGAGAGCCCGATCGCTCGCCCCGCGGTGATCTGTCCCTCCTCGACGCTTTCTAAGGCTCCGCGGATATACTCCGCCTGATACGCGGCGCCGTTGAGCGTGAATCCGACGATCGCGACCCAGACGACGTTTCGGGGGAACACCCCCGACAGCGCCGCCGGAACGTACTGGCTCAAGTTCAGTCCGTAGTGGAGCACGAACAGCTGTGCGAGAAGCGGTGTTCCCCGGAGCAGCTCCGTGTACGTCAACGAGGCGTACGCCGTGTACCGCCCGTACACGCGAGCGACCGACAACGGCACTGCGATGAAGAACCCGACCACGAGACTCACGAGCGTGATGACGATCGTGAGCCACATGCCGCGGGCGATATCCGGCGAGATCTCCACCGCGAAGGCGACGTCGTTCGCGTACGCCGCGAGCCCCGGCAGCGTCGCGAGGACGGTCTCGACTGCAGCCGGCGAGACGAACGGGTCGCCGACGGGAACGACCACGCCGCCGAGCCAGCGGTTGAGCCAGCTTGCGACCAGCCACGTCCAGAACAGCGCGCCCGCAGCGAGCAGGAGGACGCGGCCCGCGGAGAGCTTCGACTCGGCCGCACGCTCGCGAATCGTAGCCGGTCTCGTCGCGCTCGCCATCAGTCGTGTCCCGCGATGCGTTCGAGGAAGCGGCCGGTCCGCTCCCGTTCCGGGCGTTCGAAGAGCTGTTCAGGCGGTCCCCGTTCGATCACGTGTCCGCCGTCGAGGAAGACGATCTCGTCGGCGACGGCTCGTGCGAAACTCATCTCGTGTGTGACGACGAGCATCGTCATTCCATCCGCAACGAGGTCGTGCATCACCTCGAGCACCTCGCCGATCAGCTCGGGATCGAGCGCGCTCGTCGGTTCGTCGAACAGCATGAGCTTCGGTTCCATCGCCAGCGCCCGAGCGATCCCGACTCGCTGCTTTTGGCCACCCGACAGCTCCGCCGGATACGACGCCGTCTGATCGCTCAGCCCGACGCGGTCAAGCTGCTCGCGGGCTCGCGCCTTTGCGTCAGAGTCCGACAGCCCGAGCACGCGCTGCGGCCCGAGCGCGACGTTCTGGAGGGCGGGAAGATGTGCGAACAGGTTGAAGTCCTGAAACACCATCCCGACCTCACGCCGAAGCTCGTTTACGTCCGTCTCCGGTCCGGTGATCTCCTCGCCGTCGAGATGGATCGCTCCTTCCTGAGCTTCGGTCAGCCGATTCACACAGCGGAGCATCGTCGACTTGCCGGAGCCGGACGGGCCGATGAGCACGGAGACGTCTCCACGGTCCATCTCGAAGGAGACGTCGTGAAGCACCTGTTCGTCACCGTACCATTTCGAGACGTCGACTGCACGAAGGAACTCGCCGTCACTCATGCGGACTCACTCCCTGGAATGGCGTAGTGGTCACCGAGACGGTCGAGCGCGCGGTTCGTCGCGAACGTGAGGATGAAGTATATCGCACTGATGAAAATTATCACTTCGAGCACCGCCGTCGTCCGCTCGACGAACAGGTCGTATCCGCGCGTCAAAAGCTCCGCGAGACCGATGGCGAAAACGATGCTCGTGTCTTTTAACACGATGGTGAACTCGTTCTGGAATCCCGGGATCGATCGACGGAGCGCCTGGGGCACCGCGACGTGTCTGACCGCCTCGAACTGCGACATGCCGAGCGCCCGTGCCGCCTCCAGCTGTCCGTCGTCGACGCTCCCGAGCGACGCCCGGAAGATCTGGCTCTGGTACGCCGCGCTTCGCAGTCCCAACCCCAGTATGCCCGACATGACCGCACCGGAGATCGAGTAGAATCCGAGGTTCACCTGCGGGACGCCGATCACGAAGAACATCACGACGAGGATGACGACGATCGGCGTCCCCCGCAGTACCACTCCGACCGTCTCAACGAGCCGCTTGAGGTACCCGTCGCCGTACACCTCTATCGCGCCCGCCGGGAAGCCGACGATGAACCCCAGCAGGATCGACGCCACGGTCAGTCCGATGGTGAGCACCAACCCCCCGGCGAGATAGTCGGCGTTCCGGAACACGAACGCCCAGTCGTCGAGGTCGCCGACGAGGGGAACGACTGCCGACGCGATGGCGTCAGTGACGATCGTCGACGCGATGGCGTCAGTGACGATCGTCGACGCGATGGCGTCAGTGACGGCGTTCGGGTGCGCGGAGACGATGCTGTCGGCCGCGGCGAGTACGGCCCCCGCCGTTGCGGACATCTACTCCTGCCCGAACCAGCGGTCGGTGATCTCGGCGTACGTGTTCTCCTCTTGCACGGCGGCGAGACCGTCGTTGAGCGCCTCGCGGAGGTCGTCGTCCGCCTGACGAACCCCGAATCCGAACTCCTCGCCGGTCTCCTCGATGAACGCGATCTCCACGTCGCGCTGTGCGGCGAACGTCTCCGCGACCGGCAGGTCGATGACGACCGCGTCGATGTTCTCGTTTTCGAGGTCTTCGACCGCGAACACGTAGTTGCCGTACGAGGAGTAGTCGTCCTCATCGATGATACCCGCATCGATCAGGTTCTGCTGTGCCTGGTCGGCGCCGGTCGTCCCGGACTGTGCGCCGACCCGCCGGCCCTCGAAGTCGTCCCAGCCGGCCGGCTGGAACTCGCCGCCGTCGCGAACGAGCACCGCTTGGTCCGATTCCCAGTACGGATCCGAAAAGGAGATCGTCTCCTGCCGATCCGGATTGATCGTCATCGCGGCGGCGATAACGTCGATCTGGTCGCTCGTGAGCGCAGGGATAAGCCCGTCGAACTCGTACTCGTCCCACTCTCCGAGCTCGTACTCCGTCTCTGCGACGACCGCTTCGAGCAGGTCGATGTCGAACCCGATCAGTTCGCCGTCCTCGCGCATCTCGAACGGCGGGAACCCGGGAGCGGTTCCCGGCGTGATCTCCTCGCTGTCGTCGCCGAGACAGCCGGCGATGCCGGTCAGCCCGACGACGCTCGACGCGCCAGTTACCTTCAGGTACGTCCGCCGACTGATGTCGGTCTCGATGTGGCGTGACATACACGTGGGAGGTGCAGCGTCGGTTTTAAGCTTTCCTCACGAAGACGAGGAGTTCACGATTCTGTCCGTTCCACCCGCAAAGCTACCGATTCGATCACCGTAACTTCACAGTTCGATCGTGATGGATGGCGGCTCCGGACGCTTCTTTCGAGAACACTGATGTCGGATCCCGTCACCGAGCTGTCCACACTGCCGCACCGTCCGGCGGCTCACGCTCCGCCAGTCGGGATCGGCACCGACCGGCTCTCGGACTGCCGCCGTACGACCCACATGGCACCCACCGCGAGCGCGACGGCTCCGCCGAGCGCGACGAGGTTCACTCGCTGCCAGAACGACGTGTACAACACGAGGTCACGACCCAAAAGCAGGGTTGTCACGAGCAGGGCCATCGATCCACCGGCAAGGAGCCGTGTCGTCCGCGCCGTCGCCGCGTCGATCCCGGCGTAGTTCCCGCGAGTTGCCTCCGTCGCGAACACGACCGTCGCGAGGAGCCCGAGATGGGCGGTCAGTCCGGCAACGTAAAACCACGCCTGCGCACCCGGCGAGTACGTCAGGAACGGCACCGCCCGCGAGAGGACGACACTCCCGACGAGTCCGGCGAGCGCGATGGCCAGCGCGACCCCAAGTAGCCGCGTCGTTCCACCCCGGTCGCCCGGATCGCGCCCCCACAGCGTCGCCAACCCCAGGAGCGTGAAGATGATCAGCGCGACGATCAGGTGTGCGGCGTGTGTCGAGACGGTGTAGCCGTCGGGAACGAGCCCCCCGATCGTCACCGTGATCGCGCCGACGGTGATCTGGACCGGGAGTACGACGACGGCGAGCGTCGCGGCCAGGCGCGTCCGCCGGTCGAACGATCCGAGCCACGTCCACGCCGCGACCCCGATGATCAGAAAGCCGGTTATCATCGCCCACACGCGGTGGAACCATTCGATGAAGTCAGGGTTGATCGTTAACGCGGGGATGAGCTGGTCCGAACAGAGGGGCCACTGCGCCTCACACGCCAGTCCGGAGCCGGTCGCAGCCGTGTACACGCCGATGGCGAAAAGCGTCAGCGTCATTCCCGTCGTCGCCGCCGCGTACCGTCGAAAGGTCAGCCACGCGGGTCGAACACTCATTTACACGTGTTCAGGTTTCAGCGTATTTAGACCGTTCGACCGATCCGGACGCACGGGAAGCCGGCCGGCACACGGCAGCCACGCTGGAGTTCCATCGAACTGCTACCCGGTCAGTTGCCTTCGAGCCCGCCGCGCTTTCGTTGCCATCTCCTCGTTCCCCTCGACGTCGGCGAGGGTCTCCACCGCCTCGAGCTTCCGGACTGCGTCGTCGAGAAACGACCGCACGTCGCCGGTGTACGCGTACACCATGTACTCGTCCGTCATCACGTCGACGATCGCCTGTGGACCGAGCCCCTCGGCACGGAGCTCGAGTACGTACCGGATGAACTTCTCCTCCGGACAGCCGCAGTAGGGGTTCGAATCACAACCACAGTCGAGAAAATCCTCGGCGAAATCGAGGATCCGGTCACGAGTCGTCGAATCGAGCTTCGAGAGACCGTCACCTGTGAACAGCAGATCGAGGGTCGCTCCCGAGAACGCTCCCTTCGGAACGTTCGTCTCGAGCTGCGAGGAGAGCTGCCGGTGGTTCTTGACGTAGATCTTATCCGTGAACGCCACGCGTGTCGATGCGTACGTCGTCGTCAGTTAAAAGAACACGGTGACGGTCGCGATGGGACCGGCACGCAAGCAGCTAGAACGCTCACCGCTGCAGGTTGAAGAAGGGACCTCACACCACCGGAACGCAAAAAAGAGGCCTCACAGCTCAGGAACGGTAACGTGGAACCCTCCGTCACGGGATTCGACGAGACAGAGATGGTAGCCGCGCTTGCGCGAGAGCTTCACGAAGCTCTTTCGCTTCGATCGACCGAACAGCCCACCGCCGACCGCGTCGCTCGCGGTCTCCAGCGCACCGGGCTCGAAGAAGCTTGCCGTCACTGCGAACGCCCCTGCGAACGAGTCGTTCGACTCCGCGATGTCGCCACCGTGTGCCACGAGCGACTCGAGGGTATCCTTCTCGGTCGGATCGCGTCCGTCGTTCAACTCGGCGATGAAAAGCGGGTTCCCCATCCGGTCGCGCAAGACGAGATCGAACGTACGCTGTTCGCGGTTCTCCGATCCTCCCTCTCGGGTGATCACCGACACCGAGCCGTCGATCTCCGCACGGTCGATCTCCGGAAGCGCGTCGTACAGATCGCGGAGGGCGCTTTCGTTCCCCGTCGAGCTCACCTCGAACGGGAGTTCCTGAACGAGCCATCGAGTGAACGTGTACTCCAACGTCCCGTGGAGAAACTCCTCGAACGCAACGCCGTCGACGGCCACACCGCCGCTGTCGAACCCCGTGTGGTGTTCGATCCGGAGGTTGTCCTCGAGCGCTTCCGAGTCCACATCGCCGTCGTGGACGTCGTCCAGCGTCACACCCCCTTTCGAGTCGTATCTGATGAAGAGGTTGGTCTGACTCCGCGCCTCTGCCGCCGAAAGGCTCCGTGCTGCGTTACCGTCCCCCGGGCGAGCCGCGGCGAGCTCCTCTCGCGTCCGTTCGAGCTCCGACTCGAGTTCGGCCATTTCGGATTCGAGCCCGTCGATCTCCGACTCCAGCGTCTCGACCTCCGACTGGAGACGGTCACGTTCCGCGGCGAGCTCGTCGCGCTCCTCGGCCAACGAGTCGCGGTCCGACTCGGCCGCAGACAGCGCTGACTCCGTCTCCTCGAGCTCCGTTTTGAGCCGCTGGAGCTCTCGGTTCAGTTCGCTCCGCTGGACCGAGGACCGCTCCGACACGGCCGACGTCCCGGCGGACTGCCCGGTCGATCTGGGCTCCGGGGAGTTGCGTCCCTCGTTCGTCGTTCTGCGTGGACCGTTCGACCGCGAGTCGGGCCGTTCGCTGGCTTCGGACGGATCGAGCGCCGGGATCGATTTCGCCTCCCGCCACTCCGCTTCCTCCGAGAACACGTCGTCGTCAGCCGCCGCTTCCGCCACCGTGTGCCCGCTGTCGGAAGCCGACTCGGCAGCTGACTCGGCGGCCGACTCGGACGCGGACGCGACCGTCCCGTGGGACGTCGTGGTCCCGTCTCGGGGTGGTTCGCTTCGATCTGTTCCGTTGGCGGACGAACCGTTTTCGTCCGATCCGCTCTCGTCGGGACTAGCGTCCGAGCCAGTGTCAGCGACCTCGTCCGTGTCCGCCGCAATACCCCTTTCGGGTTCGTGGTCCGGATCCGATTCGACATCGCGGTCCGAACTCGCTTCGGCGGTCGATCCGGATTCGTCCCCAGTGACTGGTTCGGGCCCGCCTTCGGTTGCCGGTTCGGGCCCGCCTTCGGTTGCCGGTTCGGGCCCGCCTTCGGTTGCCGGTCCGGATCCGTCTCCAGTCGCGCCGTCATCGGCAGCCGGCTCCGTTTCGTCGTCGTCAGCGACGGTGCCCGGTTGCGGTTCGGGGATCTCGCGGACGTCGAGATCGACCTCGTACACGGAGTAGATACCGACCTCGTCGTCGGCGAGATCGAACGCGTCCTCACCCGTCTCTACTCGTCGGGAGTTCCCGACGAACGCCGCGGCCCGTGACTCGCCGGCCGTGTATGTGACGTAGTAGTCGCCGGAGAGGACGTTCTCCGAGAGCTCAACGTAGCCGGTGAACCCACCCTCAGAGAGCTTTCGGTCCGCCTCCGACAGCGGCGTGTCGTTCGTGTAGTACTGTGCTCGCTTCTCGCCGCCACGCTCCTGCATCGCGAAAAGCAGCGGAAGCACCTCCTCCGGGGCCTTATATACGGTCCCCGAGGCGTCGGCGAACGCGTCGAGCTCGGCGTCGACCGTCCCGACGACGCGGCCGTTCAGCATGAACAGCCATCCCGTTCCGTTCGTCGCCGCCCCTGAGAACCCCCGATCCGCGAGACGTCGGAGTCCGGCAAACCCGTCGGAGAAGCTCCGGCCGTCCCACTCGGTGATCTCCTCGATACGCTGGGCGTCCATTACTGGGTGTAGTTCGCCGGAGACGACGCAAATACTTTCCGGAGCGTAGGACGGCCGTCTGACGCGGTAAGGAGCCGGACACGACGGCACGAGATCGGCTTCCGGGGCGAGGCGGCACGGGCTCTGCCGTGACTACGTTGGCTGCTTCAGTCGTTGCGTGTCGACGCTCACTCGAACAGCCGATCGACGGTCCGGATAAACCGATCGACGACCCGATCCGGAAGCGACGGCGACACCGTATCGAGAAGCGCCGCCGTCCGGTCCGGATCCGCCAACGTGACCGTCATCGGCTCCGTTCCGGAGCGGTCGATAACGCCGTCCTCGGCGAGCTTCCCGACGTGATACGCGACCGTGCTTCGGGCGACGTCCAGTTCGTCCGCGAGGTCGACGGGGCGCATCGGCCCGTCCGCGTGGAGACGGACGACGATCCCGCGTGCCGTCTCCCGACGAAGGTACGCGATCGCCGTCCGTTCCCACGGGTCGAACTCCGGTGCGAAGTAGTGGGTTCGCCCGCCGACCTCCTCGATGACGACGTCGCCGTTCCGGGACAGCCGACGAAGATGGTACTGGGTCTGCCCGGTCGCGAGGTCGAGATCGCGGCCGATCCGGCTGAAGTGAACGCCGGGAGTGTCGTACACGTGTCTGCGGATCCGGTCACGAGTCGTCGACATTCGATGGATATCCGTTTGTTCCCCGGCGTAAAACGTCTCTCGGATCCGTTCCATCCCGAGCCGCGTGCCGTCGCGCCGATCGCGTCCCTCGAGCCGACGGCCGAACGGGGATGATTTCATAACGGTTCCCTGCACAGGGTCGAACACGCGTGAGTTCCGAGTCTCTCGATCGAGTCGACGACGTCGCCGGAGCACTCGCTGCCGCCGTCAGTGAGAGCCCCGTCGCGACCGCGAACCGGCCGGGCTGGTGGGGCGTCGAAGGGTCGATCCCGCTGCTAGTCGTCGTCATCGTCGCCGGAATCGGCACCGGGCTTCTGTTCGCGGTGAGTCTTCTTGCGTACCACCGGCGACGGAGCAGACAGTATCTTCTTATCAGCGTCGCCGTCGGCGCACTCTGGCTACGGTCGGTCATCGGGGCGGCTACCGTCCTCGGCTACGTGCCGATGCCCGTTCACCACTTCATCGAGCACAGTTTGGATTTCCTCATCGCCGCGCTGGTGTTGTACGCCGTGTACGCCAACGCACCCGGCACGCTCTCCGGGCGGATCGACACTGGCTCCGACGATATCGACGAGTAGTAACCGCTCGCATCGAACGTCTCACGGCTTGTGATCTGCGTTCCCGTACAGACTCACGCGGCCGGACAGTCCACCGACCTTGCTTCCGACCTTCGTTGACGGTGTCTTCACCCATCTGACCCAACGGCCGGAGCAGATATGTGAATCTCTTCAGATTCCATAAACGGAGGGGTAATGATCCAATTTCTGTACTGTTCAGTTCTGTATCATCGAGGGCGTCATGGAATAGTTCACAAACCTACAGAAGAATTGCACAGTGCCGATATCGCAGCGATCGATCTCGGGCGTATATTGTGCAGTGTAAGATCGAGTAGATGCTTATAAAGGC
>OBKM01000332.1_pt1 | contig 23829 bp, 26 predicted proteins | sample 1519691 | NCBI WGS metagenome assembly OBKM01 (sample SAMEA37050418, study PRJEB22526) | metagenome | biome: saline pan; feature: lake; material: water | place: Egypt | collected 2015 | depth 0.5 m | reverse complement strand
CCTGCTGTGCCTGTCAGCTGCACAAACCGTCTTCTGTCGAGGGATTCCCTCATACATATCCGTTTTTCATACCACTCTGTATGGCTACTGCTCAACCAGTGAATGCTTTATAAGTAGGCCGGCTGGCAGTGGTGGGCTGTCGACTGGGTCGGACAGTAGCCAGTCGTCGTACCCCGTCGACGGTCACGACGTTTGGGGGTCGGTTGACCACGCTGGACTGATTCACGCTGCTCTGTCAAATTATCACTAGCTGATAAGAAATGGCTCCAAGAGACAGAGGGTAGCTAATTCATGAAAACAGGTACAATTCAGCGCACCCTCGTCAGTTCGTGAATCTCTGCTGCAACAGTCCTCATCGTCTCCTCGTCGACCTGAGCGACACGTTTGACGATTTCTTGATCGGGAAACACGTGCAGTGACCACGGGCTCACGTAACTGGGGTACGTTTTGAGTTCACCCTCGGTGAGCGATGATGCCGTCAGTTCGATGGCTCGTTGCCGTTCGGTAGAGGTGATTACTGCGACAGTGTACCGATCACCGTCAAACGGTCGGTTCTGGTTTGAAACGACAAGATACGGTCGGACGCCATGTTTGAACGACGCTGGTGCGAGAACAATGCTACCCTGTGCGTACGCCATTCGTTATGCGTTTTCTCCGAGATCCGGGACGGTCTCTGCCCAGTCATCGTCGTTCCCGTAGGCGTCGTCGCCGTACTCCGATTTGATCTCTTGGAGACTCACGACGTTAGCGATCCGTGAGGCTGCGACGTCCTCGGCTACAGCCCAGTAGGAGTCAACCGTGCGAACAAGTTCTTTCTCCCGGAGTCGTGCGAGCGTCTTATGAACACTTGAATGGGGGACAGTGGTCATTTCGGCCAGTTCCTTTGGTGTGAATCCCATCTCTGGGTGTTCCAAGAGAGCCGCAAGGAGTTCGTGGGCGTTTGTGCCGGGGGTAACTGGTGGTGCTTCGTTATGTGAATCTAATTTGATTGGCATTGGTGTCAGTCTATGTCAGCATACGTCAGAGCCTCGGATAAATATTCCTCCGGACTCATCTATTCGGAACTACGGTGGCCCAAGTTCCATTCTCAAAAGAGTTGCTACACAAGCGGACGCAGTCTTGCACAGCTACTGCACGTACAAACACGTGTGACTGCGACTACGGTTCGCTGGGGGCGGTTCGAGCCGTATGCGAGTGCCGTCGACGCCGGCCGACGTGATCCAACACGTCACCAGCCAGATCCGCAAACAGTTCACTGATAGCCGACTCATCCAAAACGATTGGCTCGCCGGTTTCGCCAGCCTCGCCGATAGCCGGATCGAGCGGAATCCGACTCAGCACGGGCAGATCGAACTCCTCCGCGAGCTTTTTCCCGCCGCCGGCCCGGAACACTTCGTGGTTCTCGCCACAGTTCGAACAGACGAACGCGCTCATGTTCTCGACAATGCCGAACACCTCGGCCGCGTGGTCGTCGAACAGTCGAACCCCCTTTCGGGCGTTGTCGAGCGCGACATCCTGCGGCGTCGTGACGACGACTGAGCCCATGACGGGCATCTGCTGGAGCATCGTCAACTGCGCGTCGCCGGTCCCCGGCGGCAGGTCGACGACGAGATAGTCGAGCTGCCCCCAGTTGACCTCGTGCCACAGTTCGGTGAGCGTCTGGTCGACCATCGAGCCGCGCCAGATGACCGGCATCTCCTCGTCGACCAGAAAACCGACGCTCATCAGTTTCATCCCGTGGGCTTCGACGGGGACGATTCGCTGGTTTTGATCACCCCGAACTGGCTCGCCTTGGACGCCGAGCATTCGGGGAATGTTGGGGCCGTAGACGTCGGTATCGAACAGGCCGACGGTCGCGCCGCGGTCGGCGATCCCCGCCGCGAGATTGACTGCAATCGTGCTTTTGCCGACGCCGCCTTTGCCGGACGAAACGGCGATCACGATCGGGCCTTCGGAAGCCGGCGTCTCGTCGTCGATTGCGACCGACAGCTCCGGTGTGTAGCCCGCCGCCTCGACGGTCTCGCGGACGGCGGCCGCCAGTTCGGTTTCGGCCGGCGAGTACGGCGCGCCGAGAGCCAGCGGGACGCTGGCGGTGTCGCCGTCGACCGTGATCTCGCCGACGAGCCCCGCCGAGACGATATCCGTGCGCTCGTGGGTGTCCTCAACCAGCGGCTCGGGTGTCTCGACCGTCGAGAGCTGTTCACGGAGTTCGACGCTCACAGTAGCTCCTCCGAGACTGCCGGGAGATCATCACAGGGAGACAGTGCGGTTTTTTGTTGGTACGCGTCCTGGCTGAGTTGGATACTGGATCGTTCCCACAGCTGGGCGTTGAGCCCGGTTGTAACCTGTTTGAGCGCGTCTTTCGCATTCGCATGCACGTCGCTATTTACGAACGAGGCCCATTTTTTGAGCGACTGAAAGCCGAAGACGAACCGGATCTCAGGAGACATCCCCTTGTCGTTTTGCCAGACATCGAACGTCGTGACGGCGGGGTGGCTGACCCACTGAACGCTGTTTTCGGCCATCCAGCAGTCGTAGTCGTCTCGGCAGGCTCCAATCACGTCAAACTCGATTTCGTAGCTGTAAGGCGTCGAGGGCGTCATTGAGAACTCCCCTTCGGTGCTGTTGGATTCTGTGTGGCATGCCACCGAGCGGTGACTGTTCGGCCTGCGGTCTGCGGCGGACGGTGCGGGTTCATATCTATACTCTAGAGACTATCTCTCATTGGTTTACGGCTCAACTGTAGAAGGTTTTAAGTACCGTTCGTCGGCCGACTCGCCTGACTCAGGCGGTTTAGCCGAATTGAGGCGCTAAGCCCTCTTGCTCAACGAGCAGCGCAGTCCGCGCAAGCGGACAAGGAGCGGTAACGAGCGCGGAGCTCTCGTTCGCACATCAGAACGCAAGCCGACAGTTCATAAAAAAGCGCGTCGCGGAACCGGGAAGTCGTTCGAAAGAGGAAGTCTTTCGTGATCACGAGAGACACCATCTCTCGGACGACCCCACCCTCAGCGCGAGCAGGGTGGGGTAGTTCACCCGTGGGAGGATGTCAGATCGGCGGTTGCCTTTCGTTCGCGAACGGCCAGTGCGCCGTAGTAGATGATAATTGTGGTGACGAAGAATGAGGATCCGATGAGCAGAACGAAGCTCACGGTGTCGAGTATCGGCATCTCGAACCAGTTGGCGAACTCGCCGAAGGCGACCGCGGCACTCGCTAAAAGCAGCATGATGCCGAAGTAGATGGTCACGTCGTTCTCGTCAACGTAGGCTGTCGACGCCGACCCGATCCGGGCACCGAGTGCGCTCCCGACGAGCAGCGCCGTCACGACGCCGAGATCGATAACGCCAGAGAGCCCGTAGCTGAACGCCCCAACGGCGCCAGACATGAGCGCACCGAAGAGGCTCGTCCCGACGGCGGCCGCAAGGGGGACGCCGATAAGATAATAAATGGCGGGCATCCGAATGAAGCCTCCACCGACGCCGAGAAAACCGGAGACGACACCGACGCCGCCGCCGACACCCGAGATAGTCCACATCGACGCCTTGCTGCCGTCGGTGAGCGTCACCATCGGCGGGATATTGTACGATTTGATCTTCTTCGCGATATCGGGAATGTCGTCGTCGGTGTGCTGGTTGTCGTCCTCGGCGTTGTCCGCTGTCTCATCCTGTTTGAGCGCGTTTCGCGTGAACACGATACCGATCGCACCCAGAAGCAGGATGTAAGCGATGCCGACGACCAGCTCGGCCTGTCCGATGGCTTCAAGACCGAAGACGAGCATCTTCCCGGCCTCAATACCGAGAACGATACCGACGAACATCAGCGCGCCGAGTTTGTAGTCTACCTGTCCGACATCGTGGTGTTTCAGAGTAGCGATCACGGCTGTTCCGAAAACGAACGCCATCGAACTCCCGATAGCGACCGGAGCGGGATAGCCGAGAATCAAGAGTGCAGGGGTGACGAGAAACGACCCGCCCATGCCGAAGAATCCGAAGAACACTCCCACCATGAAGCCGAAGCTCACGAACAGCACAAGCAGCGCTGGGGGAAGTCCGAGTAGTTCCATTATCAGACGTTTTCGATGACTCCGAGAATCGGCGGCGCGACGCGTTCTTCTACTATCCCATATCCGACATAGAGGACAATTGCTTCGACAAGCACAACTGTGACGACGAGTGCTGCCTGTACCGCTATCGGGAGAGCCGAGATTGCTAGCATATAACCGACCACCCTCTCTGCAATGGTTGTGTACGGATCATACTTTTTTACTCACCCTCATCTACGCCTGCCGGAGGTAATAACAGTTTTGGGAACACCATACAATATTATTGTTATGTATAGGATGAGTAACTGATAAAAATATATGAGTAAGTTATATGAATATAACGTTGTCCGGAAAGACTCAGTTTTTCCGCCATACGGTCCTGCACTATTGCTTCGCGCGGAACCGAAACGAGTTCCCAAATCCACGAGAGTTGCATCTCAAAATTTGCCGAGAGTGCCCTCAGAAAATCCGTCTCAGGCACGTCCAGCGGGACAAAACACCTCTTGCTGGATTGAGAGCGACGGCTCCAGTGTAGCGCTGGCAGTGCGACGGTGAAACTGCCTGTAGGTGGTTCGTGACTGTGTGGTGGCCCCGTTCGACACCTGTAGTATTGTATAAATTTTGCAAACATTTTTGCGTCCGGAGGTAGTAGATGGAGCCACAATGGCCGACTCGATGAGCGAATACCTCAAACAGGACATGCAGTGTGAGGGGCTCCTAGAATGTATTCACGGCCTGAAGAACCTCGACAAGGAGATTTTCCTCCTACTTACCGAGCAGGACGAACCACTCACTGTCGACGATATCGCCGAGGAAGTAGAACGAGAGCGGTCGACCGCCTACCGATCCGTCCAGCGCCTCGTCAACAGCGGATTCGTCCAGAAAGAACAGGTCAACTACGACCAGGGCGGCTACTACCACGTGTTCCGACCGACCGACTCCGAGGAGATAGCCGACGATATGCAGCGGATGCTCAACGACTGGTACGCGAAAATGGGCCAGCTCATCGGCGAGTTCCGCGAGAAGTACGACGAGCCACAGAGCCAAACCGCGGCAGCAAAAAACTGACTGCTTTGTGTTCACGGGCGGACTTGTGAGCGGTCGAGGTTCTCGTCATCACAAAAATTCCTGTTCAGTAGGAACGTTACCGAGCGGCGCAATTGGATGAAAACCATACTCCGAGGTTGTGAACGTCTGGGTAGCCGCTTTGCTCCTCACGTTGTTCGGAGAAAAGCGGGCTGGACGCGATTTGAACACGCAGTCACTCACTACGTTCGCTCCCTGCGTTCAATTCGGTAGCCGCTTTGCTCCTCACGTTGTTCGGAGAAAAGCGGGCTGGACGCGATTTGAACACGCAGTCACTCACTACGTTCGCTCCCTGCGTTCAATTCGGTAGCCGCTTTGCTCCTCACGTTGTTCGGAGAAAAGCGGGCTGGACGCGATTTGAACACGCGACCGACGGATTAAGAGTCCGTCGCTCTCCCTAACTGAGCTACCAGCCCTCATTCGATTCTATCGGTGATAGCGTAAAAGGCGTTTCCTTTCGCAACACACGGGTGTCGGATACAGCGCCACATACCCGGCTGATCAACGACCATATCGGGTGCGTCGATCACGATTCACTCAACGCGGATGACGACGTCGTGCGCGACGATGGATGTGTTACCGGTCGCACAGACGGTGGTTCGAAAACGAATGGCGTTAAGTGAGTCCCAACCCGAAACAACTCAGTAATGAGTGCTGGCGCAATCGACTCTGGCCGATCAACATACGCGATTTTGGGCTGTGGGAGCGTCGGCCACGCGGTCGCAGAGGAACTCACCACCGACGGCAACGAGGTGCTGATTCTTGATAAGGACGAAAGCCGCGTTGAGGCGCTGCGTGACCAGGATCTCGACGCCAGAGCCCAAGACATCAGCGACCCAAGCGTTGCCGAGGTCGTCGCCGACCGCGACATCATTCTCGTGCTCGCCAGCGACATCGAAGCGAGCAAACAGGCCGTTTCGGCGATCCGCGACCGCGATGATGGCCAGTACGTCGTCGTTCGCGCGTCCGACCCCGTCAACGAGGAGGAACTCCGAAACCTCGGCGCGGATGTCGTTGTCAACCCCTCGACCGTCATCGCCGAATCCGCGCTCCGCAGTCTCGAGTCGGGCGAACTCCAGTACAAAGCCCGACAACTCGCCGAGATTCTCGGCGGGGTCGACGGCGAGTTGGCGATTCTCACGCAGGACAATCCCGATCCGGACTCGATCGCGAGCGCCGCCGCCCTCCAAGCGATTGCCGCCGAGTTCGGCGTCGACAGCAATATTCTCTACGACGGCGAGATCGGTCATCAAGAAAACCGCGCGTTCGTCAACCTGTTGGGAATCGAACTATTCGCTCGTGGGGAGGCCCCGGATCTCGAGGAGTACGACGCACTCGCGCTCGTCGACACCATGAACACCGATGAGGAGGAAACCGACTTCAAGATCGACATCTTCATTGACCACTACGAACCGGACAGCGAACTCGACGCCGCGTTCATCGACGTGCGAACCAACGTCTCCTCGACGTCGACAATCCTCACAAAATACCTTCAGGAGTTCGATCTCAGCCCGGACGAGGCGGTCGCCACCGCATTGCTGTACGGGATTCGCGCCGAAACGCTGGATTTCAAGCGCGACACGACGCCCGCAGACCTCACCGCCGCGGCGTACCTCCATCCGTTTGCCAACCACGACACGCTCGAACAGGTCGAGTCGCCCTCGATGTCGCCCGAAACGCTCGACGTGCTCGCCGAGGCGATACAGAACCGCGAGGTACAGGGAAGTCATCTGTTTTCGAGCGCCGGATTCATCCGTGACAGTGACGCGCTCGAACAGGCCGCACAGTATCTACTCGATCTAGAGGGGATAACAACGACCGCGGTGTTCGGAATCGTTGACAACGAGATTATCGTGGCCGCGCGCTCGAAAGACATTCGAATCGACATCGGCAGCGTGCTCGAGGGCGCATTCGCGGAGATGGGCAACGTGCTCGGCTACTCTGAACAGGGAACCGTCGGCGTTCCGCTCGGTATTTTCACCGGACTCGAAACCAGCGGCGACAACCGCGAACGGCTGCTCGAACTCACCGAAGAGGCCGTCCGAAGAAAACTCTTCGACGCGCTCGGTGTTGAAAGTGGCGAGCCATCAAACGGCGCATAGCACGGGAGTGAGAACAGTCGGTTATGCGGTGATTTCGTCGTCTTCGTCGGTTTCTGTGAGTCGTTCGACGATATCGTTGATGAGAACCACGTCGCCGACGGCACGAACCCAGCGGTACGGAACCATGACGCCCTCGGTTGGCCCGACGCGATCGCCAAACAGATCGCGGTTGAGTTGGCCGACTGCGAGGCCTGTCACCGAGCGTGCGTCGAGATCAAGTCTGACGTCCTCGATCTCTCCGACAAAGACGCCGTTGTTCGAATAGATTTCTCGGCCGACGAGTGTCGTGATTTCCTGGGGTGTGCCGTCCATATGCGTACCGTTGTAAGCCCCAATATTAAGATTTCGTGGTTGACGGACGTCTGTCAGACGCGTTGTTGGGCAAAAGATGATATCCGTAACCCATCCGTCTCACCAGCGGAAACCACGACCAATCCGCGTCGACAACGAAAACCACGACCAATCCGCGTCGTCAGCGAACACAACCCGTCCGCGTCGACACCCAAGACCACAACGTTTGACAGGCCCCCCGTTGAGAGTGGTGGTATGGACTTCGAACGACGCAGTGGTGTCTTTTTGCACCTCACCTCGTTGCCGGGGCCACACGGCATCGGCGACCTCGGCGAGGGGGCCCGCGAGTTCCTCTCGTTTCTCGAAACGGCCGAACAGACCTACTGGCAGTTCTGCCCGCTCGGGCCGACCTCAGCGGCTCACGGCAACTCACCGTACCAGTCGTTTTCGGCATTTGCGGGCAATCCGCTGCTCATCAGCCTTGACCGCCTCGTTGACGACGGCTGGCTGACCGACGACGACCTCGAACCCGTTCCGGAGTTCGACCCACACGCGGTCGACTACGAACGGGTCGGGAGCTACAAACGCGAGAAACTCAGAACCGCGCACGAACGGTTCCGCGAAACCGCAACCGAAGCCGACCGAGCCGAACTCGATGCCTTCGTCGATGATGAGCCGTGGGTCGAAGGCTACGCGTTGTTTCGCGCGCTCAAGCGGAAACACGACGGCCAGGCGTGGATCGATTGGCCCGAACCGATCCGCACTCGCGACGCCGACGCCCTCGAAGCGGCTCGCGAGGAACTCGCCGAAGAGATCGAGTACCGAACGCTTGTCCAGTACTGGTTCGATTCGCAGTGGCGGGCGTTCAAGCGCGATGCGGAGGACGCGGGAATCAAACTCGTCGGCGACGTTCCCATCTACGTCGGCCTCGACAGCGCGGACGTCTGGACGAGCCCAGGGGCGTTCCAACTCGACGACGAAAACCGACCGACAGCGGTCGCGGGTGTTCCGCCGAACGCCGGCGACGACGGACAGAAGTGGGGCAATCCGCTCTACGACTGGGATCAGTTGGCGAAAAACGACTACGACTGGTGGGGCCGCCGCCTCGACCGCCTGTTCGGTCAGGTCGACGTGACCCGTCTCGATCACTTCCAGGGTTTTCTCGAATACTGGGCGATTCCGACCGACGCCGACTCGGCGGCCGCCGGCGAGTGGCGCGACGGCCCCGGTGCGGACTTTTTCGAAACGATCGGCGAGCGTCTCGGCGAACTCCCGTTTATTGCCGAGGATCTCGGGTTTCCCGACGCCGAGTTGCAGGCGCTGATGGACCGGTTTGGCTTTCCCGGCATGCGGGTGCCGCAGTACGCCAACTGGTGTCAGGGCGGCAACGAACACCAGCCGATGCACTACCCGAAAAACACGGTCGCCTACACCTCGACACACGACACGAACACCGTTCAGGGGTACTACGACGACATGGACGGCCGACAGCGTGATTGTCTGCACTACAACCTCAGCACCGACGGCAGCGAGATCAACTGGTCGATGATCGAGGCCGTGTGGCGCTCGGACGCCGTACTCGCGTTTACCACGGTGCAGGATCTGCTCGGCCTCGACGGCCACGCACGGTTCAACACGCCCGGCACGGCAACGGGCAACTGGACGTGGCGCGTCACGAGCGACGGCCTCGACGAGGAAATTGCGAACCGACTCGGGACGATGACGGCAATCGAACTCCGGTAAGACGTCGGCGGATCGCTCCTGGTGACAGCGGTGTCGTCACGATCCGAGTGCCGTATCGTTCCGAGATCGACCGCACCGCAGCACGCGAAGACTCCCATCCCAAACACCATGCTGCTCGCTTCGGCGGTCGCGAACTTCGGGGTGCGGCCGCCCGGAGTACGGCAAGGTTCACCGAGAGTCCGACCGTGACGAGTTTCCCGGTCAGTCGGAACCGCTGAGCCGTGGGCGACTCGGCGAACGTTCCTCCGCGCCGTCAAACACGAACCCACGGATCGAAAGGCGAAAAGCCGACGACTGTCTGAGCTATGCCAATGGAACGAGGCGTTATTGCGCCCGACGAACTCGCGGGGGCGTTCGATCTGCAGTCAACCGTCGAAAGCGGCCAGAGCTATCTTTGGAACCGGCTCGACGGGAAAATGTACACCACGAGTTCCGCCCATGGCGGGCGCGCGTGGTACGAGACGGTTGTCCCGCCGCTCGACGGCATTTCCGATGAGCAGGCCGTCGTCCGGGTTCGACAGGTCGACGACGGAATCGAATGGAAGTCGACGACCGATGCGGTTTCGATTCTCACCCACCTGTTACGGCTTGACGACGACCTCGATGCGATTCGCGACGCGATTCCGTCCGAGCCACTCATCGAGCGCGCCTTCGACCAGTACGCCGGCATGCGGCTTGTTCGCGACCCGCCGTTTAGCTGTCTCATCTCGTTTATCTGTTCGGCACAGATGCGCGTGAGCCGGATTCACGGCATGCAACAGCGGCTCGCCGCCGAGTACGGCGAGTCGATTACGTTTGACGGCCGAACCTATCAGGCGTTCCCAACGCCCGACCAGCTGGCCGCCCGAACCGAATCGGAGCTACGCGCGCTCAGCCTCGGCTACCGTGCACCGTACGTCCAGCGCACCGCCGAGATGGTTGCAGACGGCGAGGCTCGTCCGGCAGACGCGGCCGCATTCGACTACGAGGCGGCACGCGACTATCTCACCCAGTTCGTTGGTGTCGGCGAGAAGGTTGCGGACTGTGTGTTGTTGTTTTCGCTCGGTTTTCTCGAGGCGGTGCCGCTCGACACCTGGATTCAGACCGCCATCGCCGACTACTACCCCGACTGCGAACAGAACGGGTACACCGAAACCTCGCGAGCAATCCGTGAGCGCTTCGGCGGCGAGTACGCCGGCTACGTCCAGACCTACGTGTTTCATTATCTGCGCAACGGCGGCGAGTAGGGTGGTGCGAACCGGCTGTGGCGGTCGAACGAATTCGACCGAAATTTCATTGTGATAGACACGATATCTTTGCGCATGGATTGTCGAGTTGTCGCCGAAGCGGCGGTTCCCGTGTACGACGTCGAGACGCCGGCGGAAGCCGTTCGGATCGCCATCTCGAAAACCGGGAAGATGGTGAACCCCGACCTCAGCTACGTCGAAATCGACCCCGCCGAGCGGACAACACCCGACGGCACCGAGCGTCCGCCAGCGTTCGTTGCCGCCGACGAGGCACTCGTCGCGCTCGAACTCGAACTGACCGTGTTCAACGTCGAAAGCGACGAGCACGCCGGACGCATCGCGCGCAGCGAACTCGGCGGGCACCTCGACGACATTCCGCTGTCGATCGAAAAAGTCGAGCGGGTCGGTGAGGCGGACGCGGACGACGCCAGCGAGGACGACCGAAAGAATGAGGAAAAACCGGCCAGCGAAACGACGAGTACTGCTGAAAAATCCGGCGACGGCGACACGCCGTGACCCTTATTCTCGTCGATCGCCAAACGTAGATATGCAGGCTGTCGACGCCATCCCATCGGGTCGTTCCCGCGGACAGACCGGCGGCGACACGGAGGGTCGCCCACGGTGATTCCGCTCTATCACGACTTCGGCGACGAGACCGTTCTCGTGTTCGGTGGCGGGGCAGTCGGCGCACGCAAGGCCGTGCGGTTCGCAAGCGACAGCCGTGTCGTCGTCATCAGCCCGAGTTCGACGAGCGGTTGTCCGAACCCGACGCCCCGGAACTCGACCGGATTCGCGCGGCACCGGCCCCGAGGCGGTGGCGGGCTGGCTCGACCGAATCGGCCCGGTGTTGGTCGTCGCCGCGACCGACCGACCCGCGCTCAACAGCGCAATCGAAACGGCCGCCCGCGAGCGGGCGATACTCGTCAACCGTGCCGACCGAGCAGGTGGCCGCGAGGCAGGGAGCGTCGTCGTACCCGCAACCATCGAGGAGCCGCCGGTGTCGGTCGCCATCTCAACGAGTGGCCAGAGCCCGGCGCTTTCGCGGTATCTTCGCCAGCAGTTCGAGGACGAACTCGAGGACGCTGGCGCGATGGCCGAACTCACCTGGGAGCTCCGTGAGGAACTCAAAGCCGGGTCGCTGTCGGCGGCCGAACGGCGCGAGGCGGTCCGGGCGGTCGTCCGCTCGCCGGCGGTTTGGAAGGCTTTACATACGGGAACTTCTAACGCAACGAAAGAGGCAGAACGCGTCATGACTGAACTGAACATGGCTGACGACGGAGGAGATCGCCGATGATCCACACCGGCGTTCTCACCGCGATTAGCGTCTCCCATGTCACCGCACGCGTTGACGAAATCGAAGCCGCGAGTGCCGACCAGCCGACAGCCCGAATCGACACGCTTCTCGAAAAGCCGGGTGTCGACGAAGCGTTCGTGCTCCAGACCTGCAACCGAACCGAGGCGTACGTCGTCTCCGAACGCGCCGACCAGGGGCGCGAGGCGCTCGAACCGCTCGTGAGCGGCGTCCGGTCGGGCGCAGTCGTTCGCATGGATCACGAAGAAAGCCTTCGGCACTTGATGGCCGTCGCCGCCGGTCTCAAGTCGTTGGTGCTTGGCGAAGACCAGATTATTGGCCAGTGTAAAACCGCCTTCGAGACTGCCCGGCGCGCAGACGGAATCGGGCCGATACTCGAAAACGCAATCACGAAGGCGATTCATGTCGGCGAGCGCGCGCGAACTGAAACGGCGATCAACGAGGGAATCGTCTCGCTCGGCTCTGCCGCCGTCAGTCTCGCCGAGCGGGAAGTCGGCCTCGAAGACACAACCGCGCTCGTCATCGGAGCCGGCGAGATGGGGACGCTCGCGGCCCAGGCGCTCGAAAGCGCGTCGGTTGGCCGCGTTATCGTCGCCAACCGAACGGTGCCGCATGCGGCCCATATCGCCTCGACACTCGAAATCGAGGCCAATGCGGTCGGACTCGACGCAGCTGCGGCGGCCGCCGAGCAGGCGGCCGTCGTTATTTCGGCAACCAGCAGTCCCGACCACATTCTCGAACAGGATTCGCTGGCTGCGGCCGGCGAGACGGTCTGTATCGACCTGGCTCAGCCGCGTGACATCGACCCTGCGGCGGATTCGGTGTCGTCGGTTGCAGTGTACGACATCGACGCGCTCGAAACGGTGACCGACGAAACACACGCCAAACGACAGGCCGCCGCCCGCGAGGTCGAAGCCATGATCGACGCGGAGTTCGACCGCCTGCTTGCGTTGTTGAAACGAAAGCGCGCAGACGACGCGATCCGCACGATGTACGAAAGCGCCGAGCGGGTCAAACATCGCGAGGTCGCCACCGCGTGTGCAAAACTCGAATCGGAAGGCGAACTCACCGACGAACAGCGCGAGATCATCGAGTCGCTCGCGGACTCGCTTGTCGGCCAACTGCTCTCGGCACCGACAAAAAGTCTGCGCGAGGCCGCCGCCGAGGACGACTGGACGACGATCCAGACCGCAATGGGGTTGTTCAATCCGGAGTTCGACGGCGAGTTCCCGCCGGATCAGGAGACGGATACAGGCGAGGACAACGTGGATGCCGAAACAGATCCTGTAGACGGCCCACCGGCGGGCAGTATTCCACCGTCGATTCCAGAATCACTCGACGATCTCCCCGACAGCGTCGGTGCCGGCGACATTCCGCCCCACGTGCTGAGCCAACTCACCGACGACTGACCGGTGTCCGAGCGCGACAGCGTGTTATCGCCCGGCAGAACACACATATGCGGGGCGCGCGTACCAGCTCTTCAATGCACCGTGGCGACTACGACTTTTGGCTGTTCGATCTCGACGGCACGCTCGTCGACGTCGAGTGGCCCTACATTCGGGCGGTGTTCGACCGCGTCGGCAACGAACTGAGCCGTTCGTTCAGTGACCGCGAAGCGACGCTCATCTGGCACGGCCTCGGCGGCGTTCGCGACCGGATTCTCCGCTCGCTCGGCGTCGATCCGTCGACGTTTTGGGCGGCGTTCCACGAGATCGAACAGCCCGCCGAGCGCGCCCGAGCGAGCGTTCTCCACGACGACGCGGCGGCGTTGCTCGACGCGCTCGATCGCCAGTCGGTTCCGGTCGGAATCGTCACGCACTGCCAGCGGTTTCTCACCGACCCGGTGCTCAAAGGCGTCGGCCTCGACGATCGGTTCGAGACGGTCGTCTGCTGTACGGACGAACTGGGCTGGAAGCCAGATCCAGCGCCTGTCGAGCGGGCAATGGCGGAGTTGTCCGTTTGTTCGAGCCAGCACGGCGTCCTCGTTGGCGACGCCGAGAGCGACGTTGGGGCGGCCTGGAACGCCGGCCTCGACGCAATTCACGTCGAACGGCACACGCCCGCCGACCGTGGCTGTTGTGTACGCGCAGAACATCGTGTCGAGTCGTTGTCGTCGCTCGTTTCGGCGGTCGAGCGTGACTCGGTTCGGCTGGGGATGGGCTGACGGCTACAGTCCGGTCGGATGGCTGTGGTAACTCGTTTCGGGGCCCCAGTCACCGACGAGCGACTGCAGGTTTCGAACCCCGAACGTTTCGGTTGCGTAGTGACCCGCGAGAACGACGTTGAGACCGGCCTCTCTGGCCTCGTGGTACACCTGTTGTTTTCCCTCGCCCGTAATGAGCGTGTCACAGCCCGCAGCCACGGCCTCGTCGAGCCAGTCGACGCCGCTGCCGGTGACGATGGCAACGCGATCGAGTTGACGTGGCCCGAAATCGAGGAGCGTAACGGGTGCGTCACGTTCGAGTTCCGCCGAAAGCACCTCGCCGAGTTCGTCGAGCGTCATCGCGCCGTCGACGCGGCCCTGTTGGCCGATGGTGACCCCGCCTAGCGAGCCGAACGGGTCGGTGTCGACGAGGCCGAGAAGCGAGGCGAGGCCGGCGGCATTGCCGTGGGTTTGCTGGCCGTCGAGTGGGAGGTGCGAAACGTACAGCGCGATGTCGTGCTCGATGAGCGCTGAAATCCGATCGTACTGCCGACCGGTGACGCGTTCGATGCCGCCCCACGACAGGCCATGGTGGGTGACGAACAGGTCGGCACCCGCGGCGGCGGCCGCCTCGATGGTCGCGGTGGCGGCGTCGACCGCGAACGCAACGTGGTCGATGTCGCGATCGTCAGGGCCGACCTGCAGTCCGTTTGCGCTGGCGTCGACCTCGCTGTAGGCAGCGGTGTCGAGCGTCTCGTCGAGCCGCGAGACGATCGTCGAGAGCTTCATACCGCCAGTTGCGTGGCCGGCGGCTTGTAGCTCACGGCCGCGGTTCGAAGGCAGCGATACCGCTCTCGCTCGAAAAAACAAAAAAGCAAAAAACGCGCGCTCAGTCGAGTTTGACGGCGTTGACCTGACCGGACTGACCGGGACGCGAGGTGACGCGGGCAGTGCCTTCGCTGGTTTCGATAACCGCGCCTTTGGTGATGATGTTTCGTCGGACGTAGTTGACGTTCGAGGGGTTTTCGACGACATTCTCGATTTCGACTTCCGTGGTCTCGCCGCCATCGGAAAGCTGGGCGACGTTCGTCGAGAGCGCGCGGAGTTTGGTTTCGGTGCCACGCGAGTCGATCACCTGGAGACGCGGTTTGCCGACGGTGGTCTCGGCGGGTTCACGGCCGAGTTGGTAGCGTTTCTTGTTGCGGAAGTGTTTGAGTCGGCCGCCGGTTCGTTTCCGAGCGGAGCGTCCCTGATCTTTCATATGGATACTGAAGCACCAGGAGCTACTTGAATCGCTCGAAACCCCGCGGGGTTCGGCTGCAGACGAATCAGTTGGGAGCCGAGCCGCAAGCTTTAGTTGTCGCTCGCTGGTGCAGGACGTATGAGTTTGGAGGTCGCCGTCGCGGTGCCCTTTCGCCAGCGCGGCAAGCGAACGCTCGGCGAGGGGGAGTTCGTCGTGTCGCTGTCGCTCGATCGCGACTGGTTTTCGCCGGATCAGGCCAAGCGGCTGGTCGATGTCGCTGTCGGCCGCGGCCTGCTCGAACGAACCGATGCGGGGCTCGAACCGACGTTTTCGGTCGAAAATACCGAGATTCCACCGGACTACACGCCCGATACCGATATTCTCCGCGAGCAGTCGACGTTCGAACAGCTGTTGGACGCGATGGTCGACGGCGGCATGACGAAACGGGCGGCGGTTGCGGCGGCCAACGAAACCCAACGCCGTCTCGATATCACGCTCGAAGCCGCGGCGGTCGTCGTTGCGTGCCGGGAGGGAATCGCGGTCGACGGCCCCGCGGCCGCCGCTCGGAGGGCGCTCACCGAGACCGACGCGGAGTAGTCGTATTCGGCGGCGGTTTGGGAGGACCGTACTCGGCACCGGCTCACGGTAGGAGTGGGCGATGCCGTGTTCGGCACAACTCGCGGGGACGATCACGCGAAAACACGAACTTCCTTACCCGGGCATCTCGGAGCACCCACATGGTTCACGACCGGCTTCGCGACGGCACGCGGATCGCCCAACTGCTCGCGAGCGAACTCACCGGCGACCGCGCTGTCCTCGCGCGAGTGGTCGTCGTCGACGCCGACCCGGACATCGAGCCAACCGCCGACGGCGCACGCGCCTACCGGGTCATTCTCGCCCGGAGCGAACGCGACATCGCAGTCGGCGACCGTGGACACACGGAACTCACGGACGACGCGGGCGAGCCGACCGCGATTGCGACCGTTTTCGTCCAGCCCGAGCGCGCACGCGTCGAATTCGGTTCCGCGCCGGCGGCTGCGGCCGACGCGGCCGAAACGAAACAGCTGCGGGTTCGACCCAAAGCCACGCGACCGCCGAAAACGATCGTGTTCGTCGAAGACGGCGCGCAGGTAAAACGCGTTGTCGACGTGTTTCGGCGGGTTGTCGAGGCGGCCGAGACGACGATCGAGGAATCAGAAGAACACGATCCGAGCCGGTGAGGTCAGGGGTCAGTGGGTGTTGGTTTCGGCCGACAGCGCCGCCAACAGTCCCGGAAGCTCCGCTGCCATCCGATCGCGCTGGATGGTGTCATCCGCGCGCGGATCCCGCTCGGGCCCTCCCTCGAACAGGACTTGAATCGCGTAGATGCCCGCCTCGGTTGCCCCCTCGATGTCATCAAACGGCGTATCCCCAATATAGACCGTCTCCTCGGGAGCGGTGCCGAGTCCGTCGAGGAGGGCGCGAAAGGCCGCGGCGTCCGGCTTGCCGGCCGACAGTTCCCCAGTGACAAGTGTGGTATCAAAAAAGTGCTCCCAGCCGAGAAACTCGATTTTCGAGCGCTGGGCGCGCACCGGGCCGTTGGTTAGCAAGCCGAGTCGGTACTCCGCGCTGAGCGTTTCGAGGAGCGATTCGGCCCCCGGAATCGGAACCAACGAGTTCGTCACGGCCTCGCGGTACGCGGTCGCGAGCGTTTCGGCATCCGTCGTCTGCGCGGTGCCGTCTGCGGCCGTGAGCAACTCGGCGAAAATCGGGGTTCGGCTCTCGGTCGTGAGGTGATGTCGGTGTGCTTCGAGGTAGTCCCCGCGCGAGATGGGCGGCGCGCCGGTCTGTTCGACGGCTTCGGTCAGGAGCGTCTCGCGATCCCGGTTGGGAACCGCAAGCGTGTAATCGAGGTCGAACGCGACCCCCCGTATCGACATGGGCGACCGTTTGGGCTCCTAGGATTTGAGCGTAGCGACGGCGACCGCGGTGTTTTTCCTGATCGGCCGCGGCGATTGTGTATGACACTCGATCCCATCCACGTCGACGCCATCGCCCGGCTGGCGGGGTCGGTCGCCGACTCGGTCGACGACAGCGATCACGAGGCGCTCGCCGAAACCGTCTGGGAGTCGTTTCTCGACCCGCTCACCGACGGACGGGGCCGTGTCGTCGTCGAACCGCTCGGCGAAAAGCGACGCAGCCGTGTCGCTATCGACGATATCGCACTCGCCGAGCGCCCGTTCGAGACCGTCCACGGAATCGACTCTGGGACGATCAATCCGACAAGCTTCAAAAATGGGCTCGTAATCGACCTCGCCCACGCGGCGATGGCGGTCGACCCCTCAGAACTCTCGGTTCACCGCTCGCGAACCATCGTGGCGACCGTCCACACGACCGACCGAACCGCACCGATCGAATCGGAGTGGATGTACCACGACGAGGGCCACAGCAAACACCGAATCATCCGCTCACCACCGGTCAACCGGTATGCGGAGGCGGTCGTCCACGCGCTCTCGCTCTACCTAGCGGAGGGTCACCACGCGCGCGAGCACGCCCACATCGTCGAGGACCTGTTACTGCTCGACGGGCCGTTGTACCCCAAAGAGATTCTCACGTGGCGCGACCGCAACCCCGAACTCGAAGAGCTGACGTATGAGGCGCGCCCGAAGAACGTGCTCGAAAACTACGTGCGACTCGTCGAACGGTTTGTCGAGCGCGAGGTGCCGCTGGCCGGCTTCGTCAAAAATCCCTCGGCGCGTGTGATTACGGGCGCACTCGACAGCGCCGAAGCCGGGTTCGACCCGCCGTGGCACGACGATACGGGTTTTTTCATTCGACTGCTCGAACAGCACGAGACGGCCGACGACGCCGTGCAGTCGACAGCCGACGAAACGGAACCGCTCGGGTCGAACCGGCGAACCGACGAACTCACGTTTACCTCGTGGTTCATTTCGCGCGGCGGGCCCGACGGCGCGATGGCCGCCGACGGCGACGCGCTCGGCGTCGAGCGCTTTCTCGACCCGGAGTGGTACGAGGTCACGTTTTTCGTGGTGTATGATCCGCGAACCGACCTCTGTTACAAAATCGAGGCCCCGTACGCCGTTACCCGCGACCCGGCGGTTCGACACGACCTCACGACCCAGATTCTCTCGGCGGTCGCCGCCGAACGGGGGCCACCGCGGGCGGTGTCGAAGGCCGACGAATTAGCCAAAATCAGCGCCGCCGAAAAAACCGCGCTGCGGCGAAAGTTTGCCGAACAGCTGCGGAGCGAACAACAACGAACCTACGATAGTCACCGCTGGGATCATGAGGAGTAGTGCGGTCGGAGCAGCGAACGGAACCGCGAGACGAGGACAGTCGCGAATGTCCGTGGCTACCGAGCGGCAGGATCGGGTTTGGTGATATCGAGCGAAACCGCGTCGGCAGCAACGCCGATCCGCTGAAACTGCGTGACGATGTGATTTTTGGCGGCCGCAATCGCCTGCTCGCGGTCGTCGAAACCGCGTGGCATGGGCGACTCGAAGGCGATCCGGATCTCCTCGCCGTTGATCTCGATCGGCGAGCCGCCGCTTTCGACCTGGTAGAAGGCGTCACACACCCAGACGTACGGCGCGTTCTCGTCGGGTGCGCCCTTGTAGCTCGGCGGCTCCTCGCCCCGTTCGAAAATCGTTCCGGTGAGGTTGGTTCCACCGCCGCTGCCGTTGACGAGTAACATACTCTGTCTTGTTTCTCGACGCTGAAAAACCCGTAGGCACGCGCCGATGCACCGGTGACCGTCGGTTCCGACTCGGCGATCCACTGTTCACAGCCACTCGGTAAACGAGTCGGTCGAGCGGCTCAGATCGATGTAGCGTTCCTGCATCGTGGTAATCGCCCGGTCAAGATCCGCACCCGCGTCCAACTCCTCGCGAACAACCCCCTTTTTCCACGCACTAGGCGTTACTCCCCGTTCGATGCGCAACCGGAGTGGATCCAACCGCTCGGCAATCGCCCGGTCGTCGACGCCGGCGCTCGCGAGTCCGGTTTCGGCGATGTCGAACAGTTCGCCGAAAATCTCGTCGTGATCGGTCGTTCGGTCGCCATCGGCGGTCAGCCAGGCCAACTCGGCGTCAAGCCCGTCGCGGGCCGCGTTGTAGAAGCTCTCCTCGGCATCGGCCCACGGCAACTCGGCAAGCGGATGGCTCGTTTCGACGAGACCGGTAATGAGCCCGACGGTCAGCCACTGCAGGCCGACGGTGTCGGCGATCGTCGGCTGGGTCGGAATCGGGCGGTACTCGATGCGAAGCGAGCGCTCGTCGCCGCCGCCGACGGGGTCGCCGCCGACAACACAGCGGAGCCAGCGCCAGTACGTCGAGCGCTTGTAGGTGAACTCCCAGAGGTCGTCGGCGACGCTCTCGCGGGGCTCGTCGGTGAGCCACTCGCGGAGAAACGGTGCGTAGAGGTCATCGTTGACGACGCGGTCGACCGTCTCGGCGACGGTTTCGATATCGCGGGGAACCCGCACTTTGCGGTTCGGGCTCTGGTTGACCGACTGCTCGAACACGGCAATCCGGAGTTCGTGGTGGCTCTCGTCGACGAGGCGTTCGGGATCGTCGGTGTCGGTGTAGAGTTCGGGCGGGAGAAACGGCGAGTTGGCCGCGAGCGCGACGAGCGGGCCCATCGTGCGGATGGCGGCGTTGAAATACGCCGGGAACGACTCGGCGTCGGGAATCTGGAGATGTGGCTGAATCGACGTCGCCAGCGATTCGAACAGAATCGAGGGAAACGCGCGGGTGATTCCCGTCGTCGAAAAAACGATCTCGCCGTCAGCGTGTCGGAGGATGTCGTTATCGATAGCGCAGTACCGGGAGTCGGTTCGCATATTCGTCGCCAGCGTAATACCATCCTCGTCGGTCGTTTCGGTGAGATACGAAAGACTCCCCTCGCTCGGGGGAAGCGTCCACATGGCGTCGGTGACCAGCCGTTCGTCGGCGCGACCGGCCGCCGTGTCGGCGCGGTCGAACGCCGCCGCGATCCGGTCGGCCTGTCGGGCGAGCCCGTCGGCGTCGAGCACGTCGGGATCGGTGTTGATTTCGGCGTTGTGGACGCCGAGTTCCTTGGTTGCCCCCGCCTCGAAAACGGCGTCGTCGACGGCGGTGAGTTGCGGCGGGCTGGCGTTGTCGACGCCGTACACCTCCATTTCGAGGCCGACAGCGAAGTCGGGGTTATCGAACTCGCCGTCAGCGATCGCGGTTTTGAGCTGTTCGGCCTGATCGGTCACACGGTCGAGATACTGTTCGGCAGCCGCCTCCGAGAGCGACGAGGTGACGAGCGAGACGAGTTCCGACATACGTCTGTGTCGCTGCGAACGCCGGTTGCTTTACTCTTGCTTTCGGTGGCGTGCTCGGAGGTGACTCTTGGCGTGACTGAGCCGCGGCTGTCGCCAGCGGAGACGAACGACTATTGCACAGGGCGCGAGAAAGCCACCATATGCGGACGAGTTTCAGTATTCCCGACGAACTGCTCGCGGAGTTTGACGAGACGTGGGAAGCCGAAGGGTTCGATTCGCGCTCGCGAGCGGTGCGCGAGGCGATGTCCGAATACGTCGAGTCACACGTCAATCTCGAGCAAATCGAGGGCAACGTTGCCGCCATTCTCGCGTTCGACTACGAACACGAGCCAGTTATCGAGGCACTCCACGGCGTCCAACACGAGTTTCAAGATGTCATCACGACAACGAGCCATACCCACGAGGGCGAGTGGTGTCTGGAGACGATTTTCTGTCGCGGGCCAGCCCCGCGTGTCCGCTCGCTCGTCTATCGGCTCAAGGATTTCGACGCCGTCGGGCGCGTGAAACTGATGTTGCTTCGAACCGAGCCGTAATATCACGATTCGGTGGAACCACACAGCGGTGGCAACTCGGAACGAGTCACTGAGTCGGTGACTACGCGAGACGAGCCACTCAGTCGGCCGCTTCGAGCAGTGTGGTTTCGGTGACCGAGGAGACGGATTCTTCGACCGTGTGGACGCCTGCAACCGAGCGGAGTTCGGCGGCCAGTTCGCGGCGTTCGGCAGCCGTGCCGTACGTGAGCAGAAACTCCAGACAGCAGTCTTCGGCGTGGCCATGCGCGTGCGCGATCACGAAGTTGTCCGCGTCGTGACGAACGCGCGAAATCAATCGTTCGGTTCGCGTATCGCCGTAGTCGAAACAGACAACAAACGTCGAAAGCTGTGGTGTCGCGTCGTCGAGGTGTTCGTCCCCGCTGAGCACGGTTCTGAGCCCTTCGCGAACGATTTCGCTGCGGGCGGTGTAGCCGTGTTCGTCGGCGTGCGCGTCGACCTCGGTAAGCAATGAATCCGGGAGAGAGATGCTGACGACGACCATACCGGACGTTACATTCCTTCTCACAAGAGTATTGTTATTCAGTAAACTGTCTTTACGTAATAACTACTATTTTTAGCTGTTGAGTTCATAACTTGTGCATGGCAACAGACGATCCACTGGCGTCGGAGCCGATTCCGGTAACGGTACTGAGCGGCAGTCTCGGTGCGGGCAAAACAACGACGCTGAACCACGTTCTCCGGACGGAAGGCGAGTTGAACGCGGCGGTCGTCGTCAACGACATGGGCGAGATCAACGTCGACGCCGAACTGGTCGAACAGGAGTCCGAACTCACCCAGTCCGACGAGGAGATCATCGAACTCTCGAACGGCTGTATCTGTTGTCGGCTCCGTGGCGACATGCTCGACGAAGTCGGTCGGCTGGCCGAGATCCGTGATTTCGACTATCTGCTCGTCGAATCCTCGGGTATCTCCGAGCCGATCCCAGTCGCCCAAACCTTTGCGCGCGGCTTCGACCACGCTGATTTCGATCCAACCGGCGTCTACGAACTCGATACGATGGTGAGCGTCATCGACGCCTACTCGATCTGGGACGGCTTCAAATCGGGCCACGCACTGGTCGACGACAGCGTTGCCGCCGACGATGACGACCGCGTACCCGAAGAGGCACTGATTGATCAGATCGAGTTCTGTGACGTGCTCGTGTTGAACAAATGTGATCTGGTTCCAGACGATGCGCTCGATGAGGTCGAAGCTGTCCTCAAAACGCTCCAACCGCGTGCCGAGATTATCCGAACCGAACACGGCGCGATCGAGCCAAGTGAGATTCTCAACACCGGACGGTTCGATTTCGAGGAGGCAAGCAACTCGGCAGGCTGGAAACACGAACTCGAACACGGCCACCATCACGAGAGCGCGATGGACGAACACGGCGTCACCTCATTCAGCTACGAGCGCGACCGCCCGTTCCACCCCGAACGCATCGAGAGCGTGCTTGAATCGCTTCCGGACGGGATCATCCGCGCGAAAGGCCTTCTTTGGTCGGCCGGCCGCGAGGACGTGGCGATGGGGGTTGATAAGGCCGGCAAATCCGTCCGCGCCGGCCCGACCGGCCGGTGGATCGCGACCCTCCCCGAGGCACAACGCGAGCGGTATTTCGCCGCCAGACCGGAGCTGTTAGACGACTGGGACGACCAGTGGGGCGACCGCGGGATTCAACTCGTCTTCATCGGTCGGCAGATCGACGAGGAGGCGCTGATCGACCGACTTGACGAGGCGCTCGTGACCGACGCGGAGTTCGATCCCGACGAGTGGACGACCTACCCCGATCCGTTCAGTGCCGACGACCAGCGCGAACTCGTGCTTTCGGACGACTAAACTGTGGGGAGCACGGAGCGGTCACAACGAATGGATAACGAAACGACAAAAGATGAGAGCACGCCGAAGCCACGGCCGGTCACTATCCTGAGCGGCAGCCTTGGCGCGGGCAAAACAACGACGCTCAACCACTTGTTGGCGACGAGCGACCTCGATATCGCGGTCGTCGTCAACGACATGGGCGAACTCAACGTCGACGCCGAGTTGGTCGAAATCGAACGCGGATTGGACGGCGGCGACAGCCGGGTCGCCGAGCTCTCGAACGGCTGTATCTGCTGTGGGCTGCAGGGCGAACTCCGCAACGAGCTGTTTCAGTTGGGCCACAGCTACGACTTCGAGTATCTCGTGATCGAGGCGTCGGGGATTTCCGAGCCCGCACCAATCGCCCAGCAGCTGGCCGGCACCAGCCCGGTCGGCTCGCTGTACGGCCTCGATACGATCGTCACCGTTGTCGACGCGCCACGATTTGCGGCGACGTTCGACGACCGGCCGGCCGAACGCGAGGGCCCCGACGAGTCGGGTCGGCGGCCGCTGTCTGATCTCGCCATCGAACAGGTCGAGTTCTGTGATGTGGTCATCTTGAACAAACGCGACCTCGTCGACGATGCGACCGCCGAGCGGGTCGAGCGCCTCGTGCAAACCCTCCAACCGGAGGCGGCGCGCTACTGGACGACGCGTGGGCGGATCGATCCCGAACGCGTGCTTGGAACCGGCCGATTCGATCCGGTGGCGGTGGGAAACAGCGCGGGGTGGAAACGAGCGCTCGAACACGCGGAGGCACATGAGGATCATACTCACGGTTCGAATGAGGATCATACTCACGGTTCGAATGAGGATCATACTCACGGTTCGAATGAGGATCATGCCCACGATGTGGACGAAAGTCACGAACACGGACATGGCGATGGTCAGTACCACGATGACGACGATGACGACAATGACGACGATGACGACCATCACCACGAT